>Ga0187846_10000778_pt1 | contig 18147 bp, 14 predicted proteins | sample TC_taG_FD_161473 | JGI IMG/M metagenome (GOLD analysis project Ga0187846, IMG submission 161473) | Biofilm microbial communities from the roof of an iron ore cave, State of Minas Gerais, Brazil - TC_06 Biofilm (v2) | ecosystem: Environmental > Terrestrial > Deep subsurface > Cave > Wall biofilm...
CGTAGGTTTGCAGGCAACTACCTGGGTCTTGACGGGTTTAATCCGGAAGATGCTCCAGTGGCGGTGAATCGAGGAGACGTTTTTGTAGGTTTGGACTGGGACGCCGGAATAGCAATTGACGATCGAGCAGCGAACTGGTTACTTCATCATCGGCAGCGCGGGATGAGAACCGTCTTCACAGTCTACGATCTCCTGCCGCTACAACACCCAGAGTGGTTTCCACCCGAGATGCCGGCGGTCTTTAATGGCTGGCTATCACGCATATGTCGCCTGGCCGACACTTTCGCTTGCATATCACAGGTCGTGGCCGATGATCTGATGCTATGGCTTGAAGAGCATTCGGCGCTGGCGCCTCACGCCTTTGATGTTGGTTATTTTCAGTTGGGGAGTGACGTCGAGTCGAGCTGGGCGAGTCAGGGACTAAGCTCTGATGATGAGAAACTTCTGGCTACTCTCAGGAGCCGGCAAGTACTCCTGATGGTCGGCACTGTCGAGCCGCGCAAGGGCCACGACCAGGCCTTGTCCGCGATGGAGCGCCTGTGGGCGGCGGGCGAGAACGTAAGCCTGGTAATTTGCGGCCATCGGGGCTGGATGGTCGACTCGATTGCGGAGCGGCTGCGCTCCCATCCCGAACTGGGGCATCGGCTATTTTGGCTGGAGCAGGCAACGGACGAGGTCTTGCTGCAGCTGTACTCAATTGCCTCAGCTCTATTGATGGCCTCTGGAGGGGAAGGTTTTGGATTGCCCCTGGTGGAGGCTGCGCGCCACGATGTGCCGATTATCGCGCGCGACCTTCCAGTGTTTCGGGAAATCGCCGGTGAAGACGCTTTTTATTTCTCCGGTCCTGAACCAACTCAACTGGCTGATGCATTGCTGAGTTGGTTGCAGCTGTATAGGCGTGGGGAACACCCCAGGCCCGGTAAGCCACCGACCTGGCAGCAGAGCACGCAGCAATTGTTGCAGATCGTGCTTGAAGGGACCACCTACAAGCGATGGCAGCGAACACGCACTCTTGACCTCGGTCATCGAGTGCAAGTCGCTGGTGCTGAGCACGGGATCACCGCACCGTCCCGTTCCGGCAGCAGCCTCCAGGTCGAGCCCGAAGCATCCGGCCGCGAATTAGCCCCTGGGCTGCTTGGGACCAGCTACGCTGAGAGCGCTACGACCCTTTCCACGACGGTAAATCGTACCTAGTCGAGAGACGAGAAGCAGGTACGGTTTACAAGCGTGCGTTGCTCCCCGGCAGGCCACGCGGCACTTCAGGGCTGAGCCGTCTAGCCTAGCCTGTTCGAGGTTGTTGCGGAACAAAGCAAGGACACCTGTGTTTCCAAATCTTCCAATCGGGCTGTCGAGTAGTGAGCGCCGCGCCGCGCGCGTATGTATCGCTACCTATGAGATCCTGGGACCGTCCAAAAACGGTGGCATCGGTACGGCCTATCACTCGCTCGCTACGACTTTGGCTGCGGCGAACCATCGCGTAACAATTCTTTATCTTTGGGCTGGGCGGGCAGACGCGAGCGAAATGCGATATTGGCAGAGTCATTTTCGCACACTGGGTATCAGGTTTGTGCCGCTGCCCGCCTCCGCTGGAATAGCTAGCGCGACCGATTGCATGCAGATAGCTTGCGACGCACACGCATGGCTGCGAAAGCAGCAATTCGACATCATTCACTTTCCGGAGTTGCATGGGCACGGGTACTACTGCGTCCTGGCCAAGCATCAGGGACTTGATTTCAGGCACACAATCTTGTGCATCGGCACTCATAGCCCAATTTCATGGATCCGGGAACAGAACAAGGAGGCACCATACAGTCCTGAGGAACTAGAGATGGATTTCATGGAGCGCCAATGTGTGGCGCTGGCCGACGTCGTCGTAAGTCCCAGCCAATATATGCTCGGTTGGATGCAGAGCCATGGATGGGTCTTACCCGCAGCGTGTTACGTGCAACAGAATATTGCGCCCCACGAATCAAGGTCGGCAGCAAACCCGATGCGCAGGAGCAACAGGGTCCAGGGAGCGGCCGAGTTGGTTTTTTTTGGAAGGCTCGAAGCGCGCAAGGGTATTGGCTTATTCTGTGATGCTCTCGATCTGCTAAAGGGCGCCAACCTCCCTGGCTTCAGCGCTACTTTTCTCGGAAAGAACGGCCGCGTAGAAGGCCGCGACGCTGTCAGCTATATCAGAGCGCGGGCGGCAAGTTGGGCGTTCCCCCATCGAATATTGACCGACCATGGGCGTGAGGCGGCATTGCAGTTCCTTTCAGGAGCCGCCGGTCGAATCGGTGTCATTCCCTCCTTCGAAGATAATTTGCCGAACACCGTAATCGAGTGCTTGGCTGGCGGCATTCCGTTTTTGGCGGGTAGGGGCGGAGGAATACCTGAGCTTATTGCTCCTTCTGACTTGGAACGGGTGACTTTTCCAGCCGACGCAGTCCAGCTAGCCGATCGCCTCGAGCTCGCAATACGCGATGGAGTCCCGGTGGTGCGGCCAGCGATTGATGCCGACGAGAACAGGCAACGATGGATAAAGTGGCATGCCGTTTTGGCTTCTCACTGCGATGACAACCAGCAAGCTGACCAGGGTGCCTGCCCGGCAGCTGCAGAGCCGATCGTCACGGTGTGTTTGAATTATCGAGGTGACTACGAATTGCTGAGGCAAGGCCTGGCGTCACTGCGCCGCCAGACCTACGGACGGGTTGAGGTCTTACTGTCGGACTACAGCCCAGGCGGAACGAAAGCTGAGTTAGACCATCTGATAGATGATTTCAAGTCGAGGGGTTGGCGGTTAGTTCCGAGGCCATGGCCAGATGGCAGTACCGCAGCCACGCTCAAGGCAAGGGGCGAATATGTTCTCCTTATGGAGGCGTCCGACTGTCTGAGCCCCGACGCTGTCGAAACTTTTGTTAAAGTGGCAAGCCGCACCGGGGCAGATGTACTCACCTGCTTTCTGGCTCTTTTCACCGGTAGACAAGAGCCGGCCGAAGAGACATGCCTGGGTCACTATCCATTTCTTGGCAACGCTGTCCTTTCCGGGATGTTTCGCAATCACTTCGGCCGGAGGGTTATCTTTGTAAAGAAGGATGCCTTGGTGCGGTTGGAGAGTTTTCCCGCTGAATCTCGACGCGACTGCGCCGACTGGCAATTTTTGGCCCGCGCCGCGCTAATGCATTGCCGAATGGAAGTCGTAGCGGCCCCACTTGCATGGTATCGCATTTCGGATCAATCCGGGCCGTGCGTTCCCATGGAATACCTCGAGCAAGTGCGGGCGCTTAGGCCTTACGCGCAACTGATGCCCGCGGCTCTGCGGGACTTGCCCAAAGCGGCGTTGACCATGGGGTTGCACTATCAAAGGTTATATAAGCGGTTGGGCGATAGTCGGGTGCACGCGATTTTTCAGCGGCTATCAATGAACCGCAACAACGGCAATTGGAACTCGGCGGCGACCGATGAAGGCGCACTTCTGCTGGTGGTAAATCAGATGCCAAAGCGGGCACGTAAAAAAATCGCGTCAATGATAGACGGCTGGCTGGAATATTCTTCTGCTCGTTCGCAGCTTCCAGCTCGTGGTCTCCAGCGAATTTCTCGCATCACACGCCAATTGGTGCGCGGGCATTATCATCGCTACGCTCACGGGTTCGGCAGCGCGTTAAGAGATCTGCGCAAACCGTCCAACCCAGCTAGCAAACGGGGGAGTATTGATCCTCTCTGAACAGTTCAGATTCGTCTTCATAAAGGGCAAGCGCGTCGGCGGAACCAGCGTCGAAATGGCTCTTTCCACGCTTTGTGGCTCGCGCGACATCGTTACTCCAATCGCTCCGATCGATGAACTGGAACGAGTCAGGCTCGGCGGGCGCGCACGGAACTATGCCGCAGCACGAGAATCTGAAGACGCTTATATAGAACGGATCCAGACAACGCCACGCAATGCGCTCGCGCAGGTATCGGTACCAAGGGAACGCTACTATAATCACATGCCACTGCGAGAGGTTCTCGCCGTCTACGGCCCCGCGGTTTCCTCCTTTGACATCTTGTGTGTCGAAAGATCCCCGTTCGCCAAAATCTTGTCATGGGCGAATTGGCTCGCCAGTGCAGAAGCCTACTTATCGGGCGGAAAACTGCAGACCGATCTCAGAACTCTACGCTACGCCGTCGACAGAGTCTTCGATACTGGCGAGTTTGCCGAAGTGAAGAACATCGACCTCTATCGTGGCGAAGACGGGCACGTCGCGGTGCGTGCGCTGCGCCATGAAAATCTGGAAACCGGCTTGCGAGCATTTCTCAGTTCCCGCGGATTAAATAGCTTGCCGCATTTGCCGCGAGCCAAGGCCGGCCTCATGTCTGATCGTTTGGATCCATTCGAATTCTTCTCGATAGAACAACTGCGCACAATCAACGACGTCTTTGCTGACGAGTTCGACACGTTTGGCTATTCCCGCGCGTCAGTCTAGCCGCGAACGAGGCCAGACACTCTGACAACGTCGATCCCGTCAGTAGTGGCTGTGCGGTGACGCAGAGGCGCCATAAGTTTGCCGGGCGGAGACTCTCTCGCGCAGTGGACGGTCGCGGGTCAAGCATTTAACAGCGCTGACTGATTCGCCGCTTGTTCAACAGCGCGTGCTGAGCGCAGCAAATCGTCGCTTTTGACTAACCAAAGCAGAAGGGCACCAGATTGAAGGCGATGTACCAGCCTAACAGGGCATCGGTTTTGCTGCAGTCGGCATCCGGACGCCATCTTACAAAAACCAGGCGGCGAGCCGGCGGTGACTGCGGGAAAGAACGCAGACCTCAGATTCAGGCCAATCCTGCTATTCATTGCGATGCCGCTCCTTGCAGCATGCACCTTTATTGGCCTGGATAATCCTGTGCTCCGCAACTCGATCGACTGGGGTCCGCAGCAACAGGTACCCACCTGCGTGTACTTGGATGAAGGCGTGAGCAGGGAACAAGCGGATCGATTGCTTGGCTGGTGGAACAACAGGGAAGGTAACTGGTACAAGCTCGATTTTGTTCCTGCCTCTTATGAGCCTCTCAAACGAGAGAGCAATGAGTTCTTTTTCTTCCAGATCTCCTCAAAGCTCCTAACTGTGAAACGGCCTGACCGCTGCGTGAAACAGATTTGGTTCGTCTCTCGTAATCTCAGCGACTTGCTTTATGGAGGAGCGGCGAACGTTCTGGGCCTGCCCGAAGTTGTCGGCTGGGCCGACGACGCCACCCGCTCCAAAGCGTGGACTTACGCTAACCTGGTACCGGACCTGAACCAGCTTGCGATGTCACCGGGCGCAGCAACACGCCACGAGATGTATCATCTGCTCGGCTGCGATCATTTCGATGTACTGATGGGCGATTGCTATGAAGAGATCCGGAATTTCAAAGCCTGGGCGCGCGAGTACTTCGCTGTCGGCAGCATTATCAAAGTCGCAAAAGCTCAAAAGACGCTCCGCCTGTCAGGGGAAGATGCCGGCGACGCGAAGCGCTGAACGCGTGGCTGGGTACGGCAAAGCGAAGCGCGCGGTGCATGAAACAGGTCAATATCGCTCATAACAGGAGCTGGTGCTCTGCGGTGAGTTCGTTCCATCGTCTGAGCGCGCTCGCACGGCTGAGCAAGTAGGGCCGGACGGAATAATTCATTACCTCAAACAAGCGTCTATGCCGGTTGTATATATTGCGGGCGTCGACGTAGACGATTAGCTCCCGCCATAGACCGGGACGCCCTTGCCAGCCGTGCCTGTTGGGCAGGTTTTGAAAGAATGGCAGGTCGTATCGGCCTATAACTCCTTGGTCCCGCGCGGCTGGGTCGAACATTTGAGCCAGCTGGAGAAGAGTCTGAGGCGGCTGTTGCACCAGTTGCTCGTATCGAACCTTAACAGCGTCAGCGTCATGCCACCACTGATAGGAAATGCTGAGCAGATTTTCTGCACCCCAGCTCGTAGCGTAGCGCAGGAACTCCTTCGACGTGGGCGGTTGCCCAACCAGGCTCGGCGGAATATCGGCGTTGCCCTCGAGCCAACGCGCCGTCAGTGGTTCGTGGCGAATGAAGTTCAGAACAGACACCAGCACGTCGAGCGGATGACGGGCGAGCACGAGCGTCTTGAAACCATAATCGCGCAAGAAGCGCTGGAAGCCCGGTTCACGATACCAATGCACCTGTACAATAGCGCGGTCGGGAATCGATTTGAGTTCCGCATAATTGTGCACCGCGAGCTGCTCAAGCTTAAGAATGTCGCCGAGAACAGACCGCACCCATGTGTTGCCAGATCGCGGTGTGCTAATAACGGCAACCCTGAGGCTATTCATTCGCAGGACGGACCGAGCTGCATCCAGCCCGCGCCGGCGCACTAGCAGGCTGTTGAAAAAGGATTTTCACAGCCTGCTTCCCTCATTGAAATCTCTTCCAGAGGGAGAGAACTAAAGGAAAGCAGCCGGCTTTTTCGCAGGGCGCTTGACAATGTTGATCTCTTGGAAAGCGAAGATAAATTTCTCAACACCCGCTAGTAATAGCTCGCCGGGAGAACCGGCATCTGCGCCCGGGGTAATTTGCCAATAGGACTTTTGCCAATCGAGCCGAGGCCGCCCAAAGTGAGCTGGAACTGAAACTGCGTTTCGCTGGGATTGACCGTGTTGGTGATGCCAATGTCAAATGCCCAGCAATTGCACGGCGGTTTAATGCGGAGGCCGTATTCGGCCGCCAGCAGTTGGTGCGTGGTAAGGTCGTACGAGGGTCCGAACAGAACACCCATTCGATTGAACAATTCGTAATAAGCCCGTGCCGTTATAGTCTGATTGTAACCGGCATTGACGCCCGGCTTAGACTGAGGACCAGGGCCAATGTAGTTGTAGCTGAGCTGGAAAGAGGAGGCCGTCGAGATCTTGCTTTTGCGGGTCCACCAAGGCTGGAAGTTCAGGTAGGTGCTGGCGTAATGGATGGACGAAACCTGCGGCGAATAAGTCATCTGGCCTCCAATCGAGAAGGAGTCGGCCGGGAAGGCCGACGCGGTCACCGCCAGGTCCGACAGCCGAGAGCCGCTACCTTGTGCGATTGCATGTGTGGTGTCGTAGGCCTGTTCCAATGTAAGTCGCAATATCTCTTCGACCGTGGCACCGTTGACGAAGCTGCGTGACATAAAAGGGTGGATGGCGAATTCGTTCTCCTCTTGCGCTTCCGCGTTCGCTTCCTCTTGGCTCCCTGCCTGCACCACTCGATGAGAAGCTAATTTTAGGAAAATCCTGGAAGTCGCGCCGTAAGTGATCAGACTGCGACCCTCGACCCGATCGATTTCATCGAATAGCGGAAGAGAGCCTTGATCGAAATTCGGAACATACGAATAAGTGACAAACGGTTCAATCGTGTGCTTGAGCTTCTCCACTGGCTCCCAATTGAGATCGTAGACCTTCTCTATTTCGCTGGCGATTCCGGCGCTGCCGTAGATCATTTCGCGCGATTGGAACCCGCCCTGTTCCAAGGGGCCCAGCGAAAGCCCATTGTTGTACTTGCGTCCGTCTTCACCTACGGGCGTTATGTCAATCTGGTGCCCGGAGGCGTCGTACATCGTTTCGCGCAGCCCCAAAGTGCCAAAGCCGTAGAGATAGTCACCCAGCCGCCACGGTAGAGTGAGTCGCGGATTCAGATCAAGCCGCAGCCCCGATTGACCTTGGTTGCGATAAAAATTATCGCCAGTAATGTCGTAATCGGCATAAAGGAGCCCACCCAACAGGTCTTTGCGCCCGCTCAAGAGGATTTCAGGCAGGGTCTGCAACGCGAAAGGCTGATATTGAATGAGGTCCTGATTGTAGATACCTCCAACCTTTAAGTAACCGTTCTGATAGCTATCGAGCAGCCCGAAATCTGACATTGCGTCGCGCATCAGTTGGAACTGGTGGGGGAAGGCGATACCTGAGCCGGCTGTGCGCGACAGCGTCCAGACGTTCATTTCGCGCAGCAGCAGTGGGTCGCTCACCGTTGTGGTGTCGCCGTAAGCCACCAAATCATTTGTAATGTGCTGGCGCAACATTGCAATCAGGTCATAGCGGTCGACGGGGATGAAGGGGTCAGCAAGCTGGGTGTCGATTATGTCGTTTTGCCGGTTTTGGCTACTGCGCAGGCTCTCGTTGTAGAATGCGCCGTCAAGTGCGAAGTAGTTATCCGGGCCTGTAACGAGCCGATATTCTCCCAAACCACCAACCCGCTGCGAGGTTTCCAGATCGAACGCGAAGGTCGCATCGGAACTCCTGTTGATTGCCCAATAATAGGGCTGCAGCAATTGAAAACCACGTAAGCCGGATTCGCCAATGCGCGGCGTTAGAAAGCCCGAATGGCGGCTCGTGTCGGCGGGGAAAATCGCGTAGGGCGAGTACAACACCGGGTAGCCGAGAATGTTGAAGTGTGCAGCACGCGCGGTTGCCGTGTTGCCTACATTCACATCCATCTGATCGGCCGAGATGCTCCAGTCCGGCGTGCCCGGCTCGGAGCCGCAGGTCGTATACACGCCGTGCATGATAGAATAGCGCTGACCAGGAAGCTTTTGTATGCGAGCGCCCTGGATGCGGAAGGTTCTGTTAAAATTGGTGACCGTGCCGTCGGTCAGCTCACCGGTTTCTTCAGGCAAATTTAGGCGTCCCTCGCGCGCCCTGATTTCAGTCAGCGGATCGACCAAGTGGACGCGGCCCTTGGCGTACAGTTGGCGCTTGCCGCGCGCCAAGCGGATTTCGTCCGCGGTGAGGATACTCGCCTGCTGCGTCACCGCGGCATTACCGGTGACCACGAAAGTGTTGGTTTTGTAGTCGTAAACGAAGTTGCGCCCAGTCACGTTCAGCGGTGCCTGATGTTCGTGGTGCACCATTGAGGAAATTGAGGCGTTCTGCGCCAACACCCCGGCGGGGGCGAGTGCGGCAACCGCCACCAATACAATCGCCGGCCGCGACGATTTGAACCTTGGTTTCAGGAAAGGGTCCCCGCCGCCCGGTTCGCCGTAGAAAACACTGACAAGACCTCCCCGCCCGGTATTCCGAACCCGCCCAACACTACATCATAACCTGCGCCTCGCGCTAGAACCGATTGTCAGGTTGGTAGTCGTCTTCGCACTTGGTCGAAAAACAGCGCGATTGGTCCTCATCGTTTTTGGCCAGCGGTCCGCCCACTTAGCGCTCTGGCGATAGGTGCGGGAAAAAACGTCCTGATGTAACGAAGCGCTGATTTCACATGTGTGGGATGATGGCGAAGAATGCGGGCAAAGTAGCGGCGCGCCGCGGCGCGATTGCCCGCTCGGATCTCAAGCAGACCCTGGTAGCCTAACCAGTTCGTGTAACTGTGAACAGTGCGGCGAATCAACCCCTCGGCGGCTTGGCCATAGCGTTGACGCAAGCGGCGAAAGAAAACTGCCTGCGAGGTCAAATATTTTTCCATCCGTTCGGTACGCTCTTCTATCAGGGTGTAATAGGTTAACCGTTCCGCCACGTAGATAAAGTGCCCGTGCTCGCGCGCGCGAATCCAGAGATCGGGATCCTCGTAGCCAAACTTGAATTCCTCGCTAAAACCGCTGCATGCCTGGAACGTCCGGCGCTGCATCACCACAGTGCTGGTGAGAATCGGCCACAAGTGCGCCAGCATTTCATCCATCGATGGGGGATGCGCTCGCTCAGACGACACGCACGACGGTGCAATCTCACGGCCCTTTTGGTCTAAGGCGACGGCATCATGGAATAGCATCGCGGCCTGGGCGTCGCTGGCCAGCTTTGGCACAGTGCGGGCCAATTTGTCGGGCATAAACGCGTCGTCGGCGTCCAGGAATGCGATAAATTCGGCGGTTGAAAGCGCCACCGCCGCGTTGCGCGCGTGCGCAGGGCCGCGGTTTTGCTGGTTCAAGATGCGGACCCGGCCCTCATATTGCCCGAGCACCGCGGCAGTGGCATCAGTTGACCCATCATTGACTGCGACGACTTCAACCTCGCCGTCAAAACGCTGGCAGAGAACGCTATCGATGGCCCGTGCGACGGTGTTCGCACCGTTAAACACCGGAATCACAACCGCCACACTGGTCATCGCACGGCCCGTCGAGGTCTCATTGGCTAAGCTTGTTACGCCTTGGATGGCCCGTCGGAAACGCCGCGGGGGAAACGCGCTTTAACCCCTTAGGCGGTTTCGCCCCAGCGGTGCGACCACTCAAAGCTCGCGCCACAGGCGCGGGCAGAAAAGTTCTCAGCAGACGCAGTACCGATTTGAGATGGGCTGGATGATGGCGGAGGATGCGAGCAAAATAAGCTCGTGCCGCCGCCGGGTCCCGCCGCTGAATCGAGAGAAGTCCCAGGTAGCTAAACCAGTTGGTATAATTGCGAGCCGTGCTGCGAATAAGCTCGTCCGCACGATGGCCGTAGCGCTGGCGCAGGCGACGAAAAAATAGAGAGCGCGAATTGATATATTTCTCCATGCGGTCGGCGCGCGATTCGCTCGTGGTGTAATATGTCAGCCTTTCCGGCACGTAAATAAATTCCCCGTACTCGCGCGCTCGAATCCACAAGTCGCAGTCTTCGTAGCCTGGCGTCTTGTATTCTTCGCAAAAGCCGGTGCTTGCCTCAAATGCGGAACGCCGCATCACCACCGTGCTTGGCACGATCGGCCACCACGCTGCCAGCATTTCATCCATTGATGGTGCATGCGCCCGCTCCGGCCAGACATAAGACTGAGCCACTTCACGACCGTCCGGGGTCACCGCGATCGCATCGTGGAAGATCATCGCTGCGCCGGGGTTGCTCATCAGCAACGGCACGGTTCGCGCGAGTTTGTCTGGCATGAAGACATCGTCAGCATCGAGGAATGCGATGTACTCGGCGTTTGAATGCGCGACCGCCGCATTGCGCGCCGCGGCAGGACCCCGATTCGGTTGGTCCAAAATGATTATGCGCGACCGATACCGCTCAAGCACTTCAGAAGTAGCGTCAGTCGAGCCATCATTAACCGCCGTGACTTCGAACTGATTGTCAAAGCTCTGGCCAAGCGCACTATCGATAGCCCGCGACACCGTGTTCGTGCTATTGAACACTGGGATTACAACTACAATTCGCGTGCTCGCCATGAATCGCCCGCCACTATATCATTCTCCCACCAACTTTGCGGACCGAGGCCCCACTTCGGGCTGGATTGGTGTCTCCTTGCGCAGGCAATGCCATGGGGAGAAGTGATTCTACGACGGCACCTCGTTCATCAAAGCCCCTCATGATATCGAAGCCCCTCATGATGACGAAGACAACCCACCCGAATTCCGTTATTAGACGGGGTTCCGGTGCCGAATTTCCACCGAAATTCGGCAAAAGCTCGGGATAACTCGCTCTTGACTGTAGGTTTGCGCGGTGCTACTCGTTTGCGCAATTTGCCCGCAATAGCGGGTAACCGAAATTGTGGATTTCGGTTAGTTGTTTCCTTGACACACCACAGGGTGATTGTTAGGGTCTGGGCGCCTTGAGATAGCGCCAACTGGCAATTGGGGAAATTTGCGTCTGAATGCGTCCGAGCACGCAGATGAGTTGAAGGCGCCAGAAAGAATGGAGGAGGAAAGTATGTCAAAGCGAAGGTGGGTAGCAGCAAAACTATTCGCGGTGCTAGGGGGAGCAGGCTTGGCGCTCGGCATCTGCGTGCCAAGAGCGACCGCTGCGACTCCGCCGCCCTTCTCGAATAGTAACTACGACAACCGTTACATTTGTAACGTGACCTCCGACGAAAATTTCTTCACCGCCGTAATCAGAGTGAGTCCGAATGGGAGCGGCAGCTACACCGATGGGACCTTGGTGACCCCGCTCGACTCCTTCGGGGTGGTGCCGTTCAATCCTGCCGACACGCCGGAAGACAATGCCTGCACCTATTCGTTAGTTGGCCCATCCTCGAGCTACGTGGTCAGTTCGAACGGTCTTACCGTAGAGGTACTGACGTGGAAGGCGGCCTCGGGGAATGATCCCTCTTGTCCTGATAGTCCCCTCGGCACTTTCGTGATGTCCAATGAACTTGTGCTACGGGCGAATGTCAACGCGAACGGAAAAGTGCAGAACGCGTCGCTCAGCTCGGGCAACCTGCTGGACCAATCGGTACTATTTGATTTCTTAGACCCAGGCGACGGCTTTTGCTTCAAATGATCGCGGAGCCCAGACAGTGGGGGAGTGCTCGTGATCGAGTTAACCTGTCTCTGCCGGGCGCCCAACGGTCCCGGCAGATAAGTGAAGATGAGGGTAAGCGTATGTCGAGAAACGGGAATCGCATATCGAAACTAATTGTAGCTCTTGGGGTCTTTGGCTTGAGCACGGTTGTTTGGGTTCCAAGGATGAGCGCCGAGGTCACAACTTTCTCAGTCAAGAACTATAACGGCAGTTACGCCTGCAGGTACGCAAGCTCGGACGATTTCTTTACCGCGGTGAGCCAATACACTCCCAACGGTGCTGGCGGCTATACCACTGGAACTCTAGTCGAGACCATCAATAATTTTGACGGTTTTGATGAGGCGGCGCCGGCGTCGCAATTCTGTACCTTTTTCCTGCAACCCTCAGCGTCATTTTACTCGATCGATACGACCGGTCTTGGTTTCGAGGAGCTCAGTTGGATTCCGTCGGTCGCGAATGACCCCGTCCTCTGCTTCCCAACTGCTTTTTTTATAGATCAGGACCAGATTGCGCTGCGGAACCTGACCTCCAGTAATGGAGCGACAATCAGAGCCGAAGTATCCGATGATAACCTCCTTGGCACCGGCACTCTCTTCTCCACGCCCGGACACGGGACCTGTGTTGGGGGGTGAGATAATGCAATTCGCGCTAAAGGCCGTTCTCGAATGCGACGGCTATACCGGCAATGGCACCAACTGGCAATTGGGGAAAATTTGCGTCTGAATGCGTCAGTACACGCAGATGTGTTGAAGGCGCCAGAAAGAATGAGGAGGAATCCATGTCAAAGCGAAAGTGGGTAGCAGCGAAACTGTTCGCGGTGCTGGGGGGAACATGCCTGGCGATCGCCGTCTGTGTGCCAAGAGCGACCGCGGTGACCGTGCCACCCTTCTCCGCTGCTAACTACGCCAACCGTTACGTTTGCAACTTGAGCGATGACTCTGCCGGCACGACCGCCGTGGCGAGGGTCAGCCCAAACGGCGCCGGCGCCTATAACAGTGGCGATTTAGAGGTAGCGCTGGATGGCGCCGTCTTCGCGTTTGATCCTGCCGTGCCGCCCGAGGACAATTTCTGCGCGTACACGCTGAACCCCGCCTCCTCAAGCTACACAGTCGGTGCAAATGGTCTCGGCACGGAAGTGCAAAGGTGGAAGGCAGTTCCAGGGAATAATGCCGATTGTCCTGGCAGTTTCGTGTTGGCCAACGAGATTGCGCTCCGGACTAATGTAAATGCGGCCGGAAAAGTGCAAAACGTGCAGCTCACATCGGGGAACCTCGCCGACGACGGTGAACCGGGCTACGGCAGTTGCTTGAAATGATACCCAAGCGCTGGCAGGGGGTGAATGCTTGCGCCCCAGTTAACCTTCCTCTTCCGGCCGCTCGAAAGTGCGCGGAAGAGAAAAAAGATGAGGGGAAAGGTATGTCGACATACCAGAATCGTACAGCGAAACTAATCGCGGCGCTCGGGATCCTTGGGTTGATGATGGTTTGTTCAGTCCCCAAGGTCAGCGCCCAAGTCACAACGTTCTCAGACGCGAACTACTCGGGTCGTTATGGTTGCGAGCTGTCATTCGATGAAGACTTCTTTACCGCGGTCTACAAATACAATCCCGATGGTGCCGGCGGTTATGCTAACGGAACTATGATCGGCAGCCTCAATAATTTCGTCACCCCCTACGATAATACGAATCCGGCGGGGCAGTTCTGTACATTTTTCCTTGAAACCGCTGCATCAGCTTACTCTGTCGCGGCAAACGGCATTGGTAACGAGATCCTGCTTTGGACGCCGTCTATCGCAAACCCTGCCGGTTGCCCAATTTTCGGGTTTATAGATGAGACCTTCATCGCGCTACGGAACATCACTAGCGGACCGCCCGCCGGAGCTTCAATCAGAGCGGAGGTCGCTGATCGTAATCTCTTTGGCATCGATCCCCTCGGCGATGCGGGCCATGGCTCCTGCCTGAAGTGATGTGGCTGACATCAACTAGTAGAGGCCGCCTCCGTAGGCGAGGGCGGCCTCTTTTGCTTATCTATTTTTGACTGCAGCGTTTCGTACGCCTCCAGATCAAAAGGACCGAACCAAACGCAAATCGCAACAGGCTGAAGCTCCGCTCACTTGGCTAACGGAATGCGTGGGCTACCCTCCTCAAAAATGGTATCTCGGCCGTCCCTTTGAAGTTTAGTGCCTCAAGTCCCGATTTCATTCGTCAATGAAATTCGTGATCATGTGAAGTCATGAGGGATACTGACTCCAAGCAACATGATTATCGGCCGAGATTCCCATGTTGCTTCTCCTGGTTTGTCACCCTCGCGTGTGGCTGCCGCGCGACGGGTCCCGCGTCTTCGGTTCTGAGTTTCCGGGACGGCCATTGCGGCCGCCCTGAACTAAGTGAAGGGTCCCGGCGGGGCCCCTTGGGGCCGGAGGCCCTCAAGGGTAAACTCCGTTCCTTCACCGCGCTCAGGCTGGCAAGAGCCACCTCGCGCGCCGGGCAAAAAAGGCGCGCGGGAATGACAATAAAAACTTCGCTCTCATCTCGTTTTCTGCGATGGGCTTTCGCTCCGCTGAGCAGTGCAAATGCCGTAATGATCGGCATCACAATCATATTGCTGGGTGCAACTCTCAATCCGCCAATCGCGAAAGCAGGCGTGATCATCGAGCAGAGAATTACAGTCGGCGCTCCCGGCGCGCCAGGCCCGGTCCGCAACCGCACGCTGATGCTCCAGGGTGATAAGGAAAAATTCCAAATCAGAGAAGGCATCTCGGTTGTGATCGACACGAACGATCGTACGGCAACGCTGCTTGATGAGGCCCATAAGATGTACCGCGAGTTGCCGTTCAGGAGAGTAATCGGCTCGAGCCTGGATCCTAATGGTCCGCTATATCTGGCTCTCAAGACCACAGACAAGACTCGCGAGCTGCTCGGATTCAAATGCCGGGATTATGCGGGCGCAAGATACCGCGGGCCTTTAATGGCAGCCACGACAGCATGCTTCTCTACCGACGCGCCAAGCTCAGAGGAGTTCAGCCATTTCTTGCAATCGACGGTTCGGCATGTGGGGCCATCGGGCGCGTCGATGTCGGTCCCTAGTGGAGTTCCACTGATCATCGAGATGACGCGTGGAATCAACCGCTCCTTCGTTCCCGCAGACGTTTCGAAGGAGGAAGCAGAAAGATTCAGAAGCAGAATCGCAAAGATCCCGCCGCAGGTCACGCGAGTGGAGGTGACGAAGATCGAAGCCAAGCAGCTTTCGCCGGAGGTGTTCAATATCCCGACCGGTTACAATCGCGTCGGGCGCGCGCTGAATTGACTCCGCTGCCACGATTCGGGACGGTAGAAAATCACCGTCCGCGCTAAGTCGCTAGTAGATCTTGATAGACTTCCAGGTAGGATGATGCGACGGCCCGCCAATCATATCGCTTTGCTGTTTCGTAGCCGCGGCGACCCATTCTCTCACGCTCTTCTCGACACGCAAGTAATGTCCGCATAGCCGAAGCCACTTTGTTCGGTTCATTGCCTTCAACCAGGAGGCCGGTTTCTTGATGTATTACTATTTCCGGGGTGCCACCGCTCCGAGTGCCGATAACCGGTGTACCGCAGGCCATCGCTTCGAAGAAAACCAGGGGCAGCCCTTCCGCCATCCGGCTCAGCATCACGAAGAATAGGGCGCTCTTATACAAGCTCCACAGTTCGTCGTGTGGCAGCGACGACAGCAAACGAATTCGCACTTCAAGCCCCGACGCGGCGATCATCCCCTCGATTTGTGTTCCCTGCGGCCCATCACCAGCAATTAGCAGGTCGACCTCAGGAAATTCCGCAGCAAGCATGCCGAAAGCCTCAATTAACGCGTCCACGGCCTTGTGGTGCAAGTCGAGCCGTGAGGCGGAAAAAATGTATGGCCGTTGACGACTGAGAGGTGTCGCGCGAGCCGCCTCTTCGAGATTCACGCCGCCACGAATGATCCGCGCCAGTTCAGCTTCTGGCCAGATTTGTCTGAATCCGTCCTTAACCGCAGCGGATGGAAAAGTAATTGCGCCGGCGGCACGTAATGCCATGCTCGTGAAGTTTCTCAGCCGGACAGGTCGCACGTCCTCGCGAGATGGGTCGGGCACTAAGTGAAAGCTCTGGACTAGCGGCACTCTGGTCTCCTTGCAGGCCCTAAGCACTGCCGGAAAGCGGTCGCGTAGGCCGCCATGAATATTAAGCACATCCGGCGCCCATCGGCCGATAAAGCCGGCTAAATGCGGCGCAGCCGGTCGGCGCAGCAAGCGCTCCGGATGCCGCAGGGAGAGAGGTTTGGCGCGGGGCAAATCGACCCATACCTGCTCAACCGCCGGATTGTGGCGCCGCGCGATGCCTCCGCTCTTGTGCGGATTCGAAACGATCGCCACGCGATGACCCGCGCGTGAAAACTCGCCTGCCAGATCTTCGACGATTTGAGCCACGCCGCCCAAGGCGCCGAATGAGTCACAGAGCATGGCGATGCTCATGGGAGTATTGTTCGTGATGGCGGCGTTGGCCACGGTGCCTAGACTAAAACTCGGATAGTGTCCCGCAAACCTTTGGTGCTTTGCGAGCTTGGGGTTTTTTTGTTGAGGTTATCCGCGGCGAGGCCTAGTGGGAGAAGGGTTCAGGCATTTCGGGTTTGACACCCCGGCCGGTACGGCCGGACAGCGAGCGCGCGATCCGCACCGGCAAGAAGGTCCTGATGAAGCGGAAAATATTCCTGGCCCGCCACGGGTCAAGCTTTAACGCTCCGGCAAACGCGCGGCGAGCCGCTTGCCGGTTACCCTGCTGCAGGGCCCTCAGCCCGGCGTAGCCGAGGATGCTACGTGTGGCCCGCATGCGCGCCGCGACTAGTCGCGATGGATCGACGCCATAACGCTGCCTGACGAGTCGAGCAAAGGTGTCGACGTCGCGCCGGCAGGGCTTAACCTTAAGCGGCTGCGGAAACCAGGAAAATCGCCAAGCAGCCAATGCCTCGGGGATATAGCCGAAATAGCCTTGTTCGCGCAGTCGCAGCCACAGAAACGCGTCTTCGAAGCCAGCACCTCTGAAATCTTCGACGAAGCCTCCACAGGCGTCGAACGCTGAGCGGCGGATTAGCGCTGCGCTGGGCATGATCGGCCACATCCGCGCTAGAATCTCCGCCATCGAAGGAGCGTGGGCATACTCTGCGCCAATCAGGTATGTCGCCAGGCTGCGGCCATCACTATCGACCATCAGCAGATTGCCATACGCCATTACACAATCTTGGTCGGAGTCAAGCATTACAATCGCGCGCTCTAGCATTCCGGACAGCCATCTGTCGTCAGCATCAAGGAATGCGAGATACGCGCCGCGCGCGTTCCTGGCCCCGGCATTACGGGCCACCGCAGGACCGGCATTGGATTGCCGAAGTTGTTTTATTCGGTCGCCGTAAGAGTCGATAATCGCCGGAGTAGAGTCCGTGGATCCATCGTCGACCACGATCAGTTCGAGGCCGTGTACGTTCTGGTCCAACACGCTGTCAATAGCCTCGCGAAGAGTGGCTGAACCGTTGAACACTGGGATTATTGCGGAGACCTTAATCATCTCATGCCACTAGTCATTGAAGGATCGTTCCAGCGCGCGGTTGAAGCTCTCGGGCATTACTGTGACTGGGTAGCTTGAAGTGGGCGCTTAGGATGAGCTGGGCAGGTAGTATCGCGGCTGACTTTCCAGGCCGATAGGTCGCGCCCGATCAGCTGCTCCAGCGCCTCAACTTCGGGCAGAAATCTTTGCTTAAGCCGCGCTTCGAGTTCGGGTTCAAGTGGAGGGAACGCCTCTCCACCATCAAAGCAGAAAGCCCACAGCCCCATGTGCTCGAGCAGGCGATCCAGCCGATATGCGCGCCGCGCTCGCAACCAATCGCGCAGGTGCCTGGCGTTCTGCGCGAGCCGCCGATTGCGTGGCGCGGTGGGAAAGGAATTGAGCCGGGCCGAAGCCGCGAAACGCGAAAGCGGAATGGATGAGATACCGATAAAATTACAGACAGC
>Ga0187846_10000779_pt1 | contig 18143 bp, 17 predicted proteins | sample TC_taG_FD_161473 | JGI IMG/M metagenome (GOLD analysis project Ga0187846, IMG submission 161473) | Biofilm microbial communities from the roof of an iron ore cave, State of Minas Gerais, Brazil - TC_06 Biofilm (v2) | ecosystem: Environmental > Terrestrial > Deep subsurface > Cave > Wall biofilm...
CTAATGTCCGGAACTGGCCGACCAGCGAAATCGACGACTGGCCGGTCTGACCCGCGACGAGCTATCGCTGTGCGATCGGCACCGGTCCCTCGGTGTCGGCGCCAGCGCCAGCCGGGCGTTGACGAGGTGGGGAATGCTGCGCCGCAACGCATCTCTAAGGGGTGAACCCCCAAGAGTGGTGCGGCGCAAGACGCACGGACCCTGACCCGCCGACTCCGGTCGGTCGCCGCCGAGCGGTTTCTTGAGGGAATGACAATCGGATGACGCTTTTCGCGGCGAATCAACTCGAAATGACCCGCAACGAAAAATCCACCGCCGCTACATCCTTCGTCAGCCTCCCGATCGAGATCCGGTCCACGCCGGTTTCCGCGATGGCGCGCACCCGCGCCAGATCGACGCCGCCGGACACCTCCAGCCGGGCGCGCCCTGCGTTCACAGTCACGGCCTCGCGCATCTGCGGCAGCGAGAAATTGTCCAGCAGGATGTCGGCCGCGCCGGCCGCCAGCGCTTCCTGCAGCTGGCCCAGAGTCTCCACCTCGATCTGGATCGGAACGCCCGCCTGCAACGCGCGCGCAGCCTTTAGCGCCGCGGTGACGCCACCGGCCGCGGCGATGTGGTTCTCCTTGATCAGAATGCCGTCATACAAGGCGAGGCGCTGGTTGGCGGCCCCGCCGATCCGGACCGCGTACTTCTGCGCCAGCCGCAGGCCGGGCAGCGTCTTGCGGGTGTCCAGGATCGCGCAGCCGCGCGGATTGGGCGAGGCCCCCGCGATCGCGTCCACGTAGCGGCGGGCGGTGGTCGCGGTCGCCGACAACAACTGCAGGAAATTCAGCGCGGGCCGCTCGGCCGCGAGCAGCGCGCGCGCGTCCGCCTCGATATCGCATACGGAAAGGCCGGGCGACAGAGAGCCGCCTTCGGCGACATGCCACTGGACGCACGCGTGCGGGTCGAGCTCGAGCAGGCAGGCCTCGAACCACAGCTGGCCGCACAGCACAGCCTGCTCGCGCGCCGTCACGCGCGCCCGCACGCGCTGCGATTGAGGGATCAGCCGGCCGGTCCAGTCGCCGCGGCCGATGTCCTCGGCCAGGGCCTCGCGCACGTTGCGCGCCCGGGCCTGCTCCAGCGTTTCGTTCCGATCGAACATCCCGACGGGAGCTGCGGTGCGGATTGCGCCTCGCTTACGCGGTGCCCAGGTGCGGCACGAAACCGCTCGCGGGCGCCTTGGTCGCGAGCGGATGCGCGGCCACGAAGTCGAGCATCCGCTCGATGCAGGTGCGGGCCTTGCGGATCACGTCCGCGTTCAGCTCGATCGGCGCACCCTGCTCCGAAAGGCAGTGGATCAGCTTTTCGACGTCGTTCATCGCCATCCACGGGCAATGCGCACAGGCCTTGCAGGTGGCGCTGGTGCCCGCGGTGGGCGCCTCCAGCAGCGTCTTGCCCGGCGCCAGCTGGCGCATCCGGTGAAACAGGCCCGCGTCGGTGGCCACGATGAATTCGTCTGCATCCATCTCGGTCACGGCGCGCAGCAGCTGGGTCGTCGATCCGACCAGGTCCGCCTGCCGGATCACGCCGTCGGGCGACTCCGGGTGGACCAGCACCTTGGCGCGCGGGTGCTCCCGGCGCATCAGCTCCAGCTCGATGCCCTTGAATTCATCGTGCACAACGCAGGTTGCATCCCATAGCAGCATGTCGGCGCCGGTCTGCTGCTGCACGTAGCGGCCCAGGTGCCGATCCGGCGCCCACAGCACCTTTTCGCCGCGCTCCTGCAGGTGGGCCACGATCGGCACCGCGCACGAGCTGGTCACCATCCAGTCGGCGCGCGCCTTCACGGCCGCACTGGTGTTGGCGTACACCACCACGGTGCGATCCGGATGCGCATCGCAGAAGCTGGCGAACGGCTCGGCCGGACAACCCAGGTCGAGCGAACAGGTCGCCTCCAGATCCGGCATCAACACGCGTTTTTCCGGCGACAGGATCTTGGCCGTCTCGCCCATGAAACGCACGCCCGCCACCACCAGCGTGCGGGCCGGATGGTCGCGACCGAAACGCGCCATCTCGAGCGAATCGGCCACGCAGCCGCCGGTTTCGAGCGCCAGGTCCTGCAACTCGCCGTCGACGTAATAGTGAGCGACCAGCACCGCGTTGTGCCGCGCGAGCAGCTCGCGCGCGCGTTGCTTCAGCGCCGCCGGATCCGCCGGCAGGGCCGCCTGCCGCTTAAGGATGGCCGTTCTTACAGGTGCGTTCATCGTCCCAATGATAAGTCTTTCGGCCGTGCCGGCCGCTCGAACTCGACGACCCCTTGCTCGGTGGCGAGCAGCAGCAGGTCGGCGCCGCGGCGCGCGAAAAGGCCCACCGTCACCACACCGGCGATCCGGTTGATCGTGTCTTCGATGCCGACCGGATCGCGGATCTGCAAGCCGTACACATCCAGGATCAAATTGCCGTTGTCAGTCACCACGCTTTCGCGCAGCCGGGGCGATCCACCCAGCGCTGCCAGCTGGCGAGCCACGTGGGTGCGGCCCATCGGGATCACCTCGACCGGCAACGGGAAGCGTCCGAGCACCTCAACCCGCTTGCTGGCGTCGGCGATGCAGATGAAGCGGTCGGCCACCGCTGCCACGATCTTTTCGCGCGTCAGCGCACCGCCGCCGCCCTTGATCATCGACAGGCTGCCATCGATCTCGTCGGCGCCGTCGACGTACACCGGCATCGATGTCACCTCGTTCAGGTCGACCACCGTCAGGCCGCGCTCGCGCAGCCGCGCCGCGCTGCGCTCGGAGCTGGCCACCACGGCGGCGATCGAGGCGGCATGGGGCGCCAGCGCGTCAATGAAAAGATCCGCCGTCGACCCGGTGCCGACTCCGATGACGGCCGGCGTGCCGAAATGGGTCGAGATGCGTTCGACCGCGGCCCGGGCAACGGCCCGTTTCAGATCGTCCTGCGATGCCATCTTGCAATAAAGCTCAGCTTCGAGAGGAATTAACTCCTGCAAAGACCAGCAGCTTGGAAACCGAAAAGCTGAAGGATCGGCTTCGAGTGGGGTCTGCGACCCCCCTCGAGCAGCCCCCGCGGCCTTTACAGGCGTCACGCTTGCTGCCCAAAACCCGTCCCACCCTTGCTGACCAGTGACAGTTCAACCAGTTTCTCAGGCGGCCGATAAGCGGCATCATAAGCAGATGTCGGCCCGCGGACCCAAAGGCTGGATCGCCGCCTGGTTCATCGGCGCAGTCGCGCTGCTGTTCCTGATCGAGGAATGGCTGTGGAATCGGCTGAAACAGGCGATGGCGCTGCTGGGCCGCCTGCCGGGTCTGCGCCGCCTGGAGCGCGCCATCGCGTCGCTGCCGCCGGTGTGGGCGGCGGTCGTGTTCCTGGCGCCCTCTTCGCTGATTCTGCCGATCAAGCTGTTCGCGGTGAAGATGATCGTCAGCGGACAGATCCTGAGCGGCACCGGAGTGATCGTGGCCGCCAAGCTGACCGCGACAGCCCTGTTCGCGCGCATCTACGTGCTGACCCTGCCCTCGCTGATTCAAGTGGGCTGGTTTGTCCGGCTGCAGGCCGAGGTGCGCCGTTGGCGGGTCTGGGTGCACGCGCAGATCGAGGCGCATCCGCTATGGCGCGCGCTGCGCAGACGCATGCTGCGCTGGCGCGCTGAACAAGAGGCGCACGACGGCAGTGGCAACCGCTGGGCCCACCGTCTGAAAGCGGCGCGACGGCTGGATCGGATGCGCCGCCGCTGCGCCGGCACCGCCGGCAGGACACCGGACCCGTCCGATCATGCCGTGCGGGCCCGATGATCGCCTTTGAGGGCCTGAGCAAGAGCTACGGACGGTTCCAGGCGGTCGCACCCCTCTTCCTGAGCGTGCCACGCGGGCAGGTGTTCGGGTTTCTGGGCCCGAACGGAGCCGGAAAGACAACCACGATCCGGCTGATGATGGGCATCCTGGTGCCGAGTGGGGGCCGGGTCATGATCGACGGCCTCGACTGTCACGGCGACGGCCCCGAGGTCAAGCGGCGCGTGGGCTACCTTCCGGACAATCCGATCTTCTACGACTACCTGCGCGGCCGGGAGATCCTGCAATTCATCGGCGAGATGCACGGCCTGACACGGGCGGACGCGCTGCGCCGGGCCGTGACCCTGCTCGACGAGCTGCAACTGGGCGAGGTGGCCGACGAATTCGCCGTCAACTATTCGATGGGGATGAAGAAGAAACTGGGACTGGCGTGCGCGCTGATGCACGATCCACCGGTGCTGATACTGGATGAGCCGACCAACGGACTGGACCCGCGCGCTGCACGCGAGGTGCAGGATCGGCTGCGCCAGAGCGCCGCGGACGGCAAGACGATCTTCCTGTCGACGCACCTGCTCGACATGGCCGAGCGCCTGTGCGGCCGGATCGGGATCATCCACCGAGGGGCGCTGGTCGCCACTGGCGCACCGCAGGATCTGAAGGATCAGATGACGGCCGGCGGGTCGCTCGAGGAAGTCTTTCTCGCCGTCACCGATGACAGTACCGGATCGCCGGCGCCGGGCGGGCCGGCCGTGTCCGCGTCGACATGACCGAGGCCACGGCGCGCGTGCCGGCGCTGCGCGGGATCTGGCTGCTGACGCGGCTGCGGCTGATCCGGTTGCTGAACCAGAGCGCGATTTTTTTCACCCGACGGATCGGCGCGCGCAAGGGTCGACCTGCGAGCCCCGGCAAGAAGCGCAACCGCTGGCTGGTAACCGCCCTGGTGTCGCTGGCGATGCTGTACTCATTCGGCAGCATGACGCGGCAGGGTGTGATCAACCTGCACCAGGCGCTCGATGCGCCAAGCGTCAAGGTTTCGAGCACTGTGGCCGCTCGCAGCGCAAGTCGATACGCCCGGCCGCCCGATTTCAAGGTTGGCGTGTTCAGCGCCGCGCTGACGCGCGGCCTGACGATGGAGCTTTCGCTGCTGTTCGCCGTGGCCGTTCTGGTGTCGCTCGGCGCCCGCGAGATGGCCCAGCCCGACTGGGACCTCGAATGGCTCGCAACGCTGCCCGCGCCGATGCGCACGCTGCTGTGGAGCCGGATCGTCGAGCGGAGCATCGCCAATCCCGTCGGGCTGCTGGCGCTCGGCCCGGTGTGCGTACTGCTGGCCTGGTACTCCGGGTACCGATGGAGCGCGCCGCTGCTCGGCGCCGCGGCGGCGCTGTGCCTGCTGCTGCTGGCAGCGCTAGCGCGCACCCTGGTCGACACCGGCCTGCGGCTGTCGCTGGCGCCGCCGAAGTTGCGCAACCTGCAGGCGCTGATATCGATTGCAGGCGTGCTGCTGGTGTACCTGGCCATGTCCGCCGGCATGCCGGCAATGGGAACGACCGGGCTCGCGTTCGATCTGGCGCGTGACTTTCCGGCCTGGGCGGTCTGGACGCCAACCGGGCTGGTGGTCCAGGCGATCAACGCATCCGGCCCCTGGGACCGCGCGCTGCTGCCGGCGGTGCTGCTGGTGGCCGAAACCGCCATCGCGCTTCATGTGGGCATCAGCCTGCTTCAATATCTGCTGCGCAACGGTGTCGTCGCCGCGGGCTCGCGCGAGGCGGCACGCGGCGCTGCCGGGCGGCGCAGCAGCACGCTCGACGAATCGGGCTTTCGCTTCGGCGGCATCGTGCAGCGGCGCGAGCTCAAACTGCTGGGCCGCGACCGCAATTTCCTGGTGCAGAGCCTGGTGCTGCCGGTCATCATCGTCGGCAGCCAGCTGGCGCTCAATGGCAAGCTCAGCAACCTGTCGCTGGCCGCCTTCAGCTCCACCACGGTGGCTTCGATCGCATTCGCGCTGGCGGCCTATGCGCTGATGCTGTCGGCCTTCCAGACGCTCAATTCCGAAGGCGGCGCGCTCTGGATGCTGTACACGGTGCCGCACCGCATCGCGACCATCCTTTATGAGAAGGCGCAGCTGTGGTCGGTGTTGACGTTGATCTATCCGATCGCCGTGTTCGGCATCGCGATCGCCCTCGGGCACCCGGTCGATGTCGAGCTGGTGGGCCTGGCGGCGATCGTGCTGCTGGGGGTGCCGATCTTCGCAGTGATCGCCGCTTCGCTCGGCGTGTTCGGGTGCGATCCGCTCGCGCAGGACGTGCGCACCCGGCTGCGCCCGACCTACGTGTACCTGTACACGCTGCTGGCCGCGCTGTACACCTACGCGATCTACGCCAGCCAGTGGTCGCAGAAGATCGTGCTGATCGTGCTCAGCGCCCTGCTCGCGCTCGCACTGTGGCAGAAAGCGGAAGACGAGCTGCCCTATCTGCTCGACCCCTCGGCCGCCCCATCTTCCCGGGTCTCGCTGGCCGACGGGCTGATCGCCGCGATGATGTTCTTCGTGTTCCAGGGCCTGGGCGGCGCGCTCGCCAGCCAGGACGAGGAAGCATTGACGGCGTCGCAGATGATCGTGGTCTTTTCGGCAGCCGGTGCCCTGACCTACGCGCTGGTCCGTTTCACCTACTGGCGAAGCAAGACCGCGGCGGTTCCGGCCATTTTCGGGCCGGGGCGCCAGGTGGGCCGGGCGCTGCTGTGGGGCGCGGGCGCCGGCGCGGTGGCCGCGCTGGCCGCCGTCGTCTACCTGCACGCGCTGCACCGGCTCGAGTTGCAGGACGTGCTGCAGCAACCGAACGCCGGGCTGTCACGCAGCGCATGGCTTGCGGTGCTGGCGGTTGCGGCTGCGCCGTTGTTCGAGGAGTTCATCTTTCGCGGGCTGATCTTCGGCGGCCTGAGCCGATCGACCACGCCGGCGCGCGCGATCGCGGCGAGCGCGGTGCTGTTCGCGATCGTGCATCCGCCCGTATCGATGTTCCCGGTATTCATCGTCGGCCTGTGCACCGCGTTCGTGTACCACCGGTCCCGGATGCTGCTCGCTCCGATGGTCACCCATGCGACCTACAACGGAGTCCTGATCGGCATCCAGTTCGTTCAGCCGTAAAGCATCCTGGAGGAGTCATGGCGACCTGTGTTCAAAGGAAAGGCGGCGCAATGGCAAGGCCGGTTCGGATCGCGCTGGCGCCGCTGTGGCCGCTGCTGCTCGTCGCGGCCAGCCCGTGTGCGCTGGCCCAAGCGGCGCCCGCTTTCTCAACTTGCAATGAGACGCCCAAAGCCGCGTTCTGCGCCGGCCTGCGTGGAGATCGTGCCGAGGGATGGGCCGGGCAGGGACGCTCCGAGGTGATGGCCCAGCACGGCGTGGTCGTGACCAGCCAGCCGCTCGCGGCCGAGGCGGGACTGGAGATTCTGCGGCAAGGCGGCAACGCGATCGATGCCGCGGTTGCCACGGCAGCCGTGCTGAACGTGGTCGAACCGATGATGGTCGGAATCGGCGGGGACCTGTTCGCGATCATCTACATCGCACGCGAACACAAGCTGTACGTGATGAATGCCAGCGGTCAGGCACCTTCGGGAGCCACCGTCGAACATCTGAATGCGCTGGGTTATCGCCGGGATCCGGCCAACTGGGGACCGGGCTCCGGCATGCCGGTCTTCGGCATCCTGCCGGTTACCGTGCCGGGGTCGCTGTGGGGCTGGGAGGAAGTGCTCAAGCGTTTCGGCAAGCGCTCGTTCAAGGAGGTGCTCGAACCGGCCGCGCGCTATGCCGAGTACGGCTTCCCGGTTTCGGAACGGATCGCACGCGATTGGATTGTGCCCAACGCATTGCCGCTGATCGGCTGCTGCAAGGAGCCGGACCCGGACACGATCAAGGCCTGGACCATCGGCGGCGCGCCTCCCGCGGCCGGACAGATCTTCAGGAATCCGGACCTGGCGCGCACGTTCCGGTTGCTGCAGGCACACGGACGCGACGTCTTCTACAAGGGCGAGATCGCGCGGGCCATCGTCGCCAAGTCGACCGCGCTGGGTGGAACGATGACCCTCGAGGATCTGGCGCAGTACCAGGGCCAGTGGCTGGAACCGGCGTGCAGCACGTATCACGGTTTCGACATCGCCGAGTTGCCCCCGCCGTCGCAGGCCTGGGCAGCGGCCGAAATATTGAACATCCTGGAAGCCTGCGTGCCGGTCTGGGCTCCGGGGCAGAGCCTGTCCAGCCTGGGGCCGACCAGCGCGAAGTACTGGCATCTGCTGGTCGAGGCCAAGAAGCTCGCCTACGCCGATCTGTACGCGTTCAACGCCGATCCGGATTTTGTCCGCGTGCCGGTCGATCGGCTGTTAGCCAAGTCGCATGCGGCGGCGCTGTGCTCCAAGGTCGATCCGGCGCGCGCCTCCACTGCCGGGCCTGAGGTCCTGCAGGAGGTCGCGGGCGACACGATCGTGCTCTCGACTGCCGACGCCGAAGGCAACATGGTGTCGTGGGTCAACAGCAACTACTATCACTTCGGCTCCGGCATCACGGTCCCCGGCTACGGCTTCATCCTGCACGACCGCGGCGCGCTCTTCACGCTGGACCCGAAGAGCCCGAACGTGATTGCCCCGCACAAGCGTCCGTTCAACACGCTCTCGGCCGGGTTCGTCACGCGCGGCGCGCAGCCCGTGATGACCGTGACGCTGATGGGCGGCGACATGCAGGCGCAGGGGCATGCGCAGCTGCTGGTCAGCATTCTCGATCTCGGAGCCAACCTGCAGGCCGCGGCGGACCTGGCCCGCTTCCGCCACTCCCAAGTGCCCAACACGCTGGGCCTGGAATCGTCGCTGTTCGACGCAGTCGGCCCATCGCTGCAGCAGATGGGACACAAGGTCCGTCCCATCAGCGGCGCCGAGGTCGGTGGCGTCCAGATCATCGCCGTGGTGCCCGATCCATCCTCGAACGAACCCGCAGGCAGCGATCAGGAGCCGCACCTGCGCGGCTTCTATCGCGCCGGGTCCGACCTGCGCAAGGACGGAGCCGCGGTGGGATGGTGACGCCCCATTGCCCACTGAGGCGCCGCTAAGCCTGCGGAATCGCAGCGTTTTCTCTTGGACTGCGGTCGAATTGCGAGTAGCGTTGCATTGTTAACGAGCCGTAACAACAACAACGTAGTCACGAATGGGGAGACGAACATGACCGACTCGAACCAGCGGCGGCAATTCCTGAAGGCTTCGGCCGCGTTGGCGGGCGCCGCCGGGGGCCTGAGCTGCATCGAGATCGCCAGCGCCGCAGCGATGCAGGCGCCCGTGGTCGACAAACTGTCCGTCAACGTGCTGGTCGACAGCAGCCACGACTGGTTCTTCAAGCCGAGCCAGGTCAACGGCGTATCGATCCAGCCCGGAGCGCGCTCGCCGGATTTCCGGCGGACGCTGCACAACCAGTGGGGCCTGTCGCTGTACCTTCAATCGCAGCGCGGCAGCGAGCAGCGCAGCGTGATGCTCGACTACGGCTACAGCCCCGATGCACTGATCAACAACATCGAGATTCTCAACGTCGACCCGGGCCAGGTTAACGCGCTGATCGTCAGCCATGGCCACTTCGATCACTACGGCGGACTGGTCGGCTTCCTGGACCGCTATCGCGACAAGCTGCCGGCGGACGTCAAGCTCTATGCCGGGGGTGAAGACAACTTCTGCCATCGCCTGGTGCGAGCCGGCGAGGGTCAGTTCAGCGACTGGGGCACGCTGGACCGGCGCGAACTGGCCAAGCGGCGCGTCACGACCGTTTTGTGCGAGACGCCGACCGTCATCGAAGGGCACGCATTCACGACCGGCCGGATCCAGCGCAACAGCATCGAGAAGGTACTGCCGAACACATTCGTCGAGCGGAAAATGGAAAACGGGCTCGGCTGCGACGCCAGTCACTTCACCACGGCCGAGCTGCAAGGCAAGATCGTCCCGGACGAACATGTCCATGAGCACGCGACCTGCTTCAACGTGAAGGACCGGGGCCTGGTCGTCATCAGCTCCTGCGGCCATGTGGGCATCGTCAATTCGGTGCGGCAGGCGCAGGAGGTCTCGGGCGTGCGCAAGGTCCACGCGATCGTCGGCGGCTTTCACCTCGGACCCGCGCCCAAGGACTACCTCGATACGGTCGTGGCCGAGATCAAGAAACTCGAGCCGGACGTCGTGATTCCGATGCATTGCAGTGGATTGAACTTCGTGCAGGCGATGCGGGAGCAGATGCCCGGCAACCTGATGGTCTCGACCACCGGAAGCCGGATCACATTCGGTGCCTGAGGCGCGGCTGGCCGCGGCTGTCGCCGCGCTGCTGCTCTGCACTCATGCCTCGGCGGCGCCGGGCCGGGACGCTGCCCTGCCGTCGGCCGCCGAGCTGATGGACGCTTTGATGTGGAAGCGGGGCCCGATCGGCGCCCCCTTCGACCTGGTCGATCAGAACGGCCGGCACCGAACCGATGTCGAGTTCCGCGGCAAACTGATGTTGCTGTACTTCGGCTACACGTTCTGCCCTGATGTCTGTCCGACCGATCTGAAGGCGATCGCCTCCGCCATCGATGCGCTCGGCGCGGCCGCAGGCAGCGTTCAGCCCATCTTCATCACGGTGGATCCGCAGCGCGATACCGCCGAACGCCTGCGCGGCTACGTGTCGTCTTTTCATCCACGCCTGATCGCGCTGACCGGGTCCGAGCACGACATCCGCGAGCTGGCCCTGGCCTACAAGGTCTATTACGCCAGGATCCCGGCTGACGGCAATGCGCCTTATGCGATCGACCACAGCGGGTTCATCTACCTGGTGGGCATCGACGGAAACTATCTGGGCTTCTTCCCGCCCGGCACGCCGCCCGACCGTATGGTCGAAATCATCCGGCCACATCTTCCTCGCTAAACTGTCGCGATCCATCCTGCGGGAGTCCCTCCATGAAGACCGCTTCGCCCCTGGCCGTCGCCACCTTCGGTTTTGTCCTTGCTGTCGCCCCGGCGCTCGAAGCCGGCGCGGCCGACGCCGCCCTGCAGTCGGCGATCGCCAACGCCCAGCGCAACCCGAAGTTCGTCCAGCGCGATGCCGCGCGCCATCCTCAGGAGGAGCTCGAATTCTTCGGATTGCGTCCCGACATGACGGTGGTCGAGGTCAGCCCGGGCGGTGGCTACTGGACCGAGATCCTGGCCCCGTACCTGAAGGCCAGCGGCACCTACTACGTGGCCGTTCCACCGCCCAAGGATCCGGAAGCTCCCAAGCCCGGCAAGGACACGTTTCGCGACAAACTCGCCGCGGACCCGGATCGCTACGGCAAGATCAAGATCACCGAGCTGGGGCTGGATCACTACGCGGTCGCACCGGCGGGCAGCGTCGATCTGATCGTGACGTTCCGCAACCTGCACAACTGGGTGTACCAGGGCTACGCGCCGGCGGCGCTGGAAGGCTTTTACCGCGCGTTGAAGCCCGGCGGCATCCTCGGCATCGAGGATCATCGCGCCCGCAATGACGTGCCGCAGGATCCGAAAGCCGATAACGGCTACATACGGCAGGACTACACGATCGAGCTGGCCAAGCGGGCCGGCTTCGAGTTGGTCGCGTCCTCGGAGATCAATGCCAATCCGCGCGACACCAAGGACTGGCCCAAGGGCGTGTGGACGCTGCCGCCGACGCTGGCGATGAAAGACCAGGATCGCGACAAATACGTTGCGATCGGAGAGGCCGACAACTTCGTGCTGAAATTCCGCAAACCGACGCACTGAACCGGGCAACCCAGGAGAGTGGCGATGACGACAACGTGCAGAGCTGCAGCAGTGTTCTCGGTGCTGGCGATTGCGCTGAACGCGCAGGCCGCCGATTCATCGGCCGGTGGGATGGACATGAAAGGCGCCAAGCACAAGAGCGACCAGCAGCTGATCCAGAGCGCGATGAAAGCGGGGCCGGCCTCGATCAGCGCCAAGGCCACGATCGTTGCGATGAACGGCGACGGCAGCTTGAGGACCCTGCGCAAGGGCGACAACGGGTTCACGTGCATGCCCGACAGCGGAACGGCACCCGGCCCGGATTCGATGTGCCTGGACGCGGCGGCGATGAATTGGCTCGGCGCGTTGGTGCAGCACCAGCCTCCCGCGCCCAACACCGTCGGATTCATCTACATGCTGGCGGGCGGCACCGATGCGAGCAACACCGATCCGTATGCAGCCAAGCCCGCGCCAGGCCAGAAGTGGATCCGAACCGGACCGCATGTGATGGTGGTCGGCGCCGATGCGTCCTTCTACGCGGCCTATCCGAGCTCGGCCGATCCCGACACGAAGGTCCCTTACGTGATGTGGGGCGGCACCCCGTACCAGCACCTGATGGCGCCGGTGAAGTAAAGGGGCGCAGCGCTTCGGTCTAAGCGAGAGCACCGGACGCCTGCTCGTGTCGTCAACCGTCAGCGCAATCAGTGCACGGACGATATCGTCAGTCTTCTCGCTCGTGTTGAAGGTTGTGGTGCCGCTATGGATCGTCTTGTTTGGCGTTCCGACGGTCCTGTTGTGGCTGAACATGATGCACGGGGCCGCAGGCGGCCCTGTGCACGAAGGAATTACGTGGTTCTTTTTGATTCTCTGGATTGCCGGCTCCGTGTTCTTCTTCCTGGTGCCGATGCGCCTGAAACGCGTGCGGATCGGTGAGAATGGCCTTTACATCTCAAATTACATTCGGGAGATCTCCGTCCCGTTCGATTCGATCAAGGATGTGACGTTCAACCGCTGGATCCGCGGCAACCCGATCACGGTTCACTTTCGTGACGCCACCGCATTCGGGGATCGGATCATGTTCCTGCCGCGGCCCGATTTCGATTTCAGGAACTGGAACAAGCCGCACCCGGTCATCGCGGAACTCAGGCGGCTGGCCGGGCTGAAGGATTGACGGAATCTGCTGGCAGACCGGTGGGCGACCCACCCGCTCTGGCGTTCGGCTAACGTCACTCTGTCAACACCGCTTTCAAGAGCAAGCGGCCCTTCCTCGAATGCCGCTGTATCGTCCGCTCGGTCACACCCAGAGCTTGGGCGATTTCCCGCTCGCTGTATCCACCGAAGTAGCGCATCAGGATAATGCGCCCCAGCGGCGGTTCCGAGTCCTCGAGCACTTCGAGTGCCTCGAGGACTGTCTGGGTCGTCGCCTCGTCGGCTGCCAGATTGGCAACGATCTCGTCGGAAAGCGTGACATGAGCAGCGTTGCCTCCGCGCCGCTCCGCGCGCTGTCTTCGCACGGCGTCCAGAATGACCGATTCCATGACTCGTGACGCGTAGCAGAAGAACGCCTGCCGGTTCGCGGCCCGCACTTCTCCGGCTCGCGCGTCTCGAAGGTAGCATTCGTTCACAAGAGACGCAGTCTCCAGCATCGCGTTGCGTCCGCCGTCGCGCAGTCGGGACCGCGCCATGCGACACAAGTCGTCGTAAGCGGCGGCGAAAAGCGCGTTGCGCGCACCGGCGTCGCCGGCATGCACCTGCTGCAGCAATTGTGTGATCTCGCCCATGGCATTTGCCCTTTCTTAGACAAGTCCTCGCACGCCAACGGTGGAAGCGGCATCAACAAGGAGTCGTGAAAGCTCTGCAGGGCCGCTGAGTGGCTGCAGCTCGGGAGGCAGTCTTCAAGGTCCCAAACAAGGCAGCCCGCCTGCAGCTCGTAATGCGATTCAACGATCCTGGCAACGCGGCCCAGATGGCAGGCGCAGCGCACGCGTTCGTGGTCGGCACAATGCCTTGGGCCAACCCAGCCCGGTTTGACGACCATTGCGAAATCGCCGATCCTGCAACGATTGACATCCAGCGGACACATGCCGTCTATGTCGCGGTGTGACCTGGCTTCGTTAGTCCGAAGCCTGCGGTAGCGCTGTCCCCAACAAATCGCCGTCAGCAACTAACAGAACCGGCTGCAGTCGCGACTCACCATGACTAAACCGGACGGCATCGACCCTGACCTGGCCATCGGGCTGCTCCGTCGGATCGCTCAACGCGACCAGAAGGCTTTCGCCGAACTCTTCCACATCATCAATCGCCGAGTGTTCCAGTTCGCCTTGCACCGGCTCGGCCAGCGGCAGGATGCGGAAGAGGTGTTGAACGACACGGCGTTGGAACTCTGGCGCCACCCGGAGCGTTTTCGGGGCGATTCGAGCTTCATGACTTATGTTCTCGGCATCGCGAACAACAAGGCAGGTTCCCTGCTACGCAGCCGCGGTCGGCCGGAAAAAGATCCGGGAGACGAGCTCGCGGAAGTCCCCGCTGACGATGCGACGCCTTTCGACGTGCTGTGGGGCAAGCAGCAGCTCGCAGCCATCACCCGATGCATGGATCAACTGTCCCAGCGGCAGCGCATCATCGTCCATCTGGCCTATTTCGAAGACCTGTCGCGCGAGGAGATCGGGCGCATAATCGATTGCGAAGGAAACGCCGTGAGGCAGCATCTTTGGCAGGCGCTGCGCAAGCTCAAACCTTGCGTCGCAAGGTCCGGCTTGAAGCGGGACTGAATACCGCCGTGATGAGCGCCACTGAATTCGAGCAGCTTCTGCCGTGGTATCTGAACGGCTCGCTGGGCGCGGGCGAGCGTGCCCGCGTCCTCGCCTATCTGCAGGCGCACCCGGAAGAGCAGGCGCGGGTCCAGTGGAACGAATTGCTGCGGGGCGCGATCAAGCGTCAAATCGACGAGGTCCCGGTCGACATCGGATTGGCACGGGTCCTGCTGGCGCTGGGCGGCAGCGAGCAGCAAGAGGTGTCGCACGAGGTCGAGCGGGAACCGTTGCCCGCGGCCGACCGTCCAGGCGAGTTCACGCAGCTTTTGCAACGGATGCGCGCCGGCTACGCCGGTGCCCGAGATGCGTTCTTTGCACGGGTCCTGCTGGCGCTGCGCGGCAGCGAGCAGCAGGAGGTGTCGCACGAGGTCGAGCGGGAACCGTTGCCCGCGGCCGACCGTCCAGGCGAGTTCACGCAGCTTTTGCAACGGATGCGCGCCGGCGACGCCGGTGCCCGAGATGCGCTGTTTGCCCTGGTCTACGAAGACTTCAAGAAGCTTGCGTATCTCCGCCTGCTAGCGGCCGGCCGCGGTGGCCTGCTGGATACGACGGCCCTCGTGCACGAGGCGTTCATCCGGTTTTTCCAATCCGGACAGATGCGCTCGCAAGACCGGCGCTTGTTCTTCGCCTTCGCCTCGCAGGTGATGCGCAGCGTCATCGTCGATGCCGCGCGGAGCTTGGCCGAGCCGTTAGGCCGCGGCGCGGCCGACCTGACGCTATCGACCGATGATCTTCCCGGCCGGACGGAGGCCATCCTGGAGGTTCACGAGGCGCTGCTCGTGCTTGAGCAGGCCGAGCCGAGGTTGGCCCGGCTGGTCGAGATGCGCTACTACGGTGGCTACTCGGACGCCGAGATCGCCGAGACGCTCGGAGTCACCGAGCGCACCGTCCAGCGCGACTGGGGCAAGGCACGGCTGCTGCTGAAGGCCGCGCTGAACCGCAGCTGACGGTGCGGCGCCCGACCGCTAAATGCGACCTAAACCACATCGGGTGTCACGGTTCGTGTGAAGGCGGTGATCCGCTGGGCGGATCGGGCTGATCTGGCGGGGAGGATACCTTCGGTGGCGGTTCCTGCAGCAACGGCACCAGCAGCTCGTTCAAATCATCCAGCGTAAAGGCCTTCGCCTTCGCATATCGGACAATTCCGTTTCGGTCGATCACATAGTTCGTCGGCACACCTTTGAGAATGTCGTAAGGTCCCTTCAGGCGGCGAATGAAGGGTATATGCGCTGCAGCGGCCAGCTCCTTCAAATCGCTCGCGGGCACTGAGTGCTCTGTCGCTACAGCGATGACTTCCAGGCCGTGTTTCTTCGCCAGCACATAGTACGCATCGAGCAGTGGCAATTCCTCGCGGCAAGGGGCACACCACGTCGCCCACAGATTAATGAGCAGTACGCGTCCCTTGAAGTCCGCCAGACTCAGCTCGCGACCGTCGAACGTGGTGGCATGAAAGTCCGGCGCCGGCTCGCCAACCTTGACACTGCGCCCGAAAGCGATCGAAGAGCTCAGCAGCACCGCCGCCAGAAAAACCAGCAGGCGACTGGATTCGCGCACGATTCGAGCCGGCCCACCCGGCACCTTCATTTCGCAGCCTTGGAGACGACGGCTTGCAGAAGCTGTGTCGCGCGTTGAATGACCGGACCGGCCATTGCATCACGTTGCATGTGCGACACTGGACCTTCTCCAAAGTACAAACCATCGGACACCAGAAATGTCAGGCGAACGGCGTTGAGCTTCGGAGGCGGGCGCCGAGCCTGATCCGAGGGTCCAATGCGTGCAACCAAGGGCTCCGAAGCAGCAAACAGTGCTTGGACCAAGGGTTGCAACGGTGTGACGCCTTCGAAGATGGCCATTTCCCCCGTCTGGTTGATGTATCGGACACTGCCGTCGGAATAGGCAGCCAGAACATCCAAACCGCCGCCCAGGGGCATCTCGACAATCACGCCGAGCAGCTGTTTCGGTGTGACGGACTGGCCGAGCTGCCGAAGTCTCGAATACGCCAGGTAGCGAACGCGACCGTCCTGGGAACGGTCGTCGGCGAGAGCCAGCGCAGCCGCAGTATCAAGCGGCTCCGAGAACAGCACGAGCTGCCAGGCAGTCGCTTTCTGCCCGTGTCCCGGCTTGAAGGCGTCCGCCTGATCACAGAAGAGCAGGTTGTATATCTGGTTCGCCGCTTCAACGGAGTACGGCGAGTACGCACCCGCGGCGGCCGAAACCGTCGCGGTGCCCAAGCCGACTGCGGTCAGGAGTTTGCGAAGCATGTTGGCGGAAACCCTGAAAGCGTAGACCCGTCGGACGCGATTCGAATCAAGCTACCGCTTCTGCGGCGGCAGGTCGGTGGCGACACCCTCGGCCGCTTCGGCGGCCATGCCGATCGATTCGCTCAAGGTCGGGTGCGGATGGATCGTGCGGCCGATGTCGACCGCGTCGGCGCCCATCTCGATCGCCAGCGCAATCTCGGCGATCAGGTCCCCGGCGTGCGCGCCGACCACGGCTCCGCCGACGACCCGGTGCGTTTCCTGATCGAACAGCAGCTTGGTGAAGCCCTCGTCGCGGCGGTTGGCGATCGCGCGGCCCGATGCGGTCCACGGGAAAAGGCCCTTGTGCAGGGCACGGCCGGCGGCGCGCGCCTCGTCTTCGGTCACGCCGACCCAGGCGATCTCCGGATCGGTATAGGCAACGGACGGAATCACGTCCGTGTCGAAGTGCGACTTCAGGCCACTGGCGGCCTCGGCCGCCACGTGGCCCTCGTGCACCGCCTTGTGGGCCAGCATCGGAGCCACCGCGATGTCGCCGATCGCGAAGATGTTCGGTACGTTGGTGCGGCGCTGGCTGTCGATCGGGATGAAGCCACGCTCGTCGACGCGCACGCCGGCGCGGTCGGCGCCGATCCGGCGGCCGTTCGGGCTGCGGCCGACCGATACCAGCATCGCGTCGTACGGCTGCGCGGTGGCGGGCGCCTTTTCCCCGGTGAAGCGGGCAATCAGCGCATCCGGGCGCGCCTCGACGGCGGCCAGTTGTGTGTTCAGCATCACGTTGGCGAAGCGCTTGTCGTTGAACTTCTGCCACACCCGGACCAGGTCGCGATCCGTGCCCGGCATCAGGCCGCCCGTCATCTCGACCACGTCGATCTTGCTGCCCAGGGCTGCGTAGACGGTGGCCATTTCCAGACCGATGATGCCGCCGCCGATCACCAGCAGCCGCTGCGGAATGGTGCGCAGCTCCAGCGCGGAGGTCGAATCGAGTATGCGCGGATCCTCCGGCAGGAACGGCAGCCGCACCGCCTGGCTGCCGGCTGCGATGATGGCCTTGTCGAAACGGATGCGCTGCCGATCGGCGCTTTCGGTGCGCCCTTCGCCGGTGGTCAGGACCACGTCCAGGTGGTGCGAATCGAAGAACGTGCCCGTGCCGCGCACCACCGTGACCTTGCGCATCTTGGCCATCGCGGCCAGACCCCCGGTCAGGCGCCCCACCACCTGGTTCTTGTGGCGCCGCAGCTTGTCCAGATCGATCGACGGGGGCTTGTAGCCGATCCCGATCGCATCGAAGTGCGCCGCCTCGTCGACCACCGCCGCCACGTGCAGCAGCGCCTTGGACGGGATGCAGCCGACGTTCAGGCACACGCCCCCCAGCGTCGGATAGCGCTCCACCAGCACCACGCGCTTGCCAAGATCGGCGGCGCGGAACGCGGCCGAATAGCCACCCGGCCCGGAGCCCAGCACCAGCACCTCGCACTCGATCTGTGAACCGGAGGTGGTGGCAGCGGCGGCGGCGGCCGCAGCTTCCTTCGCAAGCG
>Ga0187846_10000780_pt1 | contig 18125 bp, 11 predicted proteins | sample TC_taG_FD_161473 | JGI IMG/M metagenome (GOLD analysis project Ga0187846, IMG submission 161473) | Biofilm microbial communities from the roof of an iron ore cave, State of Minas Gerais, Brazil - TC_06 Biofilm (v2) | ecosystem: Environmental > Terrestrial > Deep subsurface > Cave > Wall biofilm...
GCCTTGGCCGATCAGACGGATGTACTCGGGAACTGGGGTGTGGGCCGGGCATGCCCATTGGCAATCGACAACCTTGTGGAAGTAGGTTGGGCCCGCAGTGCTGGACAGCTCCAACTTAGACTCCTTCGCCAGTGCTGCATGCTAGCAATTCGCTTGCAGACCGTTGATTTCCAACGCGACCGACCCGGACACAGGGCAGACCGATCGTGACCGCTGGACAAAGCAAGCACTGCCGCAGTGCAGCAGGAACCGAGGTCTCAAGACTTCGTGGATGCGACATCCCCGGCCTTGGCATCCTCATTAGCGATCCGGCCCCGGAGTAGGCTGACTTTCCGGCCAAGAACCCGCGCGCTCGCGAAAGCAGCGCAGGTTCTCGAAGGGTAAGCGGGGCAGGACAGGCAGGATACGGAAGAAAAAGGGGTGCCTCATGGAGCTTTCAGTGGAACGTGTCGATGTCTGGGCGGCGCCGATTCCGGACAAGCCGGGCGCACTGTCGGCGTTATTGAAGACCCTACACAAAGCAGGAGCCGATCTTTCGTTCGTCATTGCGCGACGTGTTCCGGACAAGCCCGGCACGGGCGTGGTGTTCGTCACTCCGCTGCAGGGGGAGCAGGAAATCCGCGCGGCCTCGGAAGCCGGATTCAACGTTACCCAGTCCCTGCACTCGATTCGGATCATGGGGCAGGACAAGGCAGGCATCCTGGCCGAGCTGACCCAGGCCCTGGCCGAGGGCGGCATCAACCTGCGCGGAATGTCTGCGTCCGTGGTCGGCAGCCAGTTCGTCGCGTATGTGGGGGTCGATTCGCTCGAGGATGTCAATCACGCGATGCACGTCCTATCGAGGGTGTGAGACGCGCCGAACGATGTCGCTCGTTTGACGAAAAATCACGATAGGGTTTCTTCGTCCCAGACTCCAGTGCCGTCAAACAGCGGCGCGACTAAGACTCCGCACTCGCGCGCCAGCCGCCACATCTCCTGGACGCGCGCCGGCGAGATGTATCCGCGGCCTTGCGAGAACGCCTCGAGGCGCCCGGCCATTGCGAGCACCGCTCCCTCGATCATGCAGCCGTGCGCCGCATTGCGGACCGGGAAGCAGTAGAAGCGCTCGAGCAGGCCGTCGACGCTGCGCAAGCCCCCGGCGAGCACACCCATGCCGCCCCGGAAGATGCGCGGCCGCCCGCGCGAGCAGGGCCGCCACGTCGGTCGACGCCTCGATCGGGTGTCGCCGTGCAGTTGTGCCGCCTCGCGTTCCAGGCGCTCACTGTTGCGGCCAGCGAGCAACAGCCGGCGCACGCGGCCCCTTAAGCACCACGCGCAGCCCGATCCGACGTCACCGGTGGCGCCGATCACCAGCAGGTCTTCGTCCTCGAGCCGGCGGCCCAGCAGCGCGGCGGCGCGCTCGATGCCGCGCACGATCAGCGCGACAGTGAGTGTGTTTCCGGTTGTCAGTACTACCGGGGAGGCGCGAGGTGCCGGCGTTAATCGTCGACGCGCGGCTATTCGGCCGAGCCACTGGGACCTGTACCTAAGGCGCCAGACCCGGCCGCGCGCTGTCGACGTCTCAGGTATTGCACCAACGGACCGGATAGCGACGTCAGAACCGCCGCGAGCATCGTGAGCAAAAAGTCACCGTTCAGCCGGATCGCTCCGCCATTGAATTCGGAAAAGATCCAGCCAAGGCCAAGGACATTAATTAAAACTGCGACAAACCAGGCCGCGAAGGGCGATGCTCCCAGCCGCTGCAGACCGAAAAATACGGCCAACGAGATCGGGAGAAAGAGAAGCCACATTGATTGCGCCGCCCGCGCGCATGATAGCTCTGAACTTCACATCGGACCTAGCAACAACGAGATCCATTTTGGCGCTGCCAATACTGTTCAAATCCGTTCGGGTTTCTGTTCAGCCAATCCAGGATGAGCTGCCTGGTGAGCTGAGGCACGACCTGCTGCGCCTGCGCCGATGGAAATTCATCATTTACCAAATGTGGAATTCCGATAGGAAGCACGAAAATGAGAGTCCACATTCCACCGTATACGGCGTATTTGTGTACAAAGATATCCTGCGTTGTATGTATCGCAGCGGCGAGTCCCTCAACCGTACCTTTCGCAAGACTGTCGTTGATGAACTGTTTTACGTTCGCCTTACACACGGCAATGTCTTCATTTTCCAGACACATTCCATGCATGTGAGCTTGGGCAACACCCTGGGTGTTATCGTCGAAAGCAACAACCAGCTTGGCCAGTCTTAGAGCATCATAAAAGGAGAGAGCAGTCCCCTGCGCTGCTAGGAGAGTGAAGATACGGTGGACATGCGCAGCATAGTTGTAGAGGTACTGAAATGCTCCGGTCATTGCTCCGTTCGCGAATGTGCCGCCGCTTAGTCTAGATGCCGTCCCGCCGATCGCAGAGTAGGTGAGAAGTTGCAAGCGCGGATCGGCTATTCGGTCGGCGAGATTGCTTGACAGCAACTGGGTCACACCGGCGCTGAGTGCACCCCTTCCGCAGTTTCCGCCTTGGATCATCGAACTGAGGCAGCCAGCAGCCGCATGAACCAAGGCCGCCCTAGGCGAGGTCTCCTCCAGTCCGAGAACTGGCGGGCCCGCGATCGCACCAGCGCCCAAAAAGAGCTCCGCGCTTATTGCCCCCTGCAGAGCTCCGCTAAGGCTACCGGTCATGACCGCTGACGCCGCGAACCCTGAAACGGCGGTCGAGGCAATCGTCCCCCAAGTTTGCGTCCATTGCCCGGTCTCGTAGGCGATCGCAATGGCAGCGAGAGTTCGCAGCCACGGCGGCATCCAGCCGAACAGGCCGTCGACCGTTTCGGCAAATAGCTCCCCGATGATTCCACCGAACATGTACCCGCTGGGATCGGAACTGTTCAGCGGGTTGTTCATCAGGTAGGAGTAGCGGTTGTAGTCCTGCATCAGCAAGACGTACTGCACCGTCGGGTCGGCCTGCATGAAGCGGGCGATGGTGGCGTCGTACATGCGCCCGTTCATGTGGATCAGCCCCACGTCATCCAGGTGCTCGTGGGCGGTGAAGCCGCGCACCGTTCCGCGCGTGGTTGTCAGCAGCGCAAGGGTTGCCGACTGATCAACGTAATGCGTGGCGTCGATGTACAGCGCGTTGGCGGCATCGAAATTGCCGTCGGCAAAGCGCCGCTTGCCGAACGGGTCGTAGGCATAGCGCTCGACCAAATTGGCACCTCCGCCTGTCACGGCCACCAGAGAGCCGATCTGGTCGACATGCCAATAGTCGGTCTGCGTCACCACCGTCGATCCTGCTCCGGTGGTAACCAGCACCGCGACCACCCGCCCACCGGCGGTGATGTAGTGCCGGTTGGTCACGGTGGTCGCGTTCTCGGCCGTTTCCTGCTCGAAGAACAGGCCCCCAGCGTTGTCCGGATTGACGAACCAGGTCGTGCGGGTGCCGGTGGAGCTGACACGATCCTCGCGCAAGCGCTCCAGGTTCGCCCCGTAGCGCCATATGTGTCGGACTCCGTTGGGGCCGGCCAGCCCCCCGGTAACGCTCTCGTTGGGCAAATTGAAGCTCGTGTACGTCACCGATTGCCACAATGCGCCGTTCGCACTGATCACGTTACCGTTGGCGTCATACTGGTAGCTCATGGCCCCGACCTGGGCAACGGCATGAGGCAGCGCGCTCGCAGTGCCGCTCGCGCCGTATGCATAGGTACCGGCCACGTCGCTCTTGGTGAGAATGTTGCCGATCTCGTTGTAGGAGACCGACACTGTTCGCGAGCCACCGCTGATCGCCGGGCTGACTACCGTATCGGTGATCAGGCGGTTCAAATTGTCGTAGCCGAAGGTTTCGCTCAAAGCGACCCCGGCGCCGTCGCCGTTGGCATCGGAGCGGCTGGTCAGGTTATTGAGCGGATCCCAGCCGAACCCCAGGTTCACCAACGTGCCCGGCGCCTGCGTCGACAGTTGCGCCTGGATCGACTGCAGCCGCCCGGTCTGCGCATCGAACCCCTGCACAGTCTGCACGTTGTTGCCATAGCTCTGCTGCACGATCTGGCCGCGCGCGTTCACGGTCACGGCGGTCCAGATGGGGTTGCCGCCGTTAGTAACCTGTTTCATATATCCGCTGGCGCTATAGGCATAGCTGACCTGAAGTCCGGTCGGGTACGTGCGGCTGGAAACGAGACTGCTTCCCGGGTCGTAGGCCACTGACGAGACGAACGTGGGTGCAAACCCGGAACCGCTGGCAAACGCGAGCGTGTCGGAGGTCGGCCTGGCGGCGCTGTCGTACGTGTATTTGCGATCGAGAACGACGCTACCGGTGGTCGGATTCAAAGTCTGAACTTCGCAGAGCTTCAAAGTTCCGTAGGGGCAGACCGCGTTGCCGACGTTCGTGTCGTAGGTCCAGTTTGTGGTGAACTCTGGAAGTGCTCGCGCGACCATGCGGCCCAGCGCATCGAACACGAAGCTCGTCTTCTGACCTGCAGCGCGTTCGTTGGGACTCTGCTGCCACACCGTCTCGCCCAGTGCGTCGTAGCCGTACGTCCATTGCCCCATGTCCGGGTCGCTGGTCTGGTACTTGCGGCCGCGGATATCGAAGTTGGCAGTGACGCTGTTTCCGTACTGATCGAAGGTCGCCACCACGTTGCCGAAGGCGTCGTATTGCTGAACGAGCGCGCTGCCGTTCGCATCGACGACCTCGATCACATGGCCCTGGCTGTCGCGCACCTGCGTCGTGGTCTGCCCGTTCGGACTTGCCGCAGTCGGCGGCGTCTTGGTCTGAACCTTCTGATCCGTGTAGGTGATCGTCGTCGTGGCCGCCCCCGCGGTGGTGGTGGCCGTCGGGTCGGGCCGCTGGATCGAGATCGCCCGGCCGAGCAGGTCGTACTGGGTGACGGTCCAGACGAAGACGCCCGACGTCGTGGCGCTGAAGGCCACCGGCGCCGCGTCCGTCTCGAAATAGGGCTCGCTTTTCTGAACGACGCGCCCCTGCTGGTCGTAAACGACCCAGGTCGAAATCCACGTCGGGGGGGACCCCACTTGATCCAGCGCGCTTTCCGACTGGGTCTTCACATCGCGCCCGAGCGGATCCTGGTATGTGCGGACCATCGGCCCGTTTTGCGAGCCGTTCGGCCCGAGAGGAGTTTGCGTAACTCGGCTGATCAGGTTGACATCCGACGTACCCGCTGCAACGGTAGGGCATGTGACCGGTGGTCCTCCGTTCGGATCCAGTGAGCCGCAGTACTCGTAGACCCACTGCGTCTTGGTGCCGTCCGGTTGCGTTTCCAAAATCGTCCGACCGAACGCATCGTAGGATGTCGTTGTCGTCAAGTTGCCGGGCGTGCTTGCCAGAGTCTCGCTCGTGGCGCTGCCAAAGCGCAGGTCGAATTGTCGAGTGCTCTGATGTCCCAGCGCATCGGTCGCCGTGTACGGATACTGACCGTTCACGATTCCCGCTTGCGCCGCGCTGTTCGTGTAGCTGACCGTCTTGGACCGCGTCGCAAACAGTGCATCGCCGCTCGCAGTAGCGCAGTTCTGCGTCGTTAGCGTGGCCCGATGGCCGTACGTGTCGGGTGTGTAGCTCGTGCTTGCGCAAATCTGCGGAATCGTCGGCTCGACGGTCTCGTTCGTGAGCATTCCGGTTGTCGGGTCGTATCCAAAGCCGGACGTGCGCGTGTAATTGAACGGGCTTGGAGACGGAACCGCCCCCGTCTCCTGCGCCCGGCTCGTGCAAGGATCAACTGACCAGAGTAGGACGCCGAGTAAGGACGCAAACAGCAAGCCCTTACAGGGTGTCCTTCGGATAGCCTCACACCCCGCTTGCACGTCGGTCACGAGAAATCCTCCCATCTTGCAGTGGCGCTCACCGGCTCACCGCTCCCTCAGTTGCCAAACCGAAGCTGAACCGAACCGTTGCCGCCGTTCGATCCACTCGCGCCGCCCGCGCCGCCAGTGACGGCCATTCCGTTCAGACTTGTACTTCCCCCAGGCACGCTCGCCGCGCCCATGTTGGTTGTGCCCTGAAGGTTGTTGGGGCAGCTCCCGCCGTAGTCCACCGCGCCGCCCTGCCCGCCGTAGCCGGCTCCGCCGCCACCACTGTCACCGTTCGCCACTGGGGAGGCGCCGCTTGTCGTGCCCGAACCTCCACTCAAAACGCTGTTCCCGCCACCCGCCTGTCCCAAATTCGAATTCCCGCCGGCCCCGCCTGACGCACAGGCAATCATGCTGGCGGTTCCACAGGTGTTGCTCGTGTTGAGACTGACGCAGCTCGACCCGCCGCCGCTGCCGCCGGAAAATACGCAAAATGCGCCGCTGGTGATACTCCCGCCGTTCCCAGCTCCGTTGCCCCACCCTCCGGCTGCACCACAAAGTGGGGTTTGTCCCGCTCCACCGACCGAAACGTAAATGGTGCCGCCAGAGAGGCCGGTGTAGGTTTTGGCGACCGCACCTGCGCCGCCACCGCCATAGCTTCCACTTGAATCGCCGCCGCCACCGCCGCCGCCTGCCACCACGTAGAGCGTGCCGCAGTGCGCAGGCACCGCAATCGATCCGACGGCACCCGTATACGAGAACGAATGGACGCTGGTATCGGCACAGGTCGCATTAACCGTCAGGCTGACGCTGGTCGAGGCGGCGGTTCCCGCATTGGGCGTCGCCGTCAGCGTCCCGCTGTAGGTGCCGGCGGTCGTTCCGGAAGTCACCGTCACCGTCCCGCAGGCCGCGTTGACACCGCATGCCCCGGTCGGACCGCTCACCGTCGCTCCGGTGATCGCTGAGTAGCTGATCGAGCTCCCTGCGGTCTGTCCGGTGTTGGTCAGAGTGCACGTCAGCACTGCCGCCGTCGGTGCGAAGGTGGGTGAAGTGCTGCTGCAACCACTGAAGACCAGCGCCGCGGGCGGGACCGGCGCGTTCACGATCAGGCTGACTGCCACCGAGGCGGCCGATCCGGTATTCGGAGTGGCGGTCAGCGTGCCGCTATAAGTGCCGGCCGTCGTTCCCGAAGTCACCGTGACTGAGCCACACGCGGCATTGCCGCCGCAAGATCCCGTGGGTCCGCTCACGGTCGCGCCGGAGATGGTCGAGTAGCTGATCGAGCTGATGGCGGTCTGCCCCGTATTGCTCAGGGTACATGTTTGGCTTGCTGCGGTCGGTGCGGTGGTTGGCGATGCGCTGCTGCAGGCGCTGAACGCCAGCGCCGCAGGGGTCGGAGCCGAATTGACGACCAGGCTTACAGGCGTAGAGGCTGCAGAGCCCGCATTCGGAGTCGCTGTCAGCGTACCCCCGTAAGTGCCAACCGCCGTTCCCGACGTCACCGTCACCGTTCCGCAGGCCGAGTTGGCCGCGCAGGCCCCTGTTGGACCGCTGACGGTCGCTCCGGAGATCGCCGAGTAGCCGATCGAGCTGGTTGCGGTTTGGCCGGTGTTGCTCAACGTGCAGGTCAACGTCGCCGGTGTCGGCGTACTCGTTGGCGACGTGCTGCTGCAGGCGCTGAATGCGAGCGCGGCCGGAGCCGTGGCCGAGTTCACCACCAGGTTGACCGAGATCGACGCTGCGGACCCGGCGTTGGGAGAGGCCGTCAGCGTTCCGCTGTAGGTGCCTGCTGCCGTTCCGGAGGTAACGGTCACGCTGCCGCAGCTTGCGCCCGCGGCGCACGCTGCTGTTGGACCGCTGACCGTCGCTCCGGAAATCGCGGAGTAGCTGATCGAGCTTGCCGCCGCCTGCCCGGTGTTGCTCAACGTGCAGGTGAGCGCCGCCACCGTCGGTGTGGTCGTGGGCGAATTGCTGCTGCAACCGCTGAACGCAAGAACGGCCGTCGCCGGCGCGCTCGCGGACAGCGTAGCGGAGATAATGGCGCTTGCCGTCCGTCCTGCGGCGTCTCGCGCAGTCACGGTAAACGTGGCGCTGTACGAGCCATAGGCGCTGAAATTGCGCGAGAACGTCACCTGGGGCGAGTTCGGGCCTGTCTGACTGGCCGTGATGCCGTTGCCGCCGCCCGACCACGTGTAAACGACCGGCACAACCCCCCCGGTCGGAGTCACCGTCGCGGTGGCCGAAACTGTTCCCAGCGAAGTCGAAGAGCCGCCGGATTGTGGACCGACGCTTGCCGAAAATGCCGACAGCGACTGCGGCGTAACGACCGGAGAGGCCGAGACCGCATTGGTAGCGGTCGACTGCGTCAGACGCCCAAGGATCCAGTTGACGGTATCGGCAGACTTGTACGTACTGTTCGTTACGGTGCTGAATTTGTCGTTCGGATTGTCCGCCGGGGAGCTTGCGACCGGGGTTGTCGTCACCGTCATCTTGGTCGCGTTGCCCCACATGTCGTATACGCTTTGGGTCGTGACCGTGGGCAGCTCATTGCCGGTGGTGAGTCCGTAGCCTTGCTCTACCGACGTCTGAATAAACGGGTAGGGCGAGTTGTTGTCGTCCAGCACCTGCGCGAACGTATTAGTCGTCGTGCCCAGCAGATAGGCGGTCGGTTGCGTCCCCGCCAATGTCGCTTGTAAAGGCGCGGTGGTCTGCTTGGACGTGATCATCCCAATGTACGGGAAGGACGAACTGGAAGGGCTGGAGCTTTGCGAATAATTCGTCGTCGTGAGGATGTCGGCGGTGTTGTCCTCCTGCTGCACCCGGCCGAAACCGAGGAACCCCCGGCCGCTCAGGTCGATCACGCCGTTGCTGTAGCCATAGGTGACGTTGTTCACGTTTTCGGTGCCGGAAGTCTGCGTTCCAGCATCCGTCTCGACCCAAGCAACCACTTTCATCGGACCGGAAAAGTCCAACAGCGGATACTGGGATGACGATCCCTTCGCGTACAACGTCAGCGTCGGCATGCCTGGAGGCGGTGGGCCGTGGGGTGCGTACATTCGCATCGCCCGCCTCTGTCCGGAGGGCGGCGGCGGTACGCCCTGCTCGCCGATCGTCTGATAGTTGAGGGTGACGGCCAAGCCCAGGCCATTGTGGAACGCCGTGATCACATCAAACGGTGTCCCCGGAAGGGTTGCGATGTTGGCCACCGCGGTGTTGCTCTTGTTGGTCAACCGCACCAGATCGATACGTCCGTCGCCGTTGACGTCCATCGGCAGGTCTTCGTTATTCACCGGATCCCAGGCGCCGATGGCCGTCCAGGTCGCATCGGGCGTGGCCGCGAAGCCGGAGCCGTTGGAAAGATAGACGGAGGCTTCCGCCTGGCCGTTGTTGCTCGTCACCACAACGAGATCCGTGCGTCCGTCGCCGTTCACATCGATCGGAAGGAATTCCGACAACTGCCCGGCAGCGATGTATGGTCCGAGCGTGAACGACCCGCTCTTCACCAGCGTCGTTCCGGTCGACAGCCACACATCGGCGATCGCGGTGCCGGAGGTCGAGCCGGGATTGGAGTTGCGGATTCGTATCAGGTCGGTCTTGCCGTCGCCGTTGATGTCGGCTGTGAGCTCCATGAAGTATTGGCTCGTCGCGCCCGAGCCATCGCCTCCGGCACCGACGTTGACGTCGGACTGAGCGACGAGTGTCGAGCCGTTGGAAACGAGCAGGCGCGCGATCCGCGTGGGACAGCTTGCGCCTTCGAGCTGACCTCCGATAGGGTTGGTTACATCCGTGCACTCGGAAAACAGTTCAATCGCATCTGCTCGTCCGTCGCCGTCGACATCACCCCCAAGTACGACGAGCTCAGCTGGTTCGTAGCTTGTGCTCGCCGGGCCGGTCGTGGTCGTCGCAGGGGCGGCAAACGTGTTCCCGGTCGAAGCGAGAGTCGTAACTGCCGAGGCGCCCGGGACCGCAACCGACGCTCCGATCAGCACCAGATCGGCTCTGCCATCGCCGGTGATGTCCTCGAGCAGGGGCTTGAAATTGACACTCGTCTGCTCGTAGCTAAGGCCCGTGACCGAGCTGTTGTCGTAATACGTGGGCACGGCATCCGCGAAGACGCCGTAAGGGCTGATCTCGCCGTTGAAGGTGGCGGCATTGAACCCGGCCCCATTCGAGAGCATCAGCTGCCCGGTATATTGGGCGCCGGTGTTGTGGATTCGCACCAGGTCGGCTTTACCGTCTCCGTTGACGTCCGCGAACAGATTGACGAATCCCTCGACAAAGGCGCAACCGCCAATGGGAGGACAGCTGCCGCCGGTCTGGGTGTACATGGTCCCCCACGGTCCGACGGTATTGTTGGATGCGACGCTGAAGGACGTGCCGCTGGAAAGCGTCACCTGCGCGTAGGCAGGGTCGGTCGCCGTGCCGTCGAACCAGAGGCGAACCAGATCACTCAGCCCATCTCCATTAACGTCCGCCACGTAGTCGGCGACCCTGGCCAGGCTCCAGCCGCCTACCGAGCCTCCGCTAAACAATGGATAGGGCGCTAGCAGGTTGTCTCCCGACACGTTCTGCGGCCAATCAAATGTCAGCGCAGGGCGGCAGGTTTTCGCCGCGGTTCCGGCGTTCTTGAGCAGAGTTGTATTGGTCGGAGAGCACTCCTGGATCGACTGCAGCAGGGAGCGGCTGGACACGCTGCTCGGGGCGTAGGTGAGCGTGTAGGTGCGCACCAGCGTCGCGCCCGCGGCATTGTTGGTTCCCGCAAGCACCTGTACGGAGCTCAGTATCTGGCCCGTGTGCGTTGTGATGCCGGCGGGTCCGTACGCCGAAATTGGGTCGGAGCGGGTCTCGTAGGAGAAGACCACCTGCTGGTTGGGAGCCTGTGTCAACGTCGCATTCCCGGTGTAGCTGATCGTCGACGGATAAAACTCCATCACTCCGTTGTTCGGCTGCGAGTACGTGAATTGGATGTAGTTTCCATAGCGGTCAGTGATCTTGTTGATGGCCCAGATCAGCGGTGTGAAGGAGCCGTTCCCCGTGATCTGAGAGTCGGCCGTGTTGCCGTACTCCATGATCTCGCCGCTCTTGGTCCAGATCTTGAACCACGCCGGCCCTGACTTGCCGGCGGCGCCGTTGGCCACCACCTTGGTGAAGCTGGCGATCTCGGTGCGGTACTCGTTGGTCGCTCCCGCGGCCCAGTACTGCAGCGATGGTGAATTGCTCGGATTGAACAGCTTGAGCCGCTTGCCGTCCAGGCAGAAGCGATCCGATGCGTTGAAGCTGACTGCGCCGTGGATGCCGTCTTGCGCGATCGTCTCAGCGCAGCGCATGATCGCCGACAGGCCGATCAGGCCCCAGCCAATGCCGACGATGCCGTTGCTGCCCTGGCTGTTGTAGGAGAACGAGAGCTTCGGCTCGACTCCGGCGATGCCCGGCGCCACGCGGATCGGCACTTCGTACGAAGCCGCGCCCTGGGGCGTGACCGAGAAACTCGACGGGGTCACGATTGGCGCGCCCGCCTGCACTTCAGGCGCGACTGCGATGGCCACGCACAGCAGCAGACAGCTTCTAGCGCATACAGGCACGATCCGGATCCTCCCTCAAACCCACCATCGCCGCGGCTCTATCCGCTTTTTACCTTAAGGCGATCTATCGTTTGTCCTTTTTTTTAATCTGCACGGATTCGGCTTTCTGAACAAGCCTGTTGCGGTACCGCGTTCGGGCAAGTCCCTTTTGGACCCACTGACCTCGGCGTTTGCAGAGGGATCGCTTGCGGCGTGAAGGAACGCAGAGGTTTTTCGCGACGGTTGTCGGAATTCGTACAGAAAATTCGTCTTGACGTTTCTTGCCGTGTTCGGTTGCGCGGAGCCTCGAGGCGCGGTTGCTCGGATAAGCGCTAGACTCAGGGCGGAGGAAGGAGTCGGGTTCGCGATGCTCCGCCACAAATTACGGTGGATCGTCTTGGCAGGGGCAGCAATGGCCTCGGCCTCGGTGGTGCTCTTGTGGCGTGCGACGATGTTGCAGGATGCAATTCCCGCCGCGGGCGGGGGCTTCCACGCTGATCGCGAGCCTCGCAAGCACACCTCCGTAAGTGGGCAGGCTGGCGACTCCGAGCTTGCAGCCTCGCAAAATTCATCGGCCCAGGAGTTGCTGCGCAACGCCGATCGCGCCGCCTCGGCGGCGGGAGTTCGAATCGGATCCGCAACGGTGCGAACACCGCAGGAGCGGAAGTCCATTGCGAAGCCGCGGCTGGAGGTGCAGCTGTCGGGCAGCGGACCCTACCGGGCGACCAAGGATCTGGTCGAGCGCCTGCTGCAGGTGGAGCCCCCGCTGGCGCTGGATCGTGTCTCGGCAATGCGAGCAGCGACAGGGTCCGGTGAACTGGACTTTCAGTTGAGCTTCCACACGGTCGATCTGGAAATGCGATGAGGAGGGCGACGCTTCTGGCTGCGGGAGCTGCGCTGGCTACCGGCGCGGGATTGGCGGGGCTTGCCAGCGTTCAGCTCGGGGCGACCGACGCGGCGCCTGACGGGCTCGTGCGGGCGCAGGCTCAAGGGGCGCACCGTACGACTTCGCCTGAGCTCGTCGCTCCCGCGTCTCGCTCGCTCGGTTCAGCGCGAACGGATCCGTTCTCCCTAGCACCGCCACCTGCGCCGCCTCCGGTCGCAGTGACGGCGCCACCGGCTCCGGTCGTTGCGGTCGTCACTCCACCCCCTCCAGCGCCGGAGCCGCCGTTTCCGTTTGAATTCGTCGGCCGAGTCACTGGGCCAAGGGGTACACCGGTTGTGTTCCTGTCCAAAGGTGAGCAGCTGCTCGAAGTCCAAGGCAAGGGCGAACTGGGAGACGGATACGAGGTCGACGAGCTGACCGCCGAGCACATCGTCGTGATTCATGTGGCGTCACGGGAAAGAAGCGTCTACGAGTTCGGTACCCGCGCCGAGCCTGAGGCAACCGAGCCGGCCGAGGCGCCGCCACCGCCGACGGTCGAGGTGGCGCTCGCTGCACCTGCCAGTGCGAAAGTTGGCGACACCTTTGAGATTCCGGTCCACGTCAAATCGGGCTTCTCGCTCCGCGGGCTGCCGGTGGAGATCGCCTACGATCGCGAACGGCTGAAACTGATCGACTGGGGCGAGGGCCCGTTTTTGCGAAGCGGTGGAGTCGCCACCAGCATCGCCCGCTCGGTAGGCGCCCCTCCCGGAAGCGTCGACATCGGCATATTGCGCAATACGCCGGACGGCGCCAGAGGCGAAGGAGTGCTGGCGACGCTCAGATTCAAGGCGTTGGCGCAAGGGCAAGCTGAAGTGCGCCTCACACGCGTCAATCCACTCGGGATCGACCGCATGGTCGAGGCGCCGGCGCTGCCGCCGCCGGTTTCGGTGTCGATCCTCCAGTAGCGGGTAGCGAATGCGCATCCCGGATTGGCTTCGCCACCGGCGGCCGGCGCGGCAAAGCAGCGCCGCGGGATTCACGATCATCGAGCTGATGGTGGTGCTGGTGGTTCTGAGCGTGCTGGCGCTTTCGGTGCTGCCGGTGGCCGAGATAAGCGTACGCCGCGCCAAGGAGCGCGAGCTCAGGACTGCGCTTGCCGAGATACGCGATGCGATCGATGCGTACAAGCGCGCGGTCGACGACAAGACGATCGCTCCGGCAGAGACGCCCTCCGGCTACCCGGCAAACCTGAAGGTGCTGGTCGCTGGAGTGGCGTCGACCAATGGTTCGGCCACCGCACGGGTGTACTTCCTGCGCAGGATTCCGCGCGACCCATTTTCGGCTGCGACCGTCGCGCCCGAGGACACGTGGGGCCTGCGCAGCTATGCGTCGCCGCCCGATCGGCCCGCACCGGGAGCCGACGTATACGACGTGTATTCGCTCACGCCGGGCGCGGGGCTGGACGGTGTTCCGTACCGTGATTGGTGAGGCGCAAGGACGGTCGATGCGGCGCGGCTTCACACTGATCGAGCTGATGGTCGTGATGGCGGTCATCGCGCTTCTGGTGACGATCGTTGCGCCGCGCTACTTGACGCAGACCGACCGGGCGCGCGAAGCTGTGCTGAGAGGCAACCTGAAAGAGACGCGCGACGCGATCGACAAGTTTTATACGGACCGTGGGCGCTACCCGGTCGACCTGAGGGAGCTGGTCGACGCGCGCTACCTGAAGATGCTGCCGATCGACCCGATCACGGGGCGCAACGATCGATGGACCCTGACCGGCCCGCCCAGCCCGAGCGGCGCACCCGCCCCGGCGGCAGCCGGGCAAACCGCGGCCGTATACGACGTACACAGCTCCGCCCCGGGCAACGGCCTAGATGGCACGGCCTTCAATTCCTGGTGACCCGCTGGTGACCCCGATCTCACGCCGATCCGAAAAGGGCTTTGTCTACGTGGCGATGCTGTTCGCGCTGGTGATCTTCGGGTTGGGCCTTGCCAAGCTCGGAGAGTGGACCTCGCACCAGGAGCGGCGCGACCGCGAGCAGCGCTTGCTGCGCACCGGAAAGCAAATCGTCGAAGCGATCCGCCAGTATTACATTCGCTCACCCGGAACCGCACATCGCTATCCCTTGACTTTCGCAGACCTCACAGAGGACACGCGCTATATCGGGACCGTGCGCTACCTGCGCAACGTTCCGCTCGATCCGATCATGCTTTCCAGCAAGTGGGGCTACGTGCGCACGCCCGACGGTGGATTCTCCGGAGTGTATTCGTTGAGCGATCAAGCGCCGATTTCGCAGCGCCCGATCGTGATCGCCGGCACCCGCCTGGCGGCAGCGAGCCGCTATTCGGACTGGCAGTTCGTGTATGACCCGGCAACCGATCCGAACCTTCCGGTGCCGAACCTTCCGATGCACTGACCCGCCGACCCGATGCGTTACCAGGTACGACTCTTCGATTCCGCTTCCGGCGAGGTTCGGCGGCTTGTCGCCGAGGCCCCGGACGAGTCGAGCTTGCGTGCAAATATCGCCGCAACCGGCGCGACCGTGGTTGCACTGCGCGAGCTCGGTGGCGCAGCGAAGTGGCTGCCTCTCCGGCTCCCGCGCGGCAGGCGATTCGACGTAGGTTTGCTGTGTATCGAACTTGCGCGCCTGTTGCGCGCAGGGCTCACCTTGCCCGAGGCGGTGCAAACGCAGCTCGGGCGCGTGCAAGGACCGGCGCGGGCCGTCTATGAGGGTCTTCAGGCGCGGCTGATCGAAGGGAAGCGCCTTTCCGAGGCGATGCGCCTGGCGGACGCTTTCCCGCCGGTCTTGGTCGCCGCAATTCGTGCCAGCGAACGGTCAGGGCGCGTGGCCGAAGCTCTCGAGGAGTTCGCCCGCTACGACGCATCGCTTGCCGAGCTGCGTCGCAAGCTCATCAACGCGGCAATCTACCCCTGTCTGGTGGTCGGATTCGGATTCCTGGTTTCCCTCTTCCTGCTCGGCTATGTGGTTCCGCGGTTTGCGCAAATCTTCTCTGAGCGGGTCGCGCAGACCAGTTCGGCCACCGGTGTTCTGATCAAGCTTGGCCAGGCGGTCAACGCGCACCCATGGTGGGTGGTTGGGGGCCTTGTGGTGATCCTCGCATCGGCGACGTGGCTCGCGGCCAACTCGACGGTTCGCGCCGCGCTCGTGCGTGCGATGGCACGGATCGGGCCGGTCGAGCGCTGGTTGCGCACGCTCCAGCTTGCCCGTATCACGCACTCGATGGAGATGCTGTTGCGAAACGGCTTCCCGGTGCCGGAGGCGATGCAGCTCGCCGGCGCACTCGCGTTGCGTCCGGATGTGGCAGCGGCGGTCAAAAAGGCGACCGGCGCGATCGAAGCCGGGCAGTCGACCAGCACGGCCTGGAGCAGCGAAGGCCTTGCGGATTCGTACGCCGCCAGGATCCTGCAGGCCGGCGAGCGCACGGGCAATCTGGCCGCCTGCTTCGAGACGCTCGCACACACGTACCGGCTGGACGTCGAAACGGCGCTGGAGCGGGCCAGCCGGATCGCTGAGCCGGTACTTCTGCTGATCGTTGCGACCTTGATCGGACTGATCGTGGTGCTGATGTACATGCCGATCTTCGATCTGGCTTCCTCCGTCGGCTAGAACGATGCCTGTCCCCGCACCCACCCTGGATCTCGGCGAGCTTCTGCCCCGCGCGCGCTCACGCGGCCATCCGGAGGGACTGCTTGCGGCGATGGCGCAAGAGCTCGGCAAGGCCACCACACAGGCGGCCGAACTGATCGGCCGGCAGTTCGGGATCGAGCTGGACTCGGCACCTGCCTGGTCCCACGCGCGCCCGCTGGCCGATGTGGTGCCGATCTCCGAATGCCGCCGTATGTGGCTCTGCCCCGTGCAGGACGGGAGCTTGCGCGGCGTATTCATCGACGATCCCTGGGCCGTTGAGCACGTGCAGCGCATCGCCGATTCAATGGGCGGGCTGCCCCGCCTGGTGTGGTCTACGCGCGAGCGGATCCGAGGTCTGATCGACGTCATGGCCAACGGGGATGCTCGCGATGCAGTGCCGGCCCACTCGGAATCCACCGCACAGGCAGGAAGAACGGCGGGGAAAACTGCGGTGAAGACCGCAGAGCAATCCCTTCAGCAGCCGATTCGTGCCCGTGCGATCTCGATCGAATCGATGCAGCAGGCGGGCAGCGGCGTCGTACGGTTCGTCGACGAACGCCTGCTGGATGCGTGGAAAGCCGGTGCGAGCGACATCCATTTCGAAGCTACGCGCGAGGGCCTGCACGTCAAATACCGGATCGACGGCGTCCTGGTCGATGCTCCTTCGATGGAGGGACGCCAGGGAGCGGAAGAGTCGATCAACCGGATCAAGGTGCTGGCCCAGCTCGACATCTCCGAAACGCGGATTCCCCAGGACGGAAGGTTCCGCGCAGCGCTGCACGGCCGGGAGATGGATTTCCGCGTATCCGTGATGCCAAGCGTGTTCGGCGAGGATGCGGTGATCCGTTTGCTGGACAAGGCGCAGCTGCGCGGGGGCGATGACCGGATCGACCTGAAGCGCCTTGGGTTCGACGACACGAGCATGGAACGGATTCGCTCGCTCGCGCTCGAGCCGCATGGAATGCTGCTCGTGACGGGACCGACCGGAAGCGGCAAGACAACCACCCTGTATGCCGTTCTCAGCGACCTGAACAGCGGCGACGAGAAGATCGTAACGATCGAGGATCCGGTCGAGTACGAGCTGCCGGGAGTGCTGCAGATCCCCGTGAACGAGAAAAAGGGGCTGACGTTCGCGCGCGGACTGCGCTCGATCCTGCGGCACGACCCAGACAAGATCCTGGTGGGTGAGATCCGCGATCCGGAAACCGCTGAAATCGCCGTTCAGGCTGCCTTGACCGGCCACCTGGTGTTTACGACGGTGCACGCCAACAACGTATACGACGTGGTCGGGCGCTTTCTCCACATGAACGTGGATCTGTACGGTTTCGTTTCGGCGTTAAACGGCATCGTTGCGCAAAGGCTGGTGCGGCTGAACTGTCCGAATTGTTCGCGGGAAAGCGTGGATGCAGCGGCACTCGCGGCGTTGCGATTGGCGGGCCTGGATGCACAAGCGACGTTGAAACGCGGCGCGGGCTGTGCGCAGTGCCGCCAGACCGGGTACCGCGGCCGCATTGCAGTGGCCGAGGTCGTACCTGTCGACCACAAATTGCGCGAATTGATCATCCAGAAGGCGCCCGGGCGTCTGCTGCGCGAGCACGTCGCAAGCCTTGGAATCACGCCTCTGCGAACGACCGCGCTCGATCTGGTCGCACAGGGGCGCACCACACTCGAAGAGGTTCGCCGTGTGGTCGGCTCCAACGACTGACCTGGTTGCCTATGTGGATCGCCGCGCAGTTCATCTGCGCAGCGTTAGCGGCTATTGGCCAAGGCTGCGCGTTCGCGAAGCCGGACAAACTCCTCGCGAGCATCTGCAGGAGCATCTTCGGGAAATTCGGAAAGAAGCGAAGAGCGCACGATGCGGCCTGCATGTCCTGTTGGCATCATCGGTGTGCCGCTTCCTGCTGCTGGAGAACACCGGACGGCTCAGAAGCGACGCGGAAGTACTTGCAGCGGCCGCCGGACCTCTGAGGGAGCGCCTGGGGTTGGACCCGGCCGAGTGGATCGCAAGCCTCGATCGCGAATGGGACCGGACCGCAATGGTGTGCGCGATGCGAGCGGGGCATCTGGAAGAGTTGCGTGCAGCGGCGACCGCAACCGGCACGAGACTCGTGTCCGTACGCCCGTGGATCGGCGAGCTGCTGCGCGCACAAAATGGACTGGCGAAGTCGATTGCCGCGCTCGGCGTGATCGAGCCAGATTCGGTATCGCTCGTGTTGGACCGGGACGGCTCGACCAGCGTGCAAACGCTGCTGCTCAAC
>Ga0187846_10000781_pt1 | contig 18123 bp, 11 predicted proteins | sample TC_taG_FD_161473 | JGI IMG/M metagenome (GOLD analysis project Ga0187846, IMG submission 161473) | Biofilm microbial communities from the roof of an iron ore cave, State of Minas Gerais, Brazil - TC_06 Biofilm (v2) | ecosystem: Environmental > Terrestrial > Deep subsurface > Cave > Wall biofilm...
ATCGCCAGGCTTCTGGCAATCAGAATGCTTTTCTTCCAACACAGGATACCGTAAATAGCCAAGGCGCGCCCCAAGCTAATCCACCTAGCACAGCGGTTACATCTGGTACGGATAGCAATCAGAAACCAGTTCTATCGAATTCTAATAATCCTCCAGAATCGGTGCCTATGACCTGGATGATTCGTCATTTTCTGGATGATGGGTATACCTATGATTACGCTACAGAAGTAGCTGCATTTCTTTATAAAGAACACTGGCTACATTTGGCTGATCAAGATTCTATACATGGAGATACACCAAATAGTTCGGATATAGATAAGATCGATCCAAATCATTTTCTATATCCACAGCAGATTTCTATTATTTTCATGAATAATATAGCCCAGCTGCCATTGTCTGGCTATCAGTATCCTACATATCAACATTTGGGTCCTGTGTCAACATTGGTATCTATTGGTCTTTTATCCGTGGCTGATATCAAAGAGGCAGCTGATATTTTCACTGAACCAGATCATACTGGTCTATCACTATTATCCAATATGACCAGTTTGTTGGAGGAGCAGTTCCAGCGCTTACGTAATGAATGGCGTCGTGTCAATTCTTTACATCGCATGCAGACTGTTGCCGTCAAGAACCAGGTTTTGAATATGCTTGGGATCCGTGGCTTGCTGACCAAAGAACTGACAACCGAAACTATTCAAGAGTCTTCGAACATGGTTCAAGCACAGTATAATGCTGTGCAGTATGAAAACATCTATCTTGAAGACGGTCCCAAGCCATTCCGAGTTACTGTTGTGCCGCAGCAGGTATCTACTGAATGGCTTAAGGTTATGAGAGACGGTAGTCTTGATGTCTTCAATGGTGATCAGTCTGTCAAGACACTAACCCAGTTGAGTTTCTTAATGCGTAATGAGACTACCCCAGATGCGCAAAATCTGATCTTTAATTGGATGACTGCGCAGCCTACTACAATCGATCAGCTTACCAGCACCAATCCCGCACCCCCAGATGATACGTTTTTGGTGCCAACTCCTTCAGCATTTACATCGACTGAACAATCTTTGATGCGTAAGATTGTTACTGAGCATGGACCAGCATCCCCTAACAGATCGTCGTCAGCTAATGGAATTGCATCCTTGCTTGGAGCAAATCCTGGATTTGCTCCCAGTTTCGAGGATAAATTTCCCGAATCGGCCAATAGAATTCTTCAGCATAGTCAATTGAATTATAGCGATTTCTTCCTTATTAGAGATTGGGTAGCTGACAATCCATCTTTACCTGATGCTTTGTCATTTGCCAATATAGCGATACCCCTTCAGGATCGTATTGACAAGGCAGCAGCTGCTGCTGGTACTATACCTCCGCTTGACCAGTTGTTTAATCAATATTTTGATTATGCAGTCACCAACAATGTTCTGAACATACGTGATCAAATGGTCCGCGCACTCAATACACCACAGTTACAAAATCGTTTTACTACACTATCAAGTATTCAGCAAAGTCCTAGTGCAGATAATAGAGAACATGGTTGCTACCGAGATATAGGTTTGCTCGATATGGATAGCGGTGGAAAAGATAATACACCGGCTCGTTATTTTTATGATGATAATCGTGCAGTCAATGATGTTCTGCAGGGACAACTTGAAAAGGCTGTCAAGACAACTGTCCAGACAACAAAACTATTTGCTAATGCTACACCATACTCCGATCCTGCCAAATTGATTGTCAATAGTACAGAGAACTTCTCGGGAAATGTATCTGCAATTATCCAGAATACCAAGCCCACCCAATATACAATGGCTCATGCCTTTCCTACTTTCAAACTCTTTCTGATGGAAGATCGTAGTGATCGTTCATTCTATGCATACGACAATTTTTATTCGTATGCCAGTGTCTTGGATATGGAGATTATTCGTTACCGTGATAAGCCTGATACAGCTGTAATTCAGATCTCGAATATGCTACATCTGTTGGATCAGCATCTCTATGATTCTACTCCGCAAGGTCGTTTTGAGAAGCGCCTGCGAGCTAATCAAGAAGTGGCGCTACCATCTGGTACAGCTTTGGCGGCTAATGGTGGTGTGGGTGGAGTCCAAGTAAATGATTCGCCTAGTGGTGATATATTTACTTTGGATAATCGCTTTAATGAGATTGGAGCATCAAATAGTAATAGCGATTTCAAGTTTCCATTGAAATACTTCGCTTTGCAGACTGGTACAAAGATCCAGATTCGTATGGGCTTTTCAAATGATCCCGATAAACTAGTCCCTGTTTTTACTGGCCAGGTTACTCAACTTGAAGGTAATGAAATTCTGACTATTACGGCTCAGAGTTATATGCTTGAGTTGGTTCAGCCCACTTCAGATGAGATTCGTCATGATGGGTTTGCGGTTGATTCATTCTTGAATAATACGGCTAATGCTGTTTTCAAGTCCGTGCGAGATGTTGAACATGGTAATATTCTAACTGTGCCAACGTCCTTGTTCTCTGTTTTCAATAATGCTGCGGCCTATGGTGGTTGGTCTCCGGTAGGAGGTATTACGATCTCAGGTCTTTTGACTTCGGGTGGTGGAGCTTTGGATGTTATTAGCGCTATGTTGCGTGTAAGTTCGGCCAAGCATTTCGGCCGCTGGCAGCTTGGGGCTCCTGTGGATCCGTATCTGAAAGGCTTCTCCTGGAAGAATGCTGCAGCTTCTGTTTTGTTAGCCGCTAGCAATTCTCCACTGACTCGAGGTGCCACAGGTTTGGAGGCTGGTTATGATCGTAGTTTCGAGAACATTTTGACTACCCACGTATTTGGGCCAGATGGCACTATCACAGATGATACATCAGGCTCGGCTCGTGGATGGTGGTATGAAAAGCCGGGTGGCTATGGGGCACCAGAATATCACGTTCCGAAGGATCCCAATCTAACGCCCTGGACTCTGATCCAGGATATCGCCCGCCGCTTCCCAGAATTCATACTCGCTGTCAAGCAATATGGTTTTCCGTATACTGCTGATGCTACTCTTGTGTTTGGTAACCCACACGATCTTTACGCATCACGCGCTCCTCTGCCAGGTGAGGCGGAAGTCAAGCAGCAAGCAGCCGTCGATCAGCAGACATTCTTTGAATGGTGGACTCGTGGCACTGCTTCGGGTATGCAGCAATTCAAAGCTTTCTGTCAGACATTAGGTGGTCAATGGGCAAACATCGTTCTAAAGAAATATGATGAATCGATCAACTTCAAAGGTGATTCGGCTGTCGGTATATTGGGGCAAGTCGGCACAGCCATTGGACAATTGAATTTAGGGGCCGCCTTTGGTGGGGCAAGCCTGCGTGATATTACGGCTCAGCAGCTAACCGATCATATTACTTCTGGTGGTGCTCCGGTCTTTTTCAACATTACAGACTTATTCATCAAAATTATAGGTTCTGGATTGTCTCAGGTTCTTTATGGTTCTTCATCTATAGGACATAGTGTATCTCCAATTCAAGCTCAGCAGAATTTGAATCAGATTGTCCAGAACTACTATAATTTCATCAATCAAAAGCAGACGGGTAGTATCACAACAAAGATTGCTCTGAATGCCCGTATGAAGCCAATCCGTCGCTATCACTTTATCAATACCGAAAACATTGTTCATAATGGTCTGGTTGTGAATGAGAAGTTCTATAATACCGTGCGTATTGGGACTTCTCAGATAAAGGCTAATGCTGGTATTCCTCCACAGTATTGCCGTGTTTTGAATGCAGATCCTTTTGTGGTTAGTCTGGACAATATCAAAGGCTATCCCGAAATTAGTAATGCTTATATACAAACATTCCTCCGTGATGAAGTTTCCAAAGTATACCGCGGTGAAATTGTCTTACTGGGCAATCCTGAAATCGAGCCTTTTGATGTATTGATTATGCTTGATCCTTCAACGGGTATCTCGGGCCCAATCGAAGTAGATAGCGTTATTCACTCCTTCAATATGGAGGTTGGCTACATTACAATTGTGAAGCCAAGAGGTCTAATCGTCCTAAATGATAAGCTCCAGGCTCCTGTTTATAAAGCTGTATGGAGTATGCTCACGGATATGCAGGGTATTGTTGAAGGTGTGGCTAGTAAGCTTCCCTTTGCAATTAATGCGCCTACAGCTGAAATAGCTTTAGGTGTGGCTGCTACAGCTGGGGCTATTGCCGCCGGCCCGTGGATTGCAGGAGCGGCTGCTTTGGGCACCACAATGGGTATTTTCTGGACCGGCCGCCAGATACAACAGATCAATCCTCTGGGCTTTATACCCCTTACTCGCTTCGAACGTCCTATGGTAGGTGGACTGGAAGGTTGGCGTATTGACGATCTATTGGGCTTCCTTCAAACCAAATGGGATTATTTCAAGAGTCAGGAGATCGAGCCTTTATTGTTCTCATATCGTACGGCTCGAGGTATGCAATTAATTTAAGCTTTGGAGTGTATGGATGTCGCGGTATACTATTCATAGGAGGATAGCATGGCTCAAGATATAAGGCTCGCTGAACTAAATCTGAAGATTGCTAATCAGAGCCAACAGACTAACTCCGCTGCCAAGAAGGAGTTGGCGATTGTCAGTCCTTGCTCCACCTGCCAAAACTTCACCAAGTCGACGAACACGTCGAATGACCCTCACCGATCGGTTTGTCCTCGTCGTATTTGGATCAATCAGCAGCAACAGAACCCGGATAACCCAGAACTGACGGATCCCGTTCTTTATCTATCAGGTACCAGCGATCCTAATAGGATTGTAAATCCTGTAGTCGACCCCACAACAGGCAATTATTTGATTTGGGTGGCTGCGGTAGATGATAACCCGGGTATTGTAGATGGCGATGGAAACCAGATAACCCCGGGGATTTTGGATCCAAACTTCAATAACTTGTATATCCGATGCCGTCTATTTCCTTATGTGTCGGAACATCATCACGATATTCTCAGAACTCTAGGTCCTTTTCAGGAAAAGGACCATGTGATCGCGGAAGCACATCGTATCCCAAATCTCAATCCAACCATCGATTTTACCAATAATCAGAACCGTTATGTTGAGACTCCGATTGCTGGTACAGTAAGCAAGACTTCCTTTGCATATCGGTTCAATACGAATAATCCCGATGATCATGGTTTGGTGGGTGGCTGCTAATGTCAAATTTGATTACAACTGATGTCCAGCTGCCTTTGTTTGCTCTCCCTGGAGTACTGGTTCCAAAGCTTATACATTCTGGTACCGACTGGGTTGGACAACCCTATGTTTTTACCGATGATTCGTCAGTTGCCATACGTACCAGAACCGGTCAAGGTATTCTCGTAGATAGTATATTTGGTACTTCAATTCAGGGTCCTATTTCTCTGTTTGAATCATTGGAGAATATCCACTTTGCCGGCGGATATTTTACTATGAATCCAGTTCAATTGGAGTCAATTGGATCCAGTGCTGCACTGCCTATACCAACATTGGTACCATCAGTTCCTCGTCTTATCTCTGCCGCGGCCCAGGTAAAGAGTTCAGTTGATGCTCTGAAGGCAGCCGACCCGAGTATTCCTCAATGATTATTTATCTGGCTATATCACCTTCGGGTAAGAAATATGTAGGGCAATCTATTCGTTCATTGGATGTTCGCTGGGCAGAACATTGTGGAGATGCACGGGCAAATAGCGGTTTGGTTATTCATCAGGCAATACGTAAATACGGTTCAGATTCTTTTACGCTTGAGATACTGAAAGAAGTTGGTACACAAGCTGAATTGGATTTTTATGAATCATTCTATATCCGTTTGCTAAATACCAAAGTTCCTCATGGTTATAATTTGACTGAGGGTGGAGAAGGATGTAAGGGTCATTCACATCCTTGTTCAGAAGAAACCAAAAAGAAGATTAGTAAAATACATAAAGGTAAAGTTCTTTCGCTGGAAACCCGTCAGAAAATTAGTGTAGCCAGAAAAGGTAAACCAAATGGTTGGTTGGGTAAGAAACATTCTGAAAGTGCTCGTTATCACATGAGTTTGAGCCATATTGGAAAATCCCTTTCTATAGAAACTCGCCAGAAACTGAAAATCTCTGCAGAGAAGCGTAAACGTTTGGTGGATAATGGCTAATACAGCTGCAAATGGCGGTCTTATTGATTGGTCCTGGATGTCCCAGGGAGATCTTCTCCTTGGCGGCGGCGATATAGCCACGACTGATCCAGCAACCCTACAAAGTATCCAAGATATGGTGCGTACTAGACTGAAAGCGGCCCTAAATGGGTGGCAACTTTATTCCATTGGAGCTGACCTACTTGCTCGCATTGGTGATACCATAGATAAGGAACTGAATATAACCTTGCGTAGACAAATCAACCAGTCGCTGACTAACCAATTTCTACCTCGTGGCTCATTCACTGTACAGAGCTTGACGGATAATGGAACAATCAGTTTATTTGTTTATCTCAATCAATCGCTGATTGCTTCGGCTACTTTGAATCCCACTACAAAAACTCAGGTAATCTCGTAATGTCACCTATCCAACAACCAGTTTCATCTAATACATTTGGTCAAGAGATTCTTGCTGCTTTGGCAGCGAGTGGTATTACTCAACTGGCGCCGGGTGGTAAAGCACGCGCTTTTGCTGATATAGTCGCTGACGTATTGGGCACCGTTGAAACTGATGCATTTAGCATGGTTTCCCAGAGTTTATTGCCTTTTGCAACAGGTAGTTCCCTGGATCTGATTGGTGATATCTTTGGTGTTGCTCGTATTGGTCAGCAAAACTCATCAGTTATTCCTGATGACAACAACTTCGAATTCTTTGTGCGCTCCGGTACTTTTGGAGCTATCAATGGTGGTCAGGATATTATAGTACCTTCAGGGGTTATAATTAGCTCTAGTGCGCCTGGAGGTCCCGCATTCGTATTGACACAGGCTGTGACATTACCTGCTGGTTCCAGCACGGTATTCTTTTCGGCTTCGAGTGTTACTCCTGGTTCGGCCGGCAATATCGCTTCGGGAGTTATTGACCAAACCAATTTTACTAATTACGCTCAATCCCAGTTTGGTACACTCCTGGTAACCAATAACTTTGGTGTAGTTGGCGGGCGAGATGCGGAGTCAGACGATGATTACAGATTTCGTATTAATCTCAAGATCACTTCAAGGGCTGGAGCGAATCAGGCTGCCCTACAATTCGCTATTCTACAAGTCCCCGGCGTGCAAAACGTTGTTTTTGAACCCCAGGCTGGAACGTTCACTGCTTTTGTGTACGGCATCGCGCCGCAAGTCCCACCCTCCCTCCTTCAACTTGTACAAACGGCTATTAATAACACGGCTGCCTTCCCTCTCACAGGACTCGCAGTGGCGCCGAACCTCGTTGGATTCAGTCTCGAAACAACCGTCACTTTCGTTGCTGGGGTATCGTCCAGTGATCAGCAAGTCGTCCTACAAAACGCTATCGCAGCGGCGCAAAACTATATCAACAATTTAGCTATAGGGGCTCCGCTGATTATCAATGCTCTGGCGGCTGCCATTATCAACTCTGATAAGAAGATCTTGGATATAGGTACTCCTGATCGTCCTATTGAGAGCATTTTTATTTGGCGTAGCCGAGCTGATGGAACACGCTTTAGTCGTTTCCTTGTACAAGACTATACACCGGCACTCGGTGAACGTATTACAACTGAATATTCGATTACTAATCCGATCAATTTGATCGCTGCATAATGACTGTCATTATCCCAATTCCGCCGAAATATTCGCATCTTACCCAACGGCTGTTGAATTATTTCCCTGATACGGATGTTCGTATCCGTGAGAATGCATTATCGCTCGGAGCTCAATTGCTGAATGCGGTTGCTTTCTCGATGGAGAAGCAGAATACCCGTATCACCAGGGAACTGCGTGCCTTGAACTTGTCTGATGTTCCAATGAATATCGACAATGCTGGAGTTTACTTTGGCGCTCGAGTGCCTTTGTCTTTTACTCTGCCTGTAGACAGCCAGGGTATACTACAACCTCCAAATTTGATCCAAGGTCAGATACATAATGGTCCGTTGGTAACTTTAATTCCGTATGATGATATGCTGCCCATTCCAACGCGTGTAGTTCAAGACCCTAACATTCCGGCAGCAGCAATTACTGACCCAAAGATTTTCGATGTCGTGGGCGATGGCTCACCGAAGTCCTTTACGTTTGGTACTATGCCAATACCTAACTTCCTGACGTTTCAAGTTAGTGGTCTTGGCCCAGTTACTTCAGCGATTACGGTATCGATTACCGGAGAGTTGGATCCTCCAGCTGTCTGGCCGCAAGATGTCAAATCGAAGAACGAAATTCTGGTCTTGTCCGATGATGGATTTACCAAGACGGATTCCGTTTGGAGTTCGGTCAGTGCTATCGATATTACAGGACTTCCAGTCGGTTGTGAACTTGTTTGTTATAGTATTGGTTTTCAGCTATCGGCTGAATCAGATAATGATAGGCCGTTTACCCATTTCGGTTACCGAGGCGTGGCTTTTCCTCGTTACTGGCAGCTACACGACTTGCTACTGCTCGAAGTGTACCAACGAAATAGGTTCGCTGGATACGAAACATTTCAAGCATATCACACCTCCACCCAAATGGTTGATACCTCTATTGAGCCTAATACCAGCGGGCTTTTTCTTACGGATGGAATTAATTTATTGTATGTCGACCGTAGAACTCCTATGCCAGAACATCTGGAAGAGACTGGTAATACTAATGAGCCGGCGTTCGGGATAAATGTCTACTATGATTTCTCACAGCCAGGTGATACAACCTTCGCGTTTATACAACCCCAAGCCTTTGCTACGGCGTCGACTATCACTCAATATCGTTACGTGGTCGAGGATCCCAATGGAAATCTTTTCATCCTTCTACCATCGGGAATTCTTCAAGTATTCACTGGAACAGGTGGTTGGCAACAGGGACTACCTCAAAGTACTTCATTTGCTCTTGGGATACAGGGAACTTATATAATCTCATTGGAGATGCTTGGAACATTCAATGCCAGAACGAGCGATACCTATCCCTTTGGAAACTTTGGTGCCCAAACCAAAACGAGCCTCAGTTTGGCCGGTGTGGTTCCTAGCGTACAGGGTATTGCGTTTGATGCCTATGATAAACTCTGGGTCTGGACAGGACAATTTGCCATCCCACTAAAGTTTAGTTATGATGCATATGTATTCGATCCGTCAACACGTACAATATTCACAACGGATATATATGATGAGGTTCAAATCAGCTAATGCCTCCGACAGTTATTACCACGATCACTGAAACGAATAGTACTACCTATGCTGATGAAATAGGTATACTTGTAGGCCTTAGTCGTTTGCCTGGTGAGTCGTCCGAAGATTATGTCAAGCGCTTGAAGACGGCCACTCGAGTGGATACCAGCCAAGATTATGTTGGCTTATTGAATGAAATCACTTTACAATTGGGTCTGAACATTAGTAAGTTGATTTCATTGGCCAGTGTAACAGGTAATAGTTTGACAGTTGATATTGCTCTTACTGGGGTTATTCTAACTGATACGGTGACTCATGCAACTCAAACAGTACCAATCCTCACAATCGATATTGATGATGCCTGGACTTGGCACAACCTATCTGATATTGTGGCAGCGATCAACTCCGGAACGGTTGCGACGGCTGCGCTCTTGGATGCGGATGGGCCTACGATCCAGGTTGCAAGACAAAGCAACTCCCTCACCGTTATTGCTCAACCTATTAGTGGACAAGATGTGGACCTTGGCTTCGGGAACATTCTCGTTGGTTCGGAGCTATTCAATGTTGCCGTCCCGACGTATACTCTAACCAGTGATGGCAAGATCGTGTTCTCGGCTCCGGTGTCGGAAGGAACGCAGATTACATATAAGCGTCTGGTTTGGCCATATAGCATTATAGGAGGAGACGTTGCAATACTTTCACTCCTTGATCCAGCTGTGGGCACAATGGCACAAGGCCCGAATGGCACGATGGTCTATCAAATGCGAGAAGTTGTTCAGGCGATCGTTGAGCAGGATCTTTCTTACTGGGGTAAATAATGCTACAGTGGTTCAAAGACGCGGCACTGATGCTGCCAATTACTCCGACTACACCTAAATGGGTATCTATACCTACGAAGGGTGGTGTCAAGACCGCATCTGTGTGGCTGGGGGATGCGTATACTTCCATTGTGGCACAGGATTTGACCAGCTCGGCTACAACGATATTTGTAACTCAAGTTGATGAATTTCCTGCTACAGGTACTATTACGATTGATTTGGAGCAGATTACTTATGCGGGTGTATCAACTACTCCTCCATCGTTGACAGGTTGCATCCGCGGCGTAAATAGCACTACGGCGGCTGCTCATACAGTGGGAGCAGTTGTCTTCCCACAAATCACGCATACAGGGTCTGGCAACATTTCTGTGCTGGTATCTGGTATGCCTTTAAGTCCAAATACCCTGCGATTGGCGCGCGTTGGTTTTCCATTCGGTCCTCCGGGTGCTCCTTTACTACTTCCTGTTTCAACAGTTTCCTCTGGGGTAGCTGGTGCAATACAGATCAATTTGCAATTTACCGCGCTCCCTGGATTGGAAAAGCAGTATAATAATTTGGGTGTTACAATCACACCAGTTACCCGTCCTGGGGATGAGGTATCTGGATTTAGCACCATTACTGAGCAACCATTAGGTAATTTGTTTGTTCAGCAGCGCGATCAGGGTTTAGCACAGCATCTTCGTTTGTTGCCTCTTAGCCGTAAGGTAGCGGATAACCTGCCGGGTTTTGAATGGGGTCAGTATCGCTGGCGCGATGAGACTACAGAGAATCAGCATGCAATTGTTCCCACTCGCTGGGATATTGATACTAGCCTGATCACCCAAGATTTTATTGGTGGTGTTGGTAGTATTGGTGAGACAAATGATTTGGAGCCTATTGATCTGGAGGAGGTTGAGAGCTCCATATTCATGCGCGCGCAGCATGGACAATATTTCACAGGTGTGAAGCGCTATTTCTTTCCATCGGACAATTTCAATCTGGAATTTCTACCTTGTTATCCTAGTCTTCCTTTTACTTATCAGCTTCTGAATCCTCCTCGTGAACAAACTCCGGTATTTGTTGGTAGATGGCGTCTTGATGGTCAAGGTTTCTACGAGTTTGACACCAACCTGCGTTATAGGTTCCCGGGAACTTTTGATCCAGTATCTACTCAAGCGCAATTCATGGTGGATCGAAAGACTGGGATTCTGACCGTCAATGCCGCAGCACAAATACCACAGACGACTATTCTACTTGGGGTGTTATCAGGCGGTGTCCAAGAATTCTTTGATATGCCGTTTTATCCGTTGGACAAGATCGTGACCTTGTTTGTGGGCAATCCATTTGTTGTTATCCCAGCATTTACCTTCGATCGAGAGGATGGTTCGGTTACATTTCCAAAAGCTCCTGGTACCAGTCAAGGGCAGCCTTTATTTGCAACTGTTAATGCTGCGATTGCTGTACTATATGAATTTGATGTGCCTGATCTGACGGAAGTTCAGAATACCAATATTCCGGATGAAGCAGTACTAAAGAAGGATACACGCTTGCTAGCGCCGGATCTAAACCCAGCGTTTTCGGGTTTGGCTAATGGTCATGTCTATCTTCAACATCGTGTGTTGAAGCCCGTATCCGTTCAATTGTCGGCCGACAAACCACAGATTGCTATCCCTCCTACCTTTAGTACAATCGTAGGGTTGATTGCTTATGGCCCGGTATTTTATAATGGGGACTTTGCTTTGCTGACCGCCAAAGCTATTGGCAGTCTGCCTAACGAAGTTGTGCCAGGATCGGAATTACAAGTCGTGCCGGGAGGTTTTAATCCTCAGACAGGACTGCCATTACAAAATTATCCATTTCGCGGTTTGATAAATGGGCTTGATCCAAATACGAATACTATTACAGTTATCACAGGTGGTGATGGTATAGCTAATCTGGTGTTTCAGCCCGAGCCAGACTTTGGATTCTATATTCCAACTACGGCTCCATGGGTCACATCCAGCACAACGTTCATGCCAACGGTTGCTACTTGGACAAGTGGTGTGGCCACCCTGACTTTTAGTTCACCCCTTTCGGATGAGTTTCAGGTTGGTACCAGTATTCGTCTTGCGGGATTTACACCATCGGATTGGGACGGGGATTATGCTATTACAGTCCGTGATCCTATTGGCGTTAAGATCAAGATTGCTATAGCAAACGATCCCGGTCCTGTTACAATAATGGGCACTGTTGGTCCTTTAGACACATTGCTCTTGCCTGTGCCAATACCTATCAGCCAGATTTGGGCTGGTCCTACTGTAGCCGCACCAGCAACACAAAATGAAGGCTGGTTGGATTTTCTCTATTCAGTTTTGAGTAATGATCCTCTCTTTGGTTTGTCTACATATCTGTTGGCTGGCCATAATGCTGATGTGACTGGAGGAGTTGCTACAGTTCGTGTAAGTCAGATTGTGGGTTTGACATTCAATCCAGGCCAATCCATTACGATAACTGGTGCTACATCCCCACAATTGGATGGAACCTTCAGTCTTTTGACAGCAATGCTTGCTTCAGGTGTTTGGACGCTGACCTTCAATGATTCGAATGGAAACTTTACATCCACGGCTCAAACAGCTGGCGTACTAACAACTACGGGGTCGTTGCCTTATACAACTAATGGCACAGTCAACGGTGATGTCTCAATTAATAGTGTGTCATGGACAGCAGGTATTGCAACTTATAATTTGGCTAGCACACCTACAAATTTGGAACCTGGGCAGAATATCGATATTGTGGGTTGTACTACATCTACTCTGAACGGCTTCCAGAATGTATTGACTGTAGGGCCGGGTAATGTTATTACTGCTCCCACTTCTACCCCGGGTACAGGTAGTGAAGCGGAAAGCGGTGCTACAATACAGTACAGCAACTTTCGTAGCAATGGAGTATTAGCTGTATGGAATAAGATTATCAGGAACTGGCAAGCATCTACTCCTTATCAGGTTGGGGATCAGATTCTTGATAGTAATGGAAATGTTGAGCAGGTAACTTCTATTTCTGGTTCGGGAACATCAGGTTTTACGCAACCCACATGGGCAGCATTTACATTCCCATTTCCAACTACAACAGATAATCCGGGTGGCAATCAGATTGTCTGGACGAATATTGGACGTCCCGGACCTAGCACATCAATTCCAATCCATGCCTTTGACAAGCATGGTAATGACTATACTTCGAGCAGTTTTAATGGAAATGTTGTACAGTTGCAGTTTAATACTGGACTGCCAAATCCATCACAAGGATTCGTACAAGCGTATTTGTTCCAATTCCTTGAAAGAGAAATTATTCAGATGCGTGTAGTGGGTACCAATATCTATAGCAACTCGATCATGCTACAGATGCAAACACCAACACAGATCTTGAATAATCCATACTTGGTTTTGAGTACGGACCAAACACAAAGTCCGTTCTATGCGAATGCAGATATCAATAGCCGTTTGAGTATCAACAGATTGGGAATAACACCAACGCCTTAAGGAATAACTATGTCGTCAAATCCAGCACTATACCGCTACATTAAGTTTATTGGCGGAAACATTCTTGATGCCAGCAACGTAACGTTACTGCAGACCGAGCTTGAACGCTTAGGCAGTCAAGGCGCCGGCCAGCTATATCAGCAAGGTGCATTGCTGAATGCTGTCTTCAGTATTTCAGGCACCTCGATTGTATTCCAGCAACTGAATATAGGCTTTGACGTCTTCGTTTTCATTAATGGTCAATGGGAAGACCTTGGCGCCACGGTTACGATTAATGGTACGCAGCCCAGCTCTGGTGCAACGAATAATCTCTATCTGAACTGGTCATGGGATATCAAGACTAGCTCGGACGATCCTACCTTTTTGGATGGTATTACTGGTGAACCTACGATCCAGGCTGGCCAACTAAGTATTGATATAGATTGGGTAGATACATCTGGTACGCCTCTCAATCCATCTACTCAGTTTGCTAAGAATACAAGCCCAATCGTTTTGGCAACATTTGATATGTCAGTTCCATCTGTGGTTACTGTGACATATCTTAACTCTGTGTTCCCCTATGCTTTTGGTACACCAACTCAAGCTGGTCTTACTCGTCTAACTGATACATCTGGTCTTGCTCCGGGTAATACCGACTCTCGCCTCAGTGATAATCGTACTCCTCTGGATCATTCTGTTACGGATGTCAAAGTTAAGAATCTTATATCCTCGGGATTTAACTCCAGTGCATTATTTCCGTGGGCTGCAAGTACTATCTATACCGTAGGTAATCAGATTATCGATAGCAATGGAAATATTGAAACAGTTGTTGCTGTCGCTGGCCTTGGTCAATCGGGAAGTTCGGCTCCCACATGGAATTTGACGGTGGGTGGAAACACAATTGATAATCCTGGTGTCAATCAGATTACGTGGGTAAATGGTGGTACTGCTTCGACCGTCAAGTATGATCCCGCAACACCAAATCAAGGCGGTATTTTCAGCGATCACATTATTTATACGACCCTTACGGAAAGTCTGACAGCTTTCTTGGATAGTGTCAATACATCGATTGCTAATGCTTTAATCGCATTGAGTAATCATATTGGCCGACCATTGGGTAGTTCTGAAACCCATCCTTTCCCAACAGCATCGCAGGTTGGGGCTGCTCCTGCTTCACACGTAGGACAGGTTCTTGGACTTGGCACCAGCCATCCGGCGCAAACTAATAGCGATCATGGCGGATTCGTAACTCTACGTAATCCAGCTAATCCTCCAAATCCAAACGTTGGGGGAATACCTGTCGATAACAGCTTTGCTACATCCGATGGCACGAATATCTTGTCGTCGCTGACACATTTGGGAGATGTATTCTCCCTCTTGGCTACTTCTTCTGTAGCTAATGGTGGTAATGGCTCAGGCGGAACAGCTGTCAATACTGGTGCTCTTGGTTTGTTATCCAAGGTAGCTGCGGTTTTGGCTGAGCACGTCAATTATAAGAGCCACGGTAACAATAATCCACATAATTTGGATGCGGCTGATATTGGTTCTGTGGATGCTGCCTTCGTTGATCAGCAAGTTCAAAGTATCATTGATGATACTACTGCCTATACTGATGCCAAGACAAATATTGCTGTTCGTGTAGTTACAACGAACGGTCCAGCTTTTCCTCCTTATAGTGTTAGTGTTAGTTCTCCGCAAGTAGGCCAAACATCATTAGGACATAACCCGCCTGGTACAACTGCGACTCAATTCCCCTTTACCAGTGCCAAAATTACCTATGTAATTATTACAATAGGTAATGGTTTTGAGGTTGCGTTTGGATTTGGTAGTTATGCGTCGGGCCAACAGGTAGCATTGCCTGAAGTTACTGGATGGTCCAGCTCTAATTTCTATGCTCAAGCTTCCGTTGAGTTCAGGTTTGAGATTACATATGATACTCGAGGACAGCAGGTTAAGGCTTATGTCGATCCAATAACCCGCCTTGTCGCTATGGCGGCAGCTGCTGATTCTGGTACTAACTTCGTCTTTAACGGTATTGCATCAATTCAAGCAATTGGCTGGCGCTTTCTCACTCCACCTCCAATAATCATCAGCTCTTTCGATTCGACTGCTGGAACATTCAATTCAGGCCATGTAGGTGATACAGTTATTATTACTGGCCGTAATTTCGGCGCGACACAATCGGGAAGCACTGTTCGTTTCAATGGTACTGCTGTTGCAATATATAATAGTTGGAGCTCGACGGCTGTTTCTGTTGTTGTTCCGGTGGGTGCAACCACAGGTCTCATTTCTATGACCGTTGGTGCCAATACAGTCAATAGTCCATTCGTCTTCACAATCTCATAATTATGAGCAATCGCGGTATCCAGTTCGTTTATTATACTCGCAATCGGCCGGCGCGATCGGTGCCTATTGCGCAGGTATCTACTCCTCCATCAACACCAGCCCAGTTGACTGATGTGAATAATACTCCATTTCAGCCTGGCGCATTGTCGATGACGATGAATGATTCTCCATTCACTACTTTTACTGCTGCTGATTTACAAGTTTCTATTACTATTACTGGTGATACAACCTACCAGTTTCAGGACCAGTTCTTCGAAGTGACTGACCAACTAGACAATAGTAATAATCCTCTTTATTACCAGCACCCATTACCGACGGGGGTTACACAAGTTACGGTAGTGGATCTGCAAGGTAATACGGTGCCGTCCGGTTTCGTGATTCGCACGCTAACTCGTGGGGCATCGACGAATACATTTGTACTTCATAGTTTTGCGAATGTTAATGATACTACTCGTTCATTCGTGCCCTACCAAGTTCGCTATGTTGATCCTCAAGGTTTCATACATTTGGAAATCTTGAAATTCCAGCATGTCATTGATCGAGATCAATTCAATGCGACACCATCAACTTATACAGCATCAACAATTGTACTGACTGTTTTTAGCAATACTATAACATACTATGTTCGTTGGTTCGCGCGTAATGGCTATCAGGTTCTGGTTCCTTATGGGGACCTGCCAAATGATCCATGGTTCCCGCGTATTCGATTCAATCTTCATCCCACGCCTCCAGAATGGGCAACCCAGGTATGGACGCCTCGTCGACCTTTTATCCTGGCCACATGGGTTCCTACAACTGTTCTATCTACTCATTTGGTTCAGGTAGAACGTAAACCAATTTACTTTCGTAATAACATCTTTCCAGATCTTCTGGTATATGACAAGAACAACGTGTTGAAGTATGCACTGGCTGGCACAACTGGTAAAGGATTTCTATTCCCTTGGCGGCTGAATCAGTTCGTTGATATCGATTCTACAACTGGCGTTCTTCAAGTGGCTGTTGAGTTGGCTCCCGATGATATCGTTTTTGCCTTCTATTCATATGAGGAAGACGATATAGTTTTTCGTGGATTAGATGTCAATCCTTATACAAACCCTGCCATTCGTAACCGGGTTATCCAATTCTATCAGAAGGTGAATGGTGCAGATCCTTTGCACTATATCTACTACAATATTCTGAATGAAGACGGATCTACCTTTGCGACGAATGATACAGCTCCTAGCACCGGAACAAACAACCTTTTTGGTACTGTTTTGGTTGGCCAAGCTACATCCATAGGTGATTTTGTCTTTGTGGATGAACGTATAAGGGGTGGTGGTTTAGCTCCTTTGTTCCAGAATATTCCGCAATCAGTCAACTTTTGGGATTTGGGATTCTGGGATGGCAAGCCATTTCCGGCTGGAGGATCTATGATTATCTACCTGCCAATCGGTCTCAAAAATACGTTTAGTTCCGAAGAAGTATCTGCTATAATAGGATCAGTTATTCCTATGGGTACTGTGCCTGTGATTATCTACTATGATCAGAATGGTAATGAGGTAACGTTTTAATGCCCGTGACACCCGGAGTTTACCTTAACTGGACACAAGGCCTTTCCGTTCTGATTGGTCAGGTTAATCTTGTATTCCAAGAAAATGAAGCTGTACAAGGTATTAGCTTTCCAAATGATCAGACCGTACCGGTGAATGTTCATCTGTCATCGAGCGCGCGCGATCAACATACTTTTGATACATTTAGGAACGTCCGCCTTTATCTCACTGGAGATCCAGCGCAAGTTCAGATTGTACAAGAAGTATGGCCATCTCAAGGCGGTGGATTATTTATCAGTTTTGATGGTGGTAAAACCTATACTGTCTTCTCTCCTACTTACGGTTTCGAAGCTGATCCAAGTACTTGGGTATTAATACCGGCTGCGGCTATTGGTATTGGGGCTACTGATGGTGTCCTTGGAATATTAGATTCGGCCAACTTGGTTTTGAAGTATGTTATCCCAGAACAAGCAGATCAGTTCCAGGTCTTTGAAGTTCAACTGACAGCTGATTTCGATATCGTATAACTATGCAACTCATTGGCAACTTCCCGACTAATCTTACTGCCTTCCTGTATGAGCAGCTGCTCAATCAGTTGGAGATTTCTTTGTCCAGTGGGGAGTTTGGCGGCGGGACGTTATTTGATACCGCGGCTGCACAAAAGATACAGGCTGAAGGTCAGAACTTTACTGTTCTAACGGTACCAGCAGCTGGCAATACTGCTTTCACTACTGATCTAAAT
>Ga0187846_10000782_pt1 | contig 18120 bp, 17 predicted proteins | sample TC_taG_FD_161473 | JGI IMG/M metagenome (GOLD analysis project Ga0187846, IMG submission 161473) | Biofilm microbial communities from the roof of an iron ore cave, State of Minas Gerais, Brazil - TC_06 Biofilm (v2) | ecosystem: Environmental > Terrestrial > Deep subsurface > Cave > Wall biofilm...
GCAGCTCGGCATCGAGTTCCAGCGTCCGAACTGCTCGTGCCATCGCCGCCCTCGTCTGAACACCGACGCCGCGCAGTATGGCACAGTGGGCGCTTTACGAATAGCTATTTAAGAGACGGTACACTAGGCACCCATGGCCGCCATGGGCTGCGCCGCCTGGTTCTTGGCAGCAACGCCGAAGCGGTGCTGCATCAGTCCCCGGTGCCGGTCTTGCTGGTACGAAGCGCGGAGCCTGCGAGGGCGCATGCCCAAGCTGCCGGGCAAAGCGGTGCGAACGTGACCGCTTCGGGCCTTGCCCGGGATGGTGCGTCCGAGGGGTGGCAGCGAGCACTGATTCGGTTCTGATAAGCGCCGCGGGCGGTCTGGCAGGCCGAACCTCGCGTTCGGCAGCGGTCCATATCTCGGCCATTCGCATTCCCGAAAAGCGGTTCTTCCAGAATCGCGCGGCCCGGTTCATCGTGGCGACAGTCCCAAATCCGGCCACGACAATGTTCCGACGCTCGCTGATTGCCGCTTACCTGCTGCTGTTCGTGTATGCGGCCCCAATAGTCGCCCAGGCGGACACCACGGGCCAGCAGATGGCCCAGGCCGCGGGCGCGCCGCTGATCGGCACTCCCGCGCCGGCGTTTCGCCTGAAGACGATCGATGGCACCCCGATCGACCTCGCGGCGCTGTACGGACATAAAGCGGTGTACTTGAAGTTCTGGGCAACCTGGTGCGTGCCGTGCCGCGAGCAGATGCCTCATTTCGAGGATACGTACGAGAACGCCGGCAACGATCTTGTGGTGATCGCGGTCAATACCGGCTTCAACGACTCGTTGGCGGACGTGAAGGGATATCGCCGCGCGGTCGGCATCAAGATGCCGATCGTGATCGACGACGGGCGCCTGGCCAAGGCATTTCGTCTGCGGGTTACACCGCAGCACGTGGTGATCGGTCGCGACGGCAGGATCCTGTATGTCGGACATCTGGTCGATGACAAGCTGGAAACCGCGTTGCGCACCGCGCGGACCGAGTCGCCAATCCGCGTTGCCGAGGCGGATGCGGGTCCGGCTCCCCCCGCATTGGGTGTCGGTGCGTCCGTGCCGCGGGCAATGCTAAAGACGACTGACGGCCGCGCGGTCGCTCTTTCGGATCCAGACGGGATCCGCCCGACCGTGATCTGGTTCCTGTCGCCCTGGTGCGAGTCGTATTTGGCCAAGAGTCGGTCCAAGCGCGCCGCTGCGTGCCAGGCCGCCCGCGAGCAGGCCGAGCACCTGTCGAAGGACGAGCACGCACGCTGGGTCGGCATTGCGTCCGGACTGTGGGCCACGACCGAAGACCTCGACACGTACCGGAAAGACAATCAGGTCGGCATTCCGCTGTCGCTGGACGAAAATGGGGAGATCTTCCGCTCGTTCGGCGTCACGAACGTACCGACGCTGATGATCGTCGACGGCAAAGGCAGGATCACGAAGCGAATAGACCGCGTCACTCCGGAGTTGCGGAAAAGGCTGACGACAGCGGTCGCCAGCGCGAAATGACCGGGTAGTGGGCCGCGCGGAGGTCGCGGCGCCACTGAAGCACGGATGGATCTCTCGGCACCGACCTATCATCTGCGCGTCGCGATGCGGCTTCGTCTGGCACGGATCTCCCCTTCGATCGTCGCCGTTGCAAGACTAAGACCGGGCTGCGCGTTCCTCTTCGTGTGCCTCACGGCTTCGGCGCAGAACATACCGCAGGGTTACGTGGCGACGCGGGAAGGCGACGTCGTTGTCATGCGCCCATCCGAAGCGGTCGATCCCGACGTCGCGATCCGAGTCTATCCGCCAATGGCCGATGATGATGATCCGGCTACCGTGGCGCACCGGTGGGCGCTGTCGCATCCCATCGCAGGAGTGAATCCGACCGATGTTGGCCTGCAGGACAAAGATGTCAACGGGGTGTCAGCTCTGTTCCGCGACTGGAAGGACGGTGCGCAGCAGCGCCTGGAACTGATCATGTTGCCGCAGGCAGGCCCTGGGCGGTACCGCCCCGTGGTCGCTCGAATGCCCTCGCAACCTGGCCCACTATTGAGCACCCACAGTCAGGCCACGAAACGTGTTGTCACCCTGATCCTGGCCGGCCAGTTCCAGCAAAAGATACCGCCGCACGGCAAGGGTAGCCCGACACGTCACCTTCGCGCAGGTGGCGCGCTGACCTCGAGCACGCCCGCCGCTGGTGGGGCCGCTTCTTCGGGATCTTCGGGCGCTGGTAGATAACGCGACGCCCAGGCTGTCACGACGTCGGCCAGGTAGACCGCATCCTCGCGCCTGGTCACCAGGTGATCGGCTGTGTCGAGCGATAGGAAGCTCTTGGGATGCCGCGCAGCGGCGAAGATTGCTGCGGCGTTTTCAATGCCGACAACCTCGTCGTGCGGCGCGTGGCACACCAGAACCGCCTTTCCCAAGTTGGCCAGGTCCTCGAGGAAGTTCTGCTCGGCGACATCGTCCAGGAACTGCTTGGCGATCGTGAACGTGCGCCCCGCCAGACGAACTTCGGCCTTTCCCTTCTGCGCAATCTCATCCACATCGGCGGCGAATTGCCGCGTGATATGCGCAGCCGAGGACGGCGCAGCGATCGTGACGACGCCGGTGGCTTCCGGCACCTGCTGGGCGGCCGCCAGCACGGCGGCTCCTCCCAGGCTGTGTCCGATCAGCAGATACGGCGCCGCGTAATTGCGCCGCAAGTAGTCCGCGGCCGCCACCAGGTCTCCGACGTTCGAGGAGAAGTTGGTGTTGGCAAACTCCCCCTCGCTGCTTCCGATGCCTGTGAAGTCGAAGCGCATGACGGCGATGTTGCGTGCGGCCAGAGCGCCGGCGATCCGCGACGCGGCCAGGTTGTCCTTGCCGCAGGTGAAGCAGTGCGCGAACAGGGCAAAGGCGCGAGGGCGTGACGGCAACTCGAGGCGAGCCGCCAGGGCGCTGCCGTCGGAACCGGGAAATCCGATCTTCCTGGATTCGAGCAACGCGATCTCCTGAACGGCTGATCTGCTGGTGGATTGCGTCGAGCGTACACCCGGGGCGGAGCCGCTCGAGCGAAGGAAGTGCCGCTTACAATTTGGCCCGTAGCGAAAGCGCCCGAAAGGCGCTGCTGGGACTGCTGGGAGGCCGAATCCTCACTTTCGAGCTCACGCTTCTGCTTCTTCTTACGGCGGTGCTGCTCACCGCCTTTTCGAGACGAGTGGGGATCCCATATCCGTCGATGCTTGCGATCGGCGGTGCGGCCATCGCGTTGCTGCCGGGGGCCCCGGCTTTCCAGCTCGATCCGGATTTGGCACTGGCCCTGTTCGTCGCCCCGGTCCTGCTCGATGCAGCGTATGACACTTCATTGCGCGATCTGCGCAGGAACTGGCGGCCGGTTACGGGTCTCGTCCTGGTCATGGTCGGCCTGACGACTGCGGCCGTGGCCGTTGTCGCTCGCTCGCTGGTACCCGGGATGTCGTGGAGCGTTGCCATTGCATTAGGCGCGATCGTCGCGCCTCCGGATGCCGCAGCCGCCTCTGCGGTTCTGCGGCAATTGCGGCTTCCACATCGCCTGGTCGTGATCCTCGAGGGCGAAAGCATGCTCAACGATGCCTTTGCGCTGCTGGTGTACCGCTTGGCGGTGCGAGCGACCATGGTCAGCGCCGTGACCCTCGCCCAGGTTTCTACGACTCTGCTCGTCGTCTTCCCTGGGAGCGTCGTAGCCGGATGGCTGCTTGCGCGGATCGTTCTGGTCTGTTTGCGGCCGCTGCAGGACGTACCGACCTCGATCGTTTTGCAGTTCGTAATGACTTTCGGTATCTGGCTGCTCGCAGAGCACGTCGGTCTGTCGAGCATCCTGACGGTGGTGGTATTTGCGATCACGATGGCCAGGCGCGCACCGCGAGAGGTTTCAGCACGAATGCGGGTTCCTTCCTACGCGGTATGGGACACGGCCGTTTTCGTCGCCAACGTGCTGGCTTTCGTGCTGATTGGGTTGCAGCTGCGCCCGATTTTGGGTCGATCGCCGTCGGCCACACTGAACGACTATTTTCTCGTGGCCTCGGCGGTAGTGGCTACCGTGATCCTGGTCCGTATCGTCTGGGTGATGAGTCGCATAGCCACGGTGCGCTGGAAGATGCGCAACTTTGGCGCGAGGCACGGCCGGCCGGTGCCGACGTTTCGCGGCGGACTGATCGTGTCCTGGTGCGGCATGCGAGGCATCGTCACACTTGCCGCCGCACTGGCCCTGCCCACCGGAACGGACGCAGGCGCGACCTTTCCGCACCGGGACCTGGTCGTGGTCTGCGCCTTCGCGGTCGTATTCGCAACGCTTGTGCTACAGGGTTTGACGCTGAAGTCGCTCGCGCGGGCGCTTCGGCTGCGGGACGAAGACGATCCAGTGCAAAGGGAGACTAAACCTGCGCGTGCTCGCCTGGAGCAAGTTGAAGAAGTTCCGACGGATGAATCGCAAGACCCTGCGAATCAGCGCGAACTCCGGCTCGAGGCATTGAAGCATCGACGCGAGGCGCTACATGTCCTTCGGGAGCGGGAGGAAATCGGTGACGACGCGTTTCATCGATTGGAATGGGAGCTCGACATTTCAGAACTCCATATCACCTCACGCGATAGCGACTAGATGAAGCAAGTCTGGATCGTCGCCACGGGAGGCCCGGAAAACCTGCAGCTGCGGGAGGCTGCCGACCCGCAACCTCAGTCCGGGGAGCTGCGCATCAGGGTTAGAGCCAGCGGCATCAACTTTGCGGACACACTGGCTCGCAAAGGTTTGTATCCGGATGCGCCGAAGCTTCCGGCGGTAGTTGGCTACGAGGTTTCCGGCGTCGCCGATGGTGCCGGTCCCGGAGTCGATCAAGCGTGGATCGGCAAGAAGGTCTTCGCCTTGACCCGCTTTCGCGGCTATGCCGATACCGTGGTGGTTCCCCGGATCCAGACCTTCGAGAAGCCCGCCGGCCTGAGCTTCGAACAGGCAGCGGCGATCCCGGTCAACTATCTGACGGCCTGGCAGTTGCTTGTCGTGATGGGCGCGCTGAAGCAGGACGAGACGGTGCTGATCCATAACGCGGGCAGCGGGGTCGGGCTGGCGGCGATCGATATCGCCCGCCATATCGGCGCCACGATCTACGGCACGGCGAGCGCTGGCAAGCATGCTTTTCTGAAGCAGCGCGGGCTGAATGAGGCGATCGACTACACCGGGCTCGACTGGACGCAGGAGGTGGCCAGACTGACACATGGGCGTGGCGTTGAGCTCATCAGCGACCCGCTGGGCGGGTCCGAATGGAAGAAGAGCTATAGAGCCTTGCGCCACACGGGCAGGCTCGGGATGTTTGGTGCCTCCACCGCGACCGAATCGAACCTGCCCGGCCCGCTGAAGCTGCTCAAAGTTGGATTGGGAATGCCATGGTTCAACCCGGTGGCGTTGATGAATCAGAACCGATCCGTGTTCGGCGTCAACCTCGGGCACCTATGGCACGAGACAGCGAAGATTCAGGCCTGGATGAAGGAAGTGCTGGACGGGGTGCACGCAGGGTGGGTGCGCCCTCATGTGGACACGACATTCCCGCTGGCAGAGGCAGGCGAGGCGCATGCCTATATAGAGGCGCGCAAGAACACGGGCAAAGTGGTCCTCGTCGTTTGACGAGGACTTCCGAGGCACGGCACCTTATTGACTGTTGATCGGCACGCGGCGACGGGCGAGCATTCCCGTCAGCGCGAGCCCCGAGAGTATCGCCACCACGGCGCCGAAATCCTGCGCCGTCGCAAGCAGTTGCATGCCGCGCGACACGAAGAAGCCGGCGATGACGGCGGGGATGCCCATCGCGAGGTAGGACACTACGAACAGTACGGACAGCACGCCCGCGCGCTCGTGCGCCTTCGCAGTCGGCAGCACGGTGCGCACCGCGCCTTGGAAGCTTGCGCCGAAGCCCGAGCCTCCAAGCGCCGTGCCCAGGAAAAAGACGACGGCCGACTGCTCGCCGAGCGCGCCCATCGCAGCGGCGGTCCCGGCGATAAGGGCGAGGGCGCCGTAACCCATTACCGTCCGCGGGGCGCTCGAACCGAGAGCGAGCACCGTAGCGGCGCCGCTGCCCGCGAAGACGAAGGCGGCCATGCCGCTCGCGAGCGAGGGGTCGAAACCGAACACCGTGCGCGACAGGGCAGGGACAAGCGAGCCGTACAAGCCCGCGAGCGACCATGAGGCGACCAGAACAGGTACGGCGATGAGCATCGGCGCGCGAGCGGCTTCAGGCAGGCCGAACTGCGGAACGAGCGAGGCGACCGCGCCAGCGCGCCTGGTCACGGTCTCGGGCATCAGAATCAAACCCACGGCCTGCAGCAAGAACACCGCTGCGAGAACGAGGTAGACGAGCAGGGTCGGCGCGGGCAGGTAGTGCACGAACAGGCCCGTGAGCAGGCCGCCGATCCCGGTTCCGATTGGCGGGGCGACAGCGTTCGCAATCGGGCCGCGAGCCTTGTCGAGGTCGACCATTCCGGCTCCGACGGCGCCGAGCGCGGCGCCGGTGGCGATTCCTTGCACCACTCGGGCAAGCATCAGCGCGGAGATGCCGTTCGCCGTAGCGAAGATGAGCATCACCACCGCTTGCACCAGCGTGGCGACGATCAACACGGGCCGGCGGCCGATGTGGTCGGAGAGCCTGCCGGCGATGAGCAGGCTACCAAGCAGCGCGAGGGCGTAGATGCCGAAGATCTCGGTGGTGGTCAGTGCGGAAAAGCCCCACTCGGCCTGGTAAACCGGGTAAAGGGGCGTTGGCGCGAGCGAACCGGCCAGAAACGACACGGTAATCGAGGCCAGCAGGAAAAAAGCGGCGGGCGGCGCAAACGGCCCGGCGGCAATGGCACGGTTTGTCGGAAGCGCGGTACGGCTGTTCATATCGATGCTCCGAAACGATGCAGACAGAACGGTCTGGTTGCTTGCACTATACAGACCTGTCTGGTACAGTCAAGACCTCGTCCCGCAGCGCCGATTACGGATGAAACGTCCCGTGAACGAAAAGACTTCTTCCAGCCGCCAGTCGGCGCGTGAGCGCCTGCTCGCCGCGGCTGGGGAACTGTTCTACCAAGAGGGGGTGCAAAGCGTCGGCATCGACAAGGTCATCGAGCGCGCCGGGGTGGCCAAGGCCTCGCTGTACGGCAACTTCAAGGGGAAGGACGACCTGGTTCGCGCGTATCTTTACGCCCACTACGAGGCACGCCGCGCGGCCATTGAGGCGGAGCTCGCGCGACACAGGGCACCGCGCGACAGGCTCCTTTCGATTTTCGACACTCTGGCCGAGGCGATTGCGAAGCCCAATTACCGCGGCTGCGCGTTCCTGCGCGCGAGCGCGGAGATGCCGGCCGATGCGAGCGGGCGCGAAGTCGTCCGGGCGGCGCGGCGCTGGACGCCGGAGCTCCTGTCGGGGCTCGCGAAGGAAGCCGGCGCGGCCAGGCCCAAGTCCCTTGCCCGGCAGCTACTGCTGATCTACGACGGTGCCGCAGCGTCCGCACAGCTCGACCCGGACCCCGGCATCGCAGCCGCCGCGAAGGCGGCCGCCGTACTCCTCGTCGACTCGGCCTGCAAGAAAGCCTAGGTGGTCGGCAGCCGGCTCATTTGATCGGCGGTTGCCGGGCTTCGCCCAGCAGAGCGCCAAGCGGCATGAGCGGGCCGACGGGAATGACCTGGTGATCCACCAGGTTTTCCGCGGCGAGCGGCAAACCGTCCAGCACTGCGTGCGCTTCGTCCTCGCCCTTACAGTCAAGCAGAAAGACCGCACCCTTCCCGTCGCCGCGTGAATACCACTGTCGAATCGTGCCGTCGAGGTACAGCCGCACAGTCGCGCGGATTTCCGCAGGCATGAACTTCATGACCTGCTCACGAGTGACTCCTGGTTTTGCCGTAACCAGGGCTAGAACTCCGGTGGCGGTGGGCTCACTGGGTGTCTTCATGATGCGCTCCTAGATTCATGTGGTACCAATTGGTACCCACGAGGGCATCTTACGGTACCTATCGGTACCATGTCAAGGGCCTTTATTTTCAAGTACGAATTGCGCTTACCCGGGCTCTTCCGCAAGGACATGCAGAGGACTCGTCAGGAGAACTACTATTGGTGCTTGGGTTTCTGAACGAGCCAAAAATATGGACCACCCGTTGCCGCAAACACTCGAAACCAGGCGCGCACAGATGTTCCCGGAGCTGACGGCCGACGAAGTCGAGCGGATGCGACGCTTCGCCACAGCGCATCGCTTTGCCGACGGCGCCCGTGTGTACGAGACCGGTAAGCCGAGTCCGGGGCTGCTCGTCGTCCTCTCCGGCGTGTTGCGCGTCAGCCGGCGCGACGGGCTCGGGCACGACCTTCCGGTTGTCGACCACGGCGCAGGCTCGTTTTCCGGCGAAGTTGATCAACTCTCGGGCAGGCGCTCGTTCGTCGACGCTGTTGCAGTCGGCGAGCTGGAGGCCCTTTTGATCCAACCGGACCAGCTGCGTGCGCTGCTGATTGCCGAAGCAGATCTTGGCGAAAGGATCATGCGAGCCCTGATCCTCCGGCGCGTCGGCTTGCTGGAGGCCGGTTCAGGTGGCCCAGTGCTGATCGGCGAAAGCTCGTCGCCCGATGTCGCACGGCTGCGGACCTTTCTCACTCGCAACGGGTTTCCGCATCTTCTCCTCGATCCGGTCAATGACGAAGAAGGGCGGCTATTGATCGAGCGCTACACCCCCGGACCGAGCGAGCTACCGCTGGTGGTGTGCCCCGACGGCTCCGTCATGCTCAATCCGACGGAAGCCGCGCTCGCCCGATGCATCGGCATGCTCGACACGGACACAAGCAAACAGGTGTACGACGTCGCCATCGTCGGTGCCGGGCCGGCTGGTCTGGCCGCGGCGGTCTATGCGGCCTCGGAAGGCTTGTCGGTCCTCGTCATCGACTCCTCTGCTTTCGGCGGACAGGCGGGTGCCAGCGCCAGGATTGAGAACTATCTGGGATTTCCAACCGGGATATCAGGCCGGGCGCTCGCCGGGCGCGCCTTCACGCAGGCGCAAAAATTTGGCGCAACGATGCTGATCCCCGCCGAGGCGGTAGGCCTGGATTGCGGGCGTTCCGGGAGCGACGAGGCAGTCGGCTTGCGAGTTGCCGACGAGCGGACCGTGCGAAGTCGCACGGTGGTGATTGCGACCGGTGCGCACTACCGGCGACCACAATGCACGAATCTGAAAGCCTTGGAAGGCTGCGGCATCTGGTATTGGGCATCTCCAATCGAAGCGAAGATGTGCGCAGGCCAGGAGGTGGTACTGGTCGGAGGGGGTAATTCCGCAGGACAGGCTGCCGTGTTCCTCGCAGGATATGCGTCGAAGGTCTGGATGCTGGTGCGCGGAGAAGGTCTGGCGGCAAGCATGTCGCAGTACCTGATCGAGCGCATTGCGGCGAACCCCAACATCGAGCTGCGCTCGCGGACCGAGGTTATTGGAGTGACCGGCTCACGGCCTTCCGGCCTCGAGTCCTTGAGATGGCGGCATCGCGACAGCGGTCGGGAGGAGACGCGGGCAATCCGCCACCTGTTCCTGTTCCTGGGCGCAGATCCGTGCACCGAATGGCTGAAGGAGTGCGATGTCGAGGTGGACGATAAGGGTTTCGTCAGAACCGGCTTCGACGAGCTGCATTCGGGAAAGCGACGCCGATCTGCGCTGAACCTGTCCTTGGAGACGAGCGTCCGCGGCGTTTTCGCCATTGGCGATGTCCGCGCGGAGTCGGTCAAGCGCGTCGGCGGCGCCATCGGCGAGGGAGCGGCGGTGGTCGCACAAATCCACGCGTTTCTCGCAACCCCAGGACGGCAGTCCGCGAACCGTACTGCACAAGCTGCAGCTGGTACAGACGCTACGCTTGCCTGAGCTGCGCAGAATCGACGGGCGGCTTGCGCAATCGCTTGCCGGTTGCAGCGAAGACCGCGTTCATGACCGCGGGAACGATGGCGGAGGTTCCCGGCTCCCCCAAGCCACCGGGGGGTTCGGTACTTTGGACGATGTGCACCTCGATGGCCGGCGCCTCGCTGATCCGCAGCGCACGGTACGTATCGAAGTTGGTCTGCTCGACTCGCCCGCCCTTGAGCGTGATTTCTCCGAACAACGCCGCCGAGATCCCGTAGATCACGGCACTTTGCACCTGCGCCTCGATGGTGTTGGGATTTACCGGTTTACCGCAATCGACTGCGCAGACTACGCGTTGCACTCGAACCTCGCCGTCTTTTGAAACCTGGACCTGTGCAACTTGCGCCATGTACGACCCGAATACGAATTGCAGGGAGACTCCGCGCCCTGACCCCTTCGGCAGCGGCTGTCCCCATCCGGCCTTTTGCGCTGCGAGCTGAAGCACGGCCTTGGCTCGAGGCGATTTGTCGAGGAGCGCCAGCCGATAGTCGACCGGATCTTTCTTCGCCGCGGCCGCCAGCTCATCCATGAAGGTCTCGACAACGAAAACGTTGTGAGACGGTCCGACGCTGCGCCAGAACGCGGTCGGAATTCCGGGCGGCTCGATCCGCCGGTATTCGACGTGGAAGTTCGGGATTGCGTACGCCAGGTTGATGGCTCCCTCGACCGTGTCTGGGTCGATCCCGTTTTTGAACAACGGCGGCAGGAACCGCGCGAGGATCGACGAGCCGGCATAGCTGTGGCTCCAGGCGACCGGCATTCCCGATTCGTCGAGGCCTGCCGACATCCGGTCGGCGAAATAGGGGCGGTACATGTCGTGCTGGATATCCTCCTCTCGGGTCCAGATCGCCTTCACAGGGCCCTCCACCTGCATCGCGATCTGAACTGCCCGGGTGACATAGTCGACCTCGAGACGGCGACCAAAGCCGCCGCCGAGCAGATGATTGTGGGCGACGACCTTGTCCAGCGGCAGTCCGGTGGTCTTTGCGGCGGCGGCCTGAGCCCGCGCGAGGACCTGTGAACCGAGCCAGATTTCGCAACCATCCTTGCGGACGTGCACGGTGCAATTCACCGGCTCCATCGTCGTATGGGTGAGAAACGGAACCTGATACTTCGCGTCGACCTTTGTCGCTGCTGACGTGATCGCCTTGGCGGCGTCGCCGATGTTCTGAGCAACCGCCCCGCCGCCCAGAGCACCATTTTCGAGCTCGCGAGCGATATCGTCCGTGGTGAGCGTTGCGTGGGGCCCGTTGTCCCACTCGATCACCAGTGCCGCGAGACCCTTCTTGGCCGCACCCATGTGGTCGGCGACCACCGCTACCGCATCGTCCAGCCGCACGATCTGGCGCACGCCTTTGACTTTCCGTGCCGCGCTATCGTCGACGCTCTTCAGCCGCCCGCCGAAGGTTGGTGACTGGGCGAGCGTCGCGATCTTCACTCCGGGTGGTCTGACATCGATCCCGTAGACGGCCTTGCCGTTGACCTTCGGTGGTGTATCCAGCCGCTTGGCCGGCGTGCCGATCAGCTTGAACTCTTCCGGGCGCTTCAGCTCGACTTTCTCAGGTACGGGTATCTGCGCTGCTTCCGCGGCAAGCGCGCCGTACTTGATCCTGCGCCCGCTCGCGCTGTGAAGCACCTCGCCTTGCTCCGCGTGGCACTGCGACGGATCCACCTTCCATCGCTTTGCCGCTGCGCCGATCAGCATGATCCTGGCGGTGGCGCCAGCACGACGCATCGGCTCCCAGAACGCTCGTATCGACGACGAGTTACCCGTGATCTGTTGGCCGCCCAAACCCGGATTGCCGTAGCGTTTCGGGTCGGGAGGCGCATGTTCCAGCCGCACCTGACTCAGGGGCACTTCGAGTTCTTCGGCGATCAGCATCGGAATCGAGGTATAGGTGCCCTGGCCCATTTCGACCTGCGGCATCGTCATCGTCACCGATCCATCGCTCCCGATCCGGATGAAGGCGTTTGGTTCGAAGCTTGTTGTCGCAGCGCCCGCAGCGCCGCCGAAGAATGTGGGGACGCCAAAGCTCAGCACAAATCCGCCGCCGGCTACGCTCGCCTTCAGAAAATCCCGCCGCGAGACGCCGCTCGCGTGTCCGTCCTTGGAACCATCAGCGGCAGCGGGGTCGAATCGATCGATGTTCATGGTCAGCCCTCCTTCCCGCCTGCCGCTGACTTCGCCGCGTGCTTGATCGCTGCACGAATCCGCACGTAGGTGCCGCAGCGGCAGATGTTTCCGGACATCGCAGCGTCGATGGCGTCATCGTCCGGATTGGGATTGCTCGCCAGCAGGGCCGATGCCGACATGATCTGGCCGGACTGGCAGTAGCCGCATTGGACCACCTCCAGATCCAGCCACGCCTTCTGGATCTTCCGCCCGGCCGGCGTGTTGCCGATGGCCTCGATCGTCGTAATCGCGGCGCCCCCAACGCTCTGGACGGGTGTCAAGCATGAACGGATCGGCGCTCCATTCATATGCACGGTGCAGGCGCCACACAGCGCCATTCCGCAGCCGAATTTGGTGCCCGTCATTCCCAGCACATCGCGCAGAACCCACAGCAAAGGTGTATCGCCGTCGACGTCGACTGTGTGGCGAGCACCGTTGACATTGAGCACGTAAGCCATGTATCAGCTCCCGATGGAAAGGCCCGCGGCGACCATGCTGCCGCCGTCGTCTTCGTGGTTTGTCTGCTGCAGCGAGTCACGCACCGGGTCCGAACGCCCATGCAAAGGCCCATTGCGCTCGCGCGCCGGGCCTCCAAGGCGTCCGGCCAGTACGGCTTTCATCTCCGCGGCGATTGCGAGTGCAACCTCTTCGGGTGTCTCGGCTCCGATGTCCAGACCCACCGGGCTGTACATCCGGGCGAGCTGCGCCTCGCTTGCAAAGATGTTACGGCTCGCAAGATCTTCCAGCAATCGCGCAGTCCTGCTCTTTGGCCCGAGCACGCCCAGATATCGGATCGGGGTCGGCAGCAGCGCTCCCAGGGCTGCCAAGTCCTGCGGATAGTGGTGGTTCATCACGAGCGCAAGGCAATCTCCATCGAGCGCCAGCAGGTCGACCGCTGCTTGCGCCTCGGCGACCATCAGTTGATCGGCATTCAGAAATCTGAGGCGAGTGGCATAGCCCGGACGCGGATCGACGACGATGACCTTCGCTCCGAGCGCCTTGATCATTGTCACGACGGGCACCGCATCGTTGCCGCCACCGAAGATTGCGATTCGCGGTGGTGGTCCGAAGATCTCGAAGCACACATTCACGCGTCCGGCCTCGGTCTCAAATGTCCGCGCCGAAGCCGCTGCCGAGGCGAGCGCACTTCGCGCGCCTTCCAGCAGAACCCGGCTGAGCTGCGCATCCACCACGCCGAGCGCGCGCGCCTCTTTGCCCGGGCACCACAGCAGACGGCTTGGCGGAGCGTTCGGGTCAACTGGGTTGCCGGCAAAGGCGGTTGCGACGACTCCGGAGTGCGGCCCTTTCAGGCAGCCTGCGATAAACGCCATCACGGGATCATCGGGAGACAACCGTTCCACCAGTACGTCGACGACGCCATTGCAGCCGAGGGAGAAACGACCCTGATCGTCGTCCTCATCTCCGGTGGAGTCATACATCAGATGCTTCGCTGCGCCCGACTGCATGACCCAGATCGAGTGGCGATGGACGTCCCGCTCCAGGCAGCCGCCACTGATCGCGCCGGTGATCTCGCCATCCTCCGTTATCAGCATGTGGGCGCCGATGCGGCGATACGTCGAACCTCGAACTCTGACGACGCTGGCGAGCGCTGTCACGCGGCCAGCCCGAGAAGCCCGCTCGTACGCGCGAACGACATTTTCGAGTTCGTTCATATCACGACTCCAGCCGCATCAGACACCAAGAGTGAACGCGATTCTATTGTCTGATGATATTGGTCGATGCCCTGGGCGCCAGCAGGGAATAGGATTTGCAGCGGAATCTACAGCGGCGCAGCTTCGGGGAAGCACCACCGAAAGTCGGCGGTACTGTAATCTAGCCCGGGCGATCTTTGAAACCGGAGCTGGTGCTATCGCTGCTGCGCGAGGTAGGAGATGACGTCAGCGCGATCCTGGGCGTTCGACAGCGAAAAGAACATTTTCGCGCCAGGCACCAGACCCTGAGGATTGGTCAACCAGCGGTCCAGGTTGGCGGGAGTCCAGGCGAGGCCGGACCGCTTCAGCGCGGGGGAGTAGGCGTATCCGGGGATCGTCCCGGCTGTTCGTCCCACTACGCCGCGATGCCTGGGTCCGACATCGTCCTCGTCGAGCGAGTGACAGGCCATGCAGGCCTGATAGACGGTCTGGCCATGCGCCGGATCGCCCTTGGGTGCATCCGACGAGGATTGGGCGTAGGCCGAGGCGCTCGCAGCAGTGAAGGCAATCACTGTGCCGATGGCGATACCCATCTTGCGCTGAACGATTTTCATCGAATTCATTACCCGTATCTCCATACAGAAGCGCGAGAGGTTTCAAGCCAACGACGTATCGCTCAGCAGCAGTGACTGCGGGTGCTCGCGCACGAAGACGCTCGTAATTCCGAGTGCGCTCGCCAACTGGTCGGCGGGCACCTTCAGAGGCCCGGGGCCGGGGCCTTCGCCCGGTGCGGGTTGCGGATACGCGGTCGAGCGTGCAGTGTGGAACGAAATATTTCCTTCGACCTTCTGGATGATCTGATGGATATGTCCGTTCAACACGGTCACCGACCCGAACCGGCGCAGTTGCGGCAGCAAGCGGTCGGCGTCGGTGGTCCCCCAGCCCCACGGCGCATAGATCGTCCAGAGGGGCATGTGGGCGAAGACGACGATCGGCGTGCTCGAGGAGCGCGCTTTGAGATCTTCCGTCACCCATGCGAGCTGTTCGTCGCCGAGGCTGCCGAATCCGCCGTCACCGGCCTGCAGAACATTGATCAGCGCGACGAAGTGCACGCCGGCGTGATCGAAGCTGTAGTAGCCCTTGTTGTTCGAGGCCTTGCCGAAGCGGTTGAAGTACTCCGTGACGGTCGAATCGGCCGTGTCGTGCTCGCCCGGGGTCGTGTGCAGCTCGGTCGTTCGCAGACGCGAGAACATGCTCTGCGCCAGGTCGAATTCGGCCGGTTTCGACAGGTGCGTGATGTCCCCGGTGTGAAGGATCAGCGCAGGCTGCTCGGGCATCGCGTTGACCAGATCGATGGTCCTGCCGAGCGTTCCGCCGACGTCGGGGTTGGCCTCCTTGTGGAAACCGATGTGCGTGTCGCTGATCTGTACGAACAGCGGTTGTCCGAGTCGGGCGGCGGCTTTCGGATCAGCGGCGGCGAGCGCCAGGTCGACGGGAGCGAAGACGCCGCCCGAAAGGGCGAAGAGCGTCCCCGCTCCGCCAAAGGCCATGCACTTCAGGGCCTTGCGCCGGGAAGCCAGGGTTGGGTCGTTCGACATGGAGGTTTCCTTTCGATGGGTCGACGATCAGACCCTCGCGGGATCCGATTTATTCCCGCGCCTGGCGAGTCCCGATGTCAAGGTATCTACGTCTGGGAGTATCAATGGCCCTTGACCGCGCCCGCGTCGACGGAGCTGCTGGCATTGGCCATCTTCGCCATGCTGGGCGGGCAAGAGGCACTCGCCAGCAAGGGGGCAGCAAAGTCACGCTGCGCCGTGCCCAGATCCTTCCACAGGCTGCCGTCGCCGGACAGAATCGTGCCGTTGCGAAGAGCCTCGGCGAGCTCGATCTTCACCCGCTCGCGCGTCCTCGCCTCGGCAACGGCGTCGACAGGTTGGCGCGGCGCTCCCACGTCCGTCCAGAGCGTGCCGTCGCCCGACACGATGGTGCCGGCGTCGAGGGCTTCGGCGAGCTCGGACTTCACCCGCTCGCGTGTCCTCGCCTCGGCAACCAGGTCAGCTGGCTGGCGCGGCGCTCCCAGGTCTCTCCACATGGTGCCGTCGCCCGACACGATCGTTCCGGAGCGAAGGGCTTCGGCAAGCTCGGCCTTCACCTGCGCTTGCGTGTTGCTGCATTGTTGCGCCAGAGCGGCGCCGGGACCGATCAGCGTTGCAGCGGCCACCGACAGCGCACTCCATACAAGCTTCGTTTTCATGATGCTTCCTCTGTTGACTTTGGCGCCACGAACCGTAGGAGACAGCGTCTCGTTGCGTGGCGGTCGAGTTCGCTGCAGCGGAGGGAATCGCACGATTGCGCTTCACACTTGCCTGCCTGACTCGACCGGGAGGCGCCGTATTCCGGCGGGAATAACGTCCGACGCGGGCCGGTCAGCCGGCCATCGGCTCACCAGATGTCGGAGGTTCGAATGAACGCGATGCCCTTGGCCAGTTTGCGTAAAACGGATCGTGGCCAAGGTCGCGCGGGAAAGCGCGACTTCTACCGCCGCTATGACGTGCTGTTGACCAACTGGTACCTGTTGACGAGTCGCGTCCAACAAGACATCGAATCGCTCCGGCAAGACCTGCACGAGGAGCTGGCGCGGTGGCAGCCGCACCAGCCGGAGCCGGACTGGAACGCTTACGCGGATCGAATGAATAGGCTCGCCGCGAGTGCGGCGCCAACAACCTAATGGATGTGAGGCAGACCATGATCCACGCGTCGATGAGCGAGCACAGAGGACGGGCGACTGAGAGCGTTCGCAGTCGAGTGGTTCTTGCCGTTCCCCCGGTGCTTTTCGCATCGGTCGCAGTCACCGTGGGATCTGTCGCGAGCAGAACCGTCCAGCAGCCCTACGAGACGGCCTTCTTCCAGCTCTTCTTCAGCGACCCTCTGCATATGAAGGTGTGGCTTGTAACGGCCGCACTGCTGCTGGCCGTGGGACAGCTCGTCACAGCGTCACGCATCTATGGGGTGCTGCATTTCCGACCGGGCGGTCGTTTCTACGGGTTGGTGCACCGATGGTCCGGCCGGGCGGCGATCCTGCTTACGCTGCCGATCGCCTACCACTGCATCTTCCTGCTCGGCTTCGGAACATACGGATCCCGCGCGCTGGTTCACTCATTGCTGGGATCGATTTTCTATGGCGCTTTTCTCGCCAAACTCTTCCTCGTTCGGGCAAACGGCTTCTCGGGCTGGGCGCTGCCGGTTGCGGGTGGCCTGCTGTTCTTCATCCTCCTTGGCTTGTGGCTCACCTCTTCGCTCTGGTTCTTCCGCACCTTTGGCGTTGGTATTTAGCACCCGTAACCCGTGCAAGGCGGCGGCGTAGTGCCGATCATCACGGTGTCGATCCGGCCGAAGACACCGTCTGCCTGACTGTTCGGACCAGCTGTGTAGAACAGAGCGTTGCTCGGCTGATTCGCCGCACCGTTGCCGAACGCGAGGGACCACAAACCGGGAATGACCAGTTGCTTGCCGCTGGCCAGGCTGACCGAGCCCGCTGGCTTTCCGCTGACCGGATCGAAACGGTTGATGATTCCATCTCCGAAGTTGCCGATCAGGAGATCGCCACCAACAGCGCCGAATCCGGCGGGGGCGAGCGCGATCCCCCAAGGCGCGTTGAGCGCGCCGGCCGAGGCGAAGCGCTTGACGAGATTGCCGTTGGTATCGAATACGTCGACGTAACCGAGTCCTGCACCGAGCTGCTCGTCGTGCGCCGTTGCATCCTGCTTGGCGTAGGTAACGTACAACTGATTGTTCAGCGCTTGAATGCCGAACGGGGCAAAAGCGGCTGGAATCATCGAGTCCGCAAAAGCGCCTGGCGCCGCCATCTTGTGGAAATGCGTGTCGAATACGTCGACCTTGGCGTTATGCAGATCGGTTGCGAACAGCAGATTCGCGCCGCCGTTGTTGGCCATCGCCAACCCCTTGTATACGGCGCCACCAGCTGCATCGTCGTACGCGATGGTCGCGGTGCTGCCGCTGATGCTCTGCGCCCAACCGGTTATCGTTCCTCCCTCGCCGGAGAAGATGAACTGCGCGGGCGCCGAGCCGGCGCTTGTCGTGATGACGAAGTCGGCCGTGCCGTTGTAGATCGAGCCAGTGGGATTGGAGGGTCCATTGACGCCCGCTGGAATGGTGACGACAGGTGGTTGTGAGGCACCGGTGCCGTCGTAAATCGTCGACTTGTTGTTGTTGTTGTCGGCAATCCAGAATGGACCGCCCGGTGCGGCCGCCAAACCCCAGGCGTTCTGCAGGTTGCTATCGGTATGAGAGGCGGCAATGACACCGTCCGACACCAGGGCCGCATCGGTCAAACCAGTTGTGGCCGGCTGGACCATCTGGGCG
>Ga0187846_10000783_pt1 | contig 18114 bp, 22 predicted proteins | sample TC_taG_FD_161473 | JGI IMG/M metagenome (GOLD analysis project Ga0187846, IMG submission 161473) | Biofilm microbial communities from the roof of an iron ore cave, State of Minas Gerais, Brazil - TC_06 Biofilm (v2) | ecosystem: Environmental > Terrestrial > Deep subsurface > Cave > Wall biofilm...
GCACACACTGGTCTTGCGCCTGCAACCCGCCCACCGGCTCATCTTATCTCTCCTGGGACCGCTCTATGAAAAATTGTATCTTTCTTCCAGCTGAAACTGCGGAATGTGGGTTATGTCACTCATTGTGAGCTAAATGCTTCCAAGTAAAGTATGCGGAGATGTGATACATTCAGAGGAAGAAAAGTGGAAGATCGAATGTCACTCGCCCAGGCCGCATAATCATCTTGGAATCAATATTGGCAGTGGCTTTGTGTCGGAGTCAGCCGAGCAGCTCGTAGCCCAGGATCTCGGCTTCGATAGGTGTGACTTCGATGACGCAGGCCTGGCCTTTCTCGGCAGCCTGGGCGTGATAGTTGTGCATGAGCGAGAGTTGCCGCAAGTGGACCAAGTAGTGGCGGATTCCGCCAGGCGTCAGGACGTACTTGCGTTCAACTCGAAGGTTGTAGGAACGCTGTACCTTCGGGTCCGTTCGCACGCTGGCTCGACCGCTGATCCGCAGGACCCGCTGGGGAGATCGATCCTGCTCCACCTCAAAGAGGACGCTCACCCGAGGGTCGGCTTTGACGTTGCGAGCCGCCAGGGTCCACTCGGACGTGCCGAGCCAGATCCGGCCGTGGGGCGCGACAAAGTAGAGCGGATTGATGCTCGGTCGCCCATTGTGAGAAAGGGTAGCAATGCGAGCGACCATGCACCGCCGCAGGATGTCGAGCATCACAGGATCGTCAACGTTCATCTCTCACCTCTCGCAGCATTCCGTAATCCCAGGCGACCGTCTTGAGCGGAACCACCTCGACCCACGTACAGTTGGCCGCGGGCGCCTCCCTGGGCGCCCTGACCTGCTTGACCTGGCCACGGATGTAGAGGGCTCGCAGGTCGAAGAAGTGGACTCCCTCGTCAATGAGCAGGACGACCTCCTGGCCGGAGCCTGGCTGGTGATCAGCATCCTCAAGGAGACCGACCAGATAGCGACCGTCATGCCACACCAGCACAATCGGCTGAGATTGCGGCCCGTGCTCGCTGGCAAAACAGATGCATGCGCGAGGAACCAGCTCAAGGAGATCCCGCGCGCTATCGGGATCGATGTTCCTGGTGACTTGCTTCATGAACGCTCCTTCCTTATCCTGCTCGTTGGACATCCCAACTCACTCGAGAAGATAGGCTCTTTATGAGAAGATATACCATGCTCAGCTCCCAATGGCGTCACAAAGCACCAAAATCTTCCTCGCTTTTCACTCTCCCCTCAGCAGTTAGCTCTTCCATAATCTCGTTGCGCAATTCTTGGGCTTATGATGCGAACCAGCGCTCGTTCTTCCCGGATATCTCCAGAGTGATGGCGCAGGTCGCTCAGGCTCTTGGATTGGCATGGACAATGCTCACCACCCGGAAGACCGGAAATGCCGTGGCAACCTTGTCGAATTCCGCAACGGTTGCATCCTTGTTCACAGGCACATGGGGTCGCGCTCCCGGTGCAAGCTGCAGGTAAGCCCTCAAGATGGGTGCGCGCTGGTCAGCGGGAACCTCTTCGAGGTAGACCTCTTCACGACCGCCGCTGCGGAACACCGCTCTTCCCCCGGCGGCACGGACGTTGTGGACCCACTGCACGTTCTCTCCGAGCATCGACACCACGTACCGCTGTCCATCGACGACGGTCACCGCCACCGGCAGCGAGACCGTCCGCCCGGACTTGCGTCCGGTCACTTCCAAGGTCACCATATAGTTGGGCAGAAGACCTGAGGAGAAGAGAGCAGCCCACGCTCTATTTAGCATCCTCGCGATCCAGTTGGGTCGCTGCCCACGGTACAACCATCGCTTGAAGTCGCCTCGCCTCATCGAGAGCCTCAGTCCTCTCTCTCTTGAACGTTTTGATCAGGGTTGCCACTGCCACAGTTGTGGATCAAGAACAGACTGAGTATGGTGCTCAGCGTACTCCTTTGAGCGTGAGCAACACCTCTTACCCCATGAGAGAGAGGCTCCATCGAGAAGTGCCTGGAACCCTGATGACGTGTCTCCTGATCGTTGCCCCATCCACGCCCTTGGCAGGATGGTTCCTTAGTCCCTCTCAAGGAAACTATACCACACGCCCATTACACCTGAATCACGATGGTCAGCTCTGGTCTCTCAATATCATCACAAGTTGCTGGTTCCAACCTCACGTTGCGCACAGTGTTCATCGCCATTGGAGTGATCAACTTTGCCGATGCGCTTGTAGTCATTTATCCGGTACACCTCAAAGAGACCTTGGGAGCTGGCGTGATCTGGTACGGCATGATCAATGCATCAGTTATGGCTGGTCTATTTGCCATCAACCTGCCCTATATCTGGAAGGGTAAATATGTCCGCCTCAGCTCAGCCTTCTTCATGAGTGCCCTTTTTGAAGGGCTTGGTGTGTAGGCCTTCGGGCTATCACAGAGCTTATTCAACGATATGCTGGCCTTCTTCCTCTTCGGCGCTGGCATGGCAGGCATCATCATGAAACTCACCGCTCCAAAATAGCGTATACTATGTTCATGCTCGAATGTGAAATTCTGGCGCGTGGCCTCTACCGGCCCGACCAGCTTGACATCGCCTATGATTCTTCATTGCGCATGCCTGCCACTCCAGCTATCCAAGAATGGATGGATACCCTCTGGGAAAAGAAGTTAGCGTTTGCACGCGAGAGAGATATCCCGCTCTTTGATGCACCTTTATTTCGGCTGGTAGAAGCCGCATCGACACCTGGTGGGAGATTGCGCCTTGTGCTGGGAGACACTGGTTACAAGGAATATGTCACGACACGTGTCCCTGAATTTGCGCGGGGACGGAAACGCGTAGAGTTGGGCAATGCACTTTCCGTTTGCTCTGTGGTGGAGACGAGCGACGGATATATACTGCTCGACAAACGGCAGGGAGTAGACGTCTACGTTGGCCGCTACCACGTCATCGGCGGCTTCTTTGAACGCGACCTTGATAGCACGGGCTCTCAGCAGCCTGACCCGTTTGGGGCAATTTGCCGCGAGATACGCGAAGAAACGGGGATTCAACTACCGGATATCCGCGAACAGTATTGCCTGGGCGTAGTGTATGACGTGGCGGCGCCCCATGCGGAAATGTGCTTTCTGACCCGGCTCAATATTCCCCTGGCAAAAGTCTATCAAAGGGTGCCCGAAGAAGACGAGATTAAGCAACTGGAATCACTCTTCGCTACAAAAGAAAGTTTGCGAGAGTTTCTGTTAAAGAATCATGGAAATATTTCGGCGACAGGGGAGCCAAATTTGTTGATGTACGGTGGAGTGAGATTTGGGGAGGAGTGGTTCGGAGAAGTGATAGGGAAACTGTAGGAAGTAGTTTTTCTCTGGTTGACCATAGAGGAACGATAGGACTAACATGTATGTTAGAAAAAGAAGCGAGAGGTGCAACATATGCAAGACCAAACACCGCTGCAACACCTTCCTGTGAAGGTCTATCGCACGCACGAACACCTGACCGTCGCGGCTCCCATGCCAGGGCTTGAACCAGAGGACATCCTGGTCGAGGTGACTGAGGATGGCCAATTAATCTTACACGCGGATAGGCGTGCAACGCTGAAAGATGCCAAGGAGATACTCCTGGACGAGTGGGAGGTGGGAGGGTACCACCGAGAACTCACTCTGCCGGAGAAGGTCGATGGTGAACATGCCAATGTCACTTATGGTAACGGCGTCCTGGTGGTAGCGCTGCTGGCCAATCAGGAGACAGTCCCTGCCCGCATCACGCTCTCAAAGACGAGTACAGCTCATGGCGAGTATATTGGCAACAAGGGTGGGCATCCTGAGGAAGAAGATGCTTCCTGATGCTTTCTGGCGGGATGGAGATGTCTGATTGGATAAAAAATGCGCTGCGTGTGCCAGATGTAACGGCGAGGATTAAAGATAAGCATTAAACCGCCCTTCCCCCTGTCACCTCCAGCACAATCCCAGAAACATAGTTCGAAAGCGGTGATGCCAGGAACAATATGGGACCGGCTGCCTCTTCTGGCGTCCCGGGCCTTCCCAGGGGAATGAGCAACGGGGCCATCTGGCGCATTTGATCAGGTACGCCAAGCTGGACTTCCTCTCCCTCACGCACTAACTTCTCGGCAGTCTCTTTTGCAGCCGTCAGGCGTGTATCAATAAAGCCGTAGCAGACGCAATTGACCTGCACATTGTAGCGTCCCCACTCCTTTGCTAACGTCTTCGTCAGGCCTGTTATCCCCGCCTTTGCTGTAGAATAATTCACCTGACCTGCATTGCCATACACGCCTGATACTGAAGATACATTGACCACCTTGCGCGGATTGGCGCGACCGTTAGCGGCCTGCTCTTTTTTAGCCGCGTCGCGAATAAAGTGCGAGGCCTCGCGCAGGATACGGAATGGCGCCGTCGTATGCACATCGATCATCGCATACCATTGTTTGTCGGTCATATTTTGAATCACCGCGTCCCAGGTGTAACCCGCATTGTTGACGATGATATCAATTCCCCCAAAGGCCTCGAGTGTTGCTTTGATTAACTGGGTAGGAAATGCCGCGTCGGTTACATCGCCGGCTACTACAATTGCCTTGCCGCCTGCGTTGCGAATGGCGGCAGCGGTCTCCTCCGCCGGAGCGAGATCGAGATCGCTTACCACGACGGATGCGCCCTCAGCGCCAAGCATTTTAGCTGTGGCCGCTCCGATGCCACGTCCAGCGCCAGTCAAAATGGCTACTTTGCCATCAATCATGCCCATAACATGCCTCCAATGGGTTTGTTCTACGAACGACGTGGTAACGCTGCTATAAAGGTGCCTGTGACCTTCACATCGCCATCCTGATCGACCGCCTGCATCTTTCCGGCAATACGCGCCTCGCCCTCAGCTTCGTACTTTTCGCTAATAGTGCCCGTGCAGGTGATCACGTCGTTGATCCGGGTCATCCCTTTAAAGCGCACGCCAAATTTACGTAGCGCACCTGGTCCAACATAATCACTCAACATCTGTCCCACGAATCCCATTATCAACATGCCATGAGTGATAATGCCTCCCAGCCCGATCAATTCTCCAATCTTGGGATCGGTATGTAACGGATTGAAGTCACCCGATGCGCCCGCGTATCTCACCAGTTGCAGGTGGCTAACAGGTGATTTCACCAGCTTCGGGATGTCATCGCCAACCTGCACATCTTCATAAAAGAGCTTTGCAGGAACCTGGGCATTAGTTGTCATATGTTTATCTCCTTCTTAAATGTAGGGACAGGGGGTGGAAAGGACGGGTGGCGGGGGCCTTGGCCTGTCCTGGTCGCTTCTTCTCCCCCTCCTCTCGCCGCTTGCACATGGCTTTATTTACTCTCGTACAATGATGACTTCGCGAGCTTTCAGCACAGGCGTACCATGCTGGTTGGTATAGGCTATCTCGATAGTGAGGATGTCCATAGAGGAGCCTCCCTGGCCCTGGCGCGTTTTGCCATCGACCAGTGTCATCACACCGGTGAGAGTATCGCCGGGGTAGATTGGCGCCAGGTATTCGTACTCTTCTTCACCATGCAGGATACGCATGACGTTGATGCCTAGACTCACCAGTTGGCCGACCATTTTTCTATTGCCCCAAAATGCGAACGTCGTTGGTGAGGTGGGGTAGAGTGGCACATCAGGGTAGCCAGCAGCCTGAGCCTCTTCCCGGCTCTGGTAAATAGGGTTATCGTCGCCGATGGCAAGAGCTAGTTCGCGTATTTTGCCCCGTTCAACTTCGATGGTAAATGGGGGGAAGCTCTGGCCGATCTTGCTTTTATCGAACATACGGGCGCTCCTTTGTGTTGGTGACATCTCCCTAGCCCTAAAGGGCAGGGCTTCTGGCCTCACGACCAGCACTTCCTGTTTCAACGGGAACCGCATAGGAGGCTCTCACCTCGCCACGTCTTACATTCCCTCCACAGGCATTGACCGAGAGTCCCTCGGCCAGAATGTTTAAAGCGGCGTTAACATCACGGTCGTGGACTACGCCGCATTCAGGACACACCCACTCTCGTATGTCCAGAGGCAAACAGTCTACTACATGCCCGCATGCACTACAGGTCTTCGATGAGGGAAACCAGCGGTCGATCTTCACCAGGATACGGCTATACCATTTGGCCTTGTACTCTAGCTGGCGGATGAACTCGCCCCATCCGACATCACTGATAGCTTTCGCAAGCTTAGGATTTTGCACCATATTCTTCACAGCCAGGGTTTCTGCACACATGACTTGGTTTTCGTGGACAATGCGGGTAGAAACCTTGTGCTGGTAGTCCCGGCGTCGATCAGCAATACGCGCATGAATACGGGCTACTTTCTTGCGGACTTTTGCTCGATTCTTTGAGCCTTTCTTCTTCCTGGCATGCCTCCTTTGGGCTTTTGCCAGCTTCTTCTCGTCCTTTGCGAAATAGCGTGGATTGCCTATCTTCTCGCCGGTTGAGAGGGCAACCATCGATTTGATGCCAAGATCAAGCCCAACCATGTTAGCTGTAACAGGAAGTGGCTTGATATCTTCTCTCACCAGGATGGAAACGAAATAGCGGTCTGCGCTATCTTTGGTGACAGTGACTGAACTGGGCTTAGCACCATCAGGCAAGGGCCTATGCCATACAATGTTTAAAGGCTCATCCATCTTAGCAAGGGTGAGGGCTTGCCCATCCCATTGGAATGCATTTGAGGCATAGGTGACAGATTGCTCGTTGCGCTTTTTCTTAAAGGTCGGATAGTCTGCTCGCCCCTCAAAGAAGTTCACAAAGGCTCGATCAAGATGCCGTAATGATTGCTGAAGCGTGACAGAAGAAACACCTGCCAACCAGGGATATTGTTGCTTCAAGGCAGGCAGCATAGCAGCCAGGTCGTTGTAGTAGAGTCTACGGCCTTCCTGGAAATAGGCTCTCTTGCGAGTGGCAAGGCCCCAGTTGTAGATGAAGCGGTTGCAACCAAACGTTTGAGCAAAGTGATGCTTTTGCTCGTCCGTTGGATAGAATCGATACTTGTATGCCCGCTTCTGCATCTACTGGCCTTTCTGATTTTCGATGTACTGCTTAATCACGCTTAATGGCGCACCTCCGACGGTGCTGACAAAATAGCTATTCGTCCAGAGCGTTGGCAGTCTTCGCTTCAAGCCTGGAAACTCTTGTCGGAGTAAACGGCTGCTCCTGCCTTTGATGTACCTCACCAATCGATGAATGCCGAACTGTGGATCGCATTCCACCAGCAGGTGAACATGATCGACCTGGATGTCCAGGCTTAACACTTCGGCCTCATGCTCAGCACACACCTCATGGATGATCTGTCTTAATCGCTCAACCACATCACCCATCAGCACCTTGCGGCGATACTTCGGACACCACACTACATGGAACTTGCATGAGTAGTACACATTTCGATTGGACTTGTACGCTATCTTGCTCATAGAGACAGTATACAGCATCAAGCCATATATTGTCAATAGTTGAGCGTTGTCCATCCACCCAAGCCGCCTTAAAAGGAACGCGCCTTATATCCCTGGGGCTAAAGCCCAGGGTTTTACGGCGCGGTTTGATAAACCGGAAGGCTTTGTCGTAACCATAGTATCTGGTGTAAGCGATGGGCTTGTCAAGAGCCAGACATGTCATCCCTGTATCTTTGTTTTATAATGGACGAATGGGGGTGTAGGGGCCCGATTTATCGCGCCCTGGGTAGGGGAAGGCATCTCGCATTCCTCCATGAATTTGTTTACAGGCATTATTGTGCCCAGGAGAGGATCTAACCCGATGAATTATTCCACTGAAGAACTTGTAGCATGGCTAAATAGCGCTCGTAGTGAGTCGATCTGGTACATGCTTGATATCAAGCTGGTATCGGCGGAAAAAGACAAAGTAGTCGCCACAATGCCAATCGGCCCGCACCACCGGCAGGAGGCCGGCTATTTGCATGGCGGTGTTTCGGTCGTATTAGCCGAGTCGGTAGCGTCGCTTGGCACAGCCTTGAACATTAACTTGAGCCGGCAGATGGCCTTTGGCCTGGAGATCAATGCCAATCACCTGCGGCCTAAAAGGGAAGGCCAGCTCACTGCTGTTGCCACGCCTATACACCGTGGACGTACTACACATGTCTGGGATATTCGCATCAGCGATGAGAATGATAAACTCATTTGTGTCTCGCGCTGTACCGTCGCAGTTGTGGACCGCCCCCCAGATGAAGATAATCCTTTAATCAGAGGCATCCCAAGTTTTGGCTAGCATCTTAAAGAAGGTATCCGCGTTGATGTTATATATAGAATCGTAAGACCGCTTCTTTGCGTTCAAGACAGTGCTACAGTGAGTATCTCCCGCCAGTAATTGTACATCAAGGTGTGGCCCTCGCCAGGGTAGAATCTTGGCTCGCAATCTGGCAGAGTGCGTGCCACGTATCTTGCCAGATTGGGGGGTACAGTTGTATCCTCATCGCCGTGCCAGAGGTGAATCTTTTTGTGAATGTCTTCGAGGCGGAAACCCCAGGGGGTTGTAAGCAATACGATTTCCCAGTAAACCGCGCGCGCACCGTTGCGAAAGGCTTCGATGAGATCTTTGCGATCTATTGCTTGTATCTCAGGCCGCGCAAACGCCTCTCTATCGGCTTTAGGCGCCGAATTTGGCACCAGTTTTTTAGCCGCTGTTGGATTTAGATGTACCATCCTGGCCGTTGGCTCAAACGCAAGACGTACAAGCTCCCACGGCACTCGTCGAACGATGCCAATCCCCAGGCGCATAGATGGGGTCATCCCCTCCATTGACCCTGGCCAATCCAGCGGGCCCATGCCACTAATTACGGTTGCCGAGGTTATGCGTTCAGGCATGTTGTAAGCACAGGCCAGGAGATAGGGACCACCTCCTGATAAGCCGATGGCCGCGAATTGATCAATGTTCAGCGCATAAGCAAGCTGAGCCACATCACCGGGCCAATCCACCAACTTGCGACCTGGCTGAAAGTCGGATAAGCCAAAACCGGGTCGATCAATGGTGACAATGTGCGCACCAAGCTCGGTGGCAATCGAATCATCAGGGTGGCGTTGTAGCCGCGAACCGGGCAAGCCATGAAAGTAGAAGACTGGCTTACCTGCAGGGTCACCGTATTCGGCATAAGCCAGCACTCGCCCATCTCGTAGTTGTAATACTTTGTCAGTTGTGTTTGATATAGTAGGCATAGACAAAAATCAAAACAATACTTTTGTTAAAAATATTCCCCTTTGGAAGCCCCTCCGAAGCAGGTCTCATTCAGGGTCGAAATCGGTTTCCTGTTCCTTTTCCAAACATACCAACTGCTGTGAGGCCCACCGTGCCCCTGTACTTCTTTCTCAGCTGTGGATACCTTCCCAGCATCCACAAGAGGCATCTGAAGAGAAAGGTCGGCAGGAACTGAAACGCTTTGAAACCCGCCACGGCTTTTGCTACGTCCTGCACCTGGGCTGCTCTGATCTCCTGATGAATCTCGCGGACAGACTATTCCAGGGTAAAGTCTACCGTATAAACATCATGAGAGCATCACTAGAGTGGACCTCATGCTCACAGGGCCATCACAACTAATTACGCGTTCCACACCCATTTTTCGTCTCCAATCTTGCAAGTAACCTCCATAAAGAGTATGCTAGGTGTTAAAGTCAATATGTACCTGCATTATTTGTCAGGATACTGCTGGCGAATTTCCCCATACCTTGGTAGGGGCGGGAGTGGCGTGGATGCAGGGAGGGGGCGCTTGCGCCGCCCTCGGAGTTCTTGGTAGGGGTAAGTGCGCTTGCGCCGCCCTCGGAGTTCTTGGTAGGGGTAAGTGCGCTTGCGCCGCCCTTGGAGTTCGCCAGTATTATTTGTCAGGAGGGAAAAAATGGGCATGACTAACGATGGCCTGTCATACTGGCAGGCCGAATCTGATGGCGTACCGCTGCTTGAAATGACCATAGGAGACCTTGTAGACCGCCGCGCAGAAGAGATTCCTACGCAGGAAGCGCTAGTCTACTCGTCGTACCCTGAGTTTGGCGGAGCGCTCGATATTCGCTGGACCTACCAGGAGTACCGCGAACGCGTCAACGCAGTAGCCAGGGGCTTGATGGCGCTTGGGCTGAACAAAGGCGAGCACATCGCCGTCTGGGCCGTCAACCTCCCCGAGTGGCCGCTACTCGAGCTGGCAGCGTTTAAAGCGGGCCTGGTGCTGATCACGGTCAACCCGGTTCTGCGCGCGCACGAAGTTGAGTATATCCTGAAGCAGGGCGATGTCACTGCGCTCTTCTTCATGGCACGCGTACGCGATCATGACTGCCTGGCAACCATCCGCTCAATGACAACCCCAGGTTCAAGGAATGGAGAAGTCACAAGCGAAATCCTGCCAAAACTGCGTTACATAGCTCTACTCGGCGCTCCTCCCGCCGGGCTTTTGGAGCAGGATGGCTGGCGTCCTACGCTTTTCCGTGAGGTGGTCGCGGGCGGTTCGCAGGTAAGCGCTGGCGCATTGCATGAGCGACAGGCCTCTGTGAAGCCAACCGACCACGGGCAAATTCTCTATACGTCTGGTACGACCGGTTTCCCCAAGGGCGCTGTCCAGTCGCAACGTTCCATACTCAATAACGGGGAGATATTCGCGCGTCGTTGGGGGATGCGCCAGGGCGAGCATTTGTGTACCGCCATGCCATTCTTCCATGCAGGCGGATGCGTGCTGGGTATCATTGCCTCTCTCGGCGCAGGTTCAATCTTGCACCCGCTAATTGCCTTTGATCCGGTAAAAGCCTTGCAGGTGATCAGTACCGAACGCTGTACCATGCTAGGCGGCGTTCCCACCATGCTGATTGCGATCATGCAACATCCTGACTTTGGTCAGTATGATCTCTCATCGTTGAGGAGCGTTATAAGCGGCGGTTCACCCGTACCTGTTTACCTGATGGAGCAGGTCAAAGAGCGTATGGGCGCTGATGTCGCCATCGTCTTTGGTCAGACCGAGGCCAGCGCGGCTATTACATTGACCCGTTCTGATGATTCCTTTGAATTGAAATCTGCTACAGTCGGCGTACCTATGCCTCATGGCGAGGTCAAGATCATCAATCCAGCTAGCGGTAAGGAGGTTGTACCATGTGGCGAACGCGGGGAACTCTGCTGCCGGGGCTACCTTGTCATGGAGGGTTACTACAAAATGCCCGAGAAGACCGCCGAGGCGATTGACAGCGAGGGGTGGCTGCATAGTGGCGACCTGGCGACGATGGATGCGCTGGGCTATGTCAACATCGTTGGCCGTCTCAAGGATATGATTATTCGTGGTGGCGAAAACATCTTTCCACGCGAAGTCGAGGAGTTTCTGATACGCCATCCCAAGGTCGCCGATGTACAAATCGTGGGTGTGCCCGACAAGTTCTTTGGCGAAGAACAACTGGCTGTGGTCATTCCTAAAGAAGGAGAGCAGGTTACAGAGGAAGAACTGCGCGAGTTCTGTAAAGGTCAGATCAGCCACCAGAAAATTCCACGCTACTTCCAGTTTGTAAAGTCCTACCCTCTGACTGCCAGCGGCAAAGTACAGAAGTTTATCATGCGCGAGTCTGCCATCAAAGGCTTAGGATTGGAGGAAGCGGCAAAAATCAGAACAGCATGACTCAGGGTTTTAGCGCACAACAAAAATATCCTGGACAACCGTAGGGGCCCGATTATGGACATTAACAAAATAACCAGGTCATCTGTAGGGGCCGATTTATCGCGCCCACCGCCGATTTATCGGCCCTCAGCGGATTTCCCAAGACCCCGATTATTGTGTTAAAAGCCATTATCGCGCCCACCGCCGATTATGCTTTTAACAATCAAAACCGGTATTGTCATGCTGAGCGAAGCGAAGCATCTCGCTGCCCAACGCGATAGACCCTTCGCTTCGCTCAGGGTGACAAAACATTGCCGATCTTGGTCGTTAAAAATCATTATCGGCCTTTGATGGATGTTCCGCTATGCCGATTTAAAACTTAATCTGCATAAATTAACAAAGAAAAGTAAGTACAACAGTCAAATGAAAGAGTGTAGGAGAGACAACATCAGGAAACAGGCAAGATTGCTGAATAGGGCCACGTGCATAATTCTTTTGTGCTGCCTGCTCGTGATTTTCAGTGGCTGCTCCTCCGTAATCTCTGGTGTTTCGGGTAGTGGCAGCCAGTCAACACCCATTATCTGGACGCCCGCACCAGATTCCCCCACTCCTGTTCCGGCGACTGATAGCGACCTGGCTCATAGTATCGTGCAAAGGATGAGCCTGGATGAAAAACTTGGACAGATGGTGATTGTCGAATTCTACGGCGCTACGCTGAATGCTGACTTGATCCATATGATTCAGACCAATCATATCAGCGGAGTGTTAATTGAAAATAAGAACGGCAATGCCCAGACACGTGATCAACTCATCGCCCTCAACAAAGCGATGCAGGGGCAGGCGCACATTCCACTCTTTATCTCGACCGACTTTGAGGGCGGGGTTGTGAACGAGCTACGCCGCATTACTGGCGAAAGGCCTTCTGAGGCAAGCATCGGTGCAACAGGCAATCCGCAGGTGGCCTATAATGCTGGACGTAGCGCAGCAGCAGACCTGACTGCCCTCGGGCTGAATGTGAACTTCATGCCAATCGTCGATGTGCTGACCAATCCCAATAATCCAGGCTTACCAATGCGTACCTTTGGCTCTGATCCTACACTGGTCACCAATATGGGACGCGCTTACCTCAAAGGCCTGACTGATGGCGGCGTGATTGGCTGTCTCAAACATTTTCCTGGCCTGGGTAGCGCCAGCATCGACCCGCACTTTTCGTTGCCTCACATGGATCGCAGCCTGGCTGCATTAAATGCTGTCGATTTTGTGCCCTATCGGACGCTGATTAATGAGGGTATGGTGCCGATGGTGATGGTGACGCATATCCTCAATCCCCAGCTTGACCCTACCTTGCCAACTTCGCTCTCACCCAATGTTGTGACAAAATTGTTGCGAGAGCAACTCAATTTCCAGGGAGTCATTATCAGCGATACGCTCTGGATGGGTGGCATAAGCAACACGTACAGCCTGTCACAGGCTGCTGTCCTGGCGGTGCAGGCGGGTACTGATCTCCTGCTTGGCCCACGCGGGCTGGCCGATACGCAGAATATGATCTTCGGGTTGCACCAGGCTGTGATGAAAGGGCAAATATCGATTGACAAGATCAACGCCTCGGTGGAGCGTATTTTAGAGATGAAGATGCATTATAAGATTCTGACACGTGATGAAGCGTTGCAATTGATCGATAATGGCGAGATGATGGAAATGGGTAGTGTAGGCTCACGTGTGGTGTTGAGGTATCTTCAAGGAGTGAAGGACGAGAATGTGAGAAGAGTAACTTTTTAAAGAGTATACTAGTACATTGAGGCTGAGAAACATCCATGATAGAATAGAAGGAGAGCATCTCCTAGTTATCAGCGTGCCCATTGGCACGAGGAGGCGTTATGTCAGTTGAGGGCATCATTCTTAGACCTGGTGAGGCCCGGACGGTTTCGCTTGGCGGCAATCAATTTACGTTCATGGTCACCGGCGAGGATGCTAAGGGAGCGTCGGCAGTCGAATTTAGAGCAGCACCTGGGTTCGACAGTGGGGTCCATGTGCATCGGAGCGTTGAAGAGATCTTTTACGTCGTAGAGGGGGAGTTCAACTTGCAGGTCGGCGACCGGGTCGTGCGAGGCGGGCCAGGAAGCGCTGTGTTCGTGCCGTCAGGCGCTCGGCACGCCATTTCCAATCCTGGGAGCACCCCCGCCAAAATGGTGCTGATCATCTCGCCGGCTGGCCACGAGAGGTATTTCGAGGAACTTGCCAAACTGCTAGCCAAGGAAGGACCACCAGACATGGCTGCCATCGCAGCGCTGAGGAAGCAGTATGACCACGAGCAGCTCTCGCCACTCACTTTGGGGTCGTAAACCCGCCAGTAGCAGCTTGCCAAACGAGGAAGCGAGAGCTGCGCTGAGCCTTCACTTCATGTGGTAGTCACATCTGAGCCTCATTGCTTTGATTGGCGAATGGACTCTCACAGGGCGGACAGCGATCGATGCCAGCGGACGAATCGGGGTTCAAATAGTACCCAACCCATGCACAAGGTGAGAGGGCATTTGCTCACCATCGAGGCCCTCCCAACAGTGAGTTAGAACGCGTTTCCCCTATTTTTTGAGAGTTAGCAAATGCCCTCTAGAAGGGAAAAACCAAGGGGAAGAAAGCATCCATGCCCAAGCGAGCCACAGCGGTCATCCTGAGCGAAAAAGAGCAGGAAGGATTGCTTCAGATCACCAAGCGTCATCGAAGTGAGCAGCAAATGGTGTTGCGAGCACGTATCGTCTTAGCGGCGGCCCAGGGGTCCTCTAATGCACACATTGCCCGCGAACTGAGTGTCCATGTGGATACCGTGCGTCTGTGGCGGGACCGCTGGGTGGGGCTGCAAGGGATCGACCTGGGGACCTTGAGCCTGGCCGAGCGACTGCAAGATGCTCCGCGACTCGGGGTGAAGCCGAAGTTTAGCACCGAGCAACGCTGTCAGATGGCGGCGCTGGCGTGTGAGGCCCCCGCCCAAACCGGACGCCCCATCAGCCAATGGACGGGGCGGGAGATCGCTGACGAACTGAAAGCGCGAGGCATCGTCGAGCAGATTTCACCACGCCACGCGGCGCGACTGCTCAAAAAAGGGGACTCCAGCCGCACCGCTACCGCTACTGGTTAACCGAGGTCGCAGATTCGCACCGGGACGAAAAGATTGTCGAGGGCTGTGAGGTCTATGCCCAGGCTCCGCAGCGGGCGAAGCAAGGCGAACGCAGCATCAGTCTGGACGAACTGACCGGCGTGCAAGCCATCGAGCGCAAGCATCCCGACCTGCCCATGCAGCCCGGTCATGTGTTGCGACGCGAATTCGAGTACATCCGGCATGGCACGCTGTCCTGGTTCATCAATTTTGATGTCGTCACGGGACACGTCATCGAGCCATCTTGGGGACCGACCCGTACCGAGGAGGATGCCCTGGTGCATCTCCAACGTCTGATTGCCAGCGATCCCCAAGCGACGAAGTGGCACGTGATCCTGGATAATCTGAATATCCATCAGTCCGAATCGCTGGTGCGCTGGGTGGCTGAGCGCGAAGGGATAGCAGCCGAGACGCTGGGCATCAAGGGGAAAAGTGGCATCCTTCAGTCTATGGAAAGCCGAACGGCGTTTTTGCATGATCCGGCCCACCAGGTGGTGTTTTACTATACACCCAAACACGCCTCCTGGATGAATCAAGTAGAAATCTGGCTGAGCATTCTGGTGCGCAAGTTGCTCAAACGCGGCAATTTCCTCTCGTTGGATGACTTGCGCGACCAAATCTTAGCGTTCATCGCCTATTACAATTGCACGATGGCTAAACCCATTAAATGGACCTACACGGGGCTTATCTAATTGTGGAGTCTTTTATGCCTCAGTGTACTAGCAGAATGTTTTACTCTTAAATTGTTGCATCGCTTTCTTTCACTACCTTGGAGAATTCGATTATGCTCCTGCCAGGGCCAGGTATTTGCCAGTATTGCAAACGCCAGCCTGCGCCATGTTTTTCGAGCATTAAGCGCCAGGCTTTTGCATTATCACTGGTTCGAGTATGCTGAGGACTATTTGCCGCTTCGCTCTCTCTATGCTCATGCAGTTTATATCCTTTTATATTCTTAGCCTGATCTGCAATCACTGCTGCTGCTGCCCGTACGATTTTCGAGAGTACTACTTCATTTGTATCGATCCCCTTTTCATTAACTGACTCGATGAAACGTGGCCCAATATAGAATTGCATTGGCTCGGATACAGTGCCTCGCCAATCCTTTTTGAATTGCTGCTCGATAGCGTATACAAGTCCTGTTTCGCCTTTATCCCATAGCACAATTACATCGATTAACGGTAACAGGTCGTCAGGTGTGAACAGCAGTGGAAATGTCTGCACAATTTTGTTATCGGCACTGCGCGCAAAGTCAGGGAGAGAATCTACAATAATAGCTGATACCTCTATCTCTCTGACGTTATCATCCAAAGTTAGCGTTGCTATATGTAGTTCACGAGTAAACGGATGCTTCGTATGTTTGCATGCACAGGTTGTTGCCAGCAACCAGCGCATATCGTCTTGAATCGAGTCAAGCCAGCGCGCTGTAAATTGCTCCGGTCGAATAACGATAGAACCTGTTTCTGTCTCTATCAAGTACCCTAGCTTTTCTAAGTTGCCACCGAGATCAAGCTCTTCATTACGGAAAAATTCGTTCACACGTCTCACAATTTGGCTAGGGTTGATATCCAATTTATATTTATGCTGCCACCCGCGTAGTAATTCAAAGCTAGAGCGCCGGTCGAGTAATCGCGTGACGGATTGACAGGGGGGTCAAAAGCATGGTCTGCTAAAGGAAACCACTGAGAATGAGAGGGAAAAGACCATGCGACCAGCCCACTGGGAACCATCCATCGAGTTGTCAGCTACCGAGCAAGTGATCATCAAGCGGATACGCCGAGCGAAGCTGTTCATCTTTCTACGAGAGCATCGACACGAAGTGTTCGATGCCGCCTTTCAAGAGGAACTGGCGAGCCTGTATCAAGACAGTCCGCGCGGGCAGCCGCCGGTGGCTCCGGCGCTCTTAGCGCTGGCGACCATCCTGCAGGCGTACACGGGAGCCTCCGACGATGAGGTGATTGAAGCGAGCGTGATGGATCGGCGCTGGCAATTGGTGTTAGACTGCCTGGACACGGAGGAGGCCCCCTTCGGCAAAGGCACGCTGATCGCCTTTCGCCAGCGACTGATCCAGGCCGATATGGATCGGAGACTGATCGAGCGGACGATTGAGGTGGCGCGGCAAACGGGAGCGTTCGGAGCGGGGCCGTTGCGTGCGGCGTTGGATAGTAGTCCCTTATGGGGAGCGGGTCGAGTCGAGGACACGTATAATTTATTGGGCCACGCCCTACGCAAGGCCTTAGGCGTGATTGCAGTTCAGCAGGGGTGGGAGCTGACCGAGGTGGCAACTGCGGCGAAAGCACAGGTGGTCGTGAGTGGGGCCAGTCTCAAGGCGGCCCTGGATGGCAACTGGGACGACCCAACTGCTCGACAAGAGGCGCTCTCGGTCGTGCTGGCGGCGCTCACGGCGGTGGAGACCTGGCTCGAGACGCAGCCGGAGAGCACGGCTGACCCGGCGGTGCAGACCCACCTGCAGACCGCCCAACAGATCAAGGCGCAGGACGTGGAGGTGACCCAGACGGGAACGGCTACCCTGCGCAAAGGCGTGGCGAAAGATCGGCGCATCAGCATCGAAGATGCTCAGATGCGGCATGGACGCAAGAGCCGCAGCGTGCGGGTCGATGGCTACAAACGACACGTCTTGCACGACCTGGACAGCGGGCTGGTGCGCGCGGTCGGCATTACGCTCGCCAACGCGCCAGAAGCCAGTGTGACCGAAGCGATCAGTGCTGATTTGCTGGCTCAGCAGGCGCAGCTGGCTGAATTGCACATCGACCGGGCCTATCTCAGTAGCACGCTGGTCCGCGAGCGGTCCGCTGATTTGGCGATCTATTGCAAAGCCTGGCCGGTACGCAATGGCACGCGCTTTCTCAAGACGGCCTTCGAACTCGATTGGGAGCAGCAGCGCATCCGCTGTCCCAACCAGCAGGAGATGCCTTTTGAGCCAGGCGGAACGGTGCATTTCCCGGCGGAGGTCTGTGCCGCTTGTCCCTTACGCGAACAGTGCACCAGCAGTCCACGTGGTCGCAGTGTCAGCATCCATCCCGATGAGGCACTCTTGGGCGAACTGCGTCAGCGGCAATTGACGAAAGCCGGGCGAACCAAGTTGCGTGAGCGGGTCGCGGTCGAACACACCCTGGCCCATGTGGGGTACTGGCAAGGGCGGCGCGCTCGTTATCGCGGGGATCGCAAGAACTTGTTCGACCTGCGCCGCTGTGCCGTCGTTCACAATTTACACGTCCTCGCTCGTTTCGAGGCGCTTTCTCATGCCCCCTGATTACTCGACCGGCGCTCTAGTATTACAACGAGACTTTTTGTGGTAGACTGAAGGGAAGTCTGTTCCAGGAGGTGAAACCCAATGTCTCTTGTGGCTGATGTCACTGCCGACCAGCCGTCTCCCATGAGCCCGCTGGCTGTAGC
>Ga0187846_10000784_pt1 | contig 18110 bp, 27 predicted proteins | sample TC_taG_FD_161473 | JGI IMG/M metagenome (GOLD analysis project Ga0187846, IMG submission 161473) | Biofilm microbial communities from the roof of an iron ore cave, State of Minas Gerais, Brazil - TC_06 Biofilm (v2) | ecosystem: Environmental > Terrestrial > Deep subsurface > Cave > Wall biofilm...
CTCTTGGCGGTATTCGTGAATCGCGCGGTCAACGTAGTCCGTCACCTCGTCCTCGGTCATGCGGTCAAGGTCAAGTCCCTCGGCTTTCAGGCGGGTGCGCATTCGGGTTTGGCCGTAGGCGAGCAGCCGTCGCCAGCGGCGGCGTTCCAGGTATCGCTCGACCGCCTCCCGCGCGCGCTTCAGCGTCAGGGAAAAGTTCACGACGCCGCCTTGCCCTTGACGCGCACCTTGCCGGAGTTGAGCGCCTTGGCGAGCGCGTCCGCGTCGCCCCGCTCTACAGCCCGCGCCAGTGCATCGCTCTCGCTGGTATTCTCAATCCAGCGCAAGACCGCGCTCCTGGTCGTGATCCATTTCCTCCCGACTCTGCGCCCCGGAAGCTCGCCCTTCGCGAAAAGCTCATAGACGGTATCCACGGACACGGTAAGCAGCGCCGCCGTCGCCGGAACGTCGAGCACTTCCGCCGCCCTGTGCGTGGCGCTCAAGGCTGATTTGCGGCGTTTCTTTCGGGTGATTGCAGGCATGGGTGGTGTCCCCTTCGGTTGGGGTCGGCGTTGTTCGGAACTAACAGGATACACCACTGCCCCCGCGAAATGCAAGCTGCGCCTGACGTAACCGGCTAACTCCGGTCATAACCGTAACAGGCCTGTCTAAGCCTTACACTTTAGGTGCTTAAATCTGGATTGAACCTTTTCGCGGGGATATGCAAAAACCCCCAAGTTCAGCGCTGCTGGCCGGTCTGCCCTTCAAGCTGCTGCAGGAAGTCCGCGACTTTCATAATCGGCTTTCCGGCAAAGCTGCCAAGCGGAAGAATATGGCGCGTGTCGCCGGTAACGATGTAATCGGCGTGTCCGGCTTCCGCGCATTCGAGAATGCGGTTATCGGACGGCTTGGCCGTGATGATGTCGAGCGTGTGCGTGGGCGAGACGCGCTCGGTGATGCGGGAAAGCTGACGCAAGGCTTTCTCTAGTTCCGGCTCAGGCCAGGCAAACTTCTCGCCGCGCAAGGTTTTCTCCAGTTCCATCAGGATGTGGTCGGAGATGACAAGCTGAATCTTCCCGGCTTCCGCCAACCGTAACAGACGCTCGGGCTTTCCCCCGAAGTGCAGCGCGGAAACGTAGATATTCGTATCGGCGGTGACGCGCAGCACTTACCGCCCGCGCTCTTGGTCATCGCGTACGGCGTCAACTGCGGCTTCTACGTCGGAAGGCTTCAAGCCGCGCTTTCGGGCGTGGCGTTTGCCAAAGGCCAACACGTCCTCAAACTCCTGATGGTTCAACCGGCGCTCCATCGTTTCCTTCAGCCATTCATCGACGCTGATATGCTCCTGCTCCGCCGCTGCCTGCGCTTTCGCAAGCAAATCCGGCGGTATGGCAGCATGGAGGTTTTTTTCCGGTTCCATCGAATCTGTCCTGTTCAAGGTCGCATTCCACCGTAGCGGCGCGGCCTATGGCTGTCAACCGGTTCAAGGGCCACTTGGCCTATGCGGTGGGTTTCGGCTCGTTGAGGCGCAGCACGATCCGGCCTGACGTGGGCAGCGCGTCGAGGTTGAGATCGAAGCCCTTGCCGTCCTTGTGCGGCCAGGCCGCGCCGATCTTCAGCCATTGGGAATCCTGCTTGCCGTCCTTCTCGAAGTTCCGCACGGCATAGGCGGTGTGGGTCGGTTTGTTGCTCATGGTGTTGCCTTTCTTAAGTTGGTTTCGTGTTTCCTCCTTCAGCGCGCCTGCCCGGTGCGCCGCGCGACTGCGGCGGCGGCGTTCCTCGCGGTGAGCATCGCGTAGTCCCTGCCCTTCTCGCGCGCCTTGCTGCTCACTTCAAGCAATTTTTCGCTCGTCGCCTCGATGCTGAAGCCCCAATCAACCGCCAGCAACGCAAACGTCCAGTCCGCCAAGCTTCTGTCCGGGCCTTGGTGTCCGCTCGCGGGCGGAGCTCCTGCTAGGCAGCGCTCGTAACTCGGCCACGTTTTGGGCTCCCGGCCTGGTGAAGCACGAAAGGAAACAAGCCGGGGGGCTTTCTCCAGTTCGGGCTCCCCTACCAGGTCGTGCGCCGCGAGCTCGTCTTTCGTGACGATGCGGCCCGGTGTGCTCTCAACGATCGTGACGATCGGAAAATCGGGTTCATAGCGGCGCTTCGCATTAATCGAGCCTGCTAGGCGCGTAGCGCCACTCGCGCTGATGTCCGCGCCGATTTTCTTGCGGACGCGGCGGGCAAACTCGGCGTCCTGCTTCGGGGCCACAGCTAACCACGCCTGAAAATTCCCCTGCCCGTCTGCGCCCGGTGAGGTGCGAAACAACAGAAAGGCGTGAGGTGAGATGCGCGCAGCAGCTTCCGGGTTCAGGTCGTCAAGCTGGATCAGTTGCGCGCGTTCGGTCTTGTGGGGCCGGATGATGACGTTGTGGCGGTGCGCGGCGGTTTCCCGCAGCAGCGGGCCGACCGCGTGGCGCAACTGGTTGATCGAGCGGTTCCGCAGGAAACCCCGGCGCTCAAGCTGCTTGCCGTCGATGTCGAGGAACGTCAGATCGAACGCCTGCACTCCGACGCTGACAAAGGCGTTGAGCATGTCGAGTGCTTGATACGCTTCGGCTGTCACCCCAAGGCCCCCGGCTTGTTTCTCGGCGATTTTTTGCGAGTATAGCGAGCGCTTCCCTGTTGGCAAGGTGGCAGTGAGGGATGTTCGCCCGAAGGGCGCTCCTTAAAGTGTGGGATGTTCTTCCTGATCGCCCCCGCGCTTTCAAAAGAGCGCGGTAGGGGGCGATCGGGAAGCCTCTGCGATTGTCCACAGCAAAGCGCTGCAAGCTAGAGGCTTTTTTAAACAGGAAGTAGCTACATGATCGGGTACCGTTTCAGCGTGTCAATGTGTACCGTTTCAGCGTGGATAACTTTGAAAGCCCAGGAAAACTGCGGGGCGGCGATGGGTACCGTTTCAGCGTTGATAACTCATACAATCCACAGGCTGTTGCGGATTTCTGGCGCTTGCAGATCATGCTTGATTTTTGCCGTGCGCTGCCTCATCTTGAGCACCCGTGGAACGGCTCGGCGATATTTTGAAAAATTCGGAGCTGCTCACGCGAGCGCGTGAGCAGAAGCCGCCCCCTGCCCCTTCCCCACCAGCGCTGACGCTCTCCCAGAAAAAACTGATCGAGGCGGCAACGGCAATCCGGCTCGATCCAGATGCCGTTGAGCGGGCCTACATGGCCCGGCAACTGGTGCAATGCACGCTGCCTCACAGGAACCCCGGCAAGGTCGAGGCCTGGGAGCGGCGAAACGGAAACCTGGCGCTGGTGATTCAGCCGGGATGGGACAGCGAGAAAAAACGCCCGGTCGGCTACCCCTACGGCACGATTCCGCGCCTGTTGCTGTTCTGGATCACAACGGAAGCGGTGAAAACGAAAAACCGCCGCCTGGAGTTGGGTCACAACCTGTCGGAGTTCATGCGCGAATTGGGGCTTGATCCTGGTCGGGGCGGCAAGCGCAGCGATGCCAAGCGGCTGCGTGATCAGATGGAGCGGCTCTTTAGCTGTCGCATCAGCTTTGATGAACGGGTGACGATGGCGAACGGCGCAGAGGGCAAGCGCTGGCTGCACATGGAGGTTGCGCCGGATGGTGAGCTCTGGTGGCACCCAAGGCACCCGGAGCAGGGGGCGCTATGGGGAAGCTGGATCGAGCTCGGGGAAAAATTCTTTCAGGCAATCCTGGCCGCGCCCGTTCCCGCCGATATGCGGGCGCTGCGGGCGCTGAAACGCTCGGCGCTCGCGCTCGATCTTTACGTGTGGCTCGCCTACCGCGTCTTCCTGGTGAACCGCTGCGGCGAACCGCTGGCGGTTGCGTGGGAAAGCCTGGCGCAACAAATGGGGTGCGATTTCGAGGACGTGAGGAACTTCAGAAAAAAGGCGCTGGTAGCGATCAAGAAAATTGAGGCGGTGTATCCGGGCCTGAATCTTTCGACAAAACCACGCGGGCGGCTGGTGCTGCGGCCGTCACGCCTGGCGATCGCGCCCGTGGCGAGCTAGAGGGGCTTCCGCCGATACCTATCCCAAACGGGCCGCCCGTGTATCTGTTCAAACACGATCCGCGCCCTGGTGAGAAGTCGGGTTCGCTCGGTCTTGGAAAGGCCGTCAGGAACGGCGATCACCTTAGCGTTTAATCCGAGACGGCGCGGAAGGCTCACGCTGAGTCCTGACGTGTGGTGAGCAATCACGGCGGCGACACCGTTCTCGAATCTCCATTCGGCCTGATCGTTTAGCGGTGTGCCCATGTAATCACGAAATATTGAAATGTTGAAATCATGAAATAACGCTATGGTGGGCGAGTTGATTCTTGACGGTTTCCGCATACCACTGACAGCCGCGCGGGGTGCGGACGTTCAGCCGGTTGAGCTCGCGGGCGATGGCGCGTAGTCCAGTGCCCTGCTTTGCCAGGCGCGACATGAGGTTGAGCACTTCCGGCGCGGGCGTCGGGTTGCCCTTTGCCGCGCGCGCAAGTTTCGCGGCTTCGGCGGCGCGGGGGTTTCCTAGCTTGATGCCCCTCGCCTTCGCTGCGGCAAGCGCCGCCTTGGTGCGCTCCGAGATCATTTCGCGCTCGTGTTCCGCGACGGCTGCCAGGATGTGAATCGTGAGGCGCGTTGCCTGGGGCATGTCCACGGCAACGAAATCAACCGCGCTCTCCATGAGGTTCGCAATGAAGGCGACGTTGCGGGCAAGGCGATCAAGGCGGGCGATCAGCAGGACGGCGCGCCGTTTCCGGCATTCGTCGAGGGCGGCAAGAAGCTGCGGGCGGTTGGTGTGCCTCCTGCCGCTTTCAATCTCGGTGAACTCTGCCGCGAGCTCGTGGCCGTTGGTGTGGCGACGGACGGCGGCGCGCTGCGCTTCGAGTCCTAAACCACTCTCTCCCTGGCGGTCGGTGCTGACGCGGTAATAGGCAATATAGGCGGCAGGTGTCATTTTCTCAAATGGACGTTTGAACGATTACAGTCGGACTGGCAGCCCACGCTTTCACCTGACCTTCGTTCGGGATGTTCACAACCCACTTGTCGCCGCCGACTAAATGCACAAGATGCCAAGCGAGCAACCGCTGGATGCGGGCAACCGAGTCCTTGAGGTTGTGACGGAGTCGGATCATCGGGTCTTCGGTCGTGAACGGGTTCCTCGTGTGAATGAACTTCGAGCACACGTCATAGAGGAAAACGAAATCCTCCTTGGTCATGAAACCGCCTGCGGCGTCGGGAAAGTGTTTGAATCCCGGCTGCGTTTCTACGGGCGGATCTAGCGCCATCGGGTAGAAATCTGGGTTCACTTTCTCAAGATCGTCAAGCATGCGCTTCGCGTTCCAGTGAGTAGCGAAATTCGCATGAGCGGCGGAATATTTGACCTTGTTGGCAGTGAGTGAACCGAAGGCGATCAACTCCAAGGTCTTTCGCAGCTGGAGGAAAACGAGCTCCTGGTTGAAAACATGGTCGCCAAGGTGGAGGAGTCCCGCGCCGATCGTCTGCACGAGGGATAGTCGATCCCGTATTTCCGCCATGCAATTGCAGTAAATCTCGATGTCCGATCTGAGCGGCTGGGGTGTCGCGGTCATTTGCTGTCTTTGACAAATTCGTGAAAGCACGTTTTCAATAATTCGTTCAGTTTTAGATTGCGATCGAGCGCGGCCTGTTTGAAGGCGCGGACAAAATCGGGCGGCATGCGGAAATTGAGTGGTACGAGGTCGGCGGATGGCTTCGCGCCGCGCTGCCGCGTGGCGGCCTGCGGCGGCCTGGTCTTGGGCGCGAGATCGCCGCCGGTCAGCGGAACGGGTTTAGCCATGTTTAACCTTTCTGCTAGATTTCATTTTTTCGTGAAAGCACGATTTAACGTTTTCCCACAAGCCCGCGATCTCGCTCGCGGCGGGACTCTTCGGCGCGAGCTCCGGCGCGGTGTGACCTCCGGTCATGGCTGCGGCGTAAGGAACGCGGTCGGCGATGAAGGATTGCGCGACGCGCCCGTGTTCCGAAAGGGCGGCGATGGTCTGCGCGGTGATCGTCGCCTGGGCCTTGGCCTGGCTGATCACGAACAGCAACGGCTTGCCCGCCGCTTTCACAACTTCGATCGTTTCGGAAACAGACCAGAGATCGGCGGGGGAGGGGCGGACGGGGATTAGAACCAGGTCGGCAAGCCTGATGAGGGCCGCCGTCTGATCGGAGATCGTCGGCGCGGTGTCGATGAAGCAGTAAGCGCCGCCGCGCCTCTCGATGTCCGCCAGGCCGTCCGCTAATCGGGCGAACGGCATTTCGAGGCGTTGCGGCGTTTCGCGCTCCCGGCGATCGTGCCAGTGGCTTAGGGTCGCTTGCTGATCGGTGTCGATCAGCCAGGTGGGGGAGTCGCCCGCGCGCTCCGCTTCGACCGCAAGGTGCGCGGCGAGGGTGGTCTTGCCGCTGCCGCCCTTCTGCGAGCTGATGACGATAGTTTTCAAGAAAACTGCCTTTCACGAAAACCAGATTTCGTGAAAGTAGCAAAATCCGCTAGAAAAGGCAAGGAAACACGAAAGGGGACGGCTCGACGTTGCGCAGCTTACCCACGTGAGCGCGATGGCCGGGCAAGCTCGCTGATGTCCGAGGCCGCCGGGTCGCCGCGCCAGGCGTCGAGCACGCTCTCATGTTCGGTGACGGTCAGATCGTGGGCGGTGAGAAAGTCGTGGATCATCTGCCGCTCGTCGGCGTGCGGGCGATCGCGCCGCGCTTTTTCGATGTGATCACGCAAGCGCGTGAGCAGGTCGGCGAGCTCCGCGTTGGTCTTTGGTGGGCGCGTTCGGCGGTCGGTTTTCATGCTGCCAATATGGGGCGGACTTTCGGGACGCGCAAGCCCTTTGTTTCCGGCCTGCGCCCGTTTTCCCGAAACTTACCGATGTTGGTGAAAAACTCCTTTTTGGGGAGGGATCGGAAATAAATCTTGTCCGTCGCGCCTTGTCGTTCCGCTCAACGTAGGGGGATAGCGCAAAAGCGCGAAGGGCAATGGTTATTGAGCTAATGAATACCACGGACCGAACGAGCAAGATTTTTGTGCAAAACTGCTTTCCGCGGCAGTTTTCACGTGCCCGCTGTTTTAGACTTTTTCACCAACATCTACCCTTTGCGGGACGCGCGCGCGTCGGTTTAGCGAATGCGTCCAGAAAACGAGCGTCTTGGAGACGGCGGCGGACAGCCGCTGTTTTTCATTGAAAACCCGTCTCAAAATCCCGTCTCCGATTCCAGACCGTCCACAAAATGGCGACCCCGATTCGTGGACGATCCTTAGCGCCCTATATTGTGCAAATTCTGTGATGACCCCAGAATGGCTCTTCCCCCTCTTTAATCACAATCTCCTCGTCGGTCCCCTGCCTGAACCTGGATTGATGGTTTTTGCGGGGATATGCAAGAAACCCCAGTTGCAAATCTTGGATTGAACCTTTTCGGGGCGATATGCAAAAAACCTCAAAATAGAATCCCAGTTGGGTGTATGCTCACCCTAACCGAAACCCAAACGGGAAACATCTGCTTTGAGTCTTCGACTACCTTGTGAGGTCTCAATGGCATTTACTGACAATTGCGATTTATTCGCCTCAGTACACGAGGACGGAATCAACCTTGTCATCAGCCATATCATGCGGCAGCGTCCGTCGCTGTTCAATTACGCGACCGACCTCGTGAGCCGCAACCCTACCCTGTGGTGCAACCAGGTCCAGTTCGTGCCGGACGTGGTGAAGTATCGGAACCTGATCTTCCAGCCGGTAGTTCCAATCCCGCTGTTGGGATTGGATTCTCCGCCGGTTGGCCTCAACTGGGAAGTGCAAATCACCAGCGCCACGGTGGATCTTCATCCCTCCAACCTGATCACGCTGCCTGCCGAGCTGAGTCCTCCTCTGGCGGATCAGCGTTTCGCGTTCCAGATCCGCATTTGCGGCACCATCCTGTGTCCGACAGACGATCAAGTCAGCAGCGTTCAGCCTACTCCACCTCCGGATCCGAACCAACCCGCGCAGCCGCCGCCTCCTCCTCCCGTCATTCTTGCTGGAACTCCGCAGTGCGTCTGCCTGGATGTCTTCGCGGTAGGACATATCGAATTGACTCAACTGTTCGGGAAAACGGTTCTTCTCGGAAAAGTCGACGACATCGATATCGTCGACATCAAGCCAGACCAGCTTGAAGACAACATACGCTGCTATTTGAAGGTCTGGGCCAGGCTATTTCTCCTCGAAAAATTGACTATCTTTCTAGACAGGCCTTTCCTGCAATTCCCCTTGTTCAAGTTCTCTAACGTCAAGATCGATCTGCCTCCGAATCCGCCGATTGCGCACGATCCCGCGGTTGAGGACGACCAATTGAAGATCTTCCTCGATGTAGGGGTGACATCATGAGCCACATCACGGTTGCGGCATCGGGCCGGGCATTCCAGCTACTGTTCAACGCCGTGCGCGACAACTTCAAGCTTTCCAGTTCCGATAGCGGCAAATTCAGCGGTTTCACTGCCAACTACTCGGTGGCGCTCCACCTGGCAGGCGGCTCCCTGTCCCTCAACGATGACAACTCCATCGAGGTTAAGGATATGGACGTCGTGTGGGACAGTCTCACTGTGGGCGTCTGTTTCACTTTGGGACAGGTGTGTGTTGGCGGTTTTTGCATTGTTCCGGACCCAACCGATGGCTGCCTGGTTCGAGCGCCTCAGTATTGCATCGGCGGACCGGTCTGCATTCAGCCTGATCTCAGCGGCCAGGTAACTTCGGAGATTACCGATTTGAAGGCGCGGTTGGTTCCCTTGTATTTCAACAATCCGCTTCGCAAGCCTACCGACTCCGACGTCGATGCGGAGATCGCCGGTCACTCGAATCGGTGGCAGATCTTCATCGATCCGCTCAATGTGGACGTTTCGCCGGTCGACGTCTCGGCTACCGCAGGCTCTCTGTTCGAGAAAGCGGTGAACGACGCCATTGATAACCTGATGTCGTCGTTTCCGCAGTGGGCCAAGGATCTGATCAAAGCGATTCTGGGCCCAATTGTCGACGTCATCAAGAGTGCCCTGAATATCGCCGGTGACATCAACGAGTTTCTCGACGACCTACTGGGCAATCAGTTTGGGCTGTTAGCCATCATCGAGACCGCCGTGGCACAATATTTCGCGCGCAACAATCCTATCTACGACTTCGAGGACCCATTCCAGATCCTCGATCCCAGTGCGGCGAACAACCCGATCCCTGTAAAGATTCCCATTCGCAATCTGGCGGTGAACATCAATTCAAAAGAGATGGTTGTAACCGCGGATGTCGGAGCGTAACAATGCCACTAACCATTGACCCTCATGTGTTGACCCAAACGACGCTCGACAGCGGGTCGCTAACAGTGCTCGCGGCGTTGATTCACAGTTTCCCGGAGCCGGGCCAGTATCGGGGTGTCGCGACACAAGGCACAAGCCCTGGCACCGTTTTCTTCATCAGCGTCGATCCCAATAGTCCGGCGCTACAGGCCGACGTCGATTTACCCGCGCTGCAAAACGGCAGGTCGAGTACGCAAGGCTGCTCTCCCACTGCGGTTGAGCCGGGATGCCATTTTGTCGTGAACCCCAGGGGCCATGTCGTCTTTTTCGTGTCCAGCGGAGCGGGCGGCTTCACCGTCAAGGTCAGGAATGTGAATGCGAATGTAACTTCCTTCGATAGCCAGCAACTGAAGCCCGGCGACCTGTTAGCGGCAACTTTGATTCGGCCGGGAACTTATTCCGTCACGAATGCATCGGGCGGACCGCCGGCGCAAGTCCAGGTGGCCTATCCCACAATCGGCAACACCCCTTTCCGGCCGCCTGACACTGTCACCATTCAATGCACACCCAACGGATTTTCGCCGGCCTCGATCGCGCTCCAGCCCGGGCAGGGCCAGATCTATCAGTTTGCAATTCCTTCCAGGATCAAGATCGAACTGATCAAACCGGACGACGGCCCTGGCGGAACCCCGACGCCGGCTGCGCCCAAACGGAAGAAGGTCCCCGCGACGTAAGAAAACCGGCCGTCGGAAAAGACGTCAAGATTATGCGGAGTAGAGCCGGCTACTGGGTTCTCAGATCTCCTGGCAGGAACCTTGGGGTCGACTCCGGCTGGCTATGCAGCTCTGCGTAACAATACACTCGGCATTCGAATCGGATCACCCCCACGGGACGGACGGTTGGCCCATCTCAAGCAGCCATCTCTGTATACTGTCCCCACTATGGGCGATACGACGCTTCCGCTCACGTTTGAGAGCTTTCTGGGCGCGCTGGCAAAAGAAAATATCCACGTCGCGCAACGTTTTCACGGTGATTCGCCGCGACGCCAACCCGTCCACACGTTCACCGGCGGGGCGCATCGGTTCAAGTCCGACACCGTGCTGAAGATGGGCCGGATCGCGCTACGGGCCTTGCGGGACAACAGCCCCAATCCTGACACCTTCGCCGACATCATCGGCTACGAGCACGGCCTCGCCGAGCACATTTACACCCGCGTCGTTGACAAGTTGAACCGCGAGCCGATCGAGGACTATCGCATCGACTTTGAGGAGGGCTTCGGCAGCCGGCCGGACGAGGAAGAGGATGACGTCGCCCGCGCCGCCGCCGAGGAAATGGCCGCGGCATTCGCAACGAACGCGTTGCCGCTCGGCATCGGCATCCGCATCAAACCGCTCAGCGAGGAACACAAGCACCGAAGCCTACGAACCTTCGATCTGTTTCTCACGCGACTCCTCAGCTGCACCGGTGACGTGCTCCCTTCGAATTTTGTCATCACGCTTCCAAAAATCACGTCGCTGGAACAGGTGGCCGCGTTGGTGTCCGCGTGTCAGGCGTTCGAATACCACCGCGGACTTCCCACGGGCTCGTTGCGAATCGAGGTCATGATCGAGACGACTCAGTCGATTTTGACCCTGCCTGGGCTCAGCGAGGAGGGACACGGCCGCCTCGTTGTCGCGCATTTCGGGACGTTCGACTATTTGGCAGCTTGCGGCATCGTCCCTAGCCATCAACACATCCTCCATCCGGCGTGCGAGTTTGCGAAACACGCGATACAGGTGGCGCTGGCGGGCACCGGGATCTGGCTGTCCGACGGGGCCACAAACGTTATGCCGCTCGGACCCCATCGCGAGTCGCCCGACACGCTGCTCACGCCAACACAACGCGAGGAGAATCGTCGCGTCGTGCACCGCGCGTGGCGGCGGCAGGCCGAAGACGTGTGGCATTCGCATATTGGTGGCTTCTATCAAGGATGGGACCTGCATCCTGCGCAGCTCCCGCCACGGTACGCCGCGGTGTACGCGTTTTTTCTTGAGGGTCTCGACGTCGCCTCGGAACAGCTGCAGACACTGGTTCGAAGAATGACGCTCTCCGATAACGCGTTCGATGCCGATGTGGCGACTGGGCAGGGACTGCTGAACCGCTTCGAGCGCGCCATGAACTGCGGGGCGATTGGGGAAACGGAAGCGGTCGAGATGACCGGTCTCACGCTCGCGGAACTGCACAGCAAATCGTTCGTGAAGATTGTCGCTAACCGAAGGCACAGCTGATTAGAGCGGACGCGTCCAGCCGCCGAGGTGCTGCCCGAAGTGATCGGCGAGAAGGCCGCGCACGAACTGCTGCGCCGGTCGAGAGGCCGCCCGCCGAAGGAAGACCGCAAGGTGAATCAGACGCTGCGCATTGACCCCGACGTGCTGGCCTAAATGCGAAAGCAGGGAATGTCGCGCTCGTCGTCGTGTGCCACGTAGGGCTCGTAGGCGAATGTCCATGCTGTTGTCGGTGTCGCCGTCATGCTTGCCTCCTTCGTTGATGTGACCCCCACGGCGGGGGCGAAAGAGGCATGTCAGGCCGCCGCAACCGAGCGCGGCTGTCATAGCTTTTTGGGGGAACCGCTTTAGCGGGGGAGCCGAAAAGCGTCATTGACAGCAAGCGGCGGCGGCGAGAGTGCCGATCGCCCTGCCGTTGTGGGGACATGTGAACGGGGCGGCCATGAACGAGAACGCTTGCCAGCGGGCGATTTCGCGTTTAGAGAAGCATGCGGGGGGGTTGTCATGGAGATCAACGCGGAGGTCATCGAGGAAGCGTGCGAGCTGGCAGAGGAGTTGATGCGCCGCAGGATGGCGGCGGGCCGCGAGGGCGTAACCGAATCTTCACAAATTTCCGCTGGCGGGAATGGGGAAGGGTTGCTAGACCGGAAGGCTAGTGCACTTGAAATCGGAGGACGTATGGACGGATTCAACGAAAAGGACGCGGCGACGCTTGAGGCCGCGAAAGAAGCGCTGCGGGCGAACGCCGCAGAGGGCAATGTGGAAGCGGTGAAGGCATTCGTGAGCGTGCTTCGCGCGGAAAGCGAGCGCGCGGCGCTCGTCGCGAAAAGCTCAGGGCTCGAGAAAACCGATCCGCGCGGCAACTGGCAGGACGCGGTGAGCAGCGGCAGGCAATCTGACGGCGAACCGGCGATCGCGGCGTAGCGCGTGGTGGGCGGTGCAGGAAAGCGTGGCACACACGCGGCGAAGGAAACTCGGCGCGCGCGGGAAATAGACCCTGAGAGCGTTCGGATCGAGTTCACACCTTACGTGCGCGCGGAGCTCTCCCACATGTATCCGATCGGAATGCCTCACGGCCCATCGGCGGATGCGAGTCTTCGTGCGGCAGCGGCTTTGGAAGCCTGCGTCAAGGACGGGAGGCCAATGGAGATCCGTGACGCGCTCCGCGCGATCGCTGAACTTGGCGAGCAGGTAGCTAGCTGCCGTGTTGCTGACAGACGCCCGTGGTGGGACGCGACGCTCAAAGAGATCGCTGAGGGCAGAGGGTTTACGCTCGTCAGCCCGAAGCAGCGCTCCCGCTAAGCTGACGGGTTTGCGCCGATCGGTTACGGTTGTTCTTCTTTGCCGAATCGTAGTTGACGACGGTCTTGAGTCGCATCTCGCCGATCGAAGGCTCGCCTTCGTGCTTGTTCATGTGCACTTCAATTAGCGCCTGGAACGACTGCGGAAATTTATCGCCACAGCGAAGCGCTTCCGCCAGCGTCTTCAGACGATCACTGTTCAGCAGAAATCCCGCCAGGCCCTCGGCGCATCGTCCGTGTGAACCGGCGAGAATCGTCACGCATCGAGCCTGAGGCCCGTAGGGACGGCGGGTGAGCAAGGCATGCTTGATGAAGTTGACTTCTGCGTCCTCCATGTCCTTCTGCGTGCCGTCCTCGTAGTCGCGGCCCTTGTGCCGGTAGCCGCTCGGGTTCGTGCGTAGCGCTAAGGGGCTTTCGAGTTCCGTTATCTGCGGCAGTGTGCCTGGTGAGCCAAGGACGATCAGAGGAGCGTGAGTGTCGTGGTGCAAGTGTGCACCCGGGCGGATAGGCTTGGCCGGAAGGGGAAAATGCCGTTCGTGAAAATACGTGTAGAGCAGCACCATCGCGGCGACAACGCCAGCTGGCACAAAGCTGTAGCTCGGAATCAGCGGCCTGTCGTTCAGATCGAAAAAGCCCACGTCGTGTTTCGATCTGACGCGCCAGTTGCGAAAGTAGGTGTGTTTGCTATCCCGGAAAAATTGGGGTTCAGGGTAGATCAGTAAAGCGTCATGGAGCGTGGTCAGGTGCGGCTCCCAGAAACGAAACACGAGATCATCCTGCTCCGGCTGTGAATCATTCGGTTCGAAAAAAACCTGATATCCCCTGTCGTCCATTCGAATTTTGAATGGCTTGCTGCGGCCTCCCCCTTTCTCAAAAAAATTGCTCAGCCAGTTTCCGGCGCGCTGTCCGGCGCTCTTGATCGCGCTTTCCGTGGCGAGCTCGTCGCCAAAGTCAAAGCGGCCTTCGGTCTGCGCCCTGATCACCTCCTTGGGGCCAATGAAGCGGCGGGGGTGGGCGATCGATTCCGGGATGACGAATTCCAGCAACGATCGAACGCGGGTTTTCCCGTCGGGCAGGCCGTTCATCACGAAGTGAAACAACGCCTTCTGGTCTTGCAGCGGCAGCTGACGGGCTGGGCGCTCCTGCGGAGGGTGGTCAGGTGTTTGGGCCATGAGGGCGAATGATGCCACGTTGCGCGCTACGTTGCGAGTGGTTGGGCCGACGTGCGACCGCGCGGCACGTCGCAGTTTTGACGGGTTTTACGGCCCGGCTCGAAGATGGCCGCCGAAGGAGGATGCAACGATGAGAAAAGTTTTTCTGGCGATCGTGGCGGCGACGCTGGCGGCGGGGACTGTCATAAAAGGGCAGGGTCAGCCCTCGCCCGCGCCGGCCGCGAAGCCAACCTGTGAAGCGAACCTGACGGCAACGCAATGTTTGCAGCTCATGACGCTGGTCGTCGAAAACGAGCAGCTGCGCGCGGCGCTCGCCGCCAAAACCGCACCGGCCCCCGCTGCGGGCGCTGCGAAACCGGCGGTTGTGGCGATGCGGCCCTGCACGGCAGCCGAAGCCGCCGCGCAGAAAGCCCAGGATGGGGTAACCGACTCCGCCGGGGGTGGCATCGAGGTGCTCGTTGAACATCTGCCGTTTGCGCCCAAGCGGCCGCCCAAGGGGTATCAGACCGAAAAGCCGTGCCTTCGTCCGGTAGACAACGCGACGGCGGCTCCGGCAAATCCACCAAAGCAGTAAACGGCATCGCGGGCGGGTCCGGGCTTCGGCCTGGTCCCGCCCGTCTTTTCGTGCTTCTCAAGGAAGGGGGAATCATGGAGGAACGTTCCCACCTGGAAGTCGGCGGCGGTGGAATTCCGAGGTTAAGTCAGTGGAGCCAGACCAGCGTCGGCCTGGCGATGCACGCGGCGCTGCCCGCGCTGGTCTTCGCGCGCGCTGATCCCGGCTACAACGTCCTGGGAGTCGGCGCGATCGTCGGCGTCACGATTGCGCTGCTGCTGCGCGTCGTCTGCCAATTCTGGCCCGTGGTGTGGGCGGCGGCGCTCATCGGCATCGACCTTGCGCCAGGCCCGCACGATGCGGACGCGCTGCGCTACTTCGCGCTCGCGTTCCTGGTGTATGCGCTCTGGCAGCGGGCGCGCCAGAAAAAACTCACCTGGGACTTAAGCAGCGAGCACCGCTCACACAGCGACTCGCACGGCCGCAGCTATTTCGCGGCGTTTTTACCGTTTCCCGACAACATCGTGCGCTGCTTCGTCGATACGGCCGTCGTCGCGATCGCTGCCGCGCTTTTGCGCTATTCGCTCGGTCTGCCGCTGCTCGGCCTGGCGGTGATGGTCTCGGCGGGCTGCTTCCTGATCGTCGAGCTCAAGCAGGAAGCACAGATAAGAAAACACGATCGCGTCGTGCTCGATGGATTCATCCAGGGCCGCCACGATCAGGACGTGCTGCGGCACGCGGCCGGGGCGCGGCAGCAAACGAGCGGCACGCGAGCCGCGCAAGGCATTCCGACCGGCATGGATGCGAATCTGGAGCGCGAGGTGCGCAGGCGCGAGGCAGAGGGAGGTGTCCAGTGATTTTCGATCCGGTCAAATGGGAGGCGATCAAGCACGACCCGGTGAAGCTCCGCAAGTGCGGCACGTTCGCAAGCCTGGTCGGCGGCGCGCTGCTCACGCTGTCCTGGCCGTCGCTCGCGCTCATCGACAAACCCGTGGGCCAGGTCACTACGGCGTCGACGGCGGGCGGCCGCGGCGGCGGGCGTGGCGCGGGCGCGACCTACGGTATCTATGACCCCGTCACGCGCAGTGTTTATGCGGACGGCGCGCCGAAACGTGGGATGCCGCCAGCACTGCCGGTCAGCTTGCCCTCAACGTGGGTCGGCACCTATGAGGGAGAGGAAATGCTCCCCGGGACGCGGCGCGGCACGTGCAAGCTGACGCTGGAAGTCAGCCGTGACGAAGCCGGTTTGAAACTGGTCCAATCCGGCGGCGGAAACGCTGGTCCACTTGGCATGGATAAAGGCCAACAAACCGAAGCGCGCAGGGCAGGTCAAGCGCGGCGTAGCCGCCTCACCCGGTGAGGTTTACGCTTGACGCGACCGAGCACTTCGGAACCCTGTCCGGTCGTGCCAAGTGGACCAGTTGGTGACCGCCCAAATGGACCAGACCCTGACCGGCCGTAACAGCCGCGTTCAGGACACAGAAGACGAGTTCTCCGCCACGTCGAAAATGAAGTGCCAGCCCACGGCGCAGGACAGCATGGCGATCATGGTCGGCGGAGGGAAAGGCCCCAAGAATGTGCTGGAGTATCTGGGGAAGGCTGAAGACCTGGCGCGCGCCGGAAACAACACGATCAGTGCGCTGCTCGTCGGGCGGGCAGTCGGCGGCACGCTGCAGCTGCACGCCACGCAGAATATCGGCGTCGCCGAAGCCGCGCACAAATGCGCGGTGGCGTCGATGACCGTGACGCCGGCGCCGGCGAACCCGAACGAGCTCGCCGTCGCGTGGAAAGAAACCGGCGAAGAAAGCGTCTGTCAGGGCGCGGACATGCTGCTGACGAGGAAGCCGCATTAAACCGCGGATTTCACGGGGCTCATCATGACCGACGAAACAAAGCCGCAGAACCCAAGCCGCCAGCGCGGCGAGAAAAAGAGGCAGATCATCATGGCAAACGAAATTCCCGACGACGTGAAGGAGAAGGCGGCGCAAGTGGCGGCGGAACACAACCTGAAGAATTTCAGCCAGCCAGCGGTGGACATGAATTCGCAGCCCGCCGTGAGCAATATGGAGGGTGACGGCGGCAAGGCGCTCGACACCATGCGCGAGCAAAAGCGCCAGGTGGAGCTTGAGGCGAAGCAGCCCGATCCGAAAGCGCCCGGCGAGTGAAAAACCGTTGCGCGAAGCGCGCAAATCGTACATGACTGCAAAGACTGAAATGGAGTCGCGGCAATGGCGGAAGACCCGTTAGCCAGGTGGGAGCGTCCGGGGGCGGCGAAGCGCAAGGCGGCGGAAGTCGCCGCTGCTCCGCTCGCACCCTATGAGGCGTTCCGCAAGGAATCGGGTTTTCCGCCGTCGCGTCTGTTCTTCAAGTGCGGCCCGCGGCAGGCGGACAGAGCTTTGCCATATGGCTATCTCGTGGAGATCACGACGGACGGGTGGAGCATGATCAGCCTGTGCTTCGCGCTGCCAGCCTGGCCAGGAACGCGATTGATCGGGCTTCACGGCGAGTGCTTGGACGCGGTCGCATCCGCGATCGTGGCGGGCCAGGCGTCCATCGTCGAGGTATTCGATCCCAAAAAGCACGTCCCTCCGGCTGATGGTGCCGCGATCATTCGCAGAATCACCGTCTCGGACAAAGCACCCGATCCGGCTCAACTCACCAAGCATTGACCTATGGCAAAAAACCCGCTGGAAAAATGGGAACGGCCGCACGCGGGCAAAGCCGCGCCGAGCGCGGAGCCGCAGCCTGAGGCGGACACGGTCGTCGAGCTCGCGGACTACAAGGCGGACAAGGGCAAGGATCGCACGCACGGCTGGCTGAAGATCAAACCCGCGGCCGGGGCGGCGGCGCTGATGTCCTATGCGCAGCTGCTCAAGGTCACGTTCGACGAGCCGCTATTCACTGAGATCGTCCTGGTCTTCAGCTTTGAAACGGTGATCGTCAGGGGGCGCGATATGCAAACGCATGTCACCGGGCTGCAAACCCGCTCGCTCGGCTCGATCACAGAGTTCAATCCGGCAACGCAGGCGCTCCCGGCAGAGGGTGAACCGTTCGTGACCTCCATTGAGTTCGTCCCTGGGAGCCCGCGAGACAGGCAGGGGATCAGGACTGGTTGAAGGTCAGGAACAGATAGGGCAGCAGCGCGGCCTGGCCGTCTTCGTCCTGTCCTTCAAACTGCGCGCCGCCGGGATAGCAGATGCATTCAACCTGGGAGTCGTATCTAGGGCCGCCGCGGGCAAGCGTGGCAAAGCGCGCGGGCTCGATCCAGCGGCGCTTTTGATCACTCACGCTCACGCCGCTGCTCATGCGCTCGTTCGCGTCCGGCGTCTGCGGCGCGCTTTGCCCCACCGTCGAGCTGAGCACCTGCTTGTAGCGCTCGCCTAAGAGCTTTGAGGCCCATTCGTTCGTGTCGCCCGCGTTCTGGCAGAAAAATTTCACCTGCAGATTCGCAAGCAGGCTGTCGACCTGTTACGGCCGGTCAGGGTCTGGTCCATTTGGGCGGTCACCAACTGGTCCACTTGGCACGACCGGACAGGGTTCCGAAGTGCTCGGTCGCGTCAAGC
>Ga0187846_10000785_pt1 | contig 18097 bp, 19 predicted proteins | sample TC_taG_FD_161473 | JGI IMG/M metagenome (GOLD analysis project Ga0187846, IMG submission 161473) | Biofilm microbial communities from the roof of an iron ore cave, State of Minas Gerais, Brazil - TC_06 Biofilm (v2) | ecosystem: Environmental > Terrestrial > Deep subsurface > Cave > Wall biofilm...
CACTATACCAGTATCTCGGCGATTTTATACCTGTCGGGTTCTTCTTGTCAAATTTGTGAGCGTCGAGTCCCTGAGAACCCGTTTAAAACCGGGGGGAGGCCTGTCGTGGAATCGTGTTATTTCGTGGGGGCGAACCTCAGGTGACTCGTGTCGGTGAAGAGATCGCGCCAGGACAGGTGGGGCTTCACGAATCCCACCGAACGACGATCACGGTTAAACATCCCCAAAAACGAAGCAAGCCTCGTTATGAGAATGAGGCCTGCTTCATACCTGCGCTGCCGAGATTTAGAAAATAGTCGGGTACTCGCCTGTTCGGATCACGTGCACAATCTCGATCCTGTAGTGCGCGACCCCGCCCGTATCATTCGGCAGCTGGATCATCACAAAACTCGTCCCCACGGTATTTGCCGTGACCTGAACCCCGCCCGGAACTTGAACGGCCGGCGAGACAACCGCATTCGTCGGAAATTGGGTATTGCCTACGTAGGCGTTTGCCGACACCACGGTCGGCAGATTGATCAGCATCTGCTGGCCGGGGCTGAGCGTCATCGCTTCGGCCTGGTCGACTGTTACTCCAGAGGACACGATATAGTACACCTCGCGGGTTTCATTCCTCGCCGGATTTGTCCAGGTGATGGTCACGATGCCGACGCCCACCCCCTGAACGGCGAAACTGACGCCGCCACCCTTGGGTTTTTCCACCTGATTCACTTGCACCACGCCGGAGTTCGATGAGACCGCGGAAACTTCGGTGAAACCTTCCCCAAAAGGCTGGCTAACCGGCACGCCTCCATCGGTCCCCACCGCCGTCACCACGACGGGCACGCCACCGGGTGCAGGCCCGACGAAGATCGCTTGTGCGGCCGCGGATCCTGCCGGAAACACCGCGAGCGCGAGAGCTCCTCCAAGAACGAGCACCCACCGGTCCGCTCTCGATAGATGAGTACGGAATTCCATGACCACCCCCCCTTGCTCCCCGAATAATCCGTCCCTCAACGAAGCGCTTCTCCTTCTTAGTAGACCCACCCCTTTCGCGTAGATCCCGGTCTTCCCCCACACTTAGTTTACCGTCAGAATGCGGGGAAAGCATCCCTCCGGGACCCGATCCCCCAGAGCCGCACACGTGAATATGATCGATCGTGGTTGGCTTCGTGGCTCTCCCGAGCGGCTCCTGCCGAAATCGCAGCGCAGAAAATTATCCACATATCGAGTGGGGTCTACCGCTCATCCTGTAGAACTCATCCATTAGGATAGAATGTAGAATAAAATGCGCCAGGTGAAGGGATGAACATGAACGGCAATCCCGATCCCCACGCCGCCCGGCGCGAGCAGCAACGTCTGAAGAAAAAGTACGGCATGCGGGTAACCGGCAGCGGCGCGCGGCTGCTCGCACGTCTCGCCGGACAGCACCAGGAAAAGTCGACCACGCGGCCGCCTCGGCGCGCGCGCGCACCGAAAAGGCCGCCCACGCGGCGAAGATCCCGACGCGGATCCAAACGGCGGTGAGCACCGCTCGGTGTGAGCAGGGGCACGTTGAATCGCAGGGGGAGCACGACCGCGTGAATCGATCGTTCCTGGACTTCGAGCATTTCACCGGCTCCTTGAATCGCTCCCCTCGCGTCTTTGAGCGGACCTCCATCGACTGAATTGGCCGCGGAGGCCGTGCGAGCGCCGAAGCGCGCGCGTCACGCCGTGAGCCTATTCCTCGGCCTCGATCTCGGAACGTCCAGTATCAAGGCGATCGTCCTGTCCGAGGACGGCAGGATCCTGGGCTCGGGAAGAGCGGGGTATCCCACCAGCGCACCGCGGCCCGGCTGGTCGGAGCAATCTCCAGAGGATTGGTGGCGGGGGGCCATCGCGGCGACGCGATCGGCGCTGCGGGCGGCCGACATCCCAGGCGGGCGGATGACCGCGATCGGCTTGTCGGGGCAGATGCACGGCCTCGTGCTCGTGGACGCGGAAGGCCGACCGGTTCGATCGTGTCTGACGTGGGCCGATCGCCGGGCGTCCGCCGAGGTCGGCGTGCTCAGGCGGCGATTGGGGCGCGCGCTGTTGGTGACGCGTCTCGGGAATGCGGTGAATACCAGTTTCACGGCTGCGAAGGTCCTGTGGCTGCGCCGTCATGATCCAAAGACCCTCGACCACGCGCGCACCATGTTGCTCCCCAAAGATTATTTGCGGTTGCGCCTGACGGGCGAGCGCGCGACCGACCCGAGCGATGCATCCGCCACACTCCTCTTCGACCTCCGACGGCGTGAATGGTCTCCCGCGGCGTGCGCCGCCGCTCAAATCGACCCCGCGACGCTCCCGCCCGTGTGGCCTTCCGCGCAGATCGCGGGCCGGCTCGGGGCGGCAGCCGCCGCTGCGCTGGGGCTCCGCCCAGGCATCCCTGTGGCGACGGGGGCGGGCGATCAAGAAGCGGGCATGGTGGGGCAAGGGATCCTCGGTCCAGGGACCGCGCTGGTCGCGCTCGGCACCGGCGGCCAGATCTCGTTGCCCCTGGCTCGGTTCCAGGTCGATCCGCGCCTCAGGGTTCACACGCTGTGCCATGCCGTTCCCGCGCGCTGGCATCTCATGGGCGCGATTTTGAGCGCGGGCCAGGCGGCGGGGTGGGCGGCGCGTCTGTTGACCTCTCGGGAAGGTGGGATCAAGCGGCTGACGCGGATGGCAGCGAACGCCCCGCCTGGGAGCGGCGGCCTGCTCTTCCTCCCCTATCTGGCGGGGGAGCGGACGCCGCACATGGATCCCGAGGCTCGCGGAGCGTACGTGGGCTTGGGGCTGCACCACGGTTCCGCCGATCTGGCCCGGGCGGTCCTGGAGGGTGTGGCGTTCGCCCTCCGGGAAACCCTGGAGATCTTTGATGAGCTCGGGCTCCGGCCCCGCCGCCTCTCTCTCGCGGGCGGCGGAGCGGCAGACCCACTGTGGAGACAGGTTGTGTCAGATGTCTTCGGGCGCTCGCTGGAGGTTACGGCTACCGTGGACGCGTCGGCGGTCGGGGCGGCGTTGCTCGGCGGAGTGGCGGCGGGACGATTTCGAAGCCTCGCCGAGGTCGGCCGCCTCGTCGGTGGCCGCATCGGGCTGGTGCAGCCGGATCCGCGAAACGCCGCTCGCTACCAGGAATCGTTTGCCGTGTACCGGGGCTTGTACCGATCGCTTAGGCGGTCTTTCCACATCCTTGCCGAGAGCGAAGCGGGACCAGAGTCCCGCTGAGCCCCACCGGGCTCACCTTGCGAGGTGTTCAGCCTCCTGCTCCATCCACTCTTCGAGGGCGGCCCGCGCGATCGCGTAGCTCGCGCCCCGTCCCTCGCCGACAACGGGCCCGGCGGGGGACCGCCGGGCCATCCACAGCCATCCGCCCCCGCGGACCCGGGCGAACGCCGCTAGCACGCGCACGGTACCCCGAGGGGTCTCGCGCCGGATCAGCTCGTCGCGCATTCCGCAGCGAGGACTGGCTGGCTATCCCACTGGCCTGAGACCCCGCAGACTGGAGCGCCCGGGCGGAAGATCCACTTCGGCGCCCATGCCCCGCAGGAATCCGAGCACCTCGCGCGCGAACGCCGGATCGCCGGGAATCGGTGGGAGGACGATGTGGCGGACGCGGCCCGCCTCGACGTCCTGGATCGTGTGAATCAGGGAGATTGCACCAAGCGAGTACAGTTTGCCGAGGATCTCGTCGCGGCTCATGGGTCCTCCGTGTGTCCGTCTATTGGTCCGATGCAAAGGGTCCGATGCAATTCGTCCGTCCGCTGCGTGCGAAAGCCGCAGATGTAGGGAGGGTTTCTTCCCTCGTGCAAAAACTCCTGCCTCCGACGCCCCGGCGCGGAGGAAGCCCCGACGGCGAGCCGGAAACACCATGCGACGCCGCTGCCCAGCCTGGCGGCCCGGAGGCCTTGATGGAATCCTCGCTCGTAATGTATGAGGCGGTCGATGGCGTCGCGGTCCTCACCCTCAACCACCCGGCGAAGCGCAACGCGCTTTCGCGGAGCATGCTCGAAAGTCTGCGGGAGCACCTGCGGCGCATCGCCGCTCAGCCGGACGTTCGAGCGGTGATCATCCGCGCGGTGGGGCCGGCGTTCAGTGCCGGCCACGATCTTCGCGAGCTGGTAGGGGGTACCGCGGAAGACGCCGAGGCGCTCTTCGCGCTCTGCACGGAGGTCATGGAGGGGATTCGTACGCTTCCCAAGCCGGTCATCGCGCAGGTCCACGCCGTGGCCACCGCCGCCGGGTGCCAGCTCGCCGCGAGCTGCGATCTCGTGGTCGCCGCCGAGGAGGCCACCTTCGCCACGCCGGGCGTCAGAATCGGGCTGTTCTGCACGACGCCCGGCGTCGCCCTCGTGCGCGCGGTCGGGCAGAAGAAGGCGATGGAGATGCTCCTGACAGGCCTGCCGATCAGCGCCCGCGAGGCCGAACGCGCGGGCCTGGTCAACCGCGTGGTCTCGGCAGACCGGCTCGATCACGAGACGCGATCACTGGCACAGCAGATCATCACCGCCAGCGCGTACACGCTCGGGATTGGGAAACGCGCGTTCTACGACCAGGTCTCGCTCGACCGGCCCCGCGCCTACGAGGTCGCCGAGCGGGTCATGGTCGAGAACACGCTCGCGCGCGATGCCCAGGAAGGGATGCAAGCCTTCCTCGAGAAGCGGCCGCCGAAATGGAAGCGGTAAGCCGGCGCTGGTTCCCCCGAGGCGGCAGCGCGGGCGTCGCCGAACGGGCTACAAGACTTCCTCTGCTTCGAGCGCGCGCAGGCGCTCCTTGCCCAGCCCGAGATACCTTAAGTAGACGTCTTCGTTATCCGCTCCGACTGGCCGGCACGCCCACTTGATCCGCGGGGGAGTGCGGGACATCTTCCACGGAGGCGCTTGCAGCAGCAGCTCGCCGTAGTCGGGATCCTCTACCCGCTGAAACACTCCGCGCTCCCACCAGTGGGACTCCTGCAACGTGTCGACCGGCCGGTTGAGGCGCGCAGTCGCCACGGTTCCCGGTCCACGCTTGTGCACCATGTAGTCCTGGACCTTCTCCAAGATTTCCTGGGACGTGAAATTGGCGGCCCACTTCTCCAACTCCGCGTGAAGCGCCTTCGCGTTCCGAATCCGATCCTTCGTGGTCGCGTAGCGCTCCCCGAGATCGGGGTGCCCGATGATGTTGGTGAGCCCTTTCCAGTTGATGTCGGAAAAACCGGCGATGAAGCTGTAGGAGTCCTTTGTCTTGACGAGGGTGTAGGGGAAGACGCAGATGTTGAGCGCCCCCACGCGCTCGCGCACGCGCTGCGAGGTATGGTACCACTGAACGTCGTAATCGGCCAGCCGCATCTCCCCTTCGGGGGGGGCGCAATCGATAAACTGCCCCCGTCCGGATGCCCAGCGCCACACCGAGGCTGCCATGACGGCGAAGGCTCCCCATCCGCCTCCCGCGTACCACGCGATCCAGTTGCCCTGTCTGGTGGGCACGGAAGACTCCGCCGGTCCCTCTCCCCCGGGCTCGCCGGTCGTATACGGGACCCCGGAGAGCGCCTGGCCTGTGATGTCATAGTCGGGAATTGGATGGGACGCCCGGGGGCCAAACTGACCGCGGGTTGAAAAGGCGACGTAAATCAGTCGGGGATGGATCTCAGTGAGTTGGCGGTAGCCGATGCCTCTCGCGTCCATCTCGCCCGGCTTGGCGCTCTCGATGATCACATCCATGTGACGGGCAAGGCGAGTGAAGAGGTCTCGACCCTGGGCCGTCCCGAGGTTGAGGGTGATGTGGCGCTTGTTTCGTCCCTCAACGAGGTATGGTAACCCCGTGCCACGGTGAAGGATGCCGCGCGGTGAGAACAACCTTGCCACATCGCCGTCCGGAGGCTCCAGCCGGATCACCTCGGCCCCGAACTCGGCCAGGATCGACGAACAGAACAAGGCGGCGAAGTTGCCCTGGGAACAGTCCAGCACGCGGAGGTCGCTCAACGCTTCGGGCTTTGCGGAGGCCCCACTCGGATCGGTCAGCGCCTTGGCGTGCTCACTCCACGGGACCGCGGGGTCGCTCATTGGGGCCTGGAGTCGTCAGGAGGTTTGGGACCGGGACGATCGGCCCATTTGCCGACGACGCCCTGGGCCTCCAGCTCCTGGATCCGGGCGGGAGAAAGACCCAAGAGCCGGACGAGGATCTCCATATTATGCCAGCCGACCGGCTTCGCGGACCAGCGGATCCGCCCTGGGGTGGCCGACATTTTGGGGGCCGGACCTTGCTCCACCAAGGGGCCGTAGAGGGGGTCCTCGTACTCCCACACCGCGGCGCGAGCCCGAAGGTGTTCATCTTTGTAGCGGTCCTCGGCGTTGGCCACCCGAGCCGCGGCGAACCCGTGCCGCTCACCCAGCGCCTCGATCTCGACGACGGCTTTCGTTGCCGCCCAGCTACTGATGCGCTGGAGGAGGACCTCGGCGTGGGCGGGCTCTTGTCGGGCCGGGAGCGTGGCGAAGCGCGGATCGCGCGCAAGATCGGGATCGCCGATGGCTGTGCAGAAGCCTCGAAATTCCTCGTCGCGGGGGGCGGCCAGCGCCACAAACCCGTCGCGGCACGCGAAGAGGCCCGCGGGAACCAGCGCCTCATCTTGGTTCCCCACCGCCTCCCGGTCCTTCCCGGTGAGGCCGTGGTGCACCCACGTCCAGTCGAGTGAACGAATGAGGCTCTCAGATTGTGCGAGGTCGATGAACTGGCCTTCCCCGGTCTTGTTTCGGTGGTGGAGCGCCACGAGCGCCGCAGTGGCGGCCATCAGTCCTCCGAACCAGTCGCCGATGAAGATTCCGCAAAGAATCGGAGGACGGTCCGGGAATCCTGTGATCCCGATCATCCCGCTCACGGTTTGGGCGACCGCATCGTAGGACGCCCTGCCCTGCGAAAACGGTCCCCATTGTCCGAACCCAGAGTCGGCCACGTAGATCAGCTTCGGGTTGATTTCGCTCAGCTGGCGGTAGCCGATGCCCCACCGGTCGAAGGTGCCCGCGCGGCAGTTCTCGACAAGAATGTCCGACCGGGCGGCGAGCTGCTTGAACAGATCCTTGCCAGCCTCGGTGTGGAGGTCGATGCCGATGTGGTACTTGGAATGATTTTCTGGGAAGAATCCCAGGGAGGCATTTCTCCAGAACGTCGCTTCGGGAGTCACGTACCGCATGGTGTCCCCGCCAGGGGACAGCTCCACCTTGATGACCTCGGCCCCGAATTCACCGAGAAAGTCCGCCGTCGTGGGGCCCAGGACCAGCGTGGTCATCTCGAGCACCCGGACCCCCCGAAGGGCCTCGGGCTTGTCAAAGATCAGCGTGTGGTCAAAGGCGTGCGAGGTCCAATCAAAGTAGGACTCGGTCATCCCGGGCTCCCTTCTCGAAGGTCAACTTCATTCCGCACGGCGCCGGATTGCCTTCGCAGAAGTTGGGACCAGATCTTCGTATTGCCAGCTCCACGTGGTTCTTCGACGGAACGCGGTTTTTTCCCCGCCCGCGCGCGCTCTCCTGCCGACGGCCGATCGCGAGGACGACTGGCTGCGGCCCGACCGGCGACTTCTGGGGGCCTACGACCTGTATGTCCCGACCTTGTAGCACACGACGTCTTCAAGCCGCTCGCCCCACTCGTGGCGCGCGCGCTCGAGCAGATGACGGCGGCAGGCTGGTTGCTCAGACCGGTGGCAGGGCAAGGTGTCAACCGTTTGTTCGGGTTCCTCGTCTCTCGCATGGGGCCGTTGCCCCGCGACGCCAATAGATGACAGTTGGATGGTCAGTGGTGATCTTGGCAACATTCTCGGCCGGCTCATTAAACACATGTTCGTCGAACGATCCTAGGGAGGAACCATTTCCCGGCCGAGGAAGCGAGTGCGCGCGGAGACCTGGTGCCCTACGCGCTGGGCGATTGAGCCGCGGAGACCGACTTGAGGGGGTGATCCATGCGGGGAGGACGGGTCGGTGAGGAGTGCGGGAAGCTACGGATGCTCGGAATCTATCCGGAGGTGTGACAATGAATCCATTGGCGTTCGGATTGATGGGGTTTGACTTTGCAATGTGGTTGACCGCGTTCAATCTTCTGGGGATTGGCGCGGCGTCCAAGCCGGGGGACCCCTCGCCGACTAAGACCGTAGGCGCGGCGGGCAGCTTGGCAGGGGCTATCACCCTTCTGTTCGCCGCCATCTGGTTTGTGGTCGGCCAACCGTTCGGCAAGGACGCGGGGGCGGTTCACGCTCTCTTCTCAAGCATCACCGGGATGTACGGCCTGCTCTGGATCGGCGTGTTCGCGGTGCAAGTGTTTAACTTCGACTGGCGGCCCATTGCCAATGTGTGTCCGCTGATGGCGCTTATCCAGGCTATCCAGATCATCGCCGTGTTTTACCTGCTGGGAACATCCAGCATTCACATCTGGATCGTCAACGCGGTGCTGGCCAGCTACCTGGTAGTGCTGATCATGTTCTGGAGATTGCTCTATGGTAAGCTGGGCGCCCGGCCGGTGGGATGGTGGGGAATCCTTACGGTGATCGGCACGATTTATCTTCAGTTCTTCGGCGGCGGGATCTTTCCCACGCCGTAAGAAAGAACGGCACTCCAGCCTCCAACGTGTCGGCTCATAGCATTGGCTAAAAGTGGCTTATGCTCATGCGTTGCTGGAGCGAGGAGGTGCCAAGGGGCGCGCGGTTCTCGTTTCTTTGTTGCAGTAGCTTCCGCGCGCCCTGTAATTAGCGACGACGTCCCGTAGAAATGGAACGACGCTAGCCATCGTGAAGCATCGCGGCCGCGTCTCGCTCGGCCGGAACGCGCAGCGTGCGAGGAATACGTCATGACCCGCACCGTGATGGACGCCGAGCTCGATGCGGTTCCCGTCCCGTGCCGGTCTCGGAGTCCTGTGCCGCCGCTTCAGGCGTTCCGCTCTTACCATGCGATCGTGGCTGCCCTATCGCGGGCCACGAGCGACAGTGGGTACGTTGTGGCGCACGCTCGAGCAGATGGCCGCGGGAGAGTGGTAAGCCCCACCACACCCCGCGACGCCCAAGGGCTCAGAAGGGGTCAGTCTGCCTAGATTGGAGTGCTGCTGTCCGGACCGCTCGATCCAACCGGTCTGGCTCTCTTGAGGCAAAACGCTATAGTCGGTAGCCTCGGGCCACCCCACAGTTGGATCGGCTGAACGCGCTAGCCACCAGTGCTCCACGGGACCGGCCGGCGACTCGGAGAATTCGTCGAGCACCCTTTCGATCAAGAACTTTTGTGGAATACTTCGCCTCGAAATGCGGGCGGGTCGGATCTTTCCTCCCCTCGATCATCGCGGGCCCTCATCTCGAACGCCTGTCAGCATCGGGCCCCTCATGACGGATTCTGATCCTGCACCGACTGCAGCACCGCCAGCGCGGGCAGGACGTCGAATGGGGTCACCTCCGGTTGGCGTCCTTCAGCAACCGCGGCGAAAAATTCTCGATCCTGTAGTTCATTTGCGAAGTATTCATGCTTGGTGGCAGGATCATAGAGCGGTGTGGTCCCATGCAACAGCAACTGGTCGGCCATATGCAGTGTTCGCTCCTGCCCGACGAACAGGAAGTCGAGGCAGGTATCTTCGGAATGGTAGGACATGCCGATGTTAACCAGCGTTTCCCCCGGCGTCGCTATGACGATGTCGAGATCCATGGGAATGCCGGTCTCAGCATAGCGGGGGCCGACACGTCCTTGGACGTGGAGGCGGTCAACCACAGGCATGCCGAGAACCCACAGACACGTATCAACCATGTGGCACGAGTGGTGCCAGAGCAGGTTGTCGGCCCAAGAGCGAACCCGGCCGGTCCAGCCGACATGGCGGCGCCGAAAGAACAGAAAGCGGGCCAGGATGTGGTGCGGGTGCAGGCGACCCTCCGCGACCTCGTTCCGCACGATGCGCACCGCCGGCATGTATCGCATAGTATGCGCGACCATGACAATCGCCCTCCGGCGCCTGCCCAGCTCGGCCAGGGCCGCCCCGCCTCTGTAGCTCATCGCCAGCGGGAGTTCCACCAACACGTGCTTTCCGGCCTCAATGGCTTGCCTGGCCTGAGATTCATGCAGTTCGCTTGGAGAACAGATGATGACCGCGTCAATGTCGCGCTGCCCGAGCGCCTGCTCCAGGCTCAGGGTATGCCGCTGAAACCCCCACTCGCGCGCGAACGACTCAGTCGACGCCGGCACCCGGCCGACCACGGTATGGAGTACATGCCCGAGATCCCGACAGATACCTGCGTGAACGCCGGCGATAGCACCATATCCCACGAAGCACAGATTCATCCCGCCGATCCGTTGGATCCGAGATCACCTGTCTGAGAAGTGGACCGCCCGGCGCGCCACCTCATCGCGGGCGCCCCAAATACCGTGAGCGCCACCCCCCCGAAGATCAACGCACGATCCCCTTCACTCCTCGATGCAAACCGGTCAAGTGTCAGCCGCAGCGCATTGCGATAGCCCTCTCGAGCGCTAACCGGCGGATAGTCGCTCCCCCACATCATGCGGTTCGGGCCGAACCGCTCGTACGCCATCTCCAACAGCGGAGGGATGGGCCTGTCGAACGGGAAGGAGTCTATCACGGGCAGGCGGCGCTGGCAGAATTCCCCAAGTCCGTGCGCTTTGACGTACACGTTCGGGAATCGGGCCAGATCGAACGCCTTTTTACGGTCCTCCGGCGAGTCTGCGCCGGGGTGGTTGTGACCGCCGAGGTGCTCGAGAACGATGGGCAGGGCCGGAAATGCGCGGATCACTCCGGTGAATTCCTCGCTCGCGAAGTCTGCGCTGGATCCGCCGCAGCTGACGGGCAGACCCAATTCGGCGGCCGTCCGCCAAATCGCCAGTTCGTCCCGGTTGGGGGACCGCGTCGTGGCGGAGAACCGAACCCCGGCGATACCGCGATCGGCCAGTCTCCGCAGCTGGTCACATGCGTCGGGCCGGTCTGCCCGGATCCACGCGACTGAGACAAAGCGACCGGGAAATCGCTGCATCGCCTCAAATTGATATTCGTTGTCCGCTTGGCCGTTCATCTGGATGAGCACCGCTCGTTCGACACCGTTCCGGTCCATTTGAGACAGCAGGCTCTCCACCGGTTCGTACCAATGTGGCGACACGTGACAGTGGCTATCGACGATCACCATAATCGTCGCCGCCCTGCCGCGGTACGCGAGCCTCGTGCCTCGTGAACTTGATCCGCGCGCCCGCAGAGGCGGGCACCAACGACCATGGGCCGGCGCACCTGGCCAATCATGACGAGCCCAGGGCGCCTGCGATCAGACTCTGCGTTATGCGCTCGGAGAAGACCGCGTACAATGCGAACACGGGGAGAATTGTGATCACCAGCCCCGTCGCGATCATGCCCACATCTTGCTCCCGATCGCCCATGAAGAACATAATGCCCAGGGGCAGCGTTCGCGACGCCTGCTCGTTGATCAGCACCACAGCGTACAGGAACTCGTTCCAAAACTCGATCAGGTTGATGATGACGACGGCAACGACGGCGGGACGGGCAATTGGGAACATGACCTGCCAGTACATACGCCAATCGGTGGCTCCTTCGATGCGGGCCGCTTCCTCGATCTCGCGAGGTATCTGCGCGAAAAATGCCCGAAGCAAGAACAGGGTCACCGGTAGGCCCGAAGCCGCGTACACTAGGATCAACCCGATCAGCGTGTTGTACAGATGGTACCGCACCAGCATTTGGAACAATGCCAAGATCGGAACCTGCGGCGGCAGCATGATGGCCGCGAAAATCATGAGGTACAAAGGTTCTTTAAGGGGAAACTTGTAGCGTGCGAAAAAGTACGCGGCCATGGAGCCCGCCACGATTAGGAGCAGCACGGCCATGGTGGAGACGATGAGCGAATTCCGGAAATACGTCTGGTACCCAAATTCGACCCACGCCGTCCGAAACTTGTCCCAGTGGGCTGGAACCGGAATCCCGTACGGGCGTTTGTAGAATTCGCTACTCGTCCGCAGGGACAACATTCCCATCCAGAGCACCGGGGCGGTCCAGAGCAGCGTGAAGACGCCGAGTCCTCCGGCGATGGCATACTTCGCGAGTCGGGAGACGGGGATCATCGTCAAAACTCGTGCTGCGGGCGCCGCTGAAACAACTGCACAAGGATCAGTGTGACCGCGAGGGTGGCCAGAAACCACAACGTTGCCACCGCCGAGGGATAGCCCAGATCAACGGTCTGCCATCGAAAAGCCCGCTTGATCACATATGTGGCAACGGTCTCCGTGGACCAGAGCGGTCCACCCTGGGTCATCACGTAGACAAGTGCAAACTGTTTCATCTTTCCGATGACACACAGCACGGTGAGGGCAGCGGCCGTCGGCCAAACCAGCGGCACCATGATTGATCCGACCGTTCGCCACCATCCCGCGCCATCGATGTATGCCGCCTCGATCACTTCCGCTGGCAGGGAGTGCAGCGCAGCGAGAAAAACAACCATGTTGAATCCGACGAACATCCAGGTGGTCACGACGATCAGGGCGGGCAGCGCGGTCGACAGGTTCCCCAACCAAGGCTGCGCCCACCCACCCAGTCCGATGACCCGCAGGGCGGCGTCGATGGGGCCCCAATCGTAATTGTAGATCCAGAGCCAAATGGGTCCGACTACCACATAGCTCAGCAGCATGGGGGCAAACCAGGCGAGGCGGAAGATTCGCTCGCCGGGCACCCGCGCGTATAATCCCAAGGCGAGCAGGAACGCGAGGGGAATCTCCAACAAGGACGAACAGACCGACCATGTCAACGAGTGCTGTACCGCTGGCCAAATAACGTGGTCGGTCCTGAAGATTTGGCGAAAGTTCTCCAGACCAACGAATTTCTGAACGTTCACCGTTGGGAGGACGAAGAGGCTGTTGTAGAATGTGCGCAACAGCGGATAGACCGTAAATGCTAGGTAGAGAAACACCGTAGGGCCCAGAAAGACGGCCGCGAGTCCCCAGGGCACATGGGGCCTGCTCCGCGCCACGGATCCCCGTGCCGGAGCAAGCCCCTGCCCCTTCTCGGCTTGGACTTCTTCGAGTGTCTTCAGCAAAGGACGCGAGAGGCCCCCCGGTTAGGGCTCACTGCGCCACGTCCTCACTGACCGCTCTTCCGAGCCTCCTCCAGCTTCGCCGTCGCATCCGCCACGGAGATGAGCCCCTCGGGGAACGCCGAGTTGATAACCTGCGTGTAGGCATCCACCATGCCGGGCTTCATCACGACCTGCCAGGCCAGCACCGCGGGTTTGTCGACGGCATTGACGGCATTATACAGTTTCCAATAGTCGGCGTACGCGCCTGTAATCTTGGACGGATCGATCTTCAACGTAGTTGGCGCGACGGCGATGCTGACGTAGTCTTCGCCGGTCTCGGGCGTGGCAATCACGTTGAAGAGCGCTTTGGCCTCCTGAAGATGCGTTGATCTGGGATTGATCGCGACCCCGGAGTCCACCTGCATGAACTTAAGGTTGTTGCCCGCGCCTCCAGGGAGCGCCGGGTAATTCATCATGCCCAGAATCGGATAGAACTCCTTCGGCTGTCCGCTCTTGTCGGGGGGTTCAAACGCCCGGCTCGTGTACCAGCTTCCGACCGGCATCATGCACGCCTGCTGCTGCGTATGGAAGAAAATGTGGGCCTCCGCGAGCTTAATGCTACTCATGCTCGGCGGGAAGGCCTTCATGTCCACGAGCTTTCTCTCGTAGCTAAGCACCGCCTGTACGCGGGGGTCATTCCATGTGACGCGACCACCACCGCTCCATAGGTCGCGCAAGTCCGCCTCGCCCAGCTGGTGGAGGAGCAGGTAGTTCGTAATGTAGGTTCCCGGGTACGGCCGATCTCCCACGCCGACGGCAAAGGCGCTTTTGCCGCCGGCGACACACTTCTGGACCGCGGCGGTGAATGCATCCTGGTCGAGCTGGTAGCTGCCGGAGGGCACGGCGACGCTGAAGTCGCTGAACATCTTCTTGTTGTAGTACAGCTCATCTGTGTCCTTCTCAATCGGCAGCACCCACACGCCGATCTTGCCTCCGGGCCCCGGACGATGAAAGTATTCCTTCGACCAGGGTTCCTCGTTGGCCCAATTGATGCCGCTCGAGAGGTCGGCCGCGTACCCTCCCGTGATGAACTCAGACATGTCGTTATCGTAGTAGTACACATCGGGAGTGCTCTGGCCGGCGGCGAATGCGGCCCGCAAGGCGAGAATCATTTGTTCCTTTTCGTAGAAGGTGATCTTGACCGCCACACCGGGGTGGGATTGCTCGTAGCGGTGGGCCGCATTGAGCAACACCTTCTGGTTGTTGGCTGCGGAGGCGAAATGGCTCCACCACGTAATCGTTACGGTCGGCGCAGAGGCGGCGGGTGTTACGAAACCCCCCACCGACGCCAACGCAACGATGACGATAGCGCAGACCACTCCCGTGCCGATTGACTGCCAGCGGGGCTCCAAGATGCGTCGCGCGCATCCGCCAAGCGTCTCCTTCGTGAGCCTGACTCGCGCTACCCAGAACATCATCCGGTCACCTCCCACTGGAGCGATTAAGTACACTGGGACTCACCAGGCCTCCTCACCTCCCGACTGGGCACCTCCCGGGGTGGTCGTGGCTTGCGTTTTCACCGCTTCGGACACCGCGGTTCGGCCCACTCCAAACTGCTCGGCGAGTTGTGGCTCCGCAATCGGTCTCTGGGTCGAAGCAGGCGGGAGATGCTGGATGCGGTCAGTAACCTCCTGATTCAAGTTGCGGCGCGAGATCGATTGAGCCATTTACGCCCTCAGTCGTCCCAGGAAACAGCTATTATGAGCATACGATATGACGTGCTATGTCCGCTCCCCTAACTCCTGCTGCACAGAAAGGGTTCCCGGGCACACTAGGGCGACTCGCCGACGAAGTTCTCGGTCGGCGGGCGGCCAGGAGTGGGACGGCACCCGGCCGAGGCCGCGCGGCTGATGATGTGGCCCCCAGTGAAGTCCATCCTCAACTTCCGACGCTGAAAGCACTAGTGGAAAATCATTCCTCCGCTTACGTTGATGGCCTGGCCGGTCATGAACCCGGCATCCGGCGAGCACAGGAACGCCACCACGCCCGCCACGTCGGCCGGGTCTGCAAGCCGGCCGAACGGCGTGCTCTCGACGCGTGTCTTGGTGAACGTGCCCGCGGCGAAGCCGATCCGGGGACCTTCCTCGAAGTCTATCTGGCGCCACATCGCGGTATCGACCGGCGCCGGGCAGACGCAATTCACATGAATGCCGTCTCGAGCGTAGGCGACGGCCAGGCTCCGTGTGAGCGCGATCACGCCCGCTTTGCTGACCCCGTACGGCGCCCACCAAGGGGTGGCCACCTTCCCGGCGACGGAGGCAATGTTGATGATTCGGCCGCCGCCGGCTGCTGCGATGTGGGGGTGGGCCGCCACGCAGGCAAAGAACACCGCCTTGCAGTTGACGCTCATGATGGCATCCCACTCGGCCTCTGTGACGGCCTCGGGGCGATGTACCCGGACAATGCCCGCATTGTTAACTAGGATGTCCAACCGGCCGAACGTATCGACCGCCGTCCCGATGAATCGCCGCCGGCCTTCCGCCGTGGCCACGTCGGCCCGGATCGCCACGCTGCGGCGTCCTGCTGCGGAGATCTCGCGAGATACGGCCAAAGCGCTGGCTTCATCGAGGTCGACTACCGCGACATCGGCGCCGTCACCGGCCAGACGCCGGGCGATCGCCTGGCCGATGCCCCGACCGCTCCCGGTCACGATCGCCACCTTGCCCGCGAGCTGCAGTGCCATGTAAATCCTCCTCCCGTTCGGGCGCTCCGCCCCGGTCTTGTGCATCTTCTCGCAATCACCAGATAGACGTCATCATGTTCTTCGCGTACCGCGAAGGGTGTCTCGTCGCAAACAAGCGGCTGAAAAGGGCACATGAAGTTCAGTTTTGAAATTTCCGGTTTGATTTCCCGTAACCCTTCCACATAAAGTCCCAGTCCGGCTTTCAGGCCCGAGTCCGTCTGTGGCGCTCGCCAGAAGCAGCTCTTATGCCCTCTCGAGAAACCCGGCGCAGTAGTACGAGCGTTATGAATGGGCCGAAGGGTGCGGGAAGGGCCAAGGGAGCGTTCTAGGGTCTTTCTCAGCAAAGCAGGACCGCCCACTGCGCGAGCCTATGCGTCCGAAGGCTGGGTTCCATCGAAGAGGGAGCCCAGGTGGCAAAACGGAAATCTTACATGAAAGGTTTCGCCCGTCCTGATCTTCACGGGATGCGAGTCCGGCGGTGGGGCGAGAGGCAAGCCGACGCGTCTTGACTCGTGGTGCGCACGAAAAATGAGCACGAACGGGGCTCAAAGATGTTGATGAGGATCGGTGCCCTCATCGTCTTCATCGCCTCGCTGGCGGCACCCATGGGGGTACGTGGGGGGGGCACGGCTCTGGTCTCCGCGCTCCAGACGACGCTGGAGGAGTACCTTTCTGCCCGCGGGGCGAAGGAGCATGTCTCCGCGGCCTCTTTAAGCATCAGCTTGCGCGGCGACCCCGCGACCGTCAACGTCGCCGCCGGTCGCACCCGGTACGCGGGCGGAGGGGTGGCGGCCACCCCGAGCAATCTTTATCAGATTGGGAGCAACACCAAAGCCTTCACCGCCGTCACGATTCTGCAGCTCGAGGCCGCGGGAACGCTTAACATCGCGCAGACGCTGGACCGCTGGCTTCCAGAGTATCCATCTTGGAAACAGGTGACCATTCGCCAGCTGCTCAACATGACGAGCGGCATTCCCGACTATGATGACGCGCCGTTTTTCCTGAAAGCTACCGCGAGCCGCCCCAACCGGCTTTGGACGCCCGCGCAGCTTATCGCCTTCGTCGATCCCGTGTACGGCCGCGCGCTGCCACCGACAAGAGGCTGGTCCTACTCGAACACCAATTACCTCCTGGCGCAGTTGATCATCGAGCGCGCCACCGGCCACAGCTATGCAGACGAAATCACGAGACGCTTCCTGGCCGGGAACATCGGGCTGCGGGAGACGTACTACCGCGCGGATACATACCCGAAGTCAGTGACCAGCCGCATGGTCTCGGGATACTTCTTCAATTCAAGTCCTGGACTAGCCGTCTTGAGACCCTTGCTCGGCCGGGACGTCAAGGATGACAGCCTGTCGTGGGCGCAAGGGGCCGGTGGGATGGTCTCGGCCCCCGAGGATCTGGCGCGCTGGGTCCGCGCGCTCTACGAGGGCGACATGCTCGCGCCCGCGCAGCGTCGCGAGTTGATGAGCATCGTGTCACAGAAGACGGGGATGCCGATAACGACAACGACCAGTCAGAACCCTCGCGGCTTCGGGCTCGCCGTTGCACAATCGACCTCTCCGGCGCTTGGGACCTACTGGTTCTATGAAGGAGAGACGTTCGGGTATCGAACCTTGTATGCCTGGCTGCCGAAAAGCGACGCGGTAATCGCGATCGGACTTAACAGCACGCCGTCGGAGACGGAGGATCACATCGCCAAGCTTCTTGAGTCCGTGTACTCCGTGCTTCACCGCCACGGGAGATTGTAAGCGCGGCATCCGATCGTGGAGTGCACGAAAAATGAGCACGAACGGGGCTCAAAGATGTCGATAAGGGTCGGTGCGCTCATCGTTCTCATCGCGTCGCTGGCGGCACCCGCGCGGCGAAGGAGCACGGCTCCGCGGCCTCTTTAAGCATCAGCGTGCGCGGCGACCCCGCGACCGTCAACGTCGCCGCCGGTCGCACCCGGTGCGCGGGCGGAGGGGTGGCGGCCACTATCCCCAAAGAGATTCGTCGTCAGCTGTTAAGCCTCGTGCAGGTCTCGACGGGAATCAAACCTCTCTCAGCGAAGCCACCCGGGGGCTGTCCAGGAAGGATGCGCGCAGGTCCTCGGGCAGCGACGCCGCCACTCGCTGCAGAAGGTTCCGGAGATCGGTTCGATCTTCCGGGGAGTGTTGCAGGCTGATCAGGAGTTCGAGCGCCCGTCGCTCTGTGATCACGTCCTCGGCCTGCCGGCTCATGCGTAGCCCGTGGCGGAGCCGGCCGAGCGCCTCGTCGGGCCTTCCTGCTTTGACGGCGAGTTGCGCATCGAGGATGTCCAGCGCAGCCAGGTGGTGCGGGGCGCCAAACTTCTCGACCACAGCACGGCGCGC
>Ga0187846_10000786_pt1 | contig 18094 bp, 15 predicted proteins | sample TC_taG_FD_161473 | JGI IMG/M metagenome (GOLD analysis project Ga0187846, IMG submission 161473) | Biofilm microbial communities from the roof of an iron ore cave, State of Minas Gerais, Brazil - TC_06 Biofilm (v2) | ecosystem: Environmental > Terrestrial > Deep subsurface > Cave > Wall biofilm...
GACACCTTCATTCCTTGTCGTTCGCCATCTAGGGCGCGGAAACTTTTTTCCATCGCACCGAGAATCGGAGCACGCCTGTTCAGGTCTGTTCCAGTGACGCTCGAAATATCAAGACCTGCGCCTCTGGCTACTCGCGCTAGCACTCCTGTGCTGAACGCTTCCGCGCACTGCGAACTAAGCACGCCAAAGAGAGTTTGATTTTGACTGTTGTCTTCCGACATAGGTGTGTTTGTCCGGTTTGGGTCGGGTCTGTCTTAATCAAGAATGGCTTTGTAGCGCGGGTCAGAGCGGTAGGGAGCGTACACTGGAGCCACTGTACATCTGTAACTGCTTGCCTCTAACAGTGTAATTATTTCCTCAGCTAATCTTTTTCATTCTGAACCGCAAGCCCATATCGTATTGCCGCTTCAAGCGTATCAATGTTTATGTCCTTTAGAGCCTTGAACCGAATGCAATATCCGGTCACGCTCGCCTTGCCTAGTTTTTTTCCATACGTTTTGGCTAAGTGTTTCTTATCCTTGAGACCAAGGATATAGACAGAGATTCCGGTTTTGTTTCCGCTCACACCAATTTGAAAAAACTCTCTACTTTTTCCACTGGCATATTTTATTGTGTGGAATCCATATCCTATCGTAGGGTTAGAAACAGTCTGATTCTTGCTGTCTTTACCATCGAAGAACCATAATTTGCATTCTGGTGACACTTGAAGTGTGAGCCGGTGCAACTCTTGCATGTCGCTGCGTTTTGGCTCAGGTTGGCTGGTAATATACTTCTTGATTTGTTCTTGTACGTTCATCTGTTCTGCTCCCCGGCTCCGCGCACGGGATTATACGACGTTTAAATTTATACGCCGCCATCTCTGCAATAGCCAGACGTATCATTTCTGTCCTGGCTGCACTTCTTCAGAACCGGACCAACACGTTTCCCGTGTTCGGAACGCCAAATGCAACAAATCTCGCCTCTCAGGTTCAAGGACTTGTGGGACCTCAGGCAGAGAGGTTTTCGGAACGCGGGTAGTGAGCCAGTGTCCGGTTAGCCGACTATCGGTCTAGGTGCAGCAGTAAGCTGTTACTTCCCACAACCGCTGTTTGATCTCGCTCTCCCCCCTTGGTGGCATTGGCACCAGACAAGAAGAGGAAAGATTTCTAGTACTTGTGCTCTATTGTGCTGCTTTTGCGATCGGCGCATTCTTGCCTAAGTTTGTTTGGAGGTGTCCGACGGAACCCACTTCAGCTAATCCATGGCCCGTTGAACTGGATCGCCGCATATCTCCCCGCTACCGCTTCTATGCGGAGATTGAGATCGACTGGAACGCAAGGCAATTGCGAGGCCGTGTCTGCAACATCAGCCGCTACGGCATGTTCATCGAGCTTTCCGAGCTTCCCGAGTTGAATGCTTCGTTCTCAGCCAGCTTGGCGCTGAACGAGCCGCTACGCCTCAATTGTGTCGTCCACCGCGTTGTCCCGGGACACGGCGTCGGCGTCTCCATTGTCATCCCGGAGGAAGCCAAAAGGCGATTTGAAGCCCTTCTCTTCGCGCTGGCACAAGGTTCGAGGCCAGCTGCAGCCAGCGTGAACCCTCCGCCTTCATCCGAGCCTCCCCTCATCTTGGTTGCATCCGCGCGGGACCGATGACCCTTGCCGACGTTGCCTGCTCCCACATAGCTCGTGATCAGGCCAATGCGGAAGCGGGAGCTTCTCTCGCATAGCTTGCGGTTTTGAAAAACGCTTCCACTCGCCGCAGGACAAGAAGTTAGTCCTGTCACCGCAGACCCCCCATTCGCTCCTCGGGCAACTGCATCTCTTCTCAGCTTTAGTTCTACCTATAAAACTTTAGAGATTGTCCGCCGCAGCCTGGGACGCGGTCTTGCTGCACCCATAAGACCCTCCTAATCCCCGCTCTTTGTTGGGATTGCAGCGCCGCTGGCAGCACGAAAAAGCCCGGTTCGGCTATCGATTTGCTGCCTGAAAAGTGCGTTGGGGTGTCGGCCGGCTAGCATGTGATGGGCCAAGATTGTAAGGCCAGCGCGAGCCAGCCGAACAGAGCGCGCAATCGGGGTTGCCCTCATGAGCACGGTGGCACAAATCACGGAAAGAGTGGAGCCACGCCGTTCCTGGCTCCTCGCGGGCTTGCTGCTGGCTGGCCTCGTGGCAGCGCTCTACGTGCCGGTTATCCAGCAAATGGTTCTGCAATGGTGGCAGGACCCGAACTACGGCCATGGGATCCTCGTCCCTTTCTTCGCTGGGTATGTTGTGTGGAGGCAAAGACGCGATTTGCAGTGCATTGAGCTGGCACCCAGCAATTTTGGTCTTTTGGTAATGCTTGCTGCCGTCACGATGCTTATCGTCGGATCGCTCGGGGCGGAATTGTTCGTCAGCCGTTTCTCATTGCTTGTGTTGCTGACGGGCATGGTTCTCTTTCTGGCTGGATGGAAGATGCTGCGCGCGTTGGCATTTCCGCTGGGATATCTCGTGCTCATGATCCCATTGCCGGTGATCATCTACAACCAGGTGACATTCCCGCTGCAGTTCCTGGCGTCGAAACTGGCCGCCAATTCGCTCCAGATACTCGGCGTGCCAGTGCTGCGCGAAGGCAACGTGCTGCTTCTGCCGAATTACGCCCTCGAGGTTGTCGACGCTTGCAGCGGCATCCGCTCACTCATGTCGTTGATCGCTCTGGCCGTCGCGTACGGGTATTTGGTCGAGAGGCGAACGTGGATCCGCATCACGCTTGCGGCGCTGATGCTGCCCATTGCGGTGGCAAGCAACGCTGCGCGCGTTGTTGGGACTGGTCTCTTGACGTATTTCTTCGGGCCACAATCAGCCGAGGGCTTTTTCCACTTGTTCTCGGGATGGCTGATCTTCGTGGCGGCGGTGATGCTCATGCTGCTCGCCCATTGGGTGCTGCGCCGCATGAGCAATTTTCGAAGAAACGAAAATGCCTGATCGGTTCTCGCCAATTCGGGTTTGGATCACAGCGGGCGTGCTTGTGGCCGGCTTCGCGGGCCTACATGGGTTGAGCCACGGCGAGCCAATCGCTCTGCGCGTTCCGCTCGAGCAGTTTCCTGTAGCTCTCGGGGATTGGCATGGGCAGGACCAGCCCCTCGAGCAGCGCATCGCGGACGCCACGGGTGCGGATGACCTTTTGAACCGCACGTACCGGGATCAGAGTGGGCGATCCATCGGACTGTACGTCGGCTATTACCGTTCCCAGCGCACGGGCGAGACGATTCATTCGCCTAAGAACTGTCTGCCCGGCACGGGCTGGGACCCTGTGCGGGCTGGCCGGCTCACGATTCCGATTTCTCCGGCACCACCAATTACAGTCAACGAATACTTGGTGGAGAAGGACGGCAACCGATATTTGGTTTTTTATTGGTATCAGGCACGCGGGCGCGTGATTGCGAGCGAATACGCTGGCAAGGTGTGTTTGGTTCTGGACGCAATTACCCGGAACCGCACCGATGGTGCTTTGGTTCGGCTCTTCACGGTCACTAAAGACGGGGAAGACAAGGCGCGCGAGCGTGCCGTGAATTTTGTGCAGGTACTCTATCCTGAACTGACCAGATTCATTCCGGAGTGATCGACAGGCCGAGCAAGGGGGGAACCATGTTAGGTACAAATCGAATCCGAGCGGTGGCGATGGCTGCGGTGATCGCGTGCGTGATCGCAGGTCTCAGTGGTTGCGCGAGCGATCCGGAGACGGGCAAGCAATTGTACCTCGAAAGCGGGAAGAACTACATGAAGAAAGGCCAATACCGCGAGGCCGCCATCCAGTTTCGCAACGCTGCCAAGCTCGATCCGCGCTTCGTCGATGCTTATTACCAGTTGGCTCAGGCCAACTTGTCCTTGCGCGAATGGAACGCGGCTTACGCTGCGCTCCAACAGGCCGTTGAACTCGATCCCGGACGCCTCGATGCCCACCTCGATCTCGGGAGACTCTATGTGGCCGCCCGCGACTACCAAAAGGCTGAAGACGAGGCGTCTCTGATCCTGCAACGCGATCCCTCGAACGCCGCGGCATACCAGTTGCGGGGGGCGGCTCTGGTGGGCCGCCAGCAGTACTCTGAGGCAGTGGGGGCGTTCAGCAAGTTGACTGAGCTGCTGCCGCAGGATCCGTCTTCGTTCGTGAACCTGGCACTGGTCGAGATCAGCCTTCGGCAGCTCTCGGAAGCAGAGCAGCACTTGCGAAAAGCGGTTGAGGTAGGGCCGCATTCGATCGAGGCTTGTTCTGACCTCGCCAAGTTCTACCGCGCGCAGAATCAGTTTCCTCATGCGGAGCAGGTACTCCAGCAAGGAGTGGAACGCAACCCGGATGTGACTGCCCTCTATCTCGAATGGGCAGACTTGCTCTACGCCCAGGGTAAGAAAGACGCTATCGAAGGCGTATTGCAAACCCTCCGCACGCGCCAACCAAGGTCGCCCGAGGTGGCAGTAGCGATTGGAGATTTTTATTTCCGGCACGGCGAAACGGACAACGCTTTGGCCGAATACCGCCGTGGACTAGAGGTGGCTCCTAAGAATCTCGAGGCCAAGCAGCAGATCGTCGAGCTTTACCTCACGACCGGGCGCGTCCAGGATGCCGCTGTGCTCAACGACGAAGTGCTGCGCGCGAAACCAAAAGATACCACCGCACACATCGCGCGAGGGCGCATCCTGTTAGCCAACGGAAAGACCGATGACGCCATCGCCGAATTGCGCCAGCAGGTGACTGAGGCGCCGGACGTTGTTCAGTCCCACTATTACCTGGCAACGGCTTACTGGCGGAACGGGGACTTGAGTCAAACCAGGGGCGAATTGGAACAGGCTTTGCGCGTAGCCACGAATCTCCCGCTTGTGCTCAACAGCCTGGTGCGATTAAACCTGGCGCTCGGCGAGTTAACGGTGGCTCGGGAATACGCACTGCGGAGTGCGCAGCAGGACCCTGGTAACCCGGAAAGCCGGGTATTGCTGGGAGTAGTTTTGATGCAACAGGGTGAATTGGATGCAGCTGAAGAACAGTTTCGGGCGGCGCAACAAATCTCACCTTCAAACCCGGAGATTCACTTGGACCTGGGGCTCGTTTACTCGCGCGGGCTACGCTGGAAGGATGCAGAGGACGAGTTTGAAACGGCTTTGCGCTTAAACCCTCAATTGAGCGACGCGTTAGGGCGACTAGCCGATTCCTGGGTCGCAAGGAAGCAGCCAGATAGAGCCGTTGCACGCGTAGAGCAGTATCTCGCTAACTATCCCAACGACGCCCCAGCCCATTCGATCTTGGGGGCATTGCGTCTGCAAGCCAAGCAGTATGACGCTGCGCAAACAGAGTTCGAGAGAGCGATTCAACTCTCCCCCAATCTTGCGCTGTCCTACATGCAGCTAGGACGAATGTACCAAGAGCGAGGGGACATCGATGCCGCTATCCAGCGCTACGAAAAAACGGCGGCCTTGCAGCCCAACTTTGCGCCCCTCCGCACCCTGATTGGCAATTTGTACTTGCAGAAGGGAAATCTAGAAGAAGCCAAGAAGTGCTACGAGCAAGCACTGGTGGTGGATCCCAACTTTGCCATCGCCGCGGGTAATCTGGCGTGGGTCTTCGCACAGAAGGGAACCAACCTCGATGTGGCTTTGAGCCTGGCACAAAAGGCGAAGCAGCTCATGCCTGATGTCGACTCGATATCGGACACGCTAGCGTGGGTTTACTACAAGAGGGGCAACTATGTGAGTGCAATCCCACTGCTGGAGGAGTGCGTAGAAAAAGCACCAGATCAGGCAAGCTTCCGGTACCACCTAGGTATGACCCTGCTGGCGAGCGGGGAGAAGGGAAAGGCATACCAACAGCTGGAAGCGGCGTTAAGGCTGAGATTACCGGCCGGGGACGCACAGGAGGCTCGTCTCGCTCTGTCCCGCGCGAACTGATGAAACAAAGCTGACCGCTTTGATGGCTTAGCAAACATGGGGAGGCTTGCTTGCCATGGTTTCGAATTATAGAGAAGTTCGATAAAAAAATTTAGACCTGCTGCGCTAGGAGGAGGGAACTGGAATGTTAATCGCCCCAGAATCAGTAGATTATGAATTTCATCCGAGTTGCCGAGTTGGAGAGCTAAGTGCCTAGAACTTACGAAGATTGTCGTGTAGGGCCATGCGTTCAAGGCATGATGGCACGAACTGCGAGCGACCACGGCGAGAGGGGACAAGGCCGATGAGAAGAGCGATCTTTTTGGCGGTTGCGACGATTTTCACGTTAACGACCATGGGCTCGGCTGTCGCCAACGGCCAAACGAGTATTGGGCTCGCGGGCGGATCATCAACCGTTACGTTTACAGGCACGGGCGGCGCGACCCTGGATATGTCGTTTGGCACGATCTCGACGACGGGTACTGGACTTGGCGCGCTTTCCGGCAATGTGGCGACCTTCACGATTACTCAGTCTGCTGGGGTCTTCACCTTGACTAGTCTCGGTAGTGGACGTTGGTCGGTAACCCCGCCCGGAATGACCACGTTCAACTGGAGCGGCCTCCTCACAGGGACCCTGGCCTTTATCAGTTTCGCTCAAACTGCTGGCTCGGGAGCCGGCAATCTTAACGATCTCATGCAAATCAATCTTACTGTTACCGGAGGCACCCTTGCCGGTGCGTTCGGCACTCCGATGGGCACAATCACTCTTACGATTAACCTCCCCAACATGGGGACCACAAATATCAGCACTCTTGTGGGCAACACCAACTCACTCGCTTTCAATTTTACAAGCGGCCTAGTCACTCCGACTCCCGAGCCCGGCTCAATGCTATTGCTCGGCACGGGGCTGGTGGCAGTTGGCGCTTTTCTACGGCGCCGATGGCTCACATAGGAAGCTAATCCGCGCGTCAATCACGAGACGCAAAACTCGTTCTGAGAAAGCCGAACACGAGCACGTGAAGGCCGATGAATGCGGAAGCTGGCACGATCTCTGTCTCTGGCAGCGTTCCTGCTGGCACTTGGGCCGTCCGCAAGTGCTCAGACACCCATCAAGACACATAACTCGAATGGGATGATGGTCGTCTTCAGTACGCCCTACAGCACTCTCGGCACCATCCCTAGCTCGTTGCCGACTGAGGTGCCTGCTCGGCTGCCCGAAGAATTTGAGGATCCCTTCAAAACCAACGGCGCGGCAGTGGACCTAGGGACCAGCTCTGGGGGGCCCTCAGGAGCTACTTTGCGATCTTTTCTTGCGCGCTCCGATGATGAGGGGTGTAAAGACGAAGACGATGGGGATGACAACGACTGCAAAAAGCCGCCGCCTGTGCCTGAGCCCAGTTCGATACTACTGCTAGGGTCTGGGCTGATCGGAGTCGGTATTCTTCTGCGGCGTCGCCACTTAGTGTGAAGCTTAACGGAGGAAAGAAGGGGTAGGGTGTGCCTTGCCCCCGGCGAGACTTCTGTCGGTCAAAAGAAAGCGTGTCCGCGTATCGGGCACAAGAGTTTAGGGGTCGGACTCGAAGCGGTTTTCCCTGGGACATCTACGAGCGCAAGATGCTCAGTGCTTGCCTCGCATTTCACTGGGTCAGCAGCGGCAGACTGCGTTCAGAGCGCCCCATGGCATGACAAATGGCCACCCAGGCGACCGGAATCCAGAGCGACGAGCGGCACGCCGGTTCATTTTATCTCTTCCTCTCGAAGTTCGCATGGCTTCCCCGCGGACCGCACCCATTCGTGGCATGACTCGCGATGCGTCTAGCCGCGGGCTCTATTTCATAATCGATCAAGAGCTTCCCCTGCGCACAGAACTTGATCTCATCCTGACCCTGCCCAAGGAAATCACCTACGCTACAGAAGTTTCTCTCTGCGCCTACGGCAAGGTGGTGCGCACAGAAACAAGAAAAGAAGGTGACGTCGAGCGCGTGGGCATCGCCACTACCATGGAAGCGTATTATTTCGTTCGAACGAAGCCTTCCCCGCCCTAAGGTTTTTCCGGTTGGCTCGCAAAGTGCGTGCAGGCCCTCTCTCTTCCAAGCTCTGCCGAAGTGGCTCCGAGAATTTCATGACCTCTCAGAGAGAACGCGCTATTCACTTTTCTACAGGATCAGGGGACAAAATCCGTGCCTGATGGACGCATATGACCCTTGCTGCTTTGTTTGCCGCATCCCCAAAAACTGCCGGCGCCGAGCTATCGTCCACACAACCGCTCGTAACCAAGGGAATGGCCCCGGCAGGACTTTTCCTGAACCGCTCAAATGCTTACTCCATAGAGGTATGGATATATTCTACAAGAGTCTTGATATGTTGGACCAAGGGGGCAAAATGAGTCGCTCTATCTCACTGACCCGTCAACACTTCTCCGCGGTCCCTGCCTCGGCCTTTGGCCTGTGAATTGCCCGGCTTCCTTCAAATTATTGTCGTGCCGGCGGTCGGAGAGCGCGGACAGAGGGGGTTCCGATGGTTCTTAGAAAGAGACTTCCGTACGCACTGCTGATCGGGCTGATCATCGCCTGTGGCCTGGCTCCAACGGCGAATGCAGATACGGCTACGTTGGTGCTCACGTCAGCGGGCCAAAACCTCGGTTTCACCCTGAATACCGTTGTCGATGGCCTGGGCATTACATCGGGATGCTGCGGCCCATTGGGCAACGCCGTCGCCCCCAACGGGAATATTGTTATCGACTTCTCCAACGCGACCATGAATTTTGTGTTCCCGGACGCCAACAATCAGACAGCCGTGAACGCAATTAGCTCGACCTCGTTCACCGACTTCCCTCCCGCCTTTGCGACGTCCAACGGCGCCCTCTGGGGCAGCGGTGGCTTCTCAGGCCCGGACGCGGGAAAGTTAGTTAAGCTTAACAACGACGGCACCATTAACACTGTGTACAGCATACAAAATCTCTCTATCTCTAACGGTATGTGGACCAATCCGGTGAATGGTCACCTGATCGCGGCCGGTGGCGGTAATCTCTACGACATTGATGTGTCCGGCGCCTCGCCTACATTCAGAATCATCGTTACAGGTGTATCCATCGACGGTGTTACCGTTTCTCCCGATGGCAAGACGGCCTATGTTGCTACCGGGGGGGGAATCCAGGGCTACGATATCGCGACCGGAAACATCGTGCTAGCTTTCCAATCCGTGAACGGCAGCGCTGACGGCATGGGGGTCATCACGAGCAGCAACCCCGCCATCAACGGCCACATTGTTGTGAATACGAACGGTGGCACTTTGGTCTTGATAGATCCCAGCAGCCTCTCCCAAGTCGTAATCGCGAGTGGCGGCACGCGTGGCGACTATGCCTCGGCGGACCCCAACGGCTCGCTGCTCCTGACCCAGAGCGACGAGCTCATGCGCCTTAGTTGTGGCCAGGGCTGCAGCGTCGGTGGGCCACCACCACAGGGCGTGGTTCCTGAGCCCACCAGCCTCTTGCTGTTCGGGTCTGGCTTGGCTGCACTGGCGGAATTCAGAAGGAGAAAACTGCTGAATTTGTCTAAGTGACACTCACCGGTTTCAAGGTTCTGCGATTCCTGTAGAAAAGTAGAAGGCGGCGCCATCCGCGGAGCTGGAAGGATGAGTTCAACGGTACGCAGGTGGGTCCGCTTATCGGTCATCACCGTCCTGGCTGCCACCTTACTGCTGGGTTGCTCTCGCGATCCGAATGTCCGCAAGCAGGCGTATTTCAAGAGCGGGAACAAGTATTTTGAGCAAGGCAAGTACCGCGAAGCTGCCCTCCAGTATCGAAACGCCATCCAACTCGACCCAATGTACGCTGACGCGCACTACCGCCTGGCGCAGTGCTACTTGCGGCAAGGGATTTGGAATAACGCTTATCAAGAGTTGATGAGGACCACTGACCTGCAGCCGGACAATCTGCAGGCGCAGATAGCTCTGGGGAACCTGTTGCTCGCTGCGAAAGAGTTCAAACGGGCGCAGGATCGCGCACAAGGGGTACTGACGCACGACCCGAACAACGTCGACGCGCATATCCTACTGGCAAACGCGGATGCAGGGCTCGAAGACATCGAAGAATCGTTGCACGAGATGCAAATGGCCATCCAGCTTGCCCCGGACCAGCCCAGCGGATACCTCAATATGGCTTATCTGCAGTTGAATGCGAAGCAGGCCTCTGCCGCCGAACAGAATTTCCTAAAGGCCATCTCGCTCGACTCGAAGTCTGTTCCGGCGCGGCTGGCGCTGGGCAACTTCTACCAGCAGGAGAAGCGTTGGTCGGATGCCGAACAGCGGTTCCGCCAGGCGATCAAGATGGAGCCGAAAAGTCCGGCGCCTTATGGAGCCCTGGCAGGACTGCTGATAAACGAGGGCAAGCACGCCGATGCTGAGCAGGTCTTGACGCAGGCAAAACAGGCCATGCCGGATGTTCCCGATGGTTATCGCATGCTAGGCGATTTCTATTTCGCCCTTGGCGACGTGGTGCACTCGCTCAACGAGTATACCTCGCTCTTCCAGCAGCACCCGGGGGACGAGCGCGTGGAGAAAAACTGTATCCAGCTCCTGATTCTCAGCAGCCGATTGGACGAGGCGGCCAAGCTGAACGACAAGTTGCTGAAGGATCACCCGCAGGATCTGGATCGCCTGATCCTGCGCGGGCAGATCCTGAATGCACAAGGGCATCCCGACCAGGCGGAGTCAATACTCGAGGCCGCACTCAAACAGGATCCGCAAAATCCCATAGCGCATTACAGCCTGGGCCTTACGTTCATCTCCCTGGGCAATACCGGACGCGGCACGAGTGAACTGCAGGAGGCAGCGCGCCTGCGGCCGAAAATGACACAGGCCTACCAGGCGCTGGGCGCGCTGGCCGTGCGCAAAGGCGACATGGACTTGCTGCGCAAGAGTGCTGAGGGCTTGATTGCTGCGCAACCCCTCGTTCCCGACGGATACTTGATGCGAGCGACGGCGAGTTTGGGAGCCAGGAATACTGGGGGTGCCGAGGCGGACCTGCAACAAGCAATTCTGATAGCGCCAGAGGATTCGCGAGGCTATACCGGAATCGGACGATTGCGGATGGCAGAGAAGAAATACGCCAAAGCCGAAGAGCTGTTTGAGAGGGCGTTGAGCAAAGACCCGCGAGATCTGCAGTCGATTACCGGACTCGCGCAACTTCGGCTGATTCAGAAACAGCCAGTCCAGGCTGCTACGCGTGTCGAGCAGCAGATTGCTAAGGAGCCGAATGACAGCGCCCTTTACATCTTGCTTGGGCAGGTCCAAATGGCGAGGAAGGACTATGGAGCCGCCGAACAATCTCTTACGAAAGCGGTCGATTTGAACCCCAACAGCGTGGACACCATTTTGGCGTTGACAGCCGTGCAACTATCACGGGGTTCGGTCGAGCAGGCGGTTGCATTGTACCAGCGCGCTATCCAGCAGGACCCCCGAGATGCGCGTCCCTACGTCCTGCTCGCTCGGCTCGAAGATTCACAAGGCAAATGGCAGGACGCCCAGCAGAACTATCAGAAGGCGCTCGAAATCCAGCCGGATAACGCAGTAGCCGCCAATAATCTTGCCTACTTATTGCTCGAACATGGCGGCGATGTGAAGGTTGCTCTCTCTCTGGCCCAAAACGCCCGCCGCGCATTGCCGGATCTCCCTAATACGGCCGACACACTCGCCTGGGCCTATGTCAACATCGGCTTGTATGGCTCGGCGATCAACCTGCTGCAGGAAGCCATCAAGGCTTCGCCCGGGAATCCCACGTACCACTATCACCTCGGTCTCGCTTATCAGAGGAACAACGACCACATCCGCGCAAAAGAGCAATTTGGACGCGCACTCCAATTGAATCCCCCGCGGTCGCAGGCGGACGAAATTCGCAAGGCGCTCGCCGAGAACGCCGGCACCTGACCCCAAGACGTTGCTGGGCCACCGCCACGTACCACGTCCAGGCACCCCTCGCCCAGTCTAAGATATGATCTTGCATCGGCGACGGCGGCCTTGGCAGTCACCGCCGGATGTGAGTTGGCAGCGTCTGTATCGAGCGTTTTTGGGGCAGACCGTGAGATGGGAAATATTCTCGTCACAGGTGGGGCTGGATATGTTGGCAGCGCAGTCACCGAGCTGCTGGCGAGTGCGGGCTACGCGCCGATTGTGTTGGACCGCTTTTCGCAGGGCCGCCGGGGCGCTATGGAGGAAAGCATCCCTATGATCGAAATCGATCTCAATGACACCGCTAGGCTTCGGAGAGTCTTCGCGCAGCATCCCATCGATGCGGTCGTGCACCTGGCGGCGCTCGCAATCGTGTCCGAGTCAGTGGCGCAACCACTCCGCTACTTCAAGGAAAATGTCGGCGGGTTGATCCATCTGCTGGAGGCCATGCAGGAGGCCAACGTCCGCAAGATTGTGTTCTCCTCCACCGCCGCCGTTTACGGGACGCCAGAGCAAACACCGCTGACTGAGATCTCCCCGACCCTGCCCATCAACCCCTATGGCTGGACGAAATTGATCGGCGAGCAGATCCTGTCGGAGGTGCAGAAAGCGTACGGTCTTGCCTACGTTTCGTTGCGCTATTTCAACGCAGCCGGCGCGACCGAGCGCTGCGGGGAGGTCCACAACCCGGAAACCCATCTCATCCCGCGCGTGCTCGACGTGGCCGCAGGGCGTCGTCCACAGGTCGAAATCTTCGGCACAGACTATGCCACTCCGGACGGCACCTGCATCCGCGATTACATTCACATTGAAGATCTCGCCGAGGCGCACTTGCTGGCTCTCGAGAGTGGTGCAGATTGCTCGGGCGTTTACAACCTGGGCAGCGGCCGCGGCTACTCGGTGCGGGAAGTGGTGACCTGTGCGGAGAAAATAACGGGCCGGCGCATCCCCTGCGTGGAGGTTCCTCGCCGTTCCGGAGACCCACCTGTGCTCGTCGCCGGCTACGAGAGAATTAGTGCCGAACTCGGCTGGCGGCCGCATCGCGGGCTCGAAGAGATTATTGCAAGCGCGTGGGCATGGCTCGAACGTCATCCCAAAGGCTACGCTCAATAGCACTGTGTAGCCATCGGCTTCTGCGGAAACCTCGCCCTCTACCGCTTCAATGAACAATAAGCGGTATGCTGTTGGACCTGTCGGTGACACTCAGCACATAGCGTGATCAAGTTGCGCTCGGAATCGTCTCCGAGCAGGCTACGAGGGTTCATGTGGTGCACTTGCAGGTCAGCTGAGCTTCCGCAGAATTGACACCGCCAGCCATCCCGCTCCAGTACTTGCCGGCACGGCCGTTCGTACGACTCTGGGTCAAGCCGTAGTCGGGGATGTTTCTGTCGAAGCCGGGTCACCGGGGCGCAGCAGCTAAATCTGCTGCGCGGATACTGGCTAGAATCGTTCATTGGCTGGGCCTCTCTGCCATCACGGAGGAGAGGAACGTTGCGCCCGGAAAAAGACGTTTTCAAGAAAAAAAGGCGGGATGACACCTAAGGGTCTTTGCCGAAGGCGTCTTTTCGTCGAAGCGTCACCCTTTATGTCGGCGCAGCGGCCAAGGCAACTGGCTGCGGTTTCTGGTGAAGGTTGCGCTTCTAGAAGTCTGCGAACAAGCCCAAGCCGAAGGCGACGCGGTTGACAAAATTCGACCACGCCACCGTGAGCACCGTCTCGATCAGAGCGGTTTCATCCCAACCTGCCCGGAATACCGCGTCTGCATCGGCCTTTTCCACCTCCGAGGGCTTGCGAGTGAGCTTATCGGCGAAACGAAACAGCGCCATCTCCTTGTTCCCAACCGGCGCGCTGCCATAGTCCGTCGCGAGCTTGCGGCCGAGCGACTTCTCTATCCCGAGCCGCCGGAGCAGCTCCAGGTGAGCGGCAACACAGTAGGAGGATGAGTTGATGCCGCTCACAACCAGCACAATCTGTTCCTTGAGGGCGGCCGGCAGCGCCCCATCCCGGAGAAGTACAGCGGCCAATGCCCTTTCTCTTTCGATTACGTGCGGCAGAGGCCCGAGCGCTTGGAAGTAGTTTGGCAAGAAACCGTAGAGTTCGCGGATCTGCTGGAAGAGCGGCTTGAGTTCGGGGCCGGCCTGCTCTTCCGAAACTTTCTTCACAAAAGACATGTTTCACCTCTCGTTAAGTCCGAGGGGACCGGGATAGAAAGCTGGACGTTGATGAAGGATGCGTGCCGTATTGAACTGCGGCCCGGTCCGCCTGCCCAAGGCATCCGAGTATCGCTTGTAAACGGCACAAGGATACCACTCCGCTGCCCCCGCTGCCTTATGGCGGGGAGGCCGCCCAGCCCAGGGAGAAGAATACGTCAAAAACCATAAAACTTTTTTGCTTCCCTGACATCACATCTCTCAGCACATAGGTTAAAAGGGTTTCGCCCTTCGGGATCCTGGGGAGGTTCCGAGGCCGAGGAGATGATTGCTCACCTAGAGAACGAAAAGGCGCTTCTGGCCGAAGCGCGGGCAGGCAACGGAGAGGCGTTCGCTACACTGCTCAATCAGTACGATAGGCGTCTTTTCCGGTTGGCGCTCAACATAACGGGCAACCAACCGGACGCGGCGGATGCGCTCCAAGAGGCGCTTCTGAAGGCCTATCGAGGCCTCGAAACGTTTCGGGGCGATTCGCGCTTTTACACCTGGCTAGTGCGGATCGTGGTGAACGAAGGATTGATGAATCTGCGCCGACGCCGGGCAGACTCCTGGGCATCGCTCGATGAGCCGACGGAAGCCGACGACCACAGTTTAATGCCGCGGGAAATAGAGGACTGGGGCGACAATCCTGAGCAAAGGTACTCAAAGACTGAGTTCCATGCCATCCTGAACCAAGCCCTGGAGCGGCTAGAACCGATATTGCGCATCGTTTTTCTCTTGCGCGACGTTGAGGGGCTTTCTACCGAAGAAACGGCAGGCACGCTCGGCTTGTCCGTACCTGCGGTCAAGACGCGTCTGCTGCGGGCGCGCTTAGAGTTGCGCGAGCGGCTGACGAAATATTTCAAGCGAGGATAAGACCTTGACGTGCAAAGAGGTAATTCGGAAGCTGTCCGATTACTTGGATGGCGAATTGGATCCCGTCCTGGCTGAGCAGCTCGCCCGACACCTGGAGCACTGTGAGGACTGCGGCCTGGTCGTGGATACGACGCAGAAGACGATTGAATTCTACTGCAACGCCGAGCCCGCCCCGTTGCCGGACGAGATCCGGCGGCAAGTCGAACGTGCCCTGGCCGGAAAGCGCGGCGAAAAAGAGGGATTTGTGCGCTTGTACGATGAATATGCGGGGCTCATTTATAGCGTTGCCTTGCGAGTTCTGCGGAACGCAGCGGCCGCCGAAGACGTCGCACAGGAGGTTTTTCTTCAGTTGTGGCGCAATCCCACATCATTCGATCCCCAGCGGGGCCGGCTGGCACCCTGGCTGGCGGTCATTACCCGCCACAAAGCTGTTGATTCTTTGCGAAAGCTGAAATATGAAGCGGGCTCGTCTGAAAGCCCACTTGCAGACCGGGTGGTCAGCGAAGCGTCCGTGCACACCTCGGCCGAGTGCAACCGGGCAAGAAGATTGATGGCTCAACTTCCGGCGGAGCAGAGACAAGTTCTGGAACTGGCCTTTCTCGATGGCCTGACGCATGTGGAGATTGCGGCGCACGTGAGTCAGCCACTTGGGACGGTGAAGTCGCGCATACGGCTCGGCCTGCTGTCCCTTCGAAGGGAACTGTCAGCATGACAGACCACGAGCAATATCGGGACGACCTGCCGCTGTACGCGGTGGATGCTTTGAGCGGCGAGGAATCCGAGCGTCTACAGCGCCACTTGGCCGAATGTCCGGCTTGCCGGAAGGAACTGAGCAGCCTGAACGAAGCGGCCTCGCAAATTGCGCTTGCGGTAGAGCCGGCCGCACCGCCGGCGCATTTTCGCGAGCAGTTGATGGCGTGCTTGGACGAGCAGCGCTCGCCAGCGGTTGTAACCAACGAGGGACGGCGGCGAGTCTCTGGTCACCCTCGTGAAAGACGAAGCGCCTGGTTTTGGGTACCAGCGTTTGCAACCCTGGTATTCGCCCTTGCTTTCGTAGCTGTTTGGAGACAGAACCGGAGGCTTGACGAAGAGACTCGCGATCTTTCCGCTAGACTGGCTACGAGCCGCGAAGCCTTGGACCGAGCCAGCGAATTGATCCATGCGCTGACGGCTCCGGACGCTCAGCACGTGTCACTGGTGGCGGCGGGAGCGAAGGTGCAACTGGAAGCAAAGGCAGTGTATTCGTCGCGGCAACGCAGCCTCGTGCTTCTTGCGGACCATCTCAATCCATTGCCTGCCCACAAAATCTATGAACTGTGGTTGCTGCCAGCGAACGGATCCAAGCCGCTGGCTGCCGGCACGTTTAGACCTGACGAACGGGGGAGCGTGGCGCTGGTTCTATTGCAGTTGGGTGACGGGGCTGCCGCAAAAGGATTCGCTGTGACCGTGGAAGACGAGCCCGGATCCGCCACGCCGACGATGCCGATTGTCCTTTCCGGCACGACCTGAGGTACCCGGAACTGAGCCAGTTGACGGCAGGCGTCCTCACCGATGCAGCGGTGGTTGCGTAGCTTTCGAGATTTTATTTTCTCTATGCTTGAACCATCGCTGCTCCTGCCACGTGCGTCGCGTTAGAAAGAAACAAATCAGATCTTCCAACTAATCCAGTCAGCCGATTCCGCCGTACTTAAGACCACGGAGGAAACGTCTCACGCGGATTCCGGTGCAGACATTCCTGCCGAGCACACACTTAATCTTCAGGAGGAGTACGAACGTGAACACAAGAAAGACTCATGGCATGTCACTTAGGCGCCCGTGGGAGCGAATCTCGATGGCGCTACTGGCCATCGTCGCTCTGATTGGCGCGGCGTTTTATTCGCCGAGCAGAGTACTGGCTTCTGACCACCGAGATTCTCCAACGGCAGATGCGAACGGGGAGGGGGATATCACTGATATCTTCGCGTTTCTTGATCCGAATGACGCTTCACAACTCGTTTTGATCATGAACGTAAATCCGTTTGCAGTTCCTGCCGAAACACCTAGCTACCGGTTTTCGCCGGACTTTCTCTATCAATTCAAGATTGCTCACGACCAGCACGCCGTAGAAGACGTGGTCATTCAGGCAGTCTTCGAAAACGTCGCTACCACGACCTGCGCTTCCGGCCAGATGGTGAAAATCTACGGGCCCGCCCGGCCGCAAGTCACTGGCACAACGAATAACGTGCTGGAACAGCGGCCGACGGTAAAGGGTTGCACCGGGCAAATAATCCAGGAAGGCAACGTGCAGGTGTTCACGGGCCTGCGTGACGATCCATTTGTCACCGACGTGGGCCAGCTAAATCGAATTCTCGCGGACAACCAGGATGTATTCCGCGATTTTCCCGGTTTCGCGCTCGGGGCGCTTCGCGGCAGGCCGATTCACAGCAATCTGACGAGCGGCGTTGACGGGTTCGGCGGCTTCAACGTGACGTCGATCGCGATTGAACTTCCCAAGAATGAAGTCGCGGGATCGGGCTTTTTGGGCGTGAAAGGGCTCGTGGGCATTTGGGGAACGACCAGCATGAAGGGAAACAAGGCTGATCCGGATCACGGTCATGACCTGGATCAAACCTTCGTGCAGTTCCAGCGCGTCGGACAGCAGCTTTTCAAGACGATCTTCGTCCCCTCCGCCATGCGCGATGCGTTTAATGCCACTCGACCTGAAGACGACGTGAAGAACTTCTCCTCGTTGGTTCCGGATGCTTTGACGATTCTGGACAACGATGGAACGGGTAACACCATTGCCGGCCGTGCGGGATTGCTGACTGCGCTGGGCTTCACAGACGCAAGCGGCTCAAAACCCGGCGTTGGCCACGGTGCGCCGCTGCTTCTGCCTGCAAACTTCCAGAACACTAACAAAAACCTGCTGAGGGTTGCGTTGTTGCCGGATGTGCTGCGGCTCAACCTTGACTTGCTCCCCGCCGGAGTCCTTCCCGGTGCGGCAGCCGGGGGGGGTAATGCTGATCCGCAACTCGGTCTGGGAGCTTTCGGGCTTCAGAACGGTCGACGGCCGGCGGATACCGTCACCGACATCCTGCTGCAATTTGCGCGGCAGCTTGCCGACGTGAATTTCCCGCCGAGTCTAGGCGTTCCTGGGAGCGGAGCGCCGCGGCCGGGGGCTTTGAATTTTGCAACGGACCGGCGCGTCTTGGCAGTGCTCCAGGGAAC
>Ga0187846_10000787_pt1 | contig 18074 bp, 16 predicted proteins | sample TC_taG_FD_161473 | JGI IMG/M metagenome (GOLD analysis project Ga0187846, IMG submission 161473) | Biofilm microbial communities from the roof of an iron ore cave, State of Minas Gerais, Brazil - TC_06 Biofilm (v2) | ecosystem: Environmental > Terrestrial > Deep subsurface > Cave > Wall biofilm...
AAAAAGCGGCTACGCCAACTCCAACGTAACCTCGGCCCCGCGGCCGGTCCCCAGCGTTCGCGCGGCATTGCCGCGGTTAACCGCAATTTCAAGGAAGCCGCTTGACCCGAACACCGCCACAGCTTCCCCCGGTGCGCCCAGACCAAAAGTTCGCTCGAGTTTTCGGATCTCTTTCCCGTTGACGGACAGTTTGATCGCGCTGGAAGAGGCGGCCGCGGCTGGGACATCCTCCGCCGTGAGATTCGTCATCAAGTTGCCGAACGCGTCCACGCGCAAGATCACACCCTTGGCTACGTTCCCCGCGACCTTGGCTTTAGGAAGCGTGAAGCGTGTGTAGTCGGTGATCTCTTCACCGAACGCTTCCGACTGCCAATTTTTCGACAGCCAACCTGCTGCGGGGCCAAAGATATCCCGTCCATGGAACGTGGCGCTGACTGGGTTCAGAAAGTAGTGCTCGGAAGTGATATGCCGGACCAAGCAGCTCTCCCGCTCAAAAATCATGGAGAGGACGCCGTTGTCCGGCGCGACGAAGTACTGTTGTCCCGTGCTGGCCAGGATGGGGCGGCGCTGGGTGCCCACGCCGGGATCCACGATGACGGCGTGGATGGTGCGCGGTGGAAAATACCGGTAAGCGCAGCCGATGGTGAGCGCTCCGTCCAGGACGTCGAAAGGCGTAACATGATGGCTGATGTCCACAATGCGCGCTGCGGGATTAATGTTGAGAATGACGCCTTTCATGGTCCCCACGAGATGATCGGCCGTGCCGAAATCGGTGGTGAGCGTGATGAGAGGATCGGCCAAGAGGCAGCTCCGTAACGAGCACGGTCAGCGCGGCGCACCTAGTGTCTGCCCGCGCGAATTCTTCTGAACGCTATCGAAGGGAGACTTTTCTGTCAAGCAGCGTTCCGAAGGAATCACTAGCAGCTGAGCAAGTTCCGCACACGGCAGCAGGGCTTGGTACCGCCAGCCTCTCGTCGGCGATTTCCCGCTCTGCTCGCATAACGCGACTAGGCCGGCGAGACGCCGGCGCTACTGAGGGGCTCCAACAGCCAATTCCCGCAGGCACAGTTCTGCCACATCGCGTTTGCATAGATAGATCTGGTATAGGGGCAGGTCTTCGCGGCGAACCACGTAGCTGCCCGTTTGCATGGCCATCGAGACATTGGGGTCCGAGGCCACGATGCGATTGCCTGGCGAGGCTCGCACGCGAAATTGCCCCGAGGGTGGCTCATAGTTGCTCACGCTAAAGCACCGGCCAATGCAGGCGCGGTCCACCAGGTGATTGCTCAAAAGCCGCAAGTCCGTGGTCGTCCAGATAGCCGAAGTCACGCGGGCGCCGGGCGGGAGCGTGGAGACCAACCGCTCCGCCTGGCCTTCCAGGCGTACAAGCACGGCTGAGTCGTGGTAGAGCATGGGAAAGTAAACGGCCGCGATGGCTGCGAAGCCAACCAGGCGCCACTTGCGAGGCCTTGAGATTCCCAACAGGCAGCACAGCTGCACCGCCGCCAGCAAGGAAAACCGCTGCGTGAGGTTGGTGATCGGCGCAGCAAATTGCGGGAGGCGAAGCGCGCCCGGAAGCAACGACGCAGCCAAGATCACTACAACGTAGAGCTGGAAGGAAAGGGAGTATTCCTTCAAAGCACTCTTGTCACGACGAGCTTTCACCACATCGACAAGCAAACAAGTAATGACAAAGGCGAGCAGGAATCGAGCCAGCAGAAGATAGGGCGGCCCAGTCAGAAATACTTGGTCCGTGCCATTCGCGAGCAGGCCGGGGACTGGCGCGGATGCCTCCGGGAATCGCACGGCCAAAAAATGGCCGAGGGTAGCGAGTCCCGTAGCCGCCACGAACAGCAAAAAAATGTGTGCGCGCGCAGGCAGGATTCGCGCCAAGGCCACGTATCCGGCCGCGCCCACGAACCAGGTCAATCCCAAGGGATGAGCCACCCAGATCAGTGGGGCCAGCGCCAAAATCAGGAACCGTTCCTTGCCGCGGCCGCGCCACCACAGCGCCAGCGCGAAGAAGGAAATCCCCAGGGAAAGATAGTAATTCAAAAAGCCCATCATGAATGTCCAGCCGTACGCCAGCACAGCGAGGAGGGGAACCAGGAGCCACGGAGGGCGTCGGGTTACCGCGCTGACCAGAGAAAACGCACCCCAGAAAAAGATGAGCACGGTGATACTCACTGCAATTCTCTCGGCCGGATGGAGCCCGAATAGAGTCCCCAGACCGCTCAGCAGGAAGTCGAACAGCACGTTATCCCACTGGCGGGCTATCCACAGACCGGGGGCTTGTCTGCGCTGAATCAACTGCACAAGCCAAGCGTTGTACAGGTGGCTATCGAGGTCGCCCGCGACGATGTATCGTTGCCAGAAGCAGGGAATTAGCAAGAGAGTGGAAATCGAAGTCAACCTCAGCCACTGTCCGCGAACAAATCGCGCTGCAGCAATCAGTGCTGGCGATTTGGAGGCGGCATAGCGTTGCTCAACGCTCTCCTGCTCGGGTGCGATTGCCGGACGCTCTTGTGTCACCATCAGCATGGTCAATGATGAAAATACCAGGATAACAAGCGGTGCAGAACGCTGCGGCTTGCTCGGGTCCGGCTGTAACAGATGCGATAACGCAACGGCGTTCGCCGCCCTGAGAACCACTTAAGCCTCTCCTCGCATTAGTGGAGAACCAGTTTCCAGTGGGGTTTCCTCCCAGGAATTGTCCCTACCTAGGTCGACGATTGACGAACAGCTTTATCACTGAAATAATTTCAAACAGTGTTTGCGATTGTAACGAAGTGGGTACGACGGACGCCAAAGAAGCTTGGTCGGACTTCAGCTCTTCTCCTGGTGTTGGTCATGACTGCGTGTGGTAGAGCACACGCGCCCAATACTTGTCCAATTGACGGAACAACCGCACAGTCCTTCAGGCGGCTAAGCGCCAAATCTTGTGAGTATTTTCACTACAGCGTCGTCGAACGGCAAATGCACTCCTGGGTAGCAGAATGCGCGAATTGAAGTTTGGTCTCAGGAGCCCCTCCGGAGAATTCACCCAACCATATCTCTACTTTTTTGCTTCAAGGCCTTGATGAAACGACTCTATCTGAAATTCCCCACTGCGTCCCCGGCGCCTGCCTTGACCGCCCCTGGCGCGGACGATATTCTGAGGGTTACGAAGCTGGGCTCTTCGCTAATTACAGCGTGGACGGCGCATGACACGCGTTTACTTGGACTACAACGCAACGACGCCGGTGGCTCCGGAAGTGCTGGCCGCCATGCTTCCGTATTTCAGCGAAGAATACGGCAATGCGAACTCGATCCACGCTTTCGGGCAGCGCGGCCGGGGCGCCGTCGAGGAAGCGCGCGAGTCGGTAGCGAAATTGTTGGGGGCGCGGCCGGCGGAAATTTTGTTCACCAGCGGCGGCACGGAGTCCAATAACCACGCGATTTTGGGTGTGGTTGAGGCCGCGCCCGGTGAGCGCAAGCATGTGATTACTACAGGGATCGAGCACAACGCCGTGCTGGACCCTTGCCGGGCCCTGGAGCGGCGCGGTGTCAGCCTGACCGTGCTGCCCGTGAACCGCGAAGGCCTGGTTGACCCGGAGGACGTCCGCCGCGCCATTTGCGCCGAGACGGTGCTCATCACCGTCATGTTCGCGAACAATGAGCTGGGAACGATTCAGCCTATCGAAGGAATTGGCAGGATCGCTGCGGAAAAGGGCGTGCTGCTGCACACTGATGCCGTGCAGGCGGCGGGTAAGGCGCCCATCAACGTCAAGCGGCTGGGAGTCCACTTGCTGTCGATCTCCGGGCACAAGCTCTACGGACCAAAGGGTGTTGGCGCGCTGTACGTGCGCAAGGGAACTCGCCTCGAGCCGCTCATGTACGGAGGCCATCACGAGCGCGACCGCCGGCCGGGAACCGAAAACGTCGCCGGCATCGTCGGGCTGGGCAAAGCTGCTGAAGTGGCGTTGATCCGGGTCCAGAAAGAAGGCGGACGGATTGCTGAGCTGAGGGACCGCTTGGAAAGCGGGCTGCTGGAGCGCATCCCGCAAGCCAGGAGCAACGGCGCACGCTTGCAGCGCACTCCGAACACGACGAATATCACGTTTCCGTTCGTGGAAGGCGAGGCCATGGTGATTGCCCTGGACCTAAAGGGCATTGCGTGCTCTACGGGTGCGGCGTGCTCGTCCGGAGCGGTTGAGCCTTCGCATGTACTCACCGCCATCGGATTGCCGCCGGAAGAGGCGCGCGCGACTTTGCGTTTCAGCCTGGGGCATCAGACCAGTGTGGAAGAGATCGAATACGCGCTCGAGACAATTCCGCCCGTGATTGAGCGCCTGCGCGAACTGTCGCCGAAGTATAAGAATCCGGCCACTTCGCCCGCCCGGTGAATGTGAACCTCGCGAATCCTATGACTCGAATGGACAACAATTCTCCGCCGTTGACTGCGGTCGCCATGAGTGGCGGGGTGGATAGCTCCACCGTCGCGGCAATTTTGCTGGCGCGCCGCGCGCCGGCCGTCGGCCTGACGATGCAGCTTTGGAACCAGAGAAGGCTGCCGCAGCTCGACCCGGACGGCGCCCACGGGCGCCGCTGCTGTTCGCTCGACGACGTGTATGACGCCAAGCGGGTGGCGCAGCACTTGGGGATGCCGCACTACGTGGTGAACTACGAGCAGCGGTTCGAGGAAACGGTAGTGCAGCCGTTTGTCGAGGAGTACCTGGCCGGGCGCACGCCGATTCCGTGCACGCTCTGCAACAACCATGTGAAGTTTGACCGCTTGCTCGACACGTCGCGGCAAATCGGCGCGGAACGCCTCGCGACTGGCCATTACGCCCGCATCCGCCACAACGAAGCCACGGGGCGCTACGAACTGCTCCGCGCTGCCGACAGCGCCAAGGATCAGTCCTATTTCCTGTTTGGCCTGACCCAACAGCAGATGTCGCGCACCGATTTTCCCCTTGGCGAGATGGATAAGGCCACCGTGCGCGAGGTTGCCCGCCGCGCCGCCTTGCCCGTGGCGGAGAAACCCGAAAGCCAGGAAATTTGCTTCGTGCCGTCGGGGAATTATGTCCGCTTCATCGAGGCTTACCTCGGGGAGCGCGGCGAATCCCTGCCGGATCAAGACGGCGAGTTGGTCACGACCACGGGGGAAGTTATTGGACGCCACCGCGGCGTGCAGCATTACACCGTCGGACAGCGGCGCGGGCTAGGCATTGCCGCCGGGAGGCCGCTATACGTTGTTGAGCTCGACAAGGCTACGAATCGCGTAGTCGTCGGCGACGACGCGGACCTGCGTGCAAGCTCCTGCGAGGTTCGTGAGGTGAATTGGATTCTCTTTGCCACTCTCGATGAGCCGGTGCGCGCGACGGTGAAGATCCGCCACCGGCACGAGCCCGCCGACGCAACAATTACGCCGGCTGGCCCTACTTCGGCGCGCGTCCAGTTCGATGCGCCGCAGCGCGCCATTACCCCCGGCCAGGCCGCGGTTTTCTATTCAGGTGAAGTGGTGCTCGGAGGCGGATGGATTCGGTAAAACCGCAAATAGGGGACCAATTCTAGAGCTGAGAGTTAAATCGCCATTCGCTCGTTGGGGGCCTCTTCGTGATCCTCGGAGGGCACGCGCGAGGATTTCCGGCGCCGGGTCGAGCGCAGGACCGCGATGCCGGTTTGGATCCCTTTGATAATTGCCGAGGCTTTCTCCACCGGGCCCCAGACGGTCTCCCGCAGGTAAGAGCCGGCTTCCTCGACCTTCTCGACCGCGCCGGTGAGAATCCGGTCTAGATGGATCAATTGGCCGCGCAAAATCTCCAACGTCTCGGTGATGATGCGGTCCAATTTCTGGGCTTGGCTGCGGGCCAGGCGGGACATCTCGGCCGCGTCTGAAGCGATGTTGGTGATGCGTGGCGTGAGGTCTTCGAGCGAGACCTGCAGGCGCGACAGGATGGGCTCAACGCGCGAGCGGAACTCGGAAGCCAATTCGTCAGCGCGCTTGCTGGCTTTGCGGACCTGAACAAAAATTCCCAGCAAGGCAATCGCCTGGAGCACAAACGCCAGCGCAGTGATGCCGATAAAAACCGGTACCCAGGTCTCCATTCACGAACCCCTCAGCGGCTATACTGCTTTGGACTTTTCCCTTTGGTAGGCTTCGCGGCCCGCGTCCACCGCAGCGGTAATCGAGTCGCGGTGACGGGTAGCCGTTTGCTTGCTTCGCTCGACGATGTCGTCGGCGCGCTCGCGAAGTTCGCGCGCTTTGCGCTGGGCATACTCGCGCCCCTCTTCGGCCTTCTGCAAGAGAAACTCGCGTGTCTCCTCGCCGGACTTCGGCGCAAACAGAATGCCGACTAGCGCGCCAATTCCGAGTCCCACCAGAAAAAAACTAACCTTGGAACCAACGTTGTCTGCCATCTCTCGGCCCCCCTCAAGTTCGCAAAGTAGCACAGAGGACTGGCGGAAGCAAGAAATACGCGAAGTCAGCGTTCACGGGCGGCATCGGAGGTGGCGCCTGCCAGGTGGGCCGACACACGCTCAGCCAGGGGCCGCGGAACGACTCGGGCGATGTTCTCAACGCCGGCCGAGCGGATTTGGGCAATGCTGCCGAACCGCCGCAACAATTTTTGCGCCGTGCGCGGCCCGATGCCCGGGATTTCCTCGAGGCCCGTTTGCAGGGTGCGCTGCGCGCGCCGCTGCCGGTGGAAGCCCACGGCGAACCGGTGCGTCTCGTCGCGAACCTGTTGGATGAGGTGGAGGATCGGCGAATGCCGGTCCAGGCGGATGGGCTCGTCCTCCTGACCGAGCACGTAAACAATCTCCTCCTGTTTGGCGATGCTGGCGACCGGCTGATTGATGACCTCGAGCTTTTCGAGCGCCGCGGCGGCAGCGTGGAGCTGGCCGAGCCCCCCGTCTATCAGGATGAGGCTGGGGAAGGGCTTCTTCTCTTCCTGCAAGCGGCGACAGCGCCGCTCGATGGTCTCCCGCATGCTTGCGAAATCGTCGTTGCCCCACTCGCCCCGGATGATGTATTTGCGGTAATCAGACTTTTTCATCCGGCCGTTTTCCCACACGACCATCGAGGCAACGACATCCGAGCCTTGCAGATGGGAGATATCGAAGCTTTCGATGCGGCGGGGCGGCTCAGGCAAACCGAGGGCCTGTTCGAGCGCCTCGACGATTGCCTTCGAGCTGGGCTTCAACACGCGGAAGCGCTGCTCAAAGGAGTGGCGCGCGTTTTTTTCCACTAAGTCGAGAAAGGCATGTTTCGGGCCGCGCTGCGGTACTTGAATTTCGACTTTAACGCGCGGGGGTTCCAGGCTGGCCGCGCGCTCGCTCAAAATCTCTTCCAGCAATTCGTGATCCTCGAAGTCGATCGGGACGTGAATGGCTCTGGGGAGATAGGCTGCATCGAGATAGAGCTGCTTGAGCAGCGATGACAGGAACTCGGCAGGGTCGAATTCCTCGAGGTCCTCCCAGTAGAAGTCGCGGCGGTCCACCACGCGCCCGCCGCGCAGGTGGAATAGATTGACGGCCACCAGAGGCGGTTCGGCATACCACGCGAGAACGTCGGTATCGTCTCCGGCTGCTGCAGCAATCTTCTGCCGCTCTTCAATTTCGGCAAGCGTACGAAGCAGGTCGCGATACGCGGCGGCTTGCTCGAAGCGCTCGGCGTGCGAGGCGTCGAGCATGCGCGACTCCAGGCTCTTCATCAAGTCATGCCGCCGGCCTTCGAGAAACAGCTTGGCGTCTTGCGCGGCTTCTGCGTAACGCTCCACGGTGACCAGCCCCGGGACGCACGGGCCGTGGCAGCGCCGGATGTAATATTGCAAGCAAGGGCGCGGGTGCGGACGCGTCAAGTCAACGGTGCAGGAGGGCACGCGGAACGTCTTGTGAATGAAATGAACGATCCGGTGCGCCAGGCTGTGGGGGAAATAGGGGCCAAAATAGAGGGAGCCATCTTTCTTCAGGCGGCGCGTAACGTACACACGCGGCGATTTCTCGAACGCGGTGAAGCGGATGTACGGATACGTCTTGTCGTCGCGCAGCATGATATTAAATTTCGGCTTGTGCTGTTTGATGAGATTATTTTCGAGGGCCAGGGCTTCGCGCTCGTTGTCCACGACGATGTAGTCGAGCTCGGCAATTTCTCGCACCAGAGAGCCCGTTTTAGCGTCCACCCAGCGGGAAGAGAGGAAGTACGATTTGACGCGATTCCGCAGCGACCTTGCCTTGCCCACGTACAGAATGTTTCCCAGGACGTCTTTGAACAAATAGACGCCGGCGTCCGTGGGCAGGCTGGCCGCTTTTTGTGCGAGTTCCATTGCAGAGGTAGAATGACGAGCGCGGCGCGCCGCGCTTTGGCAACATTCATGATAGCAAAGTGAATCCTACCTGCGGAGAACATGAGACTCGCGCTGGCCATTCTCTTCACATGCCTTGGGGCGGGAAGCACCCGGCCCCTCTTAGGGCAGCAAGTGTCTCCCTCCACGCCGCCGCCACCTCCTCCGCCTCCGGCTGAACCCTCATACGATCCATATCGGGCGGAGAAGAGCGTGGAAATCGGGACGTTCTACTTCAAGAGGGGCAATTACGACGCGGCCATCGATCGTTTTGAAGAGGCCACGCGCTACCAGCCCAACCTGGCGAAACCCTGGAGCTTGATGGGCGAGGCCTACGAGAAAAAACACGATTACCGGAGGGCTATCGAATCTTACAAGAAGTATCTCGAGGTCTTTCCCGGCGCTCCGGACGCGGCGGCAATTAAAAAACACATCCGCCAATTAGAGCGCAGGCAGACGCGTCAGGATTCCAAACAAACTTCTCATTAGCTTTTGGCCCTCACAGGCTTCGTTGCAGATTTCCTCCGTTACTTCCTCTTCGTGCTCTTCTTTAGCGCAGGTACTTTAGAAACTTGCTGGCGCGCGCGTATTGGACGAAGCGCTTTTCTTCGGCGCGGAATTCTGCGGAGTGCGCTTGCAATCCGCACGCGGCGGCCCGCATCGGATGTTTCACGTGAAGCATTTCGTGAAAGAGGATGAACTCAGCGGCATGGAGAGGCACATCCGGCTGGTCCAGGCGTTTGTTCAGCACGATTTGGTCGAGGGCCGGGTCGAAACAGCCGAACTGGGAGCTCCAAGCGCGAGCGCTCCAGCCCAGCCGGGGCCGGTGGAGGCGCCCGCCAAAGTATTGGAGATTGAGCCTTGCAAACATGGGCGCGAGATCGTGGACGCGGCCTCTCGGTTCATGCGCGATCCGCCGGGCGCGATGCCGCCGGAGGCGCGCCATTCGCCGCCGCGTCACCTGGGCGAGAGCGAACTCACGGTACACGCTCCGCAGCTCACGGGGCGCGCGCCGCCGGTAGAGTTGCGCCAGCAAGATCGCCGCCGCGGCCTCGAGGACTTGCACCCGCGCCCCGCGTAGCACGTCCGAGAGCCGCACGTAAGCAACGTCCTCCCGCAAGCGAATCGTGTGGGCCAGGTTGGCGTACGGATACAACTCAACGACAAAGTGGGGCGGGCGGCCCTGGCAGCCCAAGCGCGTAAAGATTCGGCGGAAGACGCGGTCGCCGCCCGGAAGCGCCGCACGCTGGTGATGTTTTCTCGTTGTTCGAGGGTCGCGTTTCACGTGGGTTTGCGCCGCACGGGTGGCGGCGCGTTTTCTTTGACCGCTTTCTCGACATCTTTCGCGGCGTCTTGCGTGGCTTCGATGGCGTCCTCGAGATTTTCCTTGTAGGTTTCCCGCTCGAACCCATTCGCGGCCAGGTCTTGGAGGTAGGGAAGCGCCTCCTTAATCTCCGCCTGCAATTGCTTCACGCCCTCGCGAATGTCCTCCTGCTTCTCGGTGCCGAGTTCGACCAAGTCCGCGGCGTCATCAATGCACCCGGCATAGCCGGTAATCAAACTGTTCATGCGCTCGGTCCGCTTCTTGTCGGCCTTATCGATATGAGCCAACTCATATTTCATTTTCTGAATGCGGTCGGCGGCATATTGCGCATACAGTAGAATGCGGGGGCCGGTTGCGTACGCATCGCGGACCTTGTCGGCTTCGGCATCGGTCAAATACTCCTTTTTCTGCGGCGCAGCGGGCCGCGCGGCGGCCCAGAGCGTGGCGCCGAGCAGGAAGAAGCAAGGCAAGCACAGTTTGACTGGCATCGGTCACCTCATGGGTTCGCTTTCTTGCCGCCGCCGCGGCGGGGAAATAGCTCGTCAACCAAGTCATTCTGCATCTGGACCAGCCCCCCGCGCACTTCGCGAAAAAACGGACGCTTGTCCACCGGGAGTGACAATATCAAATCATCCACCCGCCGGATATTCCATCGTAGGCTGATCTGAAGTTCTTTGAAGCCCGCAGGTTTCTTTTCTGCATTCAATCCCGAGGCCTTCAATCCGGAGACCGTCTGCGCGGCCTGGTCGCGATATTTCTCTAGGGTTTCAAGGGAGGCGACATCATCCCCGCTTTGGAGCTGCTTCTTGGCCTGATCGACTTCGCTCTCGCCCAGCTTGACGAGCAGGCGGGCCTTGCGCACGGGATCCTTTTCGTTGAGGTATTGCTCGAGTTGCGCGGCTAGCCGGTCCTGACCAGTCAGGCGCAGCCCGATTCCCAGCATGAGGAGGGCTGCCACCCACACCCAAACCTTCATCGAGAAGCGCAGCTCGCTATTTGTTCTTTCTCTTCGGCTCATGCGCGAGTTCATTCTGCAGGGCGATAAGGCGGTGGCGCGCCTGGAAATCCTGCGTGTCATTTTTCCCTTGGTCGAGTTCGAGAAATTTTTGATAGGCCGCCACCGCCTCAGCTTTATGGGATAGTTTATCGTAACAAATCGCGCGGACAAACCAGGAGGAGGGTTGGAGTTCTTCCAGCTTGGCCAAGCGATCCATCGCGCCGAGCGTGGGGCCGTAATCGCCGTTCAGAAACAGCGCGTTCACGAGCTCCCGCAGCGCATCGGGAGAGTTTCGGTCTGCGTCATAGGCCTGGGCGAGCAAGGGAATAGCCGAGGCATAGTCGTGGAGTTCGATCTTCACGTGGCCCAGCCAGAGGAGCACATCCGCATCCTTCGGAGAGGAAGTCAAAGCGCGGGTCAGGGCGTCATTGGCCTGGTGCCATTGTTGCTGCCGCGAGTAGATGTTCCCTCGTGTCTTTAGCGTTTCGGCGGTGGGCGCCGAACCGTTCTCCGCGAGATCCAGTTCAGCGAGTGCGTCATCGAGGTGATTAGCAGCCGTCAAAGCGGAGACCCGGTCCATGCGCGCCGCGCGGTCCGACGGATTGAGTTTCAGATATTCGGCCAGTGCGCCGGCAGCCGCGTCGTAATGTTTTTGGGCGAGCAGCGCATTGGCCACTCCCAGGCGCGCCGCCTGTGAGTCGCCGCGCACGGAGACCGCCTCCCGAAAGTAATTCTCTGCTTCGCCGGGCTTGTCCATGCGAAGGAGGCCTTTGCCGATGGCCAAATTGCTGTCGAAGTCTTTCGGCGCCAGCGCCAGCGCCGCACGATATTGTTCCATCGCCTCTGCGAGTTTTCCGGCGCGCTCCAGCGCAGTCCCCGCCAGGAATCGGGGACGGCTCTCGGCGGGTTGCAATTCCGCGGCGCGGCGGAAGGCGTCAGCGGCGGCTCCTGGATCGCTTTCCATCAGGACCAACCCAAGGTTCTGATAAGCCGCGGCCATTTTCGGGTCCAGCGCCAGGGCGCGGGTAAATTCTGTTTTTGCGTCTTCCCAGCGCTTCAGGCCGGAATAAGCATAGCCAAGCTCGAAGTGCGCGTAAGGGTCTTCCGCGCGTTCGGCAAGATATTTCTGCAGCGGCTCGAGCGCCGCATTGAAGTCATTCTTGTTGATCGCGGCTGTGGCTTGCTGCAAGAGCAAAGACAGAGGGTCATCGTGCAGTTCCGAAGATGTTCTTGCAGGGGGTTTTGCAGCCGGCTTGGGCTCTTGTTGCGCACGCGCTCCTGCGGGGCTCGCGGCAAATGACGAACCAAGCGCTAGGCTCACCAATAGCCAGTGCCAGCCGGGCTGTGCCCTGCTCCTCACGGCCGAACCTTGCGCCCGCGCGGCAGATCCTTCATGGCGCGGCTTTGGACTCCCCCATTGGGGTTGATGACGCCCGCCAGGAATTTTCCGGTGTGCGAATGAACGTTGCGCGCGACCTGCTCGGGCGTGCCTGTGGCCACGATGCGTCCCCCTTGCTCGCCGCCTTCCGGACCGAGATCAATGATCCAGTCCGCCGACTTGATCACGTCCAGATTGTGCTCGATGACGATAATCGAAGCGCCGCCATCCATCAGCTTGCGGAACGCCGTGAGCAGCTTCTGAATATCGTCGAAGTGCAGGCCGGTCGTGGGCTCGTCGAAAATGTACAAGACGCCCTCGTTTGTCTGCGTGATGAGATGCGCTGCGAGCTTCAAGCGTTGCGCCTCGCCGCCGGAGAGGGTTGTGGCCGACTGGCCTAGCCGCAGATAGCCCAAGCCGACCTCTTCCAAAATTTTGAGCTTGGAAGTGACTTTCGTCACCCCGGCGAAAAATCCGAGCGCCTCCCGCACCGTGAGTTGCAGCACTTCGTGAATGTTCTTTTCCCGGTAGGGCACTTCGAGAATGCCGCTCTTGAAACGCGTGCCGCGGCACTCTTCGCAAATCAGCTCGACGTCGGCCAGGAACTGCATCTCCACGGTCACCGTGCCCTCTCCCTGGCAGGCTTCGCAGCGGCCCCCGGGAATGTTGAAGGAAAAGTTTCCCGCGTAGTAGCCGCGGCGTCTAGCTTCCGGCGTGGCGGCAAAGACTTCGCGGATGGCGTCAAATGCCTTCAAATAGGTGGAGGGATTCGACCGTGGGGTACGGCCAATCGGGGATTGGTCCACGAGCACGCAGCCGGCGAGCGCCTCCTCTCCCGCGAGCCTGCTGCAACCTTCGCTGACGGATGCGCCGGAGCGGCGCGCTTCCAGCGCCTTGTACAGAACGTCGTGCACCAGCGTAGATTTACCCGAGCCCGACACCCCGGTCACCGCAACCAGCGTATGCAGCGGAATCATCACGTCGAGATTTTGCAGATTATGCGCGCGGGCGCCGAAAATTCGCAAAAAGCGTCCTTCCGGCCGGTGCCGCCGGGGCGGAATCGGGATCTGCAATTCTCCGCTCAGATAGCGCGCCGTGAGCGAATCTTGCGATTTGACCAGGTCCGCGCGCGACCCTTCGTAGAGCACTTTTCCGCCATGTTCGCCGGCGCCAGGGCCGAGGTCGAGGACGTAATCGGCGGCGGCGATCGTTTCCGGGTCATGTTCGACGACGAGAATCGTGTTGCCCAAATCGCGCAGGCTCCGAAGGATTTCAATCAACCGGTGTGTATCGCGAGGGTGAAGTCCAATCGAGGGCTCGTCCAACACGTACAGAGCGCCCACCAAATGGGAGCCAAGCGAAGTGGCGAGCTGAATGCGCTGCGCCTCGCCTCCGGAGAGGGTCGAAGCGAGCCGGTCGAGCGTGAGGTAATCCAGGCCGACTTCATCCAGGAAGCGGAGGCGCTGGCGAATTTCCTCGAGAATCTTGTCGGCAATCGCGGCCTGCTCTTCGCTCAGCTCAAGCTGGTCAAAAAATTTCCGCGCCTGTACGACAGTCATCGCGCACACTTCGGTGATGGATTTGCCCGATACGCGCACCGCGCGCGCTTCGGCCCGCAGCCGCGTGCCGCGGCAGTCCGGGCAGGTCGCATACCCGCGGTAGCGGCTGAGAAAAACGCGCACGTGCAGCTTGTATTTTTTCCGCTCGAGCCATGCAAAAAAGCCGTTCACGCCTGCATAACCCGATCGCGGCTCTCCCTGCATCACCCCTTCCTGCTGCGCAGCGGTCAGGTCGCGGAAGGGAACGTCCAGAGGAATATTCTTGGCGCGCGCAAATTTCTTCAGGTCATTCATGAGCCCGCGGTAGCGTGGTTTGGTCCAGGGGACGATCGCCCCTTCATTGAGGGTAAGGCCGCGATCCGGCAGCACCAAATTGGGATCGAAATCAATCGTATTGCCGAAACCTTGGCAGCGCGGGCAGGCCCCGTACGGGTTATTGAACGAAAACAAGCGCGGCTCGGGCTCTTGATAAGCAGAGCCGCAAGTTTTGCACTCGAACCTCTCGCTGAAGACAATGCGGTCCGCCGCGCCTTCGACGGCTTCGGGGACAAATTCAAGGATTGCTTCTCCTCGCCCCTCCCGGTAGCAAATTTCGACGGAGTCCACAAGCCGCGAGCGCATCTCCGGCCCGATAGCGAGCCGGTCCACCACGACGTACACGGGCCGCGCGAAATCAACGTCCAACAGCGTTTCGGGGGAAGAAAATTCGTGTAGGCGCCCCGCTTGGTACAGCCTCTGGAAGCCGCGCCGCTGCAGGCTCGCCAGCGCTTGTTGGATGACGGCTGGTGTTGGCTTCCAGGGTTTATTCGCAGCGGTGCGGCCTGTCGGCGCCGGGACGAAGGGCGCAAAATCCAGCGCGTACAGCACGTAGAACCGCCGCCCCTGAGGAAAGGTCAGGACCCGGGCGGCGATTTCGTCCATCGAGTCCTTGCGCACCTCATTGCCGCAATTCGTGCAAAATGTCCGGCCCGCGCGCGCGTACAGCAGCCGGAGATAATCGTAAATCTCCGTGGCGGTTGCCACGGTCGAGCGCGGGTTTCGACTGGAATTTTTTTGCCGAATGGCGATCGCCGGAGCGATGCCCGTGATTTCGTCAACGTCAGGCTTCTCAATGCGCTCGAGGAACTGCCGCGCATAGGCCGAAAGTGACTCCATGTACCGCCGCTGGCCTTCGGCGTAAATCGTGTCGAAGGCTAGGCTCGACTTCCCCGAGCCGGAAACGCCGGTTACCACAGTGATGGCGTTGTGGGGAATGTCGAAACTGATGTTCTTGAGGTTGTGGACGCGCGCCCCGCGCACCCGTATGGCCTCGCCCTCCGATGTCTCCCCCATGCGGGTGGCTACGGATAACTCTGAGGGTCTTCCTTCCGATGAAGGCATGCTCCCGTAGGCTCCAGTGCCTTTGGCAAGACGCGCTTAAACCTAAAATTATACGGCGTTGCGGGCGAGTGGGCAAACACTCCCCTGGCATACGTACGGTACGCCTTCGATTGTATACTTGCGGTTTCGTGAGTTGCTTATGGCGGCGTTCGAACGAATCATCTGGATCGTGCTGGACAGCGTGGGGATTGGCGCGCTGCCCGATGCCGGGGACTATGGCGATTCGGGGCGCAACACCCTCGGTCATATCGCTCAATCCCGGCCGCTCGCCCTGCCGAACCTCGTGCGTCTGGGCCTGGCCAATATCGCTCCGCTCCAGCACCTCACGCCGGCGGCGCGGCCCGACGGCTGCTTCGGCAAGGGCGCAACGCGTTCGCCCGGCAAGGACACGACCACGGGCCACTGGGAAATGGCGGGCATCTGGTTGTCGCAGGCATTTCCCGTTTACAAGGAAGGTTTCCCGCGCGATTTGATGGAGCAATTCGAACGCGCCATTGGCCGAAAGACGCTGGGCAACAAGCCCGCCTCAGGGACGGAAATCATCAAAGAGTTGGGCGAAGAGCATATCCGCACGGGCTTCCCGATTGTGTACACCTCGGGCGACAGCGTGTTTCAGATTGCCGCGCACGAGGACGTAATCCCGATTGCCGAGCTATACCGGATGTGCGAGATCGCGCGCAAGCTGCTCGACGGGCCGCATAAAGTAGGCCGCGTGATTGCGCGGCCGTTTACGGGCACGCCGGCAAATTTCCGGCGAACTGAACGCCGCCATGACTACGCGGTCGAGCCGCCGCGTCCCATGCTCCTGGATGTGCTGGCTGAGCGCCAAGTGCCGGTCTTCGGCATCGGCAAGATCCACGACATTTACAATGGGCGCGGCGTGGAGCATTACATCACGACCAAGAACAACGCTGATGGCATGCAGAAGCTGGAGGCAGCGCTGAGGCAGCAGCAAACTGGGTTGATTTTCGGGAACCTGGTGGACTTCGATATGCTCTACGGGCACCGGAAAGACGTCGCAGGCTTTGCCCAGTCGCTCGAGGAATTTGACGCGCTACTCGCGCCATTGTTGCACACGCTCTCCCCGCGCGATTTGCTCATGATTACCGCCGATCACGGCTGCGATCCCGACCCGGCATGGCCCACGACGGATCATTCTCGTGAGTACGTACCCATTGTCACGTACAGCCCTGAGGGAAAGCGCGGGGTTAACCTCGGCGCCCGGGATACGCTGGCCGATATGGGCCAGACCATTGCCGGGAATTTCGGCGGCGCGATCCCGCACGGCGAGAGCTTCTTGCCGTTGATCGCTTCGACCGCTAGCTGGACGGCGAGAGTCCAAAGTTAATAGTCAAAAGTTCAAAGTTCATCGTTCAAGACGGGCCGCCAGGAGTGTCGTATGATGGCCCAACCATGTGTGGGCAGTGGGTTGGATCTTATTGCGGTTCTGGAGGCGGCGATGCGTTCCACTTGTGCGACCCTTGCGCTGGCGGTTGCCTTGGTCCTGTGCGGGCCGCGCCCAGCTTCCTGGGCGCAAGATCCATCAAAAACCGATGACGCCGACTCGGCAGCCATCAAACAATTAATCGCCAATTTTTATGGGAGCTTCACGCGGCATGATGCCCATGCCACGGCCATGACTTTTGCTGAGGACGGCGATTTCACGAATATGTCGGGCGCTCACGTCCACGGCCGAAAGGCGATCGAAGAACGCTTCGCCTCGATTTACGCCGGCAATCTAAGAGCTGCGCAGCGCACGGACACGGTGAGGACCATTCAGTTCCTCGCGCCGCAGGTAGCGTTCGTGGATGCCGATACCGTTATCACCGGAACAAAAACCGCCAACGGCTCGGAAGTGCCCGTTCGCAAAGGGCTATTGATTGTGGTGGTGACCAAGCAGAAGGATCGCTGGGAGATTAGCAACTTCCATGAGGCGGAATACCCGCCGCCTCGCGTTGCGCCTTGATGTCCGGAAACCGTTTCGAAAATTCCGTCCTTCGCCTCCGCCCGCCTATTTCGGCTCCATGATGAGCGGCAGTCCATTCTTCGAATTTCCGACGATCACCACTTTCGCATTGGTGCTTTCCGCGAGCTTCTGGGTGGCCTCGATCCCTTTCCATTCGAGCAATTGCTGGCTCAGCCCCTGTGTGATCGTCTGCTGGAAGTCGCGGATGCCTTGCGCTTCAATGCGCTTGCGATCCGCCTCCTGCTTCTCCTTTTGCAAAATGAAAGCCATCCGCAGCGCGTCCTGCTCGGCTTGCTGCTTGGCCTCAATCGAAGACTTCAGCATTTGCGGCAACTGAATGTCGCGCAGCAATACGCTTTGGACCTCGATGCCCCGGTTGCCCAATTGTTTCGCGAGCTCATTGTAAATCTGTTGCGCCACTTCTTCCCGGCCCCCCGTGTACAGCGCGCTGGCGCTGTGAGCGGCGGTGACCGAGCGGATCGCCGCGCGCATGTTGGGTTCCACGATCACGGAAACATAGTCGGGCCCAATCTTCTGATAGACCTGAGCGGCATTTTCAGGACTCAGCCGGAAGAGCAGCGACGTATCCAGCGTCATCACCAGCCCCTCATCGGAGGGGACGCTGGCCGTCTCCTTCAGCTCCTGTGTGCGGATGGACATCGTATTGTTTCCTTTGAAGGGATTCACGAGGTGAGTGCCTTCCGGGAGCACGTCGCCGGTCACGCGTCCAAACAGCGTCAGCACGCCTACGTGCCCGGCCGGCACGTAGGCCACCGATGCGTACACCAATATCAACGCGAGCGCTCCGGCCACCACCGCGCCTGCGGTGCGGGGTAGCGCGCCCCGCACTGAGGTCATGTACCGCTGCATGGCTTCATCCTCTGAGTCCCGATGAAATCCAGTCATCGTCTCCTCCTTTTGAAGATGCGCGGTTCGAAACCTCGCACAGCGCCATTCTACATGGTTTCGGAGCGGAGGCGCCCACCGCTTCCAATCCGGGGTTGCTTTCGAACTATTGCTGGGCCAGAAGCTTCCGCTGCGAACCCCATCGCAGCGGAATGTGATGTACACTCGCGCACGAACGAACAGTATAGCTGCTGAGCGGGAATGGGAATGGCTCATCAGGAGAACAGCGCATGAAAT
>Ga0187846_10000788_pt1 | contig 18071 bp, 16 predicted proteins | sample TC_taG_FD_161473 | JGI IMG/M metagenome (GOLD analysis project Ga0187846, IMG submission 161473) | Biofilm microbial communities from the roof of an iron ore cave, State of Minas Gerais, Brazil - TC_06 Biofilm (v2) | ecosystem: Environmental > Terrestrial > Deep subsurface > Cave > Wall biofilm...
GCGAGCCGGCCATGCTCGTCGGACGCACGCTCATAGGTCGCGGCGGGCTCGTCGCAGACCAGCGGCGGCCCCGAATCAAAGGCGAGTGCCTTGAGCCCGGCATCGACGATCGCACGGTCCTCGGTCGGGCGGCTCATCACCGTCGCCCGAACAAAGAGGCGGCTCAAAGGCCTTGGTCGGCTCGCCGTCGCGGTCGCGGTTCTTCCCGTAATCGGCGTCCATGAAGATGTAGGAGCCGCAGGAGCCGCATCGCAATTCGGTATAGACCCCGCTCGCCGCCTCGAACTCGAAGCTGCCGGTGCCGGCCCCGGTGATGGTCGGGCATTCGATGCCGTGGCGCGCCAACAGATCGCGGGTCCGCCTGGCTCTGTCGACAGCCTGAGCGATCGCCTGGCGGCGCTCGTCCCATTGGCGCAGCTGCTGCGTGGCAATAGGATCTGAAACGCGCCATCACCAGAAAATTCGACCGTCACAACCAAGCGCATCTGCAGCGACTGGTAGAACGATTAGCGGTCAAGCTGCAACCAGCCGAGCGATCTCCGAGCGAAGCCGCTGGGGGTCCATGCCGGCGGCCGGAATCCGTGGAAAGCCGGAGACAAAATAGAGAATTTCGTCAGGGAATTCGGTCGAATCCAACTCAAATGTAATAAATGGTTTCTTATAGTCTCCAGCGACGTAGACTTCGCGAATAACGTGATCAGACATGAATGCGTTTTGCGAGCACATTAGCGCAACTAATCTTGATGTCCGGATAGCGCGCACAATGGGCGCCGCGTAGCGCTGCGAACCGGTCGATTGACGATCAATCCAGACCCCATAGCCTAGCTGCTCGATTTGCTGGACCAGTTGCTCGACCGTTTGTCCATCTCGGCGGCTGTAAGACACGAAAATCCGCGGTGCGCCGTTCGACGCCATCGGCACCTGCCGCGACGGCGCCATAGAGAACGCGAGATTCGAACGCCGACGCGATCGTGCAGACCAAATCCACACAGCCCCGGCGCCGACCGCGGCCCCTAAAACGAGCACAATCAGGATGACCAGAAGCGACGAAGCGGTCGGCGGAGCGACGGGCGGGAGGGGGGCCAATTCAGGGCGTGGGATTGGTGGAACGGCCCGCGGCGAGAACGTCCTCAACACAAGCATCCCGCCGATCAGGATTGTAAATCCCGCGACCAGAGCGCTTGCGATGATCCAACCAGCGCGACGTGGCGCAGGAGAATAATCGGCTCGCGCTGCGCGCTCAGGACGACGTGGCTCATAAGAATAATCGGCTGACACTGGCGCCGCCGGCATCGCCGTACCTGCTCTCCGTCCAACGATGGCCCGGGCGCGTTCGATCAGTTGCTTCGTGCCAAAATCGGACGCATCCCGGATCGAGATGGCCGAGAGATCTCTCAGCCCAATCGGCAACGGAGCATCGTCCAGCGCTGCGAGCACAAGACGATCTGATGACCATGCCTTTATCGCGTGCTGTATCTCCTGTTGCGCGAGGCGCGATTGCGCGGCTGCCTTTGACCAGAGGACCACTACGCAGTCAGCCATCTCTATCCCGTGTCGCACCTGTTCCATGACATAGGCGTCTGCCGGGGAGATCGCGTCGGGATGCCACACGTTCAGGCCCGCCTGGCTGATGGCCTCGATTATCGGCAGCGCCGCGTTGCGGTCTCTCGCCGCATAGCTGACAAAGATTTGGGTCATCGAATTAGCCTGTCGATTTTTGAAGGCAACAAATTCGATTACCCCGGGTAGGGTGAATTCACCGACACGGGTCGGCCCACCCCACCCTATTAATAAGCCCCATCGACCGACGCGGTCGTCCCAGCTTTAAACTTGACGGCGAATTCGGAACCCAACCCATCAGCGGGACCTCAATACACCGCCCCCCTTGCGGTGATCGGCCAGATCTGCTCGACGCGGTTGTTGCGGATGCAGACGTACCAGTCGTAGAGGTTGACGGTCGGGTCGCAGTGGCCGGGGATAAGGCGGACCTTGTCTCCGAGCCCGAGCCGGTTGGTGGCGGCCGAAACCGTGAGCCGGCCGTGCTCGTCCGAAGCGCGCTCATAAGTCGCGGCCGGCTCGTCGCAAACCAGCGGCGGCCCTGAGTCGAAGGCGAGCGCCTTCAGGCCGGCATCGACGATCGCCCGGTCCTGCGTCGGGCGGCTCATCACGGTCGCCCAGACATAGAGGCTCGGCTCGAACGCTTTGGTCGGGGCGCCGTCGCGGTCGAGATTGCGGCCGTAATCGGCGTCCATGAAAATGTACGAGCCGCATTGCAGCTCGGTATAGACGCCGCTCGCCGCCTCGAACTCGAAGCTGCCGGTGCCGGCGCCGGTGACGGTCGGGCAGTCTATCTTGCTGCGCGCGAGGAGATCGCGCGTCAGCTTGGCTTTTTTTGCGGCTTCACCGATCGCGTGCTGCCGCTCCTCCCAGCCGCGCAGGTGCTGCGCCGAGCCGTGATAGGCCTGCAGCCCGGCAAAGGCGAGGTGGGGCGCCTCGACGACAGCGCGCGCCAGCTCGAGCGCCGGCTTGCCCGGCTCGACCCCGCAGCGGTTGCCGCCCATGTTGACCTCGACATAGACCGGCAACGTCACGCCGGCTTCGCCCGCCGCCTCCTCGAGGGCGCGGACCTGGCCCGCATCATCGGCGCAGACGCCGACGCGGGCGCTTTGCGCCAGCGCCGTCAGCCGGCGCAATTTCTGCCGGCCGACGATCTCGTTGGTGACGAGCACGTCGCGGACCCCGCCATAGACCATCGCCTCGGCCTCGCTGACCTTTTGCACGCACACGCCGACCGCGCCCAACTCGACCTGCTTTAGCGCGATGACCGGACATTTGTGGGTCTTGGCGTGCGGTCGCGCCTTGACCGGGCTCCCGGCGATGCGATCGGCCAGGCGGCGCAGATTGCGCTCGAAGGCGTCGAGGTCAATCACCAGGGCAGGGGTGTCGACCTCGTCGAGCGACATGCCAATCTCGGCGGGCGGGCGCGTGGTCATGGCAGATTCTCCGGGTTATGGACCGCTCAGAGAGGCTTCCCTAGCCGGCGCCAAAATGCAACAGGCCGCCATTTGTCGCCGTCAGATCCACGACCGCGAAAGTTCCCTGTCTCTCCCGGATCAGGGAATCCTCCTTCCCTGCAAGGCCGATTTAATTCCCTGTTCGGCCAACTAGGGAATTTGCCTTTGGAGTTGGCGGAAACGCTGGGGTCTACCCGCGCAAACCGGTGTCCAAAGCGATCGAAAACGCGGATTTCCCGGTATCTTCCCGTCCCACAGGGAATTCGGGCTACGCCCCGAGCTTCGCTCGCAGCGATCGCGCGTCGACAGGTGCCCGGACCTTCGCGTCGTTGTCAAAATAGGCATAGACGTCGCGGGGGATCCGACCGCCGGGGTCGGGCTCGGAGGTGATCCGACGCGCGTCGTTGGGTTCGCGCCCGGCGGCCCATAGTTTGATGCGCGCGGCAAAATGGTCGAGGGCTTCGTCGGAATAGCCGCTGGCGTAGAGCTCCTCGGAGCCGTGCAGGCGCAGATAGACGAAATCCGCGGTCACCTCTTCGGTATAGGGCCATGCCACCGAATCGGCGAAGACGAACGCCACTCGGTGCCGGCGCAGCAGCGCGACGAAGGCCGGATCGAGAAAGCTCTGATGACGGATCTCGATCGTGTGGCGCAATTCGCGGCGTTGCGTGGTCTTGGTCCAGGAGCGATCGGCGAGCCAGTCGCTGCGGCCTTCGGCGAGGGCCGCAGCGGCTTCGGTGTCGCGCGGCAGCAGCGCGAAGAATTGGTCGAGCCGTTCGGCCGAGAAGCGGAAGCTCGCCGGGAATTGCCACAGTACCGGCCCGAGCTTCTCCTCGAGCCGCAAGACGCCGGAGGCGAAGAAATTGGCGAGCGGCGTCTCGATTTCGCGCAGCCGCCGGATATGGGTGATGAAGCGCGGGCCCTTGACCGCGAACACAAAACCCGCCGGGGTCTCGTCATACCACCGGGCAAATGCGTCGGGGCGTTGCAGCCCGTAAAAGGTGCCGTTGATCTCGATCGTGTCGACCTGGCGGCTGGCATAGGAGAGCTCGTCGGCCTGCAAGAGACCCGGCGGATAGAAGTTGCCCCGCCACGGCGCATAGGTCCAGCCCGAGATCCCGATCCGTACGGTCCCGCTGCCGCTCATCACGCCGCTCCGCAAAGCCGTGCTACAAGACCGCGATGCTGACCATTTCCGAGGTGACATACCGCGTCGGCGGGCGCACAGGGCGCCGGCTGCTCGACAATGCGCATGCCCAGATTCACGAAGGGGCCAAGGTCGGGCTGGTCGGCCGCAACGGTGCCGGCAAATCGACCCTTCTCGACTTGATCCGCGGTGTGCTGCAACCGGATGACGGGACGATCGAGGTGCCGCGCGGCTACCGCATCGGATTTCTGGCCCAGGAGGCGCCGAGCGGGATCGCGCCGCCGCTCGCGACGGTGCTCGCCGCCGACCGTGAGCGGACGCGGCTGCTCGCGGAGCGGGAAGCCGGGGCAGAGCCGTTGCGCTTGGCCGAGATCGAGACTCGGCTTGTCGAGATCAAGGCACATGCGGCACCGAGCCGGGCGGCGCGCATCCTCGCCGGGCTCGGGCTCGACGAGCGGGCGCAGCGCGAGCCGGTCGGTGAGTTGTCGGGCGGCTGGCGGATGCGGGTCGGGCTCGCCGCGATCCTGTTTGCCGAACCCGATCTGCTGCTGCTCGACGAGCCGACCAATCACCTCGACCTCGAAGCGTCCCTGTGGCTCGAAGGTTTTTTGCGCAATTACCGCCGGACCCTGATCCTGGTCAGCCACGACCGCCACTTCCTAAACGCCGCGACGACCTTAACGCTGCACCTCGACCGCGGGAAGCTCACCCTCTATTCGGGCGGGTTTGACGCCTATATGCGGGCCCGCACCGAGGCGACGCAGCGGCTCGAGGTCATGGCGCGGCGCCAAGCGGCCGAGCGGCAGCACATGCAAGCCTTCGTCGACCGCTTTCGTTACAAAGCCTCAAAGGCGCGCCAGGCGCAGAGCCGGCTCAAGGCATTGGCCCGGCTCGAGCCGATCACTCTCTCCGCCGCCGAGCCGCCGCCGAAGATCCGCTTTCCAGACCCGCCGCCGCTGTGCCCGCCGCTGCTTTCACTTAGCCGGGTCAGCACTGGTTATGTTGCCGGCAAGCCTGTGCTGTCGCGGCTCGACCTGCGGCTCGATCCTGACGACCGGATCGCGCTGATCGGCGCCAACGGCAACGGCAAGACCACCTTGGCACGCTTGCTCGCCGGCCGCCTTGCCCCATTCACTGGGGAGGTCACGCGGCCGCCAAAGCTCGCTTGCGGCTTCTTCGCTCAGCATCAGATCGAGGAAATGCGGCCCGAGGCCTCAGCCTTCGACCATCTCGGCGAGCTGATGCCGACTGCCTTGCCCGAGGCGGTACGCACGCGGCTCGGCAGCTTTGGCTTTGGCCAGGAGAAGGCCTTTGTGCCGGTCGCTGACCTGTCGGGCGGCGAGCGGGCGCGGTTGAACTTGGCGCTCGTCACCCATGCCGCACCCGCTCTGTTGATCCTCGACGAGCCGACCAACCACCTCGACATCGAGAGCCGCGAAGTGCTCGTCGAGGCGATCAACGATTTTCCCGGTGCGGTGGTGCTGGTGAGCCACGACGAGCACCTGATCGAGCTGATCGCCGACAGGCTGTGGCTGGTCGCCGATGGGACCGTGCGGCCGTTTGAGGGGGACCTCGAAGATTACCGGCGGCTTGTGCTCGAGCGCCGTGGAGCGGGGGATGGGGGTCGCGCGGATGGGGCCAGTCGCCGCCGCGAGTCACGGCGTCTGGCGGCCGAGCGACGACGCGAGCTCGACCCGCTGCGCCAGCAAGCGCGCCTCGCCGAGGAGAGGGTAGCGCGGCTCACCCGAGAGCGCGACGCGCTCGACCAGGCCTTGGCGAAGCAGCAAGGGAACGGCCTCTCGCCCGGCGAGGCGCTCAGGCGACGCGCCGAGCTCGTCCGGCAGATCGAGCGGGCCGAGAGCGAGTGGCTGACCGCGGCCGAGGCGGTCGAGCGCGAAGCGCGCCTTTGAGCGCTTCGCCTATGTGGGCTCCTCGACCGCCTTCTCGAAAGCCGTCAAGGTCGCTTCGATCGCCTCCTGTGGCAGGTCGCGGGTGATGAAGACCATGCGGGTGCGGCGGTCCTCGCTTGGCCATTGCGGCAGCAGCACCGGCGGGTGAAAGAAGTGCTGGACCCCGTGCAATACGACGGGCTGGTCGGGTCGGTCGCTGAGTGCCACGATCGCCTTGAAACGCAGCAGGTCGTCGCCGCGCATCGTCGCCAACCCGTCGAGCCAGCCGGACAACACTCCCCAGGAGATCGGCCGATCGCGGGTGATGCAGAAGGCGCGGATACGGTCGTCGTGCCGGTTGCGGTCGAGATGATTGTGGTCGTGCTCGTGGTCGTCGCCGCTCGCGAAGGCTTCGTCGCGCAGCCAGCGCTGCACATCGACACTCTTCGTCGCGGGGTCAAAGAAACCGAGATTGAACAGCAGCGCCGGATCGATCGCACCCCGCCCAACCCGGATGATCGGAGCGCTCGGATTGAGCAGAGCGAGCCGGGCCTCGAACGCTTGCCGCACGGTGGGCTCGCTGAGATCGGTCTTGGTCAGCAGCAGGCGGTCCGCCACCGCCGCCTGCTTCACCGCCTCGGGCTGCCGGTCGAGGGTGCCGGCCCCGTTGACCGCATCGACCGTCGTCACGACCCCATCCAGCATGTAGCGGGCCGCGACAATCGGTTCGGTCATCAAGGTGTGCAGGATCGGCGCCGGATCGGCAAGGCCGGTGGTCTCGATCGCAACCCTGGTGAAGAATGGCACCTTGCCTTTGACGCGGTCGACGAAGAGGCTGGTCAGCGTGTCGACGATGTCATTGCGCACCGTGCAGCAGAGGCAGCCGCTATTGAGCAGCACGACGTCCTCGCTCGAACGCTCGACGAGGAGATGGTCAAGGCCGATCTCGCCGAATTCGTTGACGATCACCGCCGTCGCAGCCATCTCGGGGTGCTTCAGCACATGATTGAGCACGGTCGTTTTGCCGCTGCCGAGAAAACCGGTCAGCAAGGTCACCGGGATCAATGATGCGGGTTCGTGCGAGCTCATTGCTGATCGCTCTCTGGTTTGTTCTCGCCGGGTCCGGCGGGAGCAGTTTAGCAGCCGAAGCTCCGGTGCGGGTCGTCGTGTCGTTCAGCATCCTCGAAGATATCGCGCGCGAGATTGGCGGCGACGATGTCGTGGTGACGAGCCTCATCGGGCGCGACGCGAACGAGCACGTCTTCGAGCCGAGCCCGGATCAGGCGCGCCTGTTGACGCAGGCCCAGCTCTTTATCGTCAACGGTCTCGGTCTCGAAGGCTGGCTGACGCGGCTGATCCAGTCCGCGGCATACCCCGGGCCGGTGATCATCGCAACCGACGGCATCATGCCGATCACGACGACCGAGCCCGGCGGGACCGAGCGCGCGTCCGACCCGCATGCGTGGCAGGATGTGCACAACGCCATCATTTATGCCGAAAATATTGCGCGGGCATTGACCGGCGTCGATCCGGCGCATGCCTGGGCCTATCAGCAGCGGTTCGCCCATTACCGGGCGGAGCTCGACGCGCTCGATCGGAGGGTGCGCGAGACCATGGCAGAGATCCCTGCCGAGAAACGGCGGGTGATCACGACCCATGACGCCTTTGCCTATTACGGAAGAGCTTATGGGGTCACATTCCTGGCCCCAGAAGGGCTCAACACTGAAAGCGAGCCTTCGGCCAAGACCGTCGCCGCGCTGATCCGGCAGATCCGCCGCGAGGGCATCAAAGCGCTCTTTCTCGAAAACATTTCGGATCCGCGGCTGATGGAACAAATCGCCCGTGAGACCGGTGTGAGCCTCGGCCCGCCGCTCTATTCCGACGCCCTATCGCGACCGGATGGGCCGGCCCCGACTTATGTCCGGATGATCGAATACAACACCGCCACGCTCCAAGCGGGCATGCTCAAGAACTGACGCGAGAAGCGACCGAGACCCGGTCGAAATCGGCGACGACCCGAACTCTCGGAAAAATGCTGCCGGCTTCCGACAAGATCTCCCCGGGTTTGTAACGGCCGGAAATGTGGGTGAGCAGCAAGTCGCCGATTTCGGCCTCACCCGCGAGCCGGGCGGCCGCCTTGGCAGTCAGATGCCCGCGCGCGCGAGCCAGACCCGCATCGCGTTCGAGAAAGGTTGCCTCGATGACCAGCGCGTCGGCCCGGCGCACCGGCTCGACGAGCGAAGAAACCTCCTCCGCATCGCCAACAATGGCGAGCTTGGTGCCGGCAACGCTTGGGCCTTGAACCATCTCGGGGCCGACAGAGCGGCCGTCGGCGAGCACGACCGGAAGACCGCGAGCGAGCGTGGCACGTTCCGGGCCTTCCGGCACGCCGAGCGCGTCCAGTCGATCGGGGAGCAGCGCTCGGCGTGTCTCCTCTTCGAAGAGATAACCAAGGCTCTCGGTGCCGCGATGTGCCACGGGAAAGGCAGTAATGCGCCACCCCGCTTGGGGCAATACCAAGCCCGGCGAGACGGCTCGCAATCGATAGCCGGCGCCGAGTTCGGACCCGATCGTGTCGGAAAGATAACGGCGCACGAAGCTCACCGTCTCGCCGCTGCCGATGACCTCGATCGCGCCTTCGAGCTGGTAGAGCTGGCGTGTGGCGAGGAGCCCCGCCAGCCCCGCTACATGATCTAGATGAAGGTGGGTCAGGAGCACGTGGCCCAGCCCACGGAATCCGAGTTGGGCGCGCATCATCTGGCGTTGGGTCCCCTCGCCGCAATCGACTAGAAACCGAGCCGGCCCCCGCGCGATCAGCAACGCCGGCGAACCCCGTTCGGCGGAGGGCACCGCCGCGGCGGTGCCGAGAAAGACGAGCTCGAACATACGGCAAATCGAAAATCTGGACCGGGGAGGAAGTCCGCGGCGGACGCGTAAGACGGCTCAGGGGATATGGTGACGAGGCCCGGTCGCGTACCGGGGGGAACAGCATGTATCGTGTCGTTTACTGGACCGGGGTGACGCTATTCGTCGCGTGGACCGTGTTTTCCGCCTATAGCGCGCTCAACGGCCTGTAGCCTCAGCTCGGGCCCGCCGGCGGCGCGGGGAACAGCTCTCGCGTCCATCCGAGCAGCCTGTAGGCGACAAGACCCGCCCACTCCTTGCCGGCAATCGTGGTCGTACCGAGCCCATCGACCAGATTGAAATTGGCCCGCAGACCCGTTCTTGGATCGACCCTGAAGTCGACCGGGTAGGGGATCACCGGCCAGTCCACGGCGCGGAATGCCGCAACCGCGCGCGGCATATGAAATGCCGAAGTTACGAGGACCCACGCTTGACCCGGCCCCGGCCGGATCTGCTCCTTGGCTAAGATCGCGTTCTCATGGGTACTGCGCGAGCGCTCTTCGATGATGATCCGCGTCGCGGGGATCCCTTCATCGAGCACAAAGCCTTGCGTCGCACGTGCCTCGGCAAACCCGGCCGGGAAGAACTCGCCCTCCCCGCCGACCAGCGCCAGCTTCGCCTCCGGATGATGCCGAGCCAGCGCGACACCAGCGAGGACCCGGGCGATCGAGCCGTTGAATATCGTCTCGCCATAAGCGAGCGAAATCCTCGGATCGACAGCACCCCCGAGCACCAGGATCCCGTCGACCTTGTCTGGCAGCTTGAGTGGCCGCGGAAACCGCTGCTCGAGAACCAGCATCATGGCAGGGCCGATCGGCGCGACCGCGAGCAGCAGGAAACCGATCGCAGAGAGGACGACCAGCAGCTCGCCGCGGCGGCGCCCACGGAGCAGCATGAAGACGCCGGCGAGGAGGCACAGCAGCAACAGATTGCCTGGTTGCAGCAATGCCCACACCAGCTTGCCGAAGATAAAGGTCATCGTTCCCTCGAGCGAGAATCCCCTGCCCCCCGCAGCGGCACGGCTCTATGATGCGGGCAACCGACATAGCATCAAGCGGGTTCATCCCCATGAGCGACGTCCATCACTACATCCAAGGCAAGGCCACCGAGGGAACGAACGGACGTTGGGGCGACGTCTACAACCCGGCAACCGGTGAGAAGAGCCGCCGCGTCGCCTTTGCCAGCGCCGCTGAGGTCGACCGGGCCGTACAGGCCGCAGCCACCGCATTTCCCGGCTGGGCGGCGACGCCGCCCCTAACCCGGGCGCGCATCCTGTTCAAATTTCTCGAATTGCTGAACCGCGACCAGGATGCATTGGCTCGTGTGATCTCCGAAGAGCACGGCAAGGTTTTTTCTGACGCGCAAGGCGAGATCACCCGCGGCGTCGAAGTGGTCGAGTTCGCGTGCGGCATCCCGCATCTCCTAAAGGGCGAGTTCACCGAGCAAGTCGGGCGCGGCATCGACAGCTGGTCGATGCGCCAGCCGCTCGGGGTCTGCGCCGGGATCACGCCCTTCAATTTTCCGGCGATGGTACCGATGTGGATGTTTCCGATGGCGCTCGCCTGCGGCAACACGTTTGTGCTGAAGCCGTCGGAACGCGACCCGTCGGCTGGCATCCGCATTGCCGAATTGCTGACCGAGGCTGGTCTGCCCCCCGGCGTCTTCAATGTCGTCAACGGCGACAAGGAGGCGGTCGATGCAATCCTCAACCATCCCGGCATTGCCGCGGTCAGCTTTGTCGGCTCGACGGCAATCGCCCAATACATCTATGCAACCGCCGCGCAGAGCGGCAAACGGGTGCAGGCGCTGGGTGGTGCCAAGAACCACATGGTGGTGATGCCCGATGCCGACCTCGACCAGGCGACCGACGCGTTGATGGGAGCGGCTTATGGCGCCGCCGGTGAGCGCTGCATGGCGGTGTCGGTTGCGGTCGCAGTCGGTGGCGTTGGCGACAGATTGCTCGACAAGCTGGTGCCGCGGGTGCGGGCGCTGAAGATCGGGCCGGGCACCGATCCGGAAGCGGAGATGGGCCCCCTCGTCACCCGCCAGCATCTCGAGCGGGTGCGCTCTTATGTGGAGCTCGGCGTCAAGGAAGGTGCCAAGCTCGCCGTCGACGGCCGCGGACTCAAACTGCAGGGCTACGAGAACGGCTTCTTTCTCGGCGGCTGCCTGTTCGACGAGGTCAAGCCGGAGATGCGGATCTACAAGGAGGAGATCTTCGGGCCGGTGCTGTCCGTCGTCCGCAGCCCCGATTTCGACGGCGCGACAAAGCTCGTCAGTGACCATGAGTACGGCAACGGCGCGGCGATCTTCACCCGCGACGGCGACGCCGCCCGCGAATTCGCCAACCGTGTCCAGATCGGCATGGTCGGCATCAACCTGCCGATCCCGGTGCCGATGGCGTTCCACAGCTTTGGCGGCTGGAAGCGCTCGCTGTTCGGCGATATGGCCGTGTACGGCCCGGAAGGCGTGCGTTTCTATACACATCTCAAGACGATGACCGCGCGCTGGCCGACCGGCATCCGCGCCGGCGCCGAATACGTGATGCCGACGATGCGGTAGGCCTGGGCGCCGGAAAATTGGAGTACATCCTTGCGTTGAGCCGTTTGTTTCAGCTTGCTGCATCTGCAGCAAATCAGCAGCAAACACTCTCGCTGGGGTTGCACAGGTGGACGATGGGTGAGCGTGCGCCATGTTTCCTTCGCGGCCAATCGTTCCTGCGGTATTTTGCCGAAATGATACGATGCTAATATGGCTATTATAGGGCGATCAAGGGGACAACGCGACAGGAGAACCGGATATGGAAGGCCGCAAGGCGGAGCTGTTGCAGCGGATCGAGAGCGACCGCGAGGTCCAGCTCGATTTCTTCCGCCGGTTCATCCGCTGTCCTAGCCCGAACCCGCCCGGTGATACCCGTGAGGCGGCGGGCCACATCCGCCAGTTCCTGGAGCGGCATGGCGCCGAATATCGGGTGATCGCACCCAACGAGGTGATGCCGAACATCGTGGCGACGTTCGAGGCCGGGAAAACCGGGCGCCACCTGGCGCTCAACGGCCATATCGACTGTTTCCCGGTGGGCGACGGCGCCGGCTGGTTGCGCGACCCGTGGGGCGCCGAGCTGCTCGATGGCCGCATCTACGGGCGAGGCGCCTGCGACATGAAATGCGGCACCACCGCTTCGGTCTTCACCTTTTTGTACTTGCGCGAATTGCGCGAGGAGCTCTATGGCCGGCTGACATTGTCGGCGGTGTCGGACGAAGAGACCTTTGGCCCCTACGGCGCCCGTTACCTGTCCGAGCACCACCCGGAGGTGTTCGGCGACACCTGTCTCAACGGCGAGCCGAGCAGTCCGTGGACCTTGCGCTTTGGCGAAAAAGGCCCGCTGTGGCTCGAATTCACCGCGCGCACCAGGGGCGCGCACGGCGCCTATACGCATGCCAGCAGGAGCGCCACTGCGATCGCGGCGAAGGTCATCGGCGCGCTGGAAGTATTGGAGGACATACCGGCGCCCGAGGCAAGCAATCTTGCCGCCGCGCTCGATCAGGCCGCGGTCGCGATCGACCGGGCCCAGGGTGCCGGCGCAGCCAGGAACACGCGGCGGGTCACGGTCAATCCGGGTGTCGTGCGCGGCGGCCTCAAGGTCAACATGGTCGCCTCCGATTGCACCTTCGAGGTGGATGTCCGAGTGCCGATCGGGCTCGACGCGCCGCAGATCCTTGCCGAGGTCGACAGGGTCGTCGCGCGCTACCCGGAGGTCACCTATCGCCAGATCAACTACAATCCGCCAAGCTGGTGCCCTCCCGATGCCGAGATGGCGCAGCTGGTGCGCGCCAATGCCCGAGAAATCGCCGGCATCGACCCGACCCCGATTGTCAGCCTCGGCGGCACCGACGCGCGGCTGTGGCGCTACAAGGATATTCCGGCGATCGTCTATGGCCCATCACCGACCGGCATGGGCAGCGTCGACGAGCATGTGACGGTCGACGAGTTCTTTCACGTCGTCAAATGCCACGTCCTGTCGGCCTATGACTACATGAGCCGACCCGGGTGATGAGGGAGGCAAGAACAATGAGTGCAATCCGACTAAACACGACACTCGACGGCGGTGCGCCGCTGACGCCCCTATACGCAGCGCCGATCGACCACCCCGGCGCGTGGAAGGTGGCCGATTTCAAGACGCCGGCGGATTACACGATCGAGCTCGACGCGGTCCACTTGCGGGACATCGAGCGCGCGATCCAGCAGATAAAGGCGGCCGGCCTCGGCCTTGCCGATTTGCGGCGCGAGCATTTCGAAGTTCGGTCACTGCGGCCGGTCATCCGCGAAATCCGGCGCCAGATCGAGGATGGGCGCGGCTTTGTCGTGCTGCGCCGGTTGCCGGTCGAGGACTACTCGAAAGACGAGATTGGCATGATCTTCTGGGGGATCGGCACATATCTCGGGCGCGGGCTGTCGCAGAGCGTGCTCGGCGACCGCCTTGGCCACGTCAAGGATTTCAGTCGCCAAGACCCGCTGGCGCGCGCCTACCGCAACAAGCAGGAGCTGTCGCCGCACACCGATTCCTGCGATCTGGTCGGGCTCGCGTGTCTGCGCAATGCGAAGTCGGGCGGCGTCTCTCGGCTGACCAGCGCCCTCACGGTCCACAACGTGATGCTGGAGGAATGTCCCGAAGCCCTCGAGCGCCTCTATCGGGGCTATGTCTTCCACCGGCGCGGCGAGGAGAAGCCGGGCGATCTGCCCTACACGCCGTACCGTGTGCCGGTCTATTCGAATACCGACGGGAAGGTCTCGGCGCGCTACGTCCGCACCTATGTCGAGGCTGGCGAGGCGGCGGCCGGACGCCCAATGGGCGGGCCCGAGCTTGCGGTTCTCGACCGGTTCGAGGAGGTTACCAAGCGGCCCGAGCTGATGCTGGAATTCACACTGCAGCCCGGCGAGATTTACTTCATCAACAATTACACGATCCTCCATGCGCGCACCGCGTTCGATGACGGCGATGCCGAGGAGGACCGGCGGCGGCACCTGCTGCGGCTCTGGCTCGAAGTTCCGCAGATGCGGCCCGTCCACGCACACATCCGCAGTGGCGGCATCGAGGCGGTGCCCGGTCGAACGCCGTCCTACGATTGGACCAGACTGACCAACAACCGCAACTGATAGGCCGCCCCTCCCTAACCCTCCCCGTTTGCGGGGGAGGGAAGGGTGGGGGTGCAGCGAAGGAATAGGCCATGATTGCCAACCCGATCCCCTGGCCCGATGGCGCGCGCTGCGCGGTCGCGATGACCTGGGATATGGACGCCGACAGCGCTTTCAACTGGTACAATAAAGACACCGCCGACAACCTCGTGGCGGCGCAGTCCTGGACGCGCTACGACCCGCTGATCGCTATCCCGCGTCTGGCCGACCAGTTTGCGCGCCGCGATCTGTGCCTGACTTTCTTCGTTCCCGGCTGGGTCATCGAGAAATACCCGGCGCAGATCGACCTGCTGCTCAAACACGGCCACGAAATCGCATTGCACGGCTATCTGCACGAGCGGTCGAACGAGATCGACAAAGATGACGAGCTCTATTGGCTCGGCCGCGGGCTCAAGGCCTATCGCAAACATCTCGGCACTGGGCCGCGCGGCTGGCGGGCACCGAGTTTTGCGTTTTCGAAATACTCGCTGCGCTATCTGCTCGATGCAGGCTTTGAATACGACTCCTCGCTGATGGGCGACGACGTCCCCTACGCCTTGCGCGACGGCAACGCGTCGCTGCTCGAATTCCCCGTCGACTGGACGCTCGACGACTTTCCGCACTACGCCCACAACCGCGATCTCGGCTACCGGATGCCGATCTCCTCGCCGCAACGGGCGATGGAAGTCTTCCGCAGCGAGTTTGACGCAGCCTGGGAATATGGCGCGCTGTGGATCTCGGTCTGGCATCCGGCATTGTCGGGTCGTCTTGCGCGGTTCAAGGCGGTATTGGAACTGCTCGACTATATGCAAGCCAAGGGCGGCGTCTGGTTCGCGCGGCTCGACCAGGTGTGCGACCACGCACAGAAGCTGATCGCCGAGGGCCGCTGGAGCCCGCGCTACGAGACGTTTCCGCTCTACCAGAGCCCGCTCCCCGAATTTTGCAAAGATCAGTGACGCCCGCGCCCCGCCGCGACTAGCCGACCCTCGTGTGCGATACTTGATTTCCGCACCACCTCCACGGTCATCGGACTTGCGTGAAGCCCCGTGCAGGTTTCGTATGTTCGGGTCGAAATGGGAGGTTACCATGCAAAAATACATCTCGGCGGTTCTTGAATTCGGCGCACCCCAGCCTGGGGAAACCGCGAAAGTGATGAAAGACAAACTGCGGTTCCACACCGATTCATGGGATTTGTCAGTCGATCTGAAGGCGGCGCTCCCCGAAATCGTGGTGATAGACGCCCGTTCTCGCGACGCATATATCTCGGGTCACATTCCAGGCGCAGTCAGCTTCCCACATCGGGAGATGAACGCAGCAACCGCGGCGAGTCTGGACCGCAGCAAGGTCTATGTCGTCTACTGTGACGGGATCGGCTGCAACGCATCAACCAAGGGTGCTTATAGGCTCGCCCTGCTGGGACTTCGCACCAAGGAATTGCTTGGCGGCCTCGACTGGTGGCGCCGCGATGGTCATCCGGTAACCGCTTCGGAGGAGCCGGGCAGCTTGCATCTGGCTGCCGAATAGGGAACGCCCTCGCGTGCGGCCCGTACCGTGTAGCAAACGTAGGACGGATAAACGCAGCGCAATCCGCCGTAACCGGCTGCAGCCGAGGCGTTCCCGTCGGCGCGCCTGTGTGTCGTCCTGAGGCGGATTCTGCAGCCGGCCACCCAGGAAGAGGCGCGCCTGAGCATGCCCGCCTGGCGGGCGAGCGGTGATGCCGTCAGAATGAACGAAAAGACTCGTTCGATGGGTACCGCCGACATCAAGGACATGGTTCGCGCTCGCTATGGCGGCATCGCCGCCGGTACTCTCTCTAATTGCTGCGCGCCTTCGTGCTGCGGCAGCTCGGCCGCGCCCGAAGCCGACGCCAAGTCGCTGCAGATGGGCTATTCGACAGAAGAACTTGCCGCTATTCCCGAGGGTGCCAATCTCGGCCTCGGCCTCGGCAACCCTCAAGCTACTGCGGCGATCAAGCCGGACGAAACCGTTGTTGATCTCGTCGCCGGCAGTGCGGGCTTCGATTGCCGCGACCTGGGTGCCGGGGCGCTGCGTCGAGAATTACCTTGCCTCGGCCATTATCGAAGGGAGGAAGGCTGCGGCGTGAGTCTCACTGCGCGGGCCGCCCGGATCAGCGATGCGGCAGCGATTGCCGCGATCTACAACGAGGGCATTGCCGATCGCATCGCCACGTTCGAAACCGAACCACAGACATCCGAGCAAATCGCCGGCTGGTTCGACGGTCGCCGCCCGATCGTGGTTGTCGAGAACAATGGGTCGGTAGTGGCCTTTGCCTCTACCTCTTCCTACTGTAGTGGGATTGCTATGCCGGTATTGCGGAGTTCTCGGTCTACGTCGGGCGAGAGGAGCGCGGCACCGGCGCCGGCCGCGTTCCAATGCTCGCACTGATCGAGGCGGCGACTGCCGCCGGGTTTTGGAAGCTGGTCTCACGCATCTTCCCGGAAAACCTCGCGAGTCTGGCGTTGATGGCGCGGATGGGATTCCGGCAAGTCGGCACATACCGACGGCACGCCAAGCTTGATGGACAGTGGCGCGATTCCGTCATTGTCGAACGGCTGCTCGGATCAGTGTAAGTCGAACCCGTAGTGTGTGCCGGGCGGATAGGAGGGCAAATGGCGCTGCACTTCACGCGCGATGAATTTGCCGCCCGCCGCAGGCGCGCCTGCGAGCAAATGACGGCGGCGCGGCTCGACGGTCTGCTGATCTTCCGCCAGGAGAGCATGTATTGGCTGACCGGCTACGACACCAGCGGCTACAGCATGTTCCAGGGCATGTACCTGGGGGCGGACGGCAAGCTGGCCCTGCTGACCCGCTCGGCCGATCTGCGACAGGCGCGTCTCACGTCGGTGATCGAGGACATCCGCATCTGGACCGACCGGGAAGGTGCGGACCCGGCGGGCGAACTGCGCGACATGGTTGCGGATTACGGCGGTCGCGGGAAGCGGATCGGCGTCGAATATCACGCCTACGGCCTCACCGCGCAGCGCGGCAAGATCGTCGACACTGCGTTCGCCGGCTTTTGCGAGCTGGTCGACGCCTCAGACCTCGTCCGCCTGCTGCGCCTGGTCAAGAGCCCGGCCGAACTCGAGTATTTACGGGAGGCGGGGCGGCTCGTCGACGCGGCGTGCGCGGTCTCGCGGCGGTTGACCGTCCCCGGGGCCTCGGTCGGCGCCGTTTACGGCAAGATGATCAGCACGATCATGCGCGGCGACGGCGACCCTTCCGCCAGCCGCTGGCCAATGGGCGCCGGCGAGGAGGCGCTGCTCGTCCGCTACCACACCGGCCACGGCACGGTGGTGCCGCGCGACCAGGTGCAGTTCGAGATCGCCGCCGCGTACCGGCACTACCATGCGGCGCTGATGTACGTGATCCTGACGGGCGAGCCCGACCCGCGCCACCGCCACATGTTCGATGCCTGCGCCGAGGCGCTCGAGGCCTGCGAGGCGGCGTTGCGGCCCGGCAATACCGTCGGCCAGGTGTTCGCGGAGCACACAAGGGTTCTGGCCGAAGCCGGGTATGCCGGCCACTTCCTCAATGCCTGCGGCTATACAATGGGAGCGACCTACCCGCCGACCTGGATGGACTGGCCGATGGTCTATGCCGGGGAGCCGCAAGTGCTGGCGCCGAACATGGTGTTTTTTCTGCACATGATCCTGCTCAACAGCGACACCGGGCTCAGCATGTCGCTCGGCGAAACCGCGATCATCACTGAAACCGGCTGCGAGCCAATCAGCCACGCGCCACGCCATCTGCTGGTTGGCAAGGACCGAGACCCAGCTTAAGAGCGAGACCTATCCGGGCTGAATCGCCTTATCAATGTCCTTTTGGCGGACTTGGTACGGCCGTCCATGAATAAGAGTGACTACGTACATTTATCACAATGCCTGAGCCTGATTCCGGTCTGCGAGCTAGACGGAGCTTCCTGCT
>Ga0187846_10000789_pt1 | contig 18048 bp, 22 predicted proteins | sample TC_taG_FD_161473 | JGI IMG/M metagenome (GOLD analysis project Ga0187846, IMG submission 161473) | Biofilm microbial communities from the roof of an iron ore cave, State of Minas Gerais, Brazil - TC_06 Biofilm (v2) | ecosystem: Environmental > Terrestrial > Deep subsurface > Cave > Wall biofilm...
CAAAGCGGCTCTGAAACTCGATCAGCGACTTTGGAAACCGCTCCTCCGACCCGAACATGGCCTCACCCTGCTCATCCTAGACGGATGATGACCATACATCGTGTTCTTGTTTTGTACACCACATTTACCTGGACCGGACACTCGTGCATAAGCCTTTAGGCGCGTATTTTATTGCCCAATTTATCTCCGGAAGTGATGAATTAAACGAAGATAAATACCGAATGACCCGGGAAAGTCAGTTGAAAACGATCGGATCTGTGTCTTGGAAAGACCTGAGGGAATCGATCGAAGATGTGTCGGTTGTGCAACGGATACAAGCAATACTTGATCGAAGCAAAAGGGATAGCGTATTTCAGGTGTGAAGCGGCCCTTGTGCACAAAATGTACAGAGAGGGTAATCGGCTGACAGGAGCCCGCACGGCGGACGTGGTTTAGGTGGCCTTTAGGTCCAGGTTTTTCTCGGGGCACAAGGGTTGGTCGAGGTCACGGCCAACATCGCTGAGGTGTCGAAGACCCGCAGCTCAGCCGTCCGATTGATAAAGGCGCGGGTTTTCGGCTCGTGGACCCCGCCCGTTCGCCCTGGCAAATCGTCTGACCTGGGTCGGCGACCTCCGATAGACCTCGGCGAAGACCGTGTTGAAACGGCGCAGACTGCGAAATCCTGCGCGCATGGCTACTTCGGTCATCGGCAAGTCGGTGAAGTCGAGCAAGCGTTTGGCGCGTTGAACCCGAGCCGTCCTCGCTACCTCAATGGGGGTCGCATTTAGATGGCGGGCGAACAGTCTGGACAGTTGGCGAGCCCCCACCCCGAGCCTTTCCGCTAAACCGTCCACCGAGGCACCCTCGCCATCCAGCGCGCCCTCCTCGACGATTAGCCGCATTGCCCTATCGACAGTCGCGCGGGTGCCCTTCCAGGCTGGAGAGAATGGGGCGGTTTCAGGACGACAACGAAGACAAGGCCGAAATCCGGCCAATTCGGCGGCAGCAGCAGAGGGAAAGAAGCATACGTTCCGAGATAAGGGTTTTCTGCCCGGGCACACGGGCCGGCAATAGACACCGGTTGTGCGGACCCCAGTGAAGAACCGCCCGTCATAGCTCGGGTCACGTGCTAATCGCGCCCGATCGCACTCGGCAAAGTCGAGCATCATCGCATGTCCCTACCTATTCGGGCGCGCGCCATACCGCCCACGCAGCCGCAGCAGAGCCAATAGAGATCACGGCATAGCCTGCCATCCAACCCGAAGCGGTGGCCGCTCCGCCAAACCAGTCGAGCGCGTTTCCGACTGCGACTGGGCCGAGGAACCCGGTCGTGAACCCCGCAAGCGCATATAGCGCGAGTGCGGCGCCGCGCTGCGCCGGATCGGCAGCCGCGACCGCACCGCCGGCGAGTGCGCCGACATCGGCGAAGCTCGTGATCTGCACCAGAATCAGCAACGGCAGAACGATCCCGATCGGTCCTCCTGCCGTCGCGGCCAAGGTCAGGCAGGTCGCGACCGAAGCCAGACAGATGCCGATGATAACGGGTCGGCGTCCATGCCGCACCGCCGCTTCCGCCATCACCATGCTGACCGGAACTCCAGCCAGGGAGGCCACACCCGAGACCACTCCGAGTGCCGGCAGGGCAATGTGGTTGCCAGGGACGCTCTGCAACCAGGAGAGATAAGCCACGAACCAGACTCGCACGGCAAAGACCTCCCAGGTATTGCCGGCGAAAGCTGCCACATAGGAGATCAGCGCGCGATTGCGCAGTAACGTTCGATAAGGCGGTCGCCGATGGTCGGATTTACGGCCGACCGATGAAGCCGGCAGCAGAGCAACAGAGCCGACCGACAGCAATGGCCCGATCCCTGCGGCGACAAAGGCGGCCCGCCAGCCGAACGCCGCATCGACCAACCCGGCGATCAGAAATGAGCCCGCACTGCCTGCCGCGTAGCTCGAGGTGTAGATACCCGCCGCCCGTCCCTGACGCGAGCGGTCGATCCGATCCATCAACAAATTCAGGCCGGGCATATGAACACCCGCGAGGCCGATGCCGCCAAGAAACCGCAGGACGAGCGCAACAACGAAATCGTTTGCGAACGCGGCAAACGCGAAACTGGCAGCGGCCCCGAGTAAAGCGCTGACCACATAGAGCCATCGACCGTCCATGCGATCGGTCGCACTCGCCAATAAGGGAACCGCTAAGGCGTATCCGGCGAAATAGATGCCGCCGATCCAGCCCGATTGGCTGGCGTCGAGTGTCCAATCGGCGGCGATCTCGTGCAGGGTCGCCGCGAAGGTCATCTGAGCGGCAAGGTTGGCCACCAAGCCGAATGACAACAAAATCGTGGCTCTCGCAGAGCCGCCGCGAACTCCTGACTGGTTGAACGCCCGCGCATCGGCCATGGCGCAGTTAATCTCTCGCGACCACATGCTCTCTCAGGTAGCGCGAAGCGTCACAATGCGCTCGCCGGTATCGGACTCTGTCCCCGATCAGCAAGTGTGTTCACGCACCCGGAAGTGCGCGCTGAGTTAGCGGAGCGGTTTGCCGCCATCCCGCGCGCGATGGACAAAGCGGCGGCTTGTCAGCGCTGTGTTCGCCGCCTACAGCCTCCGTATGGAGGCGCCGTCACCAGAGACCGTCGCGAGCGTATGGTCGGCTCCACAGGGTCAGTGTGAGCAAACAACTTTTAGTCCAGGCCTGATGCATGCGCTCCACCTCTGCCGGCGGATGACCCTTCTTTGCCAGGAACGCCTTGGCACCGAGGATGACGCCTGGCGTGTTAGGGGGGGAACGTAGATGACGGCGGAGCACGGGAGCTGGCCTAAAACCCGCTGGCCGTCATTTCGAAGCCCGGTGGTGCACCCAATGTTCATACCGGGAGCCACGCAACTCGAATGTGCCTTCGCATACCGCGCCAAGCCGTTCCACGACCCGCTTCGAAGCGTGATTATCGGGCCGAATGAAGCTTGCAGCCCGAGCCAGCGGAAAATGCTCGAACAACCAGTCGCGTGCCGCCGCCGCCGCTTCGGTCGCAAAGCCCTGTCCCCAGAAGGGCCGGTCTAGCGAATAGGCGATCTCCGGTTCCGGCCAATCGAGCGGCTGGAAGATTCCAACACTTCCGATGAATGCGCCGCTGTCGGTTCTTTCGCAGGCCCACATGCCATAGCCGCGCAACGCCCACGCCCCAATCGACGTCGCCATCGTCCGCCATACCTCAGGTCGGGTAGAGGTACGTCCCATGACCAAGTAGCGCATGACCTCCGGGTTCGCCTGCATCGCCGCATAGGCATCGAGATCGCTGGTCCGAAAAGCGCGTAGCCGCAGTCGGCTTGTCGTGACTGTTGGAATCTCGAATGATGCCATCGTCATGCAGTCCCTGAATTGTACGAGTCCTTGCGGACGCTCAGCGCTGGTGGGTAGAAGCGTCGAGGTTTATCCCTATTCCATCACGGGGAGGAGTCCGACATGAACGCAGCGCAAGGCTTTGTCGTACCCGCCGGCGGCGGCAAGCATTTTGGCTCGCCGACGCCAGGTCGCTCCTTTTCTTTAAAGCTACTCGGCCGCGAGACCAATGAGAGCATCATGATGTTCGAGGAAACCCTACCGGCCGGCACTGCAAGCCTCTTCCATCTGCACCGCGACAGTGATGAGGTCGCCTGGGTGCTCGCCGGCGAATTCACCTTTATGATCGGAGATGCGGTCACGGTCGGCGGGCCCGGCACCTGCGCGTTCATGCCGCGCGACGTCCCGCATGCCTGGAAGAACACCGGCAGCGCAACCGGCCGGGTGTTGTTTCTCTACACCCCGGCAGCTGCCGGGGGCCTCGTTGAGGCGCTCTCGGAGCGCCGCCCGGCCACCGACGACGAACGCAAAGAACTCTTCGAGCGCTATCGCTGGGAGGTCGTCGGCCCAAATCCACTTTGAAGCGGGCGACTGAGTCTAAGGGTGTGGCAGGAGGTCATGCGGTATCGGACGGCTCTCGCGATTGCGCTTGTCCTGTCCGCGACTGCTTCGGCCGAGGCACGCGCGGAGACAATCAACATCGTCGCTTTCGGCGACAGCGCGGTGTTTGGGTCCGGACAGGGTAGAACTCCTGGGGGAGTTCCGGTGGCGGAGGCATATCCGGCGAAGCTGGAACGCGCCCTGCGCGCGAGGGGTTGGGACGTGTCGGTATCCAACCAGGGTATCCGTGGTGGCACGGCGCGCGATGCCGTTTACAATATCGATTCAAGAATACCGCCGCTTACGAAGCTCACGATCATCCAGTTCGGCAGCAACGATCGGAATTTGCTCGGTGCGTCTGCCGGCAATATTGCGCTTAGCCTTGAGGAGATCATTCGCAGGGTTCGCGCCAAGGGCAGCGCGGTCATCCTCGTCATGCAATGGCCGCCGACCGATGCCGCTGCCTTTGCTGCGGTACAGCAGCGTGCGGATTCCTTCGCCACTTGGTATTCCGACTTGTACTACGACGGAAAGCTCCGCCCGGAATACGATTCAGGCGACCATGCACATCTGAACGCGGCTGGCACAGACCTCATCGTGGCGCGCGCAGTGCCGGACGTCGAACGCCTGCTGATGCAGATCGGATTGCGACCGACGCGCTGAACCAGTTGAAATGCCCTCTCAACCCGGGCAATCGCACCCGCCATCGATACTCAACGTGTCGTGACCTATCGGGCGCATAAACCCTTAGTACGGGGTGCTTCGGACGAGATGCCAACGCTGCGAGACTTTGGTAGCGACCTTCTCCGATAACTTTGGCGCTCGCCGGAGTCATCCATTTCGCACCGGACTGCTGCACGCGCTAAACTATTGCGCCAGCCGACGTGTTCCGGCTTGCGATCCCGATACGCAATGTCGTCAAATTCGGGTTGACACAGGATGTCAATGTATGGTTGACTGTCATCGTGAGTTTGACAGTGGAGAAAGATCGTGCCGGAAGCGGAAGCTACCCAGACCCGCGAGCGCGTATATCGCTGTTCCTTTTGCGGGAAGTCGCAAACGGAGGTGAAGACACTGGTCGCGGGGGCTGGCGTCTTTATTTGCGATGAATGCGTGCAGCTCTGTCAGGCAATCTTCGACAGGAAACAGACATCGGCAGCGCAAGAGGTGCCGAATCCCCTGTTGCCTGACAACGCGCCAACCGAGAGGCTGCTGAAGACCCTCGCAGGATACAACGGCGCATTCGAGAGGATCGATGCCGCCATGCAGGATATCGTCGACATCCTGCGTGAGCGCGAGGTGAGTTGGGCAGCGATTGGGCAGGCGCTTGCCGTGTCGCGGCAGGCGGCATGGAAGCGGTTCGGTTGAAGCGGTCGCCGGATGTGACAGCACTTGCCGTCAGGCAAAGTACGGAATGACATCCGAGGCCAACAGCTTGCGGGTCTCCCCGTCGTTCCGTCGATCGGCATTGATCAGCAAGTCGATGCCGGCATCCTGGTATTGCCAGATCGACGATCGCCGCGATCTTGGCGAGATGTCCGGGATTTCGATAACCGACCGCCATGCAAAGGGCGGCGAGGCGAATTCGGCTGGTGACGGCGGCCAGCGCCGACAGCTTGGTCCAACCTTCGATTGGGGGCTAATCGGCGACGAATTGTACGGCATTCTAAAATTGAATCGCATTCAAAAATCGAATGGCGTACAAGTGGCTGATGCTCGACTCCGTGCCACAGTTTGACGCAAACGCCCGCGATAAGCCGGGCCGGCGGATGCGCTCAAGGCTGCTCGATGCGGCGGCCGCCCGCTTCAGGGCCTTCGGCTTCGCGGGCGTCTCCGTGGCCGAGATCGCCGCCGACGCGGGCGCCTTCCCGAGCCAGGTGATCTACTATTTTGGCACCAAGGAGGCCCTGTTCGTCGAGGCAGCCTGCCGCGAGATGCTCTACGTCGCCCGCGACGCCGAGGCCGCCTCGGTGGAGCATGACGTGGGTGAGGCCTACGTCGAGGCGATGGTGCGCAGTGTGGTGGGCGCGCCGGGCCTGAACCTCTTCGTCGAGGCCCTGGCGCTCGCGCATCGTCGGCGCGACCTGCATCCGCTGGTGCAGCGCACCTTCGAGCGCCTCGATGTGGAAAGCGGCCGCGCGTGGGCCGAGCATTGCGCGCGGCGCAGCTGGTCCGCCGGCGACAACCCCATTCCGGCCCACCGGTTCTGGGTGACCGCGATCGGGCTGGCGGCCCGCGGCGGCGCCACGGGCGAGCCGGTCGAAGTGCTCACGGCCGAGATGCTGGCGCTGCTGCGCGACCGCGGCGTCCGGAGGGAGGACGGAACAATAGAGCGAGGCGAACGATGACCGAGTATCTGACGGGTCCCCGCCGGCTGCCGTCCGGCTTCGACGTGGACGCCCACCTCGCCCGGCTCGACGAGGACGGCTTCACCATCGTCGAGGACTACATGAGCGAGGATCAGCTCGCGCGGTTCCGGGAAGGCTTGAAACCGTATCTGGGCACGTACCGCGGCCGCAACCCGTTCGAGGGGCTTGCCACCGAGCGCGTCTACACCCTGGTCGGGCGCGGCAAGGTCTACGAGAAGATCGCCTCGGACCAGCGGCTGCTTGCCATCCTCGACGGGCTGCTTGCGCCCAACTACCTGCTGAGCGCCGACCACGCCATCTGCATCTACCCGGGCGAGAAGGCGCAGGCGCTGCATTTCGACGACTCCTTCTACCCGTTCCCGCGGCCCAGGCGCGCCATCAGCATTAGCGTAATCGGGGCGATCGACGCGTTCACGCCGCAGAATGGCGGTACCGTGCTCTACCGCGGCAGCCACAAGTGGTCTTCGGAGCGGATTCAAGCGCTGCGCGAGACGCTGGCGCAAGGCAAGATGAGCGCCGATGCCGAGCGCCGCACGCAGCTGGCCATGCCGGCCGGCGCCATCTGCGTCTTCCAGGGCACGCTCGTGCACGGCGGCGGCGCCAACCGCACCGACGTACCCAGGCTCGCGTTCACCAACCAGTACTGCGAGCCCTGGGCCCGGCCGCAGGAGAACTTCTTGCTGGGCGTACCCAAGGAGAAGGTGCGCTGCATGAGCCGCGAGATGCAGATCCTCCTGGGCTACGAGCTGCGCCGGCCCGGCGACATCATGGGCCAGGTGGGCGGCTATCACCCGATCAAGACACTCGATCCCGACTTCGTGCTGCCCGTCCTGCGCTGAGGCGCCAACACAGAGGGAGAGCAGCGCCGCTACGCCCCGGGGACAGGTCCCGTCCCCGGAATCCCGAATTATCCGCACATCAGATACGCCTCCCACTCTCCGCTCTCCCTCCGCGAAAATAGCCGGCGCCGATGCCGAGTGTCAGTCCTCCCCTGCTGATCGGATCGACGCTCGCCGCGATCTTGGCAGGACCGGCTCGTCTGGCGCGCCCACGCGGGGGATCTGGATCATGTGCTTGATCTGATGCAGCACGCCATCAGGTCATGGAAACCGGCTCAGACTTGGATCCGAACCAACGGCCGGAGAACTGCCCATGAACCCGTAAACCTGACCCTTGACTTCGAACATGCCCATGTGAGCGGTCATCAGCCGAACCCGCTTTCGCAGGCATTGATGACGATGCGCATACGTATTGTGTTCAGCGTGTCGCAGCACTGGTCGGCCGTGATCTGCCCGGTCAGCGCCTTCTGCACCTCGATGTTGACCCTGTCGATGCACGGGAAGTGCCACGGCTTATAGATCGAGTTGCACATCTCGCCGACATAGATCGCCTTGTTCCAGATCTCGCCCCACGGCTTCCAGCCCTCGGTGACCGCCGCGCTCTTATCCGACCGCACCGGTCAGGATCGGGCCGAACAGCTCCCAGCGCTCACCGTTGAACCGCGCCATCTGGACCTGCTTGATCGGGGCGAAGTCGGTGGGACTGGTGTTGATCGTGATACCCGGCATCAGCATCGGCAGGTCGAGCCCGTGAATGTTTGCCGCCTGCCTCATCACGTTTTCGCGGGTCACTCGTCGCCGCACGCTTTCAGCACATGCACGACCACCCCCGCCTGCGTCGGCCCGTAGGCGTTGAGTTGATCGTTCTTGTCCCCTCCGGGTACCACTTGTTCATGAAGCTGAGCCACCATTTGTAGCCCGGGTCGTCCTTCCATTGCGGATCAGTCGGGTCCTTCAGGAAGAAGTCTGTGATAATGCCTTTCGACGCCTCGAGCCCGGCCGGTTTCAGCGTGCCTGCGACCGAGCTGCCGATGCCGCTGACGATGTGGAGGGGCTTCCATTCGATCTCCGCCGCCTTGCGGATCGTCTGGGCGGCGAATTTGGCGATCGCGGTATTGACGATGACGTCGCAGCCGGCCGCTTTCATGCTGACAACCTGCGAGTCGACGGTCGGATCGGTGGTCTCGTAAGTCGCCTTGATCTTGATCATTTCGTCGGCCTTGTCGCCTAGCCCGTCGACCACACCCTTCAGATAGTCCTTGCCGAAATCATCGTTCTGATAAAGCACGCCGATCTTCCCGTCGGGCTTGTGCTTCAGAATGTAGGCGGCGTAGATGCGCCCCTCACTCTGGTAATTGGGCTGAAAGCCAATCGTCCAGGGATGGCCCTTCGGATCGTCCCACTTGGTGGCGCCAGTCGCGACAAATAGCTGGGGTACCTTGTGCTCGTTCATGTACTTCCAGATCGCGGTATTGGTCGGCGTCCCGTTACTCCCGGCAACCACGAAAACATGGTCTTCCTCGACCAGCTTGCGCGTCATTTCGACCGTCTTCGGCGGCGAGTAAGCATCGTCGTAGGAGATGAAATTGATCTTGCGGCCGTTGATCCCGCCCTGGGCATTGATCATGTCGTAATAGGCGCCCTCGCATTTCCAGATCGTGCTGTAGATTCCGAGCCATAAAATGTCGCCCGCAAGCCTCAGCCGGCGTCCCACGGCGATCGAGGCAGCCTCGGTTGGCATGATCCACTCTTGCGCGGTTGTCTTCGGTCGGAAACCCTGGTTCATTAATAAAGTTAATCAACGGTCGCGCCAGGGCGGCGGGGAAGCGCCCGGAATTGCTCACGGCGCCGGAGGCGGCTTCGGCGAACTTTCGTGATTGAGAGCCGAATCAGCGCAGGACGGACCGGCAGTTCTGGAGCGGCGGCGGTTTCGAGGACGCGCGCAGCGCTAGGCTGCCGCCCTTATCCGAGCTTGGGGATGAAAGAAGACCTCGGAGCCCGGGCGGATCGGCTGAAAATAGCCGGTCTCGTGGAGTGCGCCGTCGATCGCGACCGTGGTTTCTTCTTCGAGATGGTGGCCTAAGCCGGGGTAGAGCTCGTCCATCGCCTTAATGACGCCGCGCAGGTTTCTGGCCTCGACCGTGAATTCGCGCACCCCACCAGTGTACGCCGGTCACGCCCGTAAACCCGATCGAGGCGCGTCGGCGACGATCGAAAGCACTTGGCCCTAGTCAACCCCGAGAAAAAGCCTTGCATGGTCTAATCATCAAAGCCTACGGACCGCTTTCGAATTCCACAACGGCCGCTCAGTCTTGGCCGCGGGAACCGCTCTTCATGCCCCGGAGCCGCCCTCGGGATGTCATCGGTCGACGCCGATCCTGTATCGTGGTCGTGCTGATGTCAGCCGTTCGACAAAGAGGCCGCCATGGACCGCAAGTTTGTGCCGCACCACTCCCATTGGGGTGCCTTCAATGCCGTTGTCGAGGACGGCCGGGTGGTCGGCGCCGTGCCGTTTGACTTCGATCCCGATCCCTCGCCGCTGATCGAGGCGATCCCTGACGCGGTGCATTCGCCGACCCGCATCACAAGGCCGATGGTCCGCTCCGGATGGCTGCAGAAAGGCGAGATCAGCGGCGCCGGCCGTGGGCGCGAGCCCTTCGTGCCGGTCGAGTGGGAAGAGGCGCTCGATCTGGTTGCCGGCGAATTGGCTCGGGTCCGGCGCGAAGGGTGCCCGGCGGCGATCATGGGTGGTTCGCAGGGATGGTCGTCAGCCGGGCATTTCCGCGAAGCGCGTGGGCAATTGCGGCGGTTTCTGGCCGCATCAGGCGGATTTGTCGACCAGACCAGCAATTACAGCTTTGGGACCGCGCTGACCTTTTTGCCGCACATTCTCGGCAGCGCACAGCCGGTAACGGGGCCCTTGACGTCGTGGCAGTCGATCGCGCTGCACACCAGGCTCTTTGTGCTGTTCGGGGGCGCCAATCCGAAGAACACGCAGGTCGCCAAGGGCGGGCATGGCACGGCACGAGCGGAGCCTTTGCCAGACTGGCGCAGGCCGGCGTCCGCGTCGTCAATATCAGCCCGATCCGCGAGGACGGCCCGCAGGCCGCCAGCCCCGAATGGATCCCGATCCTGCCGAACACCGATACGGCGATGATGCTGGCGCTGGCATATACGTTGGTATCCGAGAGACGCCACGACGAGGCTTTCTTCGCGCGCTACTGCAGCGGTTTTGACCGCGTGCTGCCCTATCTGACCGGTGCCAAAGACGGCGTGGCGAAGGACGCGGCTTGGGCGGCCGCGATCACCGGCGTGCCGGCAGAGATGATCCGGGCGCTGGCACGGCAAATGGCGGCAACGCGCACGATGCTGACCGCCCCATGGTCATTGCAGCGCGCCGACCATGGCGAGCAGCCATACTGGGCATTGGTACTGCTGGCGGCGTGTCTCGGCCAGATTGGGCTGCCAGGGGGCGGGTTCGGCTTCGGCTACGGCTCGGGGGCAGCACTTGCCGAGCCGCCGCTGTCGTTTCCAGGGCCAGCAATGCCGGTGCTGCCCAACCCGGCGCGGCTGGCGATACCGGCCGCCCGCATCGCCGACTGCCTGCTGCACCCTTGTGAGCGCTACGACTATGACGGCAAGAGTGCCACCTATCCCGACATAAGGCTCGTCTACTGGGCCGATGGCAACCCGTTTCATCGTCATCAGGACCTGAACCGGTTGCGCCGCGCTTGGCGGCGCCCGGAAACAATTATCGTCCACGAGCCGTGGTGGACGGCGACCGCGCGTCATGCAGACATCGTGCTGCCGGCAACGACCTCGCTCGAGCGCAACGATCTGGGCGGCTCGCCGCGCGACCGGTTCGTCATTGCGGTGCACAAGGCGATCGAACCCGTCGGTAACGCGCGAAACGACTTCGACATTTTCCTCGATCTGTCGCGGCGTCTCGGCTGCGAGGAGAGCTTCGCCGAGGGGCGGGACGAGGCCCTTTGGTTGCGCCACCTCTACAGCACCTTCCGTGAGCGCGCGCACAGCAACCTGGTGCCGGACTTCGATACGTTTTGGCAAAAAGGCTGGCTCGAAATCCCGCCGCGAGCGCAAGAATACGTGTTATTCGCCGAGTTCCGCGCCGATCCCGAAAACCACCCGCTGCGCACGCCCTCCGGGCGGATCGAGCTCTATTCCGACGAGATTGCCCGGTTCGCCTATGATGACTGCCCGCCGCATCCGGCCTGGATCGAACCCGCGGAATGGCTTGGCGGCGGGCAGACGACCGCGTTTCCGCTGCACCTTGTCTCCAGCCAACCGCGCCACCGCCTGCACAGCCAGATGGATGCGGGGCCGGTCAGCGCGCGCGGCAAGATTGCGGGGCGCGAGACATTGGCGATCAATCCCGTCGATGCCCATAGCCGCGGCATCGGCGATGGCGAAGTCGTGCGCGTTTTCAACGCGCGCGGGGCCTGCTTCGCCGGCGCATCCGTGACCGAGGCCGTGCGTCCCGGCGTCGTTCGGCTCTCATCCGGCGCCTGGTACGACCCCGCGGGGGACGAGGACGAGCCGGCCTGCGCCCACGGCAACGCCAATGTTCTGACGCGCGACCATGGCACATCGCGGCTGAGCCAGGGTCCGAGTTCGGCGACGGCACTCGTCGAAGTCGCCGAATGCGCTAACCCGCCGCCCGTCCGCGCCTTTGCGCCGGTGCCGCTGACAGTCCAAGCTTAGCGCTGCAACCGGCGGAGATCGGGGGGGCGGGACCGCCGAGTTAAAGGTCGGGATGCTGCGAGCCGGTGCTGCATTCCGCTCGTCGCCTCGGGCCCTATCTCGCCCTGGTGCAACCGGCGCTGCCGGGGATTGAAGTGCGCACCGCCGAGGGGAGTGGATCCGGCGGCGTGCGATGCCCAGAACTTTCGTCGTCAACAACGACGCAATGCCGACGCGCTATTCGAACAACCGTTTCTGCCCCTATACCTGCCGCCCACAATACGCGCCGCGATCGGCTCAGCTGAGTGGATTCCGGACCTTCGCCGCGGCCCGCTCGGGCGGCAAGGTTGCGCCGAAAGCCCCCGCCCGCCGCGATCGGGTACTGGCAGGAGCGCCCGCATTGGGGCCGAGCAAACGCGAAACGCGGTTGAAGCTGTTGTCGCTTCTCCTATGTTGCGGCGATGCGCTCAGAGCAGGAAATTTTCGACGACTTGGCCGCCCTTTGCATCTCCGAGGGCTATATCCACGCTCTCGCCCATATCTGCTTCCGGGACAACGTCATTCGCTTCAATGACGAATTGACGCCCGACGATATGGCCCCACTGTACTCAAAATCGCGGCTCATCCGCACGGAGCTGACGACGCTGATTGGTCTTATGATGCGGGCGCCGATCGCCTTTTCCTTGCCGTCGCAGGAGACGATCTCGGACTATGTGAGCCGTAGTGATGCGCTGCTGAACGAACTCCACCTAACAATGCTGAGCGCTCGCGCGGATCTGTTTTCGGTGGAAAACGCGAAAAAACCGGACTTCAATCCCTTCGAGTTCGGTGACGTTCTGCGCGAAGCAATCTTCTACAGCGGCGAGTCCGCATACGCCTTCCAGTACCGCGACCTCGCCCCAATTAAGTATCGCGCCGATGCCGATTGGCTCAAGCGGAGCATGGGTGTCGATCTGGACGTTGGGCGCGAAATGTGCCGGCATGTCGCTCAGCTATTGAACGAGCGGCTTTTGGTGACGCTGAAAAGCCTCAGGAACAAACCACCCGCTGAGTGGACTATGCTGCCGGGTTTTGCGTTTTCGTGCAGCGAACTGGCTGTTCGTGCGGGACAGCCGGCCGAGCGCGTCAACGCCGTCGTAGAGGCATTCACGGCGCCCGAGGGGCGAACACAACGGCACCTTCGCTTCGCTTCACGATTTTAACAGCGCATATGCTTATCCCTTCATTCGCAAGGGACCTGACGTCTTCTTGCTGTTTGACCAACACGCGCTTACGGAAGCCCTTTACGAGACACCCTTCTACAGGATGTGCGCAGACAAGGCCTACTCTGCGATAGCTTTGAAGCATCGTGGCGAGTTCACCGAGTCATTCGCCGCCGAGCGGCTGCGGCGCGTATTCGGTGACGGCCGGGTGTTTCAGAATGTCGAGATTGTCAGGTTGAAGGGTAAGTCTCTCGGTGAGATCGACGTGCTCGTGCTCTTCGGTAACCGAGCTATCGTGCTGCAGGCAAAATCGAAAAAGCTGACACTGCCGGCGCGGAAGGGCAACGACCTGCAGCTAAAGGCCGACTTCAAGGCAGCGGTTCAGGACGCTGTGGACCAAGCGATCGCTTGCGCCGAGTTGCTCGGCGATCCGTCGGTCAGTTTGCGTTGCAGGGATGGGACGACGGTGCCGTTGGCTGAGCGCCCGCGGACGGTGTTCCCAGTGTCAATCGTCGCCGACCACTATCCCGCGCTTGCTTTTCAGGCCCGCCAGTTTCTCCGGGCAAATTCCAACGAGCAGATCGCCGCGCCGCTCGTTACCGATGTCTTCGCCCTCGATGAGATCACCGAGATGCTGACATCGCCGCTGCGGCTAGTCAGCTACCTCAGCTTTCGTGCGCGCTTCGGCGACAAGCTCATGATCACGCACGAGCATGCGGTTCTGTCCTTCCATTTGCGGCGCAGCCTGTGGCTCAAGAGCGACATCGGTGGGTACTGCTTGAAGATGACATTTCAACCGACCTGGATATCGCCATGGCGGCCCGGCGCGATGGTGTCCCCGGCGCAACGACGCCGGACGGCATCCTGACACGCTTCGAAGGAACGCACTTCGGTCGGTTTATCGCAGACATAGAAGACAAGCCAACACCCGTAGCGATCGATTTCGGCCTGATGCTGCTCGAATTGAGCGAGGACACGGTTCGCAACCTCAACAATTATATTGATCGGGTACTGGCAATGACCGCCGCGGATGGTCGGTTGCATGACGCGTCGATTGCTGTGGAGTCCACGGGCCTGACGGTTCATTGCAGTCGACTCCCTAGAGCGGAAGCCGCTATCAAATTGCGGCGTCACTGCGAAAAGAGGAAATATCTCGCGAAAGCAGACAGCTGGTTCGGTTTGGCCCTAGCGCCCAACGGTTCAATGCGGTTCTTTGCCGAACTGGTCGGCCCTTGGAAGTTTGATCCCGCGATGGAAGCACTTTGGCAATCTCCCTCATTGATGCGTCCGCTGAATGCGGGGGACGGGAAAAGTGGCCGCAACGATCCGTGTCCCTGCGGGAGCGGCAAGAAATACAAGCGTTGCTGCCTGGGTCGGTAGGTTGGATCTTTCAGTTCGAGGGTCCCATTCAGGGCATGGACCGGCATTGCTATCTATGAAAGCGAACGGCCGCTATGGGTCGAACCTCCCCGTTCCGGGAAGAGCGGGAAGGTCCGGAATCGGCGCATCCCCAGGCGCTGAGCACACCGCCATTTCAAGCTCTGGCGGCGCAATGTTCCCCCACCAAGTAGGGCTCAGACAAACGCGTTCAGCTTCCTTGCCGAGGCACGCCTGCGATCCATCCGTCCCCGCCGCTGGAGATTTAAAGCCATGACCATCGACGATTTGATCCAACAGATTGCGCAAACCGAACGCCTCATCGCGGTTTATCGCAATGCCAATGAAGTGATCGTCGGCACCGAAGATCAAATCTATAGCCGGCGCGGGCTTATAAACCGAACCGTCCTAACGGCGGCCGAGATCGGCGACACGATCGTCAATATCCTTGAGCGCCGGCTCGCGGCCATGCGGGCAGAGCTTGAAAAACTCGGCAACGAAAACCAGAGGGAAAACCGATGATCCCCTGCCAGCCATCCAGGAATATGTGTGCGAGGGGCCCTGCGTGCGAGGCGGAAGTTGGAGTGATCACGTCTTGCAGAGCTCATGAACACTCACGTGGCGGCGGCGTGCGCATGGTTGTCGCAGTCCTGACGATGAGTTGGCATCGGGCCACACCAATTCAGGTCGAAGTAGACGAGCGCGTGGTCTGCGCGCTCGAACCAGATCACACCGTTTAAAAACCGTTTGGGAACTCAGGGCTGGGGTTGTGATTAGCCCCACATGGCGGCGGCAAAGCTCCGAGAACAGTCGAACCTCGCCGTTCGCGGTAGGAGCGGGAAGATCTGGAATCGGGCCCATCGCACGGCAAGCGGCGCAAGCTCGTTGGGGAACAGGCGATAAATAGCCGGTATCTCCCGCTTCGTCACGAACACTGTCACCGCCCCGTCAGGACCGTCCAAAACGCCACGGCTAGGCGATGATACAGGACAACATCTTTGATCTCGTGGAATTGCTCGCTGCCCACGGCTTTCTGCTGCACAGCTTTCTGTCGCCGCTCGCCCATCTCGGCATCCCGCGCGTCGACCTGGCGCAATGGCGGCTCGACATCGCGGGCCTCGTGCAGCGGCCAGTAACACTGAGTTTCGAAGATTTGCGGCGGCTGCCTGAGCGGCGGGTCGAAAGCTTCCACCAATGCGCCGGCGCGCCGCGACGGCCTGACCTGCCGATGCGCCGGATCGGCAATGTCGTGTGGCACGGCATCGATCTGGCCGAACTGTTGCGACAGTGCGGCATAAGGGACGAGGCGCGATTTCTGTGGGCCTACGGGTTGGATCACGGCGAGTATGATGGGGTCAAGGCCGAATGGTATGTCAAGGACATGCCATTGACCCGGCTGGATCAGGGTGGCGTTCTGCTCGCCTACGCCGTAAACGGCGAGCCGCTCGCCCCGGAACACGGGTTTCCGCTGCGGCTCGTGATCCCCGGCTATTACGGCACCAACGCGGTCAAATGGCTGTGGCGGCTGGAACTCGCCGAGGAGCGCGCGCCGAGCCCATTCACGACAGTGCTTTATAACGATCCCGATCCCGTCGCCGCCGGCGCCACGCGTCCGGTGTGGGAAGCGCCGCCGGAGGCCCTGATCGTCGCCCCGGCGCCGGGGCGGCTCGCCGCCGCGCCGGTCAAAATCTGGGGTTGGGCCTGGGCGGCGGCCGGCATCGCGCTGCTCGATGTCAGCGTCGACGGGGGCGAGAGCTGGTCACCCGCGGAGATCGAACCGCGCCGCCAGTGGTCATGGCAGCGCTTCACGTTCGAGTGGCGGCCCCCCGGCCGCGGCAGCTTTTTCATTGCGGCGCGTGCGACCGACGTGCACGGCGCCGTGCAGCCGAAGGAGCGTGCGCGGAATGCGGGCCATTCCGTCTCCGTCACGGTCGAGTGACGCGGCGTGATCTAGCGGCCTCTCAGGCGAATGCCGAGTGGCGTCCTGCGCGAGCCGCTACTTTGCGAGCGCCGGCTCGCGCGCGAGATCGGTCATCGCGTAGCTGACGCCTTCCTGCTTCTGCGCCATCATCGTCGAATGCTGGCGGAATTCGACGATCTGCTTGGCCGGGTCGCGGATGATATAGATCGGGTCCCGGCCCGCCGCGACCGCCGCCAGCGCTTCGCGCATCATCCGGCGCATCAGCACGATGCCGCCGTCCGAGGCACCGAGATGCTCCTTTGTGCGATCGGCGATGACACCTTGCTGCTCGACCGCCATGCGGTCCTGATCGCTCACGTCGATGCCCCACCAGTCGGCGGGCAGTTCGCGATACTCGCCTAATTTATGTTCCTGGCGCACGAGGCGGAGCGAGCGCTTGTCGCTCGGGTGGAAGCGCAGAAAATAGAGGAGCGTCGAGTAGTCATCGACCGGTACGCGATAGATCATCGAGCGGACGAGCTCGCCGCCGCTGCCCTCGACCGGCGGCAAGGCAAACCGGTTGACCAGCGGGAAGCCGTAGCACGAGCGGTGCGTGTCTTCGATGCCGTCGATCAGCATCACGTTGTCGGCGCCGTATTCGGTGCGCTCCCAATGATAGGTGACACGCTTTCCGCCATAGGCCGGGAACGTGTAGCCGTGCAGCCAGGCGAGATGGCTGATGTCGACGATGTTCTCGACATGGTTCATCCAGTTCGCATGGACGTTGCCGACCTGGATCATCCGGGCCCCGTCCTCCAGCCGCAGGAGGTCGTAGAGCGGCAGGAGCGGCGCCGGCTCGGGTCCCATATAGGCGAATACCAATCCGCCCATCTCTTGCGTCGAGTAGGCGGCCAGGCGGATCTCTTCTTTGTAGCGGCTGCCCGCCGGTTCGGCCGGCTGTTCGACCCATCGGCGTGCCCGGGCCGATCCTCGTCAACAGCTCGTTTTCTTCTGCCGTCAACATCGCTCGCCTCCTGTTTCCTCGCGGGTCGAAGGCCCAGCCTTTGCGGACCTCCATCGTTGTGCAACTGTAAACCGCTGGTGCGCTGAGCCCAGGGCCTACACCCTCGCAAGACCTCGTAGCGGGTCAGCTGCATGAAGGCGAGGAAGTGGCCGCCGCGCTTTTGACGAGCGCGCGACCGAGCGTCAACCTCATTCAAGCTTGGGGATGAAGAAGACCTCGCAGCCCGGGCGGATCGGCTGAAAATAGCCGGTCTCGTGGAGGGCGCCATCGATCGCGACGGTGGTTTCTTCTTCGAGGTGGTGGCCCAAGCCGGGGTAGAGCTCGTCCATCGCCTTGATGACGCCGCGCAGGTTCCGGGCCTCGATCTCAAATTCGCGTACCCCGCCGGTGTAGCGGCGGCTGAACCCGGCGGTGAAGACAACCCGCGCGGCCATCGTCTTACTCCCTTCCGCAGCCGCAACGACGCCGGTTGCCCCTCACCCTCCCGCTGCGCGGGTCCCTCCCTCTCCCCGCTCGCGGGGAGAGGGTTGGGGTGAGGGGTCCGAGGGCATGGCTGGTCAGGTGCATTAATCGTCCGCTCCGGCGTGGTCGAGGGCGGCGCGGATCTTGGGCGGCGACATCGGGAGCTCCGTGAGCCGCCGGTGGATCGCGCTGTCGATTGCGTTGGCGATCGCCGCCATCGGCGGGACAATGTTGACCTCGCCGACGCCC
>Ga0187846_10000790_pt1 | contig 18046 bp, 16 predicted proteins | sample TC_taG_FD_161473 | JGI IMG/M metagenome (GOLD analysis project Ga0187846, IMG submission 161473) | Biofilm microbial communities from the roof of an iron ore cave, State of Minas Gerais, Brazil - TC_06 Biofilm (v2) | ecosystem: Environmental > Terrestrial > Deep subsurface > Cave > Wall biofilm...
GCGGGGCGATACGGCCCCTGTTACATGCGGCTGGGACGCCAGAAGCGCGACGTCCTTTACCCAGACGATGTGCCCTTCGAGATCGGCAAGGCAATTCAGCTTCGAGATGGAGATGATGTCTCGATCGTGGCCTGCGGGAACATGGTCCGGGCCGCGCTCGTGGCAGCGGGGAAGCTCGCCAAGGACGGCATTCGGGCGCGCGTTCTCGACTGCCACACAATCAAACCGATCGATCAGGAAGCCATTCTGCGCGCGGCGCGTGAAACCGGCGGCATCATCACGGCGGAGGATCACACCATCATGGGCGGCCTGGGTTCTGCGGTTTGTGAAGTGGTAGCCGAGGGTCATCCAACCCACGTGCGCAGGGTCGGCCTGCGCGATACGTTCGCCAGTTCCGGCCGCGACTGGCAGAAGCTGATGGCGCGCCATCACATGGATCCCATGGAAATTGAAAAGCAGGCGCGCGAGGTAGCGACCCTTCGGGTCCCCGCGGTCTGAGCATGGAAATGGTCCTTGCCGTACCTCATCGACGAGCCCAGCATGGTTTCCGCGGAAGAAACCTCTAAGCTGTTTCGGGCAAGTTGCGTGGCCTTGATCTCGACCGCCATGTGCTTTGGAGTGCGCGCGGATATTATGGACGCTCTGGCCGACCGGTTCCAATTGTCACGGGCACAAACGGGCTGGATTGCGGGGGCTGCATTCTGGGGATTCACAGTCGCCATGTTCGCCGGTGGCCATATTTGCGACCTGCTGGGCATGCGGCGACTGATCGCCTTGGGATTCTTTGGACATGTGCTTGGGATTGTGCTGACCGCCTGCGCTGGAAGGTTCTGGACCCTGTACGCCGGTACGCTATCGATTGGTATGGCCAACGGCCTCATTGAAGCGGCTCTTAACCCGCTGACGGCGACTCTCTATCCGGAGCGCAAGACCGAGCGGTTGAACGCCTTGCACGTTTGGTTTCCCGGCGGGATCGTGCTGGGCGGGCTAATGAGTCTGGCCTTGACCAGCCTGGGCTGGGGATGGCGTGTCAAGACTGCGTTCCTCATGGTCCCGGTCTTCGCCTATGGCATGTTGTTTCGGCGGCTGCGCCCGCCTCCTACCGAGCGCGTGCAGAGCTCGATACCGACCCGAGATATGTACCTCGAGGCCCTGCGCCCGGGCTTCCTGGTCTTAGTCGTGTGCATCGTCCTCACTGCTGCCACTGAGCTAGGACCGAATCAGTGGATTCCCAGCATACTTTCCCGCACCACCCGCCTGCCCGGCATTCTAGTGCTGGTCTGGATCACCGGTCTGATGGCGGTTGGCCGGCAGTTTGCGGGCCGGCTAGTGAGCCGGATGGCGCCGACCATACTCCTGCTGTTCTCAGCCATCCTCTCGGCGGCTGGCCTGGCAGGGTTGGGGACTGTGGCCAAAGGCTGGCAGGTATTTGCAGCCGCCACCGTATACGCGCTTGGCGTCTGCTATCTCTGGCCGACCATGTATGGGATTACTTCCGAACGGCATCCCGCGGGCGGGGCGTTGCTGCTAGCGCTTATCGGTAGCGCCGGCATGCTGAGCGATGCTTTCGTTGTGCCGCTGATTGGCCGTTGGTACGACGTCTGGGGCCCTGCGGCCTCATTGCGCGCTGTAGCGCTTTTGCCCTGCGCGGTTGCTGTAGTGTTTGCGGCCGTGTGGTGGAGGGACCGGCGTCACGGCGGTTACCTGATCATTAAGCTGACTCCGGCGACGCCACAGATTGAACGGGGGTGATAGGTAGTTGGGGTTTTTGCCGACCTACAACCTGCCATCTACCCCGGAGATGGCGCCCTGGTAGACCCCTAGAACTCGTTCCGCCACCCTCTCGATCGAGAACTGCCCCATCTTCTCCCGGCTACGGGCGCGTGTGCCGCGGCGGCAAACCTCGACGATGCCGGCAGCGATCGCTCCCACCTCACGCGGCACTAGATGGTGACCTTCCGTGTGCTCGAGCAATTCGGCGGTATCTCCCACCTCGACGGTGACAACCGGCAAGTTGCAGGCAAGTGTCTCCTTGACGGCGTTAGGCGAACCTTCGATCATCGAAGCCATAACCATGAGGTCCGCGGCGTTCATGTAAAGGGGCATCTGCTCCTGAGGAACACGATACACGTGCAGAATCTCGAGCTCCGGAACCTGGCCGCGGGCGCGGGCCACTGCCGATTCTACCAGATCGTAGCGCTTACGCAGTTCCTCGCGATTATACGGGAATAGGACGAATTTCTTGGCTGGGTCAAGGCCGAGGGCGTGGCGCACCTCGGCGCAGTCCAATGGGCGAAAGAGGTTCAAGTCGACGCCATTGGGAATGACGTGCGCCGACTCCAGGCGCAGCCGTCGCTTCATCTCATCGCTCTTCACGATCACCGATCGAACCAGACGAGCCAGGATATAACTGCAAGCTCGGAGGAACCGGCCGTAGAACGTGATACGGCCACGGCAATCATATTTACCCAGAACGTCGTCCCCGAGAAAAGAGACCACTACAGGAACGCGCATCTGGCAGCGAGCCACCCAGCCAGACAGGCCCATGTGGGCGTGGATAAGGTCATAGTGGGAGGCTCGCAAGCGCCGCCTCAGTTGACGAACCGAACGCAAGTAGTTCCAGCGGGACACGCGGCCGTTAATGAAGAGAAGGTCGTACTCCACCCCCAAAGGCCGGAGCGACTCCATCTGGGCCTTGACGAAGCTCCCGTAACCAGGATCGCCCGGGAAGGGCCAGAGGTTGGTCACCACCAGCACACGACAAACAGCCATGCAAACACACTCTACTACACCAAGGTAACGCACGAGGAAACGATCCGTGATCCGTGAGCCGTTCCGACATGAGCTATCGCGACAATCTTAGTGGCAACCGGGTAAGTTGGAATGTATGCGTGGTTCTTGCCAGGAAGGCAAAATGTGCGGCATAACCGGGCTGCGCTGAACGCTTTGCCTTCGGCACGCCAACCCAAGAGCCGCAGAGTTTGTGCGAAGTGGAATTCGGCGCTACCTTTCCTTGCCGGCCGCAGCTCGAGTACTCCGTCAGGACTTGGAGTTAAGGACCCAGCCGAGCCTCGTTGCGTGCCCAGCCAGGCGTTGGGACTCGTGGTAGGTGTATATCATGCGGTGAATCACGGTGACGTTGGCGAGCACAAAGATGACCCAGAGCACGGGAGCCATGCGGTCGAAGAGGGCGCCGATGAGGATAAGCACGATGCGCTCCGGCCGCTCGAGAAAGCCAACCTTGCACGTGGGAATAAGACTTTCGGCCCGGGCCCGGGCATAGCTGGTCATCACCGCGCCGATCATGACTCCCGCCACCAGCGTCACGTACCAGAAGCGGCCGATCCTACCGTAATAAACCAGCAAGCCAATCAGCAGGCACAGGTCGGAGTACCGGTCCAGGACCGAGTCAAAGAACCCGCCAAAGGGTGTGACGCGTCCGGTCAAGCGTGCCACTGGGCCGTCGGTGAGGTCGAAGATGGCGGCGAACACAACGGTAAGCGCGGCCCAGCGAAAGTAGCCGTAGGCGAAAAGATATGCTGCCAGCAGGTTGATAGCGAAGCCGATAAAGGTCAGAAGGTTGGGGTTGACGCCACTTGCGGCAAAGCCACGAACGATAAGGTTATGAAGGCGCTTGCCGGCTTCTCCAATTTGATGCGTGATCACGTCGTGTCTCCGAGAGCCACAAGCATACTCCGACCGGCGAGGAGACGCAATCAACAGCATGCCGGTTATGCCGGTTGGACCTACGTCCAGCGAAACCAGCGCACCGCCAGAAAGAAAGAGAGACCTCCCCAGAGGCACAGAATGAGCAAACGCACCTGCTGGGCGGCCAGGGAAGCACCCTCCAGGACGATAGCGCGAAGGGCATCATTGAACGCGGTAAGCGGCAAGGCCTTGATGAAGGGCTGCATCACGGCAGGAAAATGCTCGTAGGAGAAGAAGACTCCGGACATGATCCACATGGGCATCATCACGACATTGATGATGCCGCTGACCGACTCAGCCTTCTGGGCGCGGCTGGCAGTTAGCAAGCCCAAGGCGCCGAAGGAAAATGCACCCAAGGTGCCGATCAGAAAGATCGATATCCAGGAACCGAGGATCCGCATGTGAAAGGCCAGAACGCCAAAGCCCAGCAGCAGGAGGAGCTGCAGCAGGGCCAAGAGCAGCCTGCCGCTCGCCAGCGCGAAAAGAAAATCGCCGCGGCGCATGGGGGTTGCGGCGTAGCGCTTGAGCAATTTGCGTTGCCGCATTTCCACCAGGGCATAACCGATGCCCCACAGACCCGAAGCCATCAGGTTCATGCCCAACAGGCCCGGGATGAGAAAATCGATGTATCGCGCGCCGGGCTCGCTCGAGACGTGCGCGGAGGTCGACAGAGGGTCTTTTCGCCCTGCCGCAGTCTGCATCGCGTCCTCAACGGCGGCGCGAGCCAAAAGGCTTTCGTTGCGCGCTGGATCGTAGCGATATTCAAAGCTACGGTCCGCATGCGGCGTCACTACCAGATCGTATTTGCCCAGGCGAAACCTGTTCCAGGCGTCCTGTGCCGAGAGCACCTCAGCGCGTACGAGGCCCTTTGCAGAAGAGGGCTTTAGCAGATCCAACGCGCGCTGTGCGCCTGAGCCTGACACGATAGCGACGCGGCTGCTACCGACTGGTCTATTGGGGAAGGCTAGCCCTAGCCCTAACGCCAGGAGTATGGGGAAAATGAAAACCCAAAAAACCACCTCAGGCTCCCGCATCAAACCTCGGAAGCCGGCGATCAGGAGGTGCCAGTAACCCGCCCAGCGACCGTTCTCCCGCCGAACAGCCGGCAGCGGCCCCGGCTTCACAGGCGGCATGGCGATTTCGTGTTCGGTGTCTATGTTAGCCACCGCTTTCCTCCTTAGTTCAGTCCTCGCGCAGGCGACGGCCGGTGAGGCGGACGAATACGTCCTCCAGGCTCGCGTCCCGAGTGGTCAGGTGCAGCAGATCGGAGCCCCGGCTCTCCAGGGCCGCGAGCAGCGCGGGTACGGTCTCGTGGAGTCTACGGACGCTGAGCACCACAGTACCGTTCCCCTGATGGACGGCTTCGACACCCGGCAGAGAAGACCAGGAGTCAGCCGCAAACTCACCACCTGCTGTCGTGAACTCCACCATGCGGTGGCCGCCCAGCTTTTCGATGAGCTCGGCGGGTGTACCGGAGGCGATCATCACACCGTGATCAACAATCGCAATCCGGTCGCAAAGCCGCTCCGCTTCATCCATGTAGTGGGTCGTCAACAGCACGGTTCCGCCGCGGCGCTGGAACTGCCTGACGATCTCCCAAAGCTGGCGCCGGCTCTGCGGGTCGAGACCTGTGGTGGGCTCGTCGAGAAAGAGGATCTGCGGGTCGGCCACCAGGGCTGTGGCCACCGCCAGGCGCTGCCTTTGCCCACCCGAAAGTTTCTCCACCCAGGCGTCGGACTTTTCGGTCAGCGCCATCTCTTCCATGACCTGCAAAGGTGGCCGCGGATACCGGTAGAAGCTGGCGAAAAGCTCCAGAGTTTCGCGAACCGTCAGCTTTTCGTTAAGGCGCGTTTCCTGCAGCGAAATACCCAGCATCTCGCGCAATTCCCGGGAGTGGGTATCCCAGGTCCTTCCTAGAACCTCCACTTCGCCTGAGGTCGGCGCAAGCAGTCCCTCCAGAATCTCGATGGTCGTCGTTTTTCCGGCCCCGTTAGGCCCCAACAGCCCGAAGCATTCACCGACCCGGATTTCCAGGTCCAGCCCGCGCAACGCCTCTACTCTGTCGTCGTAAGTCTTTCGCAGGTTGCGACAACGAATCGCCAGGTTCATGTTCGCCGCACTCACCCTCTATTATAACCATCCAACACCTGCCAGAAGGTGTGGACGGCAAGTGCTGCATTCGCATTGATCCCAAGAGGCGCTCCGTTCTGGTACACTGCCAAGCGTTTCAACCCTTCGAGTCGCGCCGTCGAAGCAGAGCCTTACCCTAGTGCACTGCCCGAAGGGGGGAGAAATTTCAGAACTGGAGAGCCTGAACGCATGGACATTCGTGTAAACGGCTTTCAACTGCACTACGACATTCGTGGCGATCCGGCTGGTGAGCCGCTCCTGTGGGTCCACGGGTTTGGGGGGAGCGGAGCTGATTGGAAATACATCTTCAGAGAGGTTCCCGCCGGTTACAGGCTGATCGCGCCGGACATGCGCGGCCACGGTGCCTCCACGGGCACCGATGGGAATTACTCGTTTCGGCAGTCCGCTCGCGATGTGGGCGTCCTGCTTGATGTATTGGGGGTGTCGCGCATCAAGGCAGTTGGGCTAAGCGGCGGCGGGATCACGCTGCTGCACCTGGCAACCCAGCAACCGCAGCGGGTGGAAGCCATGGTGGTCATCAGCGCGCCACCGTATTTTCCGCCTCAGGTGCGGGCAATTCAACGCCAGTACTCCATCGCGAGGATCGGCGATATGGAAATGACTCGAATGCGCGAGCGGCACAAAGGCGGTGAGGAGCAGATCGACTGGATCATTGCACAGACACGAGCGATGGCAGAGACCTACGATGACGTGAATTTTACGCCTCCGCTGCTGGGGAGCATTACGGCGCGCACACTGATCGTATTCGGTGACATTGATCCGCTGTACCCTGTCCGTCTCGCCTTCGAGTTACGAACCGCCATTCCGCGCTCGTCGCTCTGGGTGGTGCCGAATGGCGGACACAGCCCCGTGTTCGGCCCTCATGCACCAGAGTTCGTCGCGACGGCGGTAGCTTTTCTGCGCGGCGAATGGCAGTGAACGGTACGTCGTTAAAAAATTCGGATCGGCACCTCAGGGCACGGCCTTCAGCGGCGCCCTCGACCTTGACATTTTCTAGCCCGAAAGGGCTGCCTACCGGGCCAAGCGAAAGTGTGGGAAAACGCGGATCTGCAGCCGGATGTGTGGAAAGCCGCAAGTAGCGGGTAGCGCAGACCTCCGCCTTTGAGGTCTGCGGCTCTCGCGCGTTCTCTGACCTCGCCCCACGGCTGGCAGTCAAATTCGTGTTTCCGGCTCCGAGGACACCGTGGTCCTTTCAGTCCGGAAAAAAGAAAAGGACGGCAGAGCCGCGAGACCGGCATACACATGAGAGCCGCGGACCTCAGAAACGGAGGTCCGCGCTACCCATCAGCGGGTGCGGGGCCAAGGCCTCCAACATCTGCCGCGATACGGAAGCATACACGGAGCGGGCATTGGTTTCCAGCGATTGCCTCAGGTAACGTTCTGCCGCATCCCGATCGTTCAATTTCAAGGCAATCGCGCCAGCGTGATAAAAGAATCGGGCGTCACGGACGCCGACGGCCAGGGCCGTCTCGATCTGTTTGCGCGCTTCCTGGTTGCGTCCGCTCACATGGAGCGCCCAAGCGTAGGCATCCAGCGTGTAGACGTCGTGACGGCGCGCGAACTCACGTTGCGCAACGTCCAGCGCCTTGGCCGGCTGCTTCGCGTGGTCGGCGTAATAGAAGATCAGCTCACGATTTGAGTTGTCCGCTTTGCTCGTTTCCAACAACGACTTGGTTTCGAACTCGGCAAAGGCCTTCTGGGCTTGAGCGTTCTGGCCGGCAAGCTCCAGGGCCTGCGCCAGGTCGTACAGATTCTCCGCGTGGGGCGCAGCCTGATACCGCTGTTTCAGCAAAGACACGGCTTCATCGTATTTCTTCAGATCAATTCTCACCTTGGCCAGATTGCCCAGCGCATAGTGATAACCAGGAAAGAGTGTCAGGGCCTGGTGAAGGCTCGTCTCGGCTTCGGCAAGCCTTCCTGCAGACAACTGAAGATGCGCGATCTGCGCAAGAATCCACGCTGCATCCTCAACTTCGCCCGGTGGGGTGGACTGAAGGGCCATATTCAGAAGCTCCAAAGAGCCGTCAACGTCCCCGAACAGCTCACGCAGGTACGCCGCGCGCGTTATCGCCGGAAGATTTCCGGGACGCAGATCAAGCATGAGCTGGGCCGCCTTCTCTGCCTCGCCGTAGTTTCCCAACTCGGCATTTGCGTCGGTCAGAAAGCCGTAGACCATTACGTCATCGGGCACGCGTTGGTTGAGTTTCTGCGCCGTCTCTCGGGCTGCCGCGAACTCGTGTTTCCCCAGCAACAGCCAGACTCCGATTCGCTCTCCGTCGAAGTTGCCGGGGGCAATCTCAAACGACTTCTTCAATGTTTCCTCGGCCTGGGCATAAAAGCTGACGTCGGAGGTCTCTCGGGCGCGTCGCGATAGCGCCAGAGCGAGGGCGTTGTAGGCTTCGTAGTTCTTCGGATTCTTCTCGATAAGCCTTTGAGCTTGGGCGATGCTGCGCTCGGCAGGCGAGGGTTTGGGGTCCGCAGAGAGTGTGAGGCTTTCCGCGGAAGGGGGTAATGCAGCCGTGACAATCAGCAGGAGACCAACCAGTTTTTTCATAATGTTCCTCCCTTTCAAGTTTTTCGGCAACATTGCAAGCCAGAGACCCTCACCCGTCCCGACAAGTCGGGACACCCTCCCTTTGGGGCCTTGGGGAGAGGGGTGGAGTTTCCAGATTTTTGCCCTCTCCCTGGGGAGAGGGTGACGATCCCGCGAAGCGGGAGAGCCGGGTGAGGGGTCATGGCTCGCAGGCCTGAGGCCAAGCCTCGCTAGGTATCAGTTACTCCTCAGGGCAGACGCCATCCGGTTGCCCGCTACATCCCACCTGACCGGGGCCTTTGTGATGGCTGTCGCGACCGCTGTGAGCGGGAAGAACGTAGGGGAACGTTGTTCTGTACCCGCCGTCTGCCACGTTCGTGCCATCGCCGATCCGCGCGTCGTACTTGACGGGATCGGCGAGGATTCCGGCAACAGCCCGCGAAGCGATGTCCACCACGTCGTCAATGGGACGTCGTCCTTGCGGGAATCCGGCAAGGTCGCCCGCCAGGAAGCCCAGGCGTTTCTGGCTGCCTACCGCCGTTGGTGGAATACCGGTGTTAAGCCGCAGCAGGTCAGCCACCGGACCCGCGTCGGCCGGACCGCATCCCGGACAAATGGGAGCCATGTACTGGACCAACGGAAGCAGGTCAGTTCGCGGCGCCGGGGGAATTGGAATCCCAAGGACCGAGGAGAAAAGATGGGCCAGCAGCGGATCAAGGAAGAAGCTGGCGAACCGCGAGTCATTCTGGGGATCGGAGACACTAAATAGGTCTTTCGAGCCCGTTCCTATCAGGAGTTCGTTCATCAGCGGGTTGCCCTCGCGGTTCACCTGCCTCCACACCCCCGAGCCTTGCACCTGCCCGTTGACACGGCGGATGGTGATGCGCTGACGGTCGGTTTCGCCGTAGGTCCCGATCACAGCCTGCTTCTCGCCCGGGCCGTGAAGTTTTCCATCAACGGTGAGCATGGTGATAGGAATTTCCAGCACGATCGAGTTGACGTTAAATCCCGCCACAGCGTTGGGCGCGTAGTTGTGCTTGTCGTCTGCATCCACGGCAGGGCTAAGGATTCCTCCCACGCCCATGCGGAAGTTGAACGAATCGAACGCAGCACCGAGATCGATGTAGAACGGGTCGTTTACTGTCCCGGCAAACACGCGGACGCCATCGTCGAGAGAATAGATGCCCTGGTCAAACAGCTCTCCGTAGTGCGGCATGGTAAGCGGTCCAACATTGCTGGGCACGGCAAAAAGCTTGCGGCCGCCGGTCAGATCCGTCGCGACGCCGTTTTTGATCATCGTCACGGAATAGGTTTGCCGCAGGCTCAATCCTTCTGAGCCCGGCCCATCCAGCGCCGTGATCGGCGGGATCCCTGCGATCCCACCCACGTAACCGGTGAATACTCCGGGTTGGCGAATTTCGGTCTTAAAGCGAAACACAAAACTGATGTCAATCTTTCCGTCCTGGTTGTTGTCAACGTTCATGACGTACTGGACGTTGGGATCGAAGGGAAAGTAGTTGGGGCCATTGGAGGGCTCAAGGAACCCGTCTACATTGAGAATCATGGTTACACGGTGGGGATGGTCGTAGCTGACGAAGGCGTACCAGTCAGTCACGTCGGCGCTGCGGTCGAGCGCGGCAATGGGCGCTTCGCGGTGACTGGACGCAACCAGGCTGGTTGGGGCCAGCACGAACAGCGTCGTGGCAAGGGTCACCACTGCTTTGAGCCGGTTCATTCGGAACCTCCTTTGAAATTGAAATACGTGGACGTAGCCGCTCGTGAACGCCCGCTGCGGCGCTTGCGCCGCGCCTCAGGGGTTACGATTGGATCGGTCTACGAACTCAAGTACGCGGCAACTTTGGAATCGGATTGGTAGGCGCTAGATTTTTTTTCGTAGGTACTGACCGCGAGTGATTTTCATGAAGTTTTTGCTACGTCGTGAATGTATAGAGCGGGTCGAAGTCGAGGCCCGCTTGACGTGCAGCCATCCATCGCAGTACATGAACCTCTCTTGGGTCTGTGAGCCCGCCGCTCAGCTTGTTGGCAATGACCTCCAGAAAGAAGTGGGCCAAAAGGTCTTTGTAATAGTCGATGTCCGGTTCGACAACGACGCAGCTGATTGGGCTGCCGCCGGGACCTGAGACGGACAGCGTGTTGTTCTGGTGAAACGTCAATTGAACGTTGGTCACATCAAACTGCACCTGTTTGTAGCTCAGGGTGGCGCCGGGATGAAAGAGTCCCGGGTCCGGCTCCTTGGCAAATGCTCCCAGTGAAGCGGCAGCCTCCACGTCGGCGATAAGCGCTTGGTCAGCGTACGCGAAAAAGCGGTCCTGGTGCATTGGGAAGAGCGGGTTGTCCCAGATGGGCTGCCAATAATAATCAATCGGAGTCTTGCCGCTGGGGAGGGTGATCTGCGACATGGCCGTCAGAAGGTTGAGCAGGCACGCCAAAACCGACCCGTCCGATTGTTCCATCAGGTTTTGGTAGCGCGCCGGAGCATCAGCGATCCCGGTTGAGAGAATCTCGGCGAAGCGCGGCCGGCGACTGCTGAGGACGTTCCACGTGGCGCCGCTAAAGTTGAAGTGGCCCTCCTGCGGCAGGAGCATGCCGTTGACAACAGCCGGCTTGGCGGGCGAGATGTTCACCGGCTTCCAAGCCGCGCCCTGGTATCCTTTGGCCGAGACGATGACGCTGTAACCATCAAAGAGATTGTCGAAGAAAGTCAGTCCTTTGATAAGCTCGGCCGAGCCGGTTCCGTTGACGTCAGTCTCAAGCCATTCGGTGGGCGGCCGGCCATCGAATATTTTGGCCGACCACTCCACGTTGCCGTTTAGTGCCTGACGCGTTCCGTCGACCAGGTTTATGAGTATGCTTCCCGTTGGCGTCGCACCCATGATTTTCCTCCCGTGCTCAGACAAATCCTCCAATGCGGTGGCAGCAACGACCGCGTCAGGTGCTCAATCCCACCAGGACCTTGGCGCCGGTAGGCTGCGGGACTCCGCCAGCCGGCTCGACGGTGACGGCAAAGGCTTTGGCTGCCACCCCGGCGGGCAACTGCGGCAGGAGCACTTCACCATTTCCGTGGGCGTCCGTTTGGAAGATCCCAGCGCTTATCGGATTCCCTTGCGTGGGAACAAGCCACAACTGGTACGTCTTCCCCGAAGGGAGTGCGGGAAGACTCGCGGCGTAAAAGAGCAGCCCTTTCTGGGGATGGTAGAAGACTTTGCCCTGCGGAACCGGATGAGCTTCTCCCGCTACGAGGGTCACTTTCGCAGTCTCAGGCGCTGTCAATAACTCCAGTACAGCGCGCGCCCGAGTGACTTCGGCGTTCATCGTTTGCTGCTTGCCTTCGAGCTCGCGGACCTGGCGAACTAGCTTCTTGTTGTCACGCCTCAGACCCACAGCCCATACGGCCAGAACGAGTGATAATCCGGCCAGCGCAGGCGCCGCCCATTGCCAGAAGAATGCTCGGCGAGCGGGGCGTTCCCCTGGGCGGCGACCCGCAATCTGTTTCAGCAGGCGCTCTTTGACGCGGCGGGGGGGTACTTCGGGCGGCACCGCCAGGGCCAGCAAAGCCACCCGCGCGCGTGCTTCCTCAAGCTTCTGCCTGCACTCGGGACATACCTCCAGGTGCGACGCCAGCTCTTGCGTTTCTTCACCCTCAAGCGCCCCGAGACCGTACAGGTCGAGGTCTTCTTCGAATTGTGGGTGTCCGTTCACGGGTTCAAGGCTTTCTTCAAAAACTCCACCGCCGCGCGCAACCGGGTCTTGACGGTGCCGAGTGGTTCCCCGGTTCGGCGGGCTATCTCCGTGTGCGTTAGCCCCTCAAAGTAGGCCAACTCCAGCGCCTGCCGCTGCGCTGGCTGCAGTCTCTCCAGGGCGGCCCGCACGCGCGAAATCTGCTGCGCCTGTGCCAGATCGTTTTCGAGATTCACATTCAGAACGACCTCCCGTTCGCGGAGCTCGGCGGCAGGTTCAGCGGCTCGCCCTCGCAATCGCGAAATCGCACGGTTGCGGGCGCAGACCAGCAACCAGCCGCCTAGGGACCCGCGCGAAGGGTTAAAAGCGGAGGCCGTCCGCCAGAGCTGGTAGAAGATATCCTGCGAGACCTCCTCAGCCAACTCGGCATTGCCAAGCACTCGAACTGCCACCGAATACACCAATCCACCATAACGGTCATACACTGCGGCGAGCGCCGTTTCATCCCCTTCCGCCATCCTGCGCATAAGAGCCACGTCGCCGTTGTCCATGGGGGAATTGGCGCTTCGGCTCTGCACAGTTTCGCTGTTTTCCATAATCCGTACGTTGACGAAAGCTTCGCCGGATTCAAGGTTCCCTGGGAAACCTGGGCCCAATACCTTGGTGGACGTTACTCTGAATGCGCGCACAATGTCAATGGCGGTAATGGTGATTGGTGATGCTGGGTCAGATGATCGGAAGATGGTGTAGTGGGCCAGTTTGGTCTCGCAGGGGCGAGTTTACCTCGCCAAAATGGCGGCATAAAGCCGTCTCGACATCAAACTGACGCGTTACGCAATGGGGATTTCGAAGCGTTCGAAGCAGCCGGCGGCAAAGCGGCGATTTTTCGGACCTTCCAAGGACGTGGGGAGTGGGCTCACTTCACCTTGGTGGCGGTGACCTCGACCTCGTACCGGCGATCGGCAGTCACATCGTCAATGGAGCCGACAACAGCAGGATTTCCGGGTACAACCAGTGTGGCATCCTCAAGGTGCAATCGACGAATCACCGGCGTAGAGGGTGTGCTCGACATTTCGGAGTTAGCCACGCTGTTCATTTCGAGGGTGGTGTCGACGATCAGTCCTTTGTCTGTATCCCACAGCCTGCAGTCGATGTTCATCCCGATGTCGTAATACTGGTATTGGGCGGGCGCCCCATCATTCTTGGGCGTGCCCGTCGCAATCGGAACCCTGCTGCCCACACGGACCGCAGCCCTGTCTGCCCCTCTTTTGGGGCCGCTGTGTGCCATCAGCACATAGGTCCGCGCATTCACGGGCTTTCCCTTCTCAATCTCGCGCACTACGTACTCCACACGGTAGACCGCGGACGGAGATGCCGCGGTGGGTTCCCTTGAGGGCGTTTCTTTCGCCTGCTGAGCGCGCACCGCGCTCGCGGAAAAAGACACGCACGGAAGAATGAAACACAAGTTTAGAAATCTGGCTAACAGCTTTCGCATGGTTCACTCCTTACCTGTTCGATCCATGGCATCACCGGACAGGTCCTTCGTTTCCAAAGGCGGCGTCTTCAGATCCGGAACCCTCAAGCTAGACATAGCCTCACCCTGCTCGGGAAACTCCGGCCAAGTCTCTTTCGGCGATTGCCGAAGTAAGCTTACGAGAAGCCTTTCTTCCTGAGAGAGCGGCGCCGGTGACGGAAAAACGTCCCGGCGTGGCTCCTTTTGCGGTGCAGGGCTTTGTGCGACTTCAGTGTTCCCTGGCTTCCCGAAATGAGCAACCGGCGCAGACTTAGAAACCAAGTCCGCCCTACCCCTTTGCAGCTCGGCGAAGCGCTCGAGACCGGGGTCTCTGTGGTGACGCGTGAATGACTGCGCGGGCAGCACTGCGGCCGTCTTCGGGGAAGCTACCACCTTCCGAACGGGCCTAGGTGGCTGAGTTACGGAAATCGGCGCCTGGAGCCGCCAGCGGTAAGCTGCGAAGACCAGTGCCAGGATGGCCCCTGCCGCCGCCAGGCCGGCGCCAATCCGCCAAGCGTCCGTCCGCCACGGCGCAACTACTTGCTCAGTGCGGAGCCGGGCGAGGATGCGATTCTCTAGCCCGGGTCTCGGCTGGACGTTACGATACCGCGCCAGGCCGGCATCCAGCAGATCGTCCACAAAACGGTTGTGCTCGTTTTCGTGCATATTCGTTCTCCATCTCGTGTTCGTTAGGTCCTCTACCCTTTAATCTGTCCGGCCTCTTGCACCGCTAGGAGCTTCTCCTTCAGGATCCGCCGCGCACGCCACAATCGCTCGCGGACCGAGCCTTGCGGGATGCCCAGCACCGCGGCAATTTCGGTTGAAGACAACTCGCCCGTCAGTGAAAGGGTGAGGGCGTCACGCAGGTGCCGCGGCAACCCTTCAATCAGGCGACCCAGCAGGAGCTTCATCTGCCCGCTCGCCGCAATCTCATCCGCACCGGCCCCGTTGGCCCGCAGTTCGGAGACCCCTTCAGCAGCCTCTTGCAGCGAGACTTCCGGCACTGCTCTTTGGCGGTCGAGCGCCACGCGCCAGACAACACGCACCAGCCACGCACGCAGGTTGCGGATCGAATGCAACCGGTTTTGCTTGCCATAGCGCACGAGGCGCACAAAGGTTTCCTGCGAGGCGTCTTCGGCATCATGATGGTTTCGCAGCACCGAGAAGGCAATACTGTACACAGCCCGCGAGTGCTCACGAACCGCTTCCTCCACCGCGGCATCCAGGGTGTAAGCAATCGGAGGCGCTTCGCTCAAAATGGCCTGCTCTGGCACAAACATCCCGGCCCTTAAAAGATAAGACGCCCCTTCCGCCAAAGCGTTCAGGATTATTTCAAACCTGCGAAACATGTAAATCAGCTCGAGGAGCAACTCCCGACATGTCATCCCGATCCCGCAAGCGGGGCGGGATCTGCTTTTTTGCCTGTTTCAACCAGGAAACGGCGGATGATTCTCCCGTACCCGCGGGATCAGTGACGACGTTGTCCGTTTTCACCAGCCCACTACCTAAAAATCGAAACGGTAGCCCAGGATCATCTTTACGATGAGATGATCGGTGCTGGACGTCATCCCGAAGCCGACGCCGAAATTGAACTCCCACTTGGGGGAGAGATTAAGGTCAATGGTGGGGAATATCTGGTGTTGTTGGTTCCTCAGAGTGTCGAAGCCCGCCAGACTACCCAGCGAGCTATAATACTCGAATCCGCCGGCGACCTTGGCAGTGACGTCATAGCTCAGCTTGAAACTCGGTGCGAACTCAACGCCCTTGTTAACACTTGGACCGTGAAAGGAGCGATCCATTGCGGGGTTGAACGACCAGTACCATCGTCCTCGCTTCTGGTCGATGATAGGACGTATTTCAAGAGTCCAGGTGTCCGTGGCAAAGATGGGGCGTTGATAACCGAACTCGAGCGAAAGACTTACACCCACCGGCCAGTGCCAGGTTTCCGGCACCCGAACCCGCGGCCGGATGTGGCTGCCTACATATTGCCAGCCGTACCCGGGGTTCGCGCTCGTGAAAATGTAAAAACCGGTCTCGAAGAGGTCAGTAAAACCATGCGTGATCTCAATCGTCTCGTGCAAAGCGCCGTTCGTGGGCAACACCCCGTCCACAATCCCAATGCTGCCTTCCATGGTGCCGTTCGTGTGGCTCTCAACCATCGTTCGGTGGGGTTCCATTGTGTCGGAGCCGTACACCTGGATTTCGTAATTATCCTGGGCGAGGGCACTTGGAGCAGCCAGGAGCATTGCCGCCGCCACCAAAATAAGGTAAATCGCTGCACTAGAGGTCCTGGTGTGCTTTGGGGTCGAGGGTGCGATTCCCTCAAGAATCGGGAGGCCAGCTTGATTAATTAACCGTTTTGAGTATGAACAAGTTTCACTGCCCGGCATGAAAACAACCAAACCCCAACCCTCGCCCCCCTTTTGGGGGAGAGGGTGACCGCCGAAGGCGGTCGGGTGAGGGGGCTCTCCGAGTCGGGGATTTGGAAGGTCCCCCGGAAAGCCGCAGGCTCTCCGCCCGGGGAGGGGTCCAGCCGCGGCCGCCGATGCCTACCAGTTTTTCGCCGCTTCTATAGCGCTGCGCCTTCCAGAGCCGTGTAAGCCGTGGTCAAGGTGAGCAGAACATCGCGGTCCCTGGCGTCAATGACCAGGGACTCGAAAGGATTAGGTCGGCCGGGGTTCTTATTCTGCCAGGCTAGCTGCTGGAACATTTTCAGGCCACTGAAAATCTGACGAAGATTCGCAGCGTCTTGAGCCGTCGTGCAGTCGAGCTTCATGTTGAGCCGAGCCTTGTCGGCGGTCTCCACACTGTAAGAGAGTGACTCAACGGTCTGGAAAGCCTTCGACCAATCCAACTCGACCTCCTGCTGCCCCGGCATCCATCCCTTGAACCAGTCGGCCACCGCCTGTCCGATGGCGGCACCCCAGATCGGGGCGTCGCTGTGGGCATCATTCACGAGCGCCGTGAAACGGCTGTCGGAACTGACACTGGGTCCAGTGCCTTGACGAGCTTCCACCAGGGCAGTGAGCGCGTTGAGCGGACCAAAAGCCCCCCTCGTCTGGTCAAAGACCACAATGCAGGTCGAGGTGGGATCTTCGCCGAAGCAATAGGCATTGAGGTCCGATACGGATGTGGGCGCCAGCTTTTGAACGGCCGTGCGCCGGGCCATGTCCCCTGGGTTGAAATGCCCGGCAGCCAATCCTTCCAGGATCAGACCGCTACCGCCAGCTTGCCAACCCAGCACCAGCTCATCAATGTTCTGTTCCTCGATGCCGAGCTTCAAGAGAGAGGCTTCCAAGCTCCGAAGGCCCTCTCCCGCATAGCGCGTGCGCAGACTCTGATAGTCGGGCAATTCCCTCAGCTTAGCGGGACGAGAGTATTCCAGGCGGATGGTCTGGGGAGGGAAGCTGGCCAGCGCCTCCTTGACAATGTCCTGCGCCCGGACCGAGGGAACCTGACAGGCAGACAGGAATAAGAGAAACGTGCCAGTTCGCCACGCGGCACGGTTTAAGCAAAACATCGATTCTAGTTCCATAGTTAAAACTGTATGGGTTGTAGCGAAGAGCGTCAACAGAATTCCGGTCCATCCATGATTCGCAATGCCCTCGGATTCCGAAAACGCGAATTCGCCCGCCGGCCGTAGGTGGCGTGGAAAAAACGGGAGAAGCCGCAGCATGGGGTAGCCCGGACCTCCGTTGAAGGTCCGCGGTTCTCATCGCTTGGTCCGCCCTAACGAATATCACGATTGGGTGTGATGGGACACAGAGAACCGCAGAGAAAAGCCGCAGACCTCAAAGACGGAGGTCTGCGCTACCTTCTGCTCACTACCTTCTGCTCACCCTGATCCGCCTTAACCGAACTGTTGTGTTGCAGGCGCGATGCAGTACCTTTCATTCTCTGGTATACTCCAGCCGGTTGTCGGCGTCCAAACTCATAATTTAATTGGAGCGTTCAGAATGCCGCGCCTGCTGGGAACGAACCAAGGGAACTCGCTGTTCGGAAGGAGGCTAGCCACAGCACTAGCATGGGCGACCGTGTTTGGTCTGGCGGGCAAGGGGAAGCTCTCGGGCGCAGACTTTCCTCAAACCGAGATTACCAACGGCCCGCTCCGCGTGAAGCTGTACCTGCCCGACGCGAAGAATGGATACTACCGCGCCACCCGGTTCGACTGGTCAGGTGTCATTGCGAGTCTGGAGTATGAGGGGCACAACTATTATGGACCATGGTTTGACCGGGTCGATCCGAAAGTCCACGATTTCACCTATGTGGGGGCGGAGGTTGTGGCTGCCCCTTGTACTGCAATCTCGGGTCCGGTTGAGGAGTTCCAGACCAACGGAACGGCCTTGGGATGGGAGGAGGCCAAAGCCGGCGGGACTTTCGTCAAAATCGGCGTGGGAGTACTTCGAAAGGACGATGCGAAGTACGATTTCGTCAAGCTGTAC
>Ga0187846_10000791_pt1 | contig 18042 bp, 18 predicted proteins | sample TC_taG_FD_161473 | JGI IMG/M metagenome (GOLD analysis project Ga0187846, IMG submission 161473) | Biofilm microbial communities from the roof of an iron ore cave, State of Minas Gerais, Brazil - TC_06 Biofilm (v2) | ecosystem: Environmental > Terrestrial > Deep subsurface > Cave > Wall biofilm...
TTCAAATTCTTTGCGCAGGTTGAGGTTCTTGATCCACCAGCGCGCGCTGGCTTTCGGATCGCGGACGGCGAGCCCGAAATGACCTATGCTCCCAATTCGAATCGGCATGTCGAGAAATTCCTTGCGGCGAGTTTCGAGCGCTCACAAGTTTGCAGCGCGAGGATTCCTAATAGTCGACGGGGCGCAGATAGAACTCGTTGATGGCGGTCGTCGAGAGCAGAGCGGTGGTCGCGAGATGGCGTTTCCAGTGGGTCGAGTCGACGCGCCGCTTCACCAGCTCGACATCCTTGCTTTCATAGCCGGCGGCGATGATGTCGGCGACCGTGTATCCCATGAGCAGCCGGTTGAGGATCTTGTCCGCCAGCGCGTAGGTGATGCCGAGGTCCTCTTCGTCAGTCTGGCCGCGGATCAAGTCGGCGGTGGCGGGCTTGTCGATGATCGGCGCTGGCACGCCGAGGTGTCTCGCCAAAGCCCACACTTGCGTCTTGAAGAGATCGCCGATCGGGTTGATCGGCGGAGAGTCGTCGCCGTGCCACGTGAAGTAGCCGAACATGCGCTCCGTCTTGTTGCCGGTGCCGATCGGCAAGCCGTCGATCTTCGCCGATTGATCGAAGAGCGCGATCATGCGCGTGCGTGCCATGACGTTGCCGCGGCGTTGCGCTGAGGCGTCGGGCTCGTTGCGTAGGTACCCGTCCACCGCGTCGCTGATGTCGATGATCCGATCCTGGATGCCGGTCGCCTCGATGACCAGCGCGCCGTGCTCAAGGCTTTCGATGCTGGAGGTCTTGTACGGCATGCGCACGCCCAGCACGTGAGCTGGACCGAGCGCGCGTGCGCACAAGAAAGCGACGACTGCCGAGTCGACGCCGCCGGAAACGCCTACGACGGCGTTTTCGACGCCGCGGCGGCGCACGAGCTCATCGCGTAGGAATTCGATCAGCCAGCGTTCGGTGAGCGCGGGATCGATGCGCGGCGTGTCGTCGAGCGGCGCTGCCTCGATGATCGCGAACTTCGCGACGCTCATCGCCCTTTGCCGGCTTTCTTCTTCGCGTGCGCTCCGCTGCGCCGCGCGGCGGCGCTACGCTTCGTGCGCGCGCCATCATTTCGGCCCGCAACAACAGCTCGCTTCGGACGTTCGCCGTTCGCACGGGCCTTTCGCATAGGGGAACCGCGCATTTTTTGTGCGCTTCCCGAGCGCCGCTGGACCGGCGCGTTGAGAAGCGACGGTACGAGTTCGGGCAAGCTTGCTTCAAGATCGCCGAGTGCCGGCAGCGCCGCGCGCGCGACCGCCACGTCTTCGAGATTGACGTCCGCCCGCAGGATTGCTTCGCCTGAGAATGGAGCCTCGACGCGCAGGTCGCCGAACGGCCCGACCAGCCGCGAGGAGCCGGTGAAACCTTTGCCGCCTTCAAACCCGACGAGTCCGGCGTAGGCGATGAACAGGCCGTGCTCTGCGGCGGCCACGCGCGTGATCTCGCGCCACATGCCGACGTTGGCTGGTTCGAAGCCTTCCATCCCGCGCCCGGGAGACGCACTCGGGATGTAGATGATCTGAGCCCCGTGCAGAGCTGCGACGGTGATCGACAGCGAATGGACGGCGTCTTCGCAGATCAGGATGGCTGCGCGCCCGTGCGGCGTTTCGAAGACGCCGACGCCGCGTCCGCGCGACACGAAACGCTCCTCATCGAATACGCCGTAGGTCGGGAGGAACAGCTTGCGGTGGATGTGGCGCAGGCGTGCATCAGGTCCGAGCGTCGCGTACAGCGCGCTGTTGTACAATTTGCCTTCGGCATCTCTTTCGTAGAAACCGAGGACGACGTCGAAGCGCGAGCGCTTGGGCGCAGCGGCGGCAGCGACGCGCCTTAGATGCCGAAATGCCTGGTTCGCGGTCAGCGAGACATCGCGAACCCCGCCCTCGACGAAATAGCCGGAAAGCGACGCCTCCGGAAAAACGATGACGTCGGGCAATCCGCCGCGTCCGCTCGCGAGCGTTTCAAACGCCTGCCCGACCGAGCGAAGGTTGGCGTCCAGATCACCCTTGCGAGGCGCGAGTTGCACGAGCGCGAGGCCGAATTGCTTGGCTGAAGCCATCAGTGATAGGGTTCGCTCTTGGCGTGCGGGGGCCCCGCGCGTGCGGCTGGAAGGAACTTCTCGCCGAGCTGTATTCGTTTACATTTCGGGTGCGCGGCGCCGCTACATGGTGCCGCGTCGCGGTGTTGCAATGAAGGGGCGGCGAGCATGATCGTGCGGAGAATCGCGGTGGCGGGGCTCATTGCTACTTTGGTGGTAGCGCTCGCACCCGATGCACGCGCGCACGACGACGCCGGCATGCGTTCGGCGATGCGTCCTGTCGCGCTCGGATCGCCCAGCAGCACGCCATCGACTCCCGCGCCGACGGCGACGCTCACGCCGACACCGACTCCCACGTATGCTCCGACTGCAACGCCCACGCCGGCTCCAACGCTAGCACCAACCGTAGCGCCGCCGCCCGCACCAACGCCCACGCCAATACCCGCACCGACGCCGGTGCATTCGACTCCGTCGCCTTCATCGTCTCCCTCGCCGCTAGCTCCCTCGAGTGCGCCTTCGCTCGCGCCGTCGCCCGCCGCGTCCCCTTCGGCAGTGCTGCCGGCGGCGGCGCCGGCACCCGCGGCGTCCGCGCCGCCATCACAACCACCCACGCAACCGGCCGGCGCAAGCCCGGGGCCGCTTGCAAGTCCGCCGTTAGCGGGGCCGAGTCCGCCTTCAACGCCGCCGCCGACTCCCAAGGCCCCGGCAGGTTCGCAGCGCGTGGTGTTCGGCGAGCCGGCGAATACCCTGACTCGGGGATTTGCGAATCCCGCGTGCCCGCAAGGCGAAGCGAAGATCGCGTCGCCGATGCTCGCCGCGGGCGAAGCCGCGATCGGTTGGAATTTCATCGCGGGCATACGCTGCGGCGTCATCTACCGTTCTGGGGTATGGTTCGGCGATCTCCAGAATCTGAAGGGCATGAGCGTGGTTGACGCCACGCTGACGTTTTATGTCTCGCGCAGCCAGTCGACCGCACAAGGGCGTCCGCTCACAGGACAAGTGTCGTGCTTGGGCCAGTTGCAAATGGCGACTGCACTGTGGATGAACAATCCGAACAGCCCGACGGCGTTGCTCGGCACGCCGTATCTCGCGTTTCCGGGGAACCGCCCCGGCGACACCGAGATCTTCGGCAAGTACGCGATCAGCCAAGGTATGTTCGTGACCTTGAACGTGAGCGACGCAGTCCAACAGTGGGTCGCGGGCAGCCGACCCAACTACGGCTTCGTGCTCGCGCCTGAACAAAACACCTACTCGGGCCCGAATGATCGCTGTTATTCAAGCTACCGCGGCTTCACGCTGACGGTGGACGTCAAGAAGTAGCGCGAGTTCGTCGCTCGGGGATCGGCGGACATCGTCCCGCGGTCTAAGCGCCGCGTTTCATCCCCAGCGCAAGCCGGGCTGAGGACGAGTTCTGGGGATAGCTCTCATGAGGCCAAGCCCGGGCGGGCCCTGGGCTGTGGACGAACGGCCGTTCGAAGTTTTTCTTGAATCGGCCACATAACCGCTATATAATGGGGTCCAATAGGGTCCTTACCACTATGGATAGGGCCGGTCACGCGTTCGTCGAACTATTGTACGTTACTCAGAAAGGCGCTATATGAAGATCCAGCGTCGTTTTACCAGCCCCGGCGTTGACCCACTCGACACGATCGAGTGGGATCGTCGTTCTTCCATCATTCGCGAGCCCGACGGCACCGTTGTGTTCGAGATGCACGACATCGAGGTACCCAAGGCGTGGTCGCAAGTCGCGACCGACATTCTCGCGCAAAAGTATTTCCGTAGAGCCGGCGTACCGCAGTCTGATGGTTCGCTCGGACGTGAGACTTCGGCGCGCCAAGTCATGCGCCGGCTGGCCGGGTGCTGGACCGATTGGGGCCGCCGCTACAAGTATTTCGATACGGACGAAGACGCCGCCGCGTTCGACGCCGAGATCACGTACATGTTGATCAACCAGATGGCTGCGCCGAATTCGCCACAGTGGTTCAACACGGGACTTGCGTACGCGTACGGGATCACCGGCGCACCGCAAGGTCATTGGTATGTTGACCCAGTCACAAATGAATTACGCGAATCGGAAGACTCTTATACGCACATTCAAGGTCATGCCTGTTACATCCAATCCATTGACGACGATCTCGTCAACCCAAACGGCATTATGGATCTGTGGGTGCGCGAAGCCCGTATATTTAAACAGGGAAGCGGTTCGGGCACGAATTACTCCAATATTCGCGCAGAGGGCGAACCACTCGCGGGCGGAGGAACATCGAGCGGTTTGATGTCCTTCCTTCGCGTCGGCGATCGCGCTGCTGGAGCAATCAAGAGCGGTGGCACGACCCGACGCGCGGCGAAGATGGTCGTCCTCGATATGGACCACCCGGACATCGAGAAATTCATCAATTGGAAGGTTGACGAAGAGAAAAAAGTAGCCGCGTTGATCGCCGCTGGCTTCGATGGTTCGTACGAAGGCGAAGCTTATCAAACCGTCTCCGGTCAAAACTCCAACAACTCCGTCCGTGTTCCTGATCGGTTCGTAGATGCCGTGCGCAACGATGAATTGTGGGACCTCACCTGGCGTACAAACGGAAAAGTCGCGCGTTCGGTTCGGGCACGCGATCTTTGGAGCAAAATTGCGAGCGCAGCGTGGGCTTGTGCCGATCCCGGCGTCCAATTCGATGACATCATCAATGCATGGCACACCTGTCCTGCGGGCGGCCGCATTCGCGCGAGCAACCCGTGCTCAGAATATCTTCACTTAGATGATTCCGGGTGCAACCTTGCCAGTTTGAATCTTATGAAGTTCTATGACGCCGAGCGCAACTTGTTCGACGTCAAAGCGTTTGCTCACGCTGTCCGGCTCTGGACGATCGTGCTTGAGATCACGGTTGTCATGGCACATTTTCCGAGCAAGAAGATTGCGCGAAACTCCTACGACTATCGCGAGCTTGGTCTCGGCTACGCTAATCTCGGCACGCTCCTGATGGTGTCAGGCATTCCTTACGATTCGCCACGCGCATTAGCAATCTGCGGTGCTATTACCGCGATTCTGACGGGCGAGGCGTACGCCGCCTCGGCGGAGATGGCATCCGAACTCGGTCCATTCCCACGTTACAAAGAGGACGCACAAGCAATGTTGCGCGTCATCCGCAACCACCGAAGCGCCGCATACAATGCCACCGCGTCGGAATACGAGGCCCTCCGCATCCTTCCGATGGGCATTGATCAGACCTTGTGTCCACCCTACTTGTTGGCTGCAGCTCGCGATTGCTGGGATCGAGCGCTCACCTTAGGCGAAAAGCACGGTTATCGCAACTCGCAGGCGTCAGTCTTGGCGCCGACTGGGACCATAGGGTTACTAATGTCCTGCGACACAACCGGAGTCGAGCCAGACTTCGCAATTGTGAAGTTCAAGAAGCTCGCCGGTGGTGGTTACTTCAAGATTGTCAACGAGTCGCTGGCGCCGGCCCTACAAAACCTCGGCTATTCTCAATCGCAAATCCAGGACATCATTCGTTATGCAAAAGGCAGCGCTACGCTGAACGGCGCTCCATATATTAATGTAGAGACATTGCGAGCGCGTCGCTTCAGCGACGAGGATATTGCGAAGATCGAAAAGGCGCTGCCGAGCGCATTTGAAATTCGTTTTGCCTTCACACCATGGGCGCTTGGCGAAGCGGCTATGCAGCGACTAGGCTTCGAAACCGAACGCTACTCGGCGCAAGACTTCGACCTGCTGACCGAGCTAGGCTTTAGCGCCGACGAAATCGACACTGCAAATAATGCGATTTGCGGCACGATGACCATCGAAGGCTCGCCCCATCTCAAGGCGGAGCATTACCCTGTTTTCGATTGCGCCAACAAGTGCGGCAAGCTGGGCAAACGCTTCATCCATCACATGGGGCATGTTCGCATGATGGCTGCGGCACAACCGTTTATCTCCGGTGGAATCTCCAAAACTATAAATATGCCAAATGAGGTGGCCGTCTCAGACGTTCAGGAAGTCTATATGCGCTCGTGGGAGCTCGGCGTTAAATGCATCGCTCTCTACCGCGATGGATCGAAACTGTCGCAGCCGCTATCGACCAAGGGGACGGACAAGACGGCCAAAGAGGACGACAAGCAGCTCGCGCTCTCGGAGGAATTCGCGCAACAACTTGAGGCCGCGCGCCATCAACGTGCCGAAGAGCTGCGCCCCGACGAGATCTTGGCGGCAGCTCAACGCATTCTCGCCAACACGACGTCGACCGAATTCAAGCGGCAATTCGCCAAAGCGATCGAGCGCAACCGGCTTCCGGCAAAGCGCCGCGGCTGGACACAGAAGGCCAAAATCGCAGGCCACACGGTCTTCTTGCGCACAGGCGAGTACGCCGACGGCACGCTTGGCGAGATCTTTGTCGACCTTCACAAAGAAGGCGCGTCATTCCGGAGCCTTATGAATTGCTTTGCTATAGCAGTTTCAATCGGGCTGCAATATGGCGTGCCGCTTGAAGAATTCGTAGACAAGTTCGTCTTCACGCGCTTTGAGCCTAACGGATTCGTCGATCACCCGAACATCAAACATTGCACGAGCGTGATCGACTACATCTTCCGCGTGCTCGGCATGGAGTATCTCGGCCGTACGGACTTCGTGCAGGTCAAACCGGAAGACCGCGATGTCGACACAGCCAACCACGAGGACGCCGCGCAAGCCGAGTTTGAGGCGCGTGTTGCAGCCCAACAGGCGACTGACGAACATGGTGCCGGCGCAGTACGACCGGCGACAAGTCCGCAACCGAAGCCCGGTGGCAAGAACGGCGGCGCTCCTTCGGCTTCTGTTGCCTCCGCGACTACACAGGCCCCATACTCAGTACCCTCCGACCCGGCGCTCGCGGCGCAGATCGCAGCGATGCGTTCGCGCGAAGCGCAGATGGCGGCCATGATGGGCGACGCACCGCTCTGCGACGTCTGCGGCTCCATCACGCGGCGAAACGGCGCGTGCTACGTCTGCGACAGTTGCGGCCGGAGCATGGGCTGTTCCTAAGACGAAAAAACCGCAGGCCCCCTAGCGGGATAGGGCGCTATCTCAAGGGGACCGGCTTCAGGCTCTCCACGAGCTGCTGCGTTTGCAATAGTGAATCAAGCGGAACTTTGATGAATCCGCTCTGCGGACGGTCGAGATCGATGATCATTGCCATCGTCAGCGCGAGCATCGCGGCGAAGACGGTGTATGCAAGTATCCCAAACCGGCCGGTTCTGCCGTAGCTCGCCCCAAGCAACGCCGCAGCCAGCAGCATGACGACGATGACGATCACCAAGACCAAACCCGGAATCGTAGCATTCAGCGCCGCCGCCTGTTCGCTGCTGATATCAATCGTGCTGTTGAGCGTCTGAATGAAAAGCATTTCCTCAAACGAGTACGGGTTGTTGCGCGCGGCGCTGACCGCGAGCGCCCACATCTGCGTCTGCAGGGCGGTGGAACGGCGCCGCGGCTCATCACGGGCTTCCGCCGAAGTCGCGCCGGCATAATCGATGCGCGCCTGTACGTACGATCGAAGCGCCTTTAGCATCGGCTCGGCAAGCGGCGGCTCGAGAAACTGGGCTCGGAGCGCCGTCGTACCGATTGCGTTCGCCTCCTGAACCGTCACCGAACGCCGTTGGTCGTAACGCGAGACGGCAAGGGAAAACGAAAAGCCAAGGAGCAACCCGACGAGCGCAAACGCGGCCGCCTGGATGACGCCGAACGGCGCCTCGTCTTTGTAAACTCCCCCGATGCGGCGGCCGACGGTGAATGCGAGGAATCCGACGCATAGCGTCAGCACAAGCAGGCCGACAGCGATCAGCAGAATACCGACGGTGCTATTACCCATCGCGGTAGAGGTTCTCAAAACCGGCGCCGATACCCGTCGGCGCCGTTAATCGGATCCCGTTCCTCGATACTCCGGCATTTGGATCGGCGGCAGGCTCGGCACAGACGTCGGGACCCTTCGCCGCGATACGAACCGCCCTCCGAACCGCCGCGAAATCCATAAGTATAGCGTCGGCACGACTAGGAGCGACAAGCACGTCGAGGTGATCAACCCGCCGATGACCACCGTCGCCAGCGGCGCCTGGGTGGGACTGCCGATCTCGATCCCCAGCGCCAGCGGAAGCATGCCGCCGATCGTCGCGAACGTCGTCATCAAGATCGGCCGCAAACGCAACGGTCCAGCCGTCATCAACGCGTCGCGCACCTCGGCGCCGTCCTCGCGTAACTGCCGCGTGAATTCGATGACCAAAATCGAGTTCTTCACGGCAATGCCCACCTGCATCAACGAGCCGATGAACGCGGTCAGCCCGAACGCCCGCTGCACTCCAGGCTGAGAAGTTCCTGGACCATGCGTGGACGAATGTCACTCCTTAATGCAGCTTATCGCGATTCGCAGATTTCGCAGCGATGAGATCGACGCTGTGTTGAACATGCGCCGTTTGATGACGCTCGAACTTGATGCGGAAGATCTCGACGTCGCTTTTCCCGGCTGGCGCGCGCGTTTCGCCGCGTTCTCGCGAGAGCTCATCGCCCGTGACGCAGCGATGTTCTTCGTCGCCGAACATGGCGGCACACTCATCGGCATGGGTGGCGTCTACAAGCTGCGCAACCACCGCAGCGAGATCTACGGTCAACCGGCCGCCTACATCACGAGCGTCTACGTGACGCCCGAATACCGCCGCCAAGGCGTCGCCACGCGCGTCACGCAAGCTGCGGTGGAGTGGGCGCGCGACCACGGCTGCGGCGTCGTGCGCTTGCGCGCATCAGATTCCGGACGGCGCGTCTACGAAGCGATCGGCTTCACGCCGACGGACGAGATGGAATTGCATCTGGATCGTTAGCGATGTACGGTCAACCGCCCGCGAAACCGTCCTTCTGGAAAGCATGGTTGGTCAGTTTGTTCTTCATCGTGCCCACCGCACTTGTGACGCAGGCTATGACGCATTGGCCGCTTTGGGCTTTCGCAGCAGCCGGTCTTGTGGCGAGTCTTGCGATCGCGTTTCAAACCGCGCGCTATATGCCGTACGATTCGAAGGCCCAGTGGATCATCAACTACGGAAGAGTGACGCGTCGCTTTCGACGGCCCCAGAAGCCACTGAGCAAGTAAGAGCGCGGGCGCGCTAGGACAACGGAGCGCCACGGGGCAAATCCAACGAGTGCCCAAGCGCTTGATCATCACCGGCGACGATTTCGGCTTGTCGCCTGAAATCAACGAGGCGATCGAGCAGGCGCATCGCCGCGGGATCCTCACCACCGCCAGCCTCATGGTCGCCGAGCCGGCTGCCCAAGACGCCATTTCGCGTGCCCGCTCGATGCCCGCCCTGCGCGTTGGCCTCCACCTTGCGGTGGTGCGTGGGCACCCAGCGTTGCCGCCCGAACAAATCCCCGACCTGGTCGACTCGTCAGGCGCGCTTCAGGCCGACCTGGCCGGCACAGGTTTCAAGGTCTTCTTCAAGCCGGCTGCGCGTCGCCAACTCGAAGCGGAGATTCGCGCCCAGTTCGAACTTTTTCGCGAGAGCGGCCTCGCGCTCGATCACGTCAACGGCCATTGCCACTTGCATATCCACCCGACGATCCTTGGCATGCTGCTGAAGATCGGACCTGAGTACGGCATGCGCGCGATTCGTCTTCCGTACGAGCCATTCGCCCAGTCGTGGCGCGCGGTCAGATCCGGGTTCAAGACCAGGTTCGGTCACGGCGTCCTCCTCCTGCCGCTGATCGCCTTGATGCGCGCGCGGTTCAAACGAGCCGGCATCGTTCACAACGACTATCTTTTCGGCGTCAACGACACCGGCCACCTCACACCCGAACGCGTGCTCGCGCTGCTGCCGTATCTGCCTCAAGGCGTCTCTGAGATGCACTTCCATCCGGCACTCGCGTTGCCGGCGAGCCGGCCCGACGATGAGAACCCCGATCGCATCGGCTTCGAAGCGGAACGCGAACTGTCGGCTCTGATCGATCCGCGCGTTGCGCGCGCGCTCGATGCGGCGGACATCCGATGCATCACGTTCGCCGATCTCGTACCGGCGTGATGATCGCCTCGACGCTCACGGTCGTAGGCTCGATCGCCGACATCTGTGCCGCGATCGCGGTCGCCGGCAGTTTCTACGTTTTTCTTGCACTCATGCAGGTGCTGCGTTTTCGCCCGCAACCGGCAGGCGGGAGCAGCAGGGAGCCCCAGCCCGCCGTGACCATCCTCAAGCCCCTCTGCGGGCTCGACCCGCAACTGTACGAGAACCTGCGTTCCTTTTGCGATCAAGATTACGGTGACTACCAGGTCGTGTTCGGCGTACGCGACCCCGCCGATCCCGCGATCCCCGTCGTGCAGCGCATCCTCGGCGAGTTTCCGCACAAGGACGTCGAACTCGTCGTCGATCCTCGAGTGCGAGCGGTCAACTTTAAAGTCGCGAATTTGATGAACATGCTCGAGCGCGCCAAGCACGCTGTCCTGGCAATCGCAGATTCCGATATGCGCGTGCGAGCTGACTACCTTCGCAACGTCATCGCGCCGTTCGACGACGAAGGCGTCGGCGCTGTCACGATGCTCTTCGGCGCGCGGCCGGTGGCAGGTCTTGCGTCGCGCCTACGCGCGATGCTGACGAACGAACATTTCATTCCATCGGTGCTCGTCAAGCTCTCGTTTGGGAAACCCGACATCGGATTCGGTTCGACGCTCGCGTTCGCACGCAGCACCCTCGAACGCGTCGGCGGTTTCGAAGCCGTCGGCAGTCGCTTGGCAGAAGATACCGCGCTCACGAAGCGCATTCGCCGGCTTGGTCTTGACGTGCGCGTGCCGCCGTACGTCGTGCAGACGATTGAAAGCGACGATGCACGGGCGCTGTGGGACCACGAGATGCGCTGGACGCGCACGATCCGGGCGCTTGCGCCCGCCGGTTTCCTCGGCTCGATCGTCACGTACCCGCTTCCGTTCGCACTGCTCTTCCTCGCGCTATCGCACGACCGATGGGTTGGCGCGGGGGTTGTTGCGCTCGTCCTCGTGCTTCGGGTCATGTTGCACTATGCCGTGCGGCGCGCGCTCCAACTCGAGCACAGCGATGATCTGTGGCTGATCCCGCTGCGCGATTGCCTTAGCGCCGCCGCGTGGGTGGCAAGCTTTTTTGGTCAAGACGTGCGCTGGCGCGACCACGAATTCAGGATTCACAGCGGCGACGACGTCACGCTGCGAGGGCGCTGAGCGGCTTCACAAGAAACCGGCTTCGATATGAACCTTAGCGGCCAACGATGCAGCTGATCAAACGTCTCCCCACGCCTGATGACTCGCGCGCGGCGCGCGAGCGCATCGCGCCGTACGTTCGGCGGACGCCGAACATCGCGTACGACGGCGTCATCTTCAAACTGGAGTTCCTCCAAGTCTCCGGCTCGTTCAAACCGCGCGGCGCCTTTAACGCGCTCCTCCAACTCGACGAACAAAGAAGGTCACGCGGCGTCGTGGCGTTCAGCGGCGGAAATCACGGATTGGCCGTCGCGCACGTCGCCTCGCGGTTGAAGGTCCCTGCGACGATCTTCATGCCGCGTACCACTCCGGCGACCGTCATCGAACGCGCCCGCGCCGACGGCGCCGACGTCGTATTGACCGAGACGATCGCGCAAGCGCTCGAGCAGGTCGAAGCGCGCGCCGCACTGGGGCAAACCCTCATCCACCCCTACGACGACGAGCGTGTCATCGAGGGCCAAGGCACCATCGGCCTCGAGTTTCTCGAAGACGTTCCGGACTTGGCGACATTGGTGGTCTCGATCGGCGGCGGCGGGCTCATCGCGGGGATCGCCTCCGTCGTCAACGCGCTAAGGCCGCACGTGCGCGTGTACGGCGTCGAAACGCGCGGGGCGGACGCGATGCGCCGGGCGCTTGACGCCGGACGGCCGGTGACGATGCCGGCGATCACCTCGATCGCTCGCACGCTAGGGGCTCCGATCGTCAGCGACACGACGCTGCACGCCGTCCAGACGCTCGTTGAAGATGTCGTGACGGTCGACGACGCCGACGCCGTCGCTGCGATCGTCGAACTCGCGAACGAATTCCGCGTGACCGTTGAGCCCGCCTCGGCTTGCTGCCTGGCCGCGTTGCGCGCGGGCCTCGTACCGCGCGCGCGACAAGGTGCGACCGCGGTGTTGCTGTGCGGCGGCAACGTGGCGCCGGAGGAGCTGGCCGCGTGGCGTAAATCCTTCGCGCGTTGACCGGCATCTGAGTCCGAGCTCGCTGCGCTCGCTCGGAACATTACATCCGATTCAGGATCTTCTCCATGGCCATGACGTCGACGAGGCGTCCGTCCAACTTGCCTTGCTCCTTGAACACGCCGACCTCGCGATAGCCCAGCTTCGCATAAAGCGCCTGCCCGAGCGCGTTGAACAGCAGCGTGAAGAGCACGATCTTACGGAAACCGCGAGTGCGCGCTCGCTCCTCGATCGCGCGCAGCAAGAACGAACCTATTCCCTTGCCGCGCAATGCGCGAGTCACATAGACAGAGAGGTCGGCGACGCCGTCGTAGACGCAGCGCTGCGAGTATCGGTTAAGCGAAACCCAGCCAACGACGCGTCCGGCTTCTTCCGCGACGAGGATCTCATACCGCTCCCCGTGTTCGGCAAACCAAGCCTCAATGGAGGCTGCCGACTTCGGCTCGGTGTCGAGCGTGGCTACGCGATCCTCGATGCCCTCGTTGTAGATCTCGCGGATCCGCTCGAGGTCGGCACGCGTCGCCGCGCGCACCGTGCGCGTGGCTGCGGTCAATCGAAGGCCGCGACGGAGCGCCTGTAGTCGATGATCAGTTCGCGCCCGATGCACGCGTTTGAACCCAATCTGCCGCTGGCGGTCTCACCCTCAAAGACGTCGTCTTTCGGCCGCGTCGTGAACGTCACATCGCCGAGCTGGACTCCGCCGACTCTCACGCCGGGGACGTCGATCGAATCCACGCCATCGGCGATGCCTTTCACCGGCCACTCGGGATGGGCCGTGCGCCACTTCGCGAAGCGCTCGTGGGTGACGAAGCTCGTGGCCACGATATCGCCGGGACCGCGCAGCACGGAGGCGGCGGTGTCGAGCGCCATCGTGATCACCTCGCGTTCGACGATCACGGGGATGAGCGGATACAACCTTCGATCGTCCGTGAATTTCATCGGCACGGGATTCACCGCGTCCGAAGCAGCCGCACCGTTGGTGCTGTGCCACACGATCTTCTGATTGCGATAGTCGATCGTCCAAACGCGGTGGGCGAACCACGTCCCTCCCAGTTGGATGTCGATGCCTGCGAGCAGGGGATCGTTCTGGCCGGCCGGCAGCATCGGCAAGAGCCCGTCGCCACCGGGCGGCGGGCATTGCTCGCGCCAGATCGGCACGGCTGCACGCATGCCGGTGACCGCCAAGTTAAGACGGCGCACGAGTGCTTCCGTGATGAACCCGCTGCCGTCCGTGTCGAGCCACGCCAGCACACGCGTGCCATTCGCAGTCGTCAAACGCAGGAACGGGCGGCCGCCCAAGAAGACGCCCGGCAGTTCGATGTCCGGTTGGATCGGCGGAATATCGGCCAGGAGGCCGCCGGGCGACGACGCACCCAGCGCAGACGCGAGTCGCGCCCCGGAGCGCGCGGGCATCGCGACGGCGCCCCCGATCAAAGCTGCGATGAATGTTGCTCTTCTCATGTGACCGCTCATGTGACCGCCACGCGAAAGATGCGACCCACGAGGTACGTGACCCCTGCCGCGACGCTGATGACAAAAAGTTGCCGCAGAGCTGACACCACAAAGCCGCGCCCGGTTTGCCAGCCCAGATACGCGCCGATGGCCATCGATCCGGCAGCGGCGAGCACGATCGAGGCCAACGCTGCCGGATTACCGGACGTCATCAGCCACGGGGCGAGCGGCACGAACGCCCCGATTCCGAACGTGACCAGTGACGAGAACGCCGCCGCGATCGGCGAGCCGAGCTCGTGCGGGTTCACGCCGAGCACCAATCGGACGTAGATCTCGAGCCCGCCTCGCTCGTCGCTCAGGGTGCGCCGCGCGGCACCGATTGCGTACTCGCGAGTCGTGCCGGTCCGCTCGATGATCTCAGCCAGCTTGCCGACCTTGGCATCGGGATCGCGATGCAGCTCCTCGCGCTGCTCCCTGAGAACGCGTTCAAGCAATTCGCGCTGCGCCTGCATCGAGATATATTCGCCGACCGCCATCGAGAACGCACCGGCCACGAGGCTTGCAAAGCCTGCAAGCCGGACGACGTGCGCGTCGGCATTGGCGCCGGCGACGCCGAGGATCAGCGAAACATTTGTGACCAGGCCGTCGCTGATCCCGAGCACGGCGGCACGAGCCGTGCCGCTTTGCGCTTCGTCAACGATGCGACTCGAAGCAGCAGCGGCCGGTTCGATCCCGTGCGCGGTCATGAATCGTTGCGCGTTTGGCCCCGGCGCGCAATGCGTCCTGCCGTTCAATGAGCAACCGGCCTACGCGTCAAACTGAGGTTCCGTGAGATATTTCGTCACTGGAGCGACGGGTTTCATCGGCGGCCGCGTCGCGCGCCGCCTTCTCGCGGCCGGCCACTCGGTCACGCTGCTCGCGCGCGACCCGGCGAAGGCGCGTGAGATTGCGGCTCTCGGCGCGAGCGTTCATCAGGGGGACATCACCGACAAGTCCACCCTGCGCGCGCCGATGACCGGCGTCGACGGCGTGTTCCATATCGCCGGTTGGTATAAGATCGGCGCCCACAACTCGACGCCCGCGCAAACGATCAACGTCGATGGAACGCGCAATGTGCTCGAGACCATGAAGGAGCTCCGAATCCCGAAGGGCGTCTACACGAGCACGCTCGCGGTCAACGACGATACGCGCGGCGTGCTCGTCGACGAGACATACCGTGCCGCTCCGTCTTCGCTGTCCGAGTACAGCCGCACGAAATGGATCGCGCACTTCGAGGTCGCCGAACCGATGATGCGCGCCGGCTTGCCCTTGGTCGTCGTCATGTCAGGCCTGGTCTACGGGCCGGGCGATACGAGTGCGGCGGGCGCTACGCTCGAGCAGTACCTCACGCGCCGGCTGCCCTTGAGCCCGCAGCGAACCGCATTCTGCTGGGCCCACGTCGACGACGTCGCGCACGCGCACATGCTCGCGATGGACAAGGGCCGAGCCGGCGAGACGTACATCATCGCCGGTCCGGCGCATACGCTCATCGACGCGCTCGCCTTAGCGGAGCGCATCACGGGAATTCCAGCGCCGCGCTTGCATCCCGGACCTGCGGCGATGCGCGTCATGGGCGAGATCATGTCGCTCGTCGGCACCGTTGTGCCCTTGCCCGAAACGTTCAGCGGCGAAATGTTGCGCGGCATGGCGGGCGCGACGTACATCGGCAGCAACGCGAAGGCGCGGCGCGACCTTGGCTACGACCCAAGACCTCTGGAGGAAGGTCTGCGCGAAACCCTCGCGGTTGACATGGAACGGCTCGGCCTACGCATGCCTGTCGCGGCGCGGTGACGCCCCGTGCAAAAGGCGGCGATACATGTCGAGGATCGTGCGGTTGAGAAGCTCACTGCAACATCGCGCCCGACATCGCACATGCAAGCGCTGCGCGAGCGCATCGTCGCGTGCCGGCGGTGTCCAGAACTGCGCCGCTATTGCGCGGCCATCGCACGCACGAAGAAACGCGAATTTGCGAAAGAGACGTACTGGGGCAAACCCGTGCCGAGCATCGGCAGCGAGGACGCGCGTCTGCTGATCGTCGGGCTAGCGCCCGCCGCTCACGGCGGCAACCGCACGGGCCGCATGTTCACCGGCGACGGTTCTGCTTTGCTGCTCGCGCGAGCGCTCTATGAAACCGGCTTTGCGACGCAATCTACTTCGACCCACCGCGGCGACGGCTTCGAACTCATCGACGCGTTCATGACAGCGGCGCTGCGCTGCGCCCCGCCCAAGAACAAGCCGACCGCGGCGCAAATCGCGAAGTGCGCAGGCCACATGCGCGATGAACTCGACGCGCTCAACCGCCTCGAGGTCGTCGTTGGGCTCGGAAAGATCGGCTTCGATATCGCCCACGACAGGTTGCGCGAGCGCGGTTACGTCACCGCCACCGGCAAGAGGCCGCGTTTCTCTCACGGCGGTGGCTACGTGCTGAAAAACCCGCACGGCGCGCGGCTCACCCTCCTGGCGAGCTATCATCCAAGCCGGCAAAACACCAACACGGGCAAGCTCACGCTGGCGATGCTGCGCTCCGTCTTCGCTCGCGCGCGATCGCTCCTGCGCGCTTAGCGGCGCCGAAGCACGACGGCCATCTGCCACGCGCCGGCGCTCATATCGAGCGCAACCCCCGGATCCAAATCTCCGTGCCAACCGACGATGTCGAAGCGGCCGCTCGCGGCGGCGACGTGCTTGAGATTGCCAGGCAGCCAAATGCGATAGTCGAGCCGCTCGACGATGCGCAGCGGCCGCCGGCCGTCGCGATAGCGCGCATCGATGGTGATGCTCGGGGCGAACGTCTCGGCTACGGCGTCGATGCGTGTGTGGAGGAATCGCGTCGTCACGGTGACGCCGGGGAATCGGCGCGTCCAGCGGCTTTGACCGCGCGCGCGAACGCCTGCGAAAAAGTCGGCGGGATGCGTCAACTCCAAGACCAGAACGCCACCGCGCCGCAGCGCCTCGCTCGTCGCGCGCAACGCAGCGATCGCATCGTCATCAGTCGTGCAATGACAAAACGAATCGAACAGGCAGTACGCCAGGTCGACCCGCTCCGGCAGTTTGAACGATCTGATGTCCGCGCGCACGAACCGAACCGAAACGCGGTCGCGCATGCAGAGGCTCCGCGCATATGCCAGCATTTGGCGGTTGGCATCGACCCCATACGCGCGCAGACCCCGGCTGGCGAACTCGCGCAGATGGTGCGCTTGGCCGCAACACAGCTCGACGATCGATCGCGGAGTCCTTGCACCGTAGCGGCGTGCGAGAGCGAACAGGCCATCGCACTGCTCGGCGGGGTCGCGAAAGCCGAACGCGAGATCGTAGATCCGCGGCTGCTCGAACAGCGCGCCGTTCCTGGCGGCCTTGCCTCTGCTTCTCGCCTTGCGGCTACGCCTAAGGCCTGACGACGACATGCAGCTCGCGCTCGAGCATTTCGGCGAGTTCTTCTGCCGGATACGTGATGATTTCGGCGAGCGTCGGATGCAAGTGCGGCATCTCCATGATATCGCGCACGTTCGCTTTGAAGTACAAGAGGGCGATCGCCTCATGGATCAGGTCTGCAGCCTCGGCCCCGACGATCACGACGCCGAGCAGCCGTCCGTCCGGCGCGGCCAGCAGTTTGATGAAACCTTGGGTGAGGTCGGCGACGATGGCCTTGCCCAGCTCCTTGAACGGATACGAAGAAACCGCGAATGTCAGACCGCTCGTGCGGCAATCGCGCTCGGTCAGTCCCGCGATCGCCACCTGCGGGTCGCTGAACACCGCCCGCGCGCGCTGCAATTCGTACCGCGCCGCCTTGGGCGTTGCCCCTAACGCGTTGCGTGCCGCGAGTTGACCTTCGTACACGGCGACGTGCACGAGCTCCACGTTGCCGGTGACATCGCCGGCGGCGAAGATGTCCGGATTCGACGTCTGCAAGTACTCGTTGACCGCCACGCCGTTCTCGCTGTACGCGACGCCTGCCGCCTCAAACCCAAAACCGTCGACGTTTGGCTGACGGCCGAGCGCGAGGAAGATCTCGTCGCTTTCGACGGCGATGTCGCGGCCTGACTGCGCTGCAAGAATGCGTTTCTTTGCCCCGACCCTGTCGACGCCCACGACAGTCGTGCCGGTGAACAGCTCGATGTCGTCCTCGACGAGTGCGTTCCCGAGCGCCTCGCCGACGTCGGCATCCTCCCGAGACAGCACCGTGTGGCTGCGCTGGACCATCGTCACGCCGCACCCCATGCGCACCAGGTATTGCGCAAGTTCGCATGCGACCGAGCCGCCTCCGAGCACTGTGATCTTCGCCGGCAACT
>Ga0187846_10000792_pt1 | contig 18035 bp, 12 predicted proteins | sample TC_taG_FD_161473 | JGI IMG/M metagenome (GOLD analysis project Ga0187846, IMG submission 161473) | Biofilm microbial communities from the roof of an iron ore cave, State of Minas Gerais, Brazil - TC_06 Biofilm (v2) | ecosystem: Environmental > Terrestrial > Deep subsurface > Cave > Wall biofilm...
ACTATTAGGACAACCAACGGGGCGAGAATCGTAATAACCGCGGCGCCTGGACCCAACACCAACCCAGCATCGGTCGCCGTGTAACCGAACAGCGTCTGCAGCATTTCGGGGATCAACACTGTGCTACCGAACAAACCGAACGAGAACACAAAGTAGTAGATGCAGGAGATTGCGAAGTTCCGCTCGCGCAGAAGGGTCAGTTCGACGACCGGATCGTCCTGATGCCATTCCCACCAGATCGCAATGACTATCGCGACCACCGCAATAGCGAGGAAAGTCGTGATGAAGTGGCTGCCCAGCCAATCATCGCGTTCGCCCCGGTCCAGCACGACCTCCAGGCAGGCGAATCCGATTGCTATCAGAACGATGCCAATTCGGTCGATGCGGAGCCGACCACCGCGCCAGGCCTCGCGGCGTTCCTCGGTGAATTCGAGCGGGTCGTGCACCAGGCGACTCGAAAGTATCAACGAAAGCAGCCCGATCGGGATATTGATGAAGAAGACCCAGTGCCATGAGAAGTTGTCCGTGATCCATCCGCCGAGAGGCGGTCCGACCGCCGGTGCCGTCACAATCGCCATGCTGTAGAGCGCGAAGGCGCCGGCCTGCTTCGCTTTCGGAAAGGTATCGACGAGAATTGCCTGCTCGACCGGTGCAAGACCGCCGCCGCCGATTCCTTGCAGCACGCGAAAAACAATCAGAAGTGACAGGCTGGGCGCGATTCCGCACAGGAACGAAGTTACGGTGAAGAGCGCGACCGACATCATGTAGTAGCGCTTGCGCCCGAACACCTGGCTGAGCCACGCACTCATCGGCAGCACGATGGCGTTGGCGACCAGATAGCTGGTCAAGATCCAGGTGCTTTCGTCGTAACTGGTGCCAAGGCCGCCGGCGATGTGCGGCAGCGACACATTGGAAATGCTGGTGTCGAGCAGCTCCATAAACGTGGCCATTGTCACGGTCAGCGCGATCGCCCACGGGCTATGCCGCACATGAGCCGGTCGCGCCGGCGCGTAGGACGTGGCCCTTAGTGACGAAGTGGCTGCTGCAGCCATACGGTTGGCTCCACTGACATTCCAGGATGCAATTGATGGTCGGGATCCTGTCGGGGTTCGAGCAGGATTCTCACCGGCAGCCGCTGCACGACTTTCACGTAGTTGCCGGTGGCGTTCTCCGGCGGCAGCAGGCTGAAGCGATCGCCGCTCGCTCCGGGCATATGCTCGACGTAGCCACGATAATTCCGGCCGAACGTATCGACGTGAATCGTGACCGTTTGGCCGCGGTGCATGCGGGCGAGCTGCGTCTCCTTAAAATTGGCCGTCACCCAGATGTCATCGGTCTCGGTCACGAACATCAGCGTCTGTCCGGGCTGGATACGTGAGCCGAGCTGCACCGAGCGGTTGCCGACAATGCCGTTGGCCGGCGCGTAAATCCTCGTGTAGCTGAGATTCAGCAGGGCTTGGTCGAGAGCAGCCTTGGCCGCAGCGGCATCGGCCTGACGAGCCGCAATCGCTTTTAGCATCGAGCCCGCGGCTTCCCGGGCGAAATCGACTTTTGCAGCATCAACGCGCGCAACGGCCGTGTACTGATCGTATTCCTCCAGAGGTACTACCTGTTGGGCGAGCAGGATGCTGTACCTGTGGGCATCGCGCTGGGCCTCGAAGTTAGCGGCATCCGCTTCGCGTACGTTCGCCAGAGCGGCGGCATAGTCCTGTTTGGCGGACGCGACTTGGGCTAACGCCAGGCCGAGGCGCGCTTTTGTCTGCTCGACGGCGACCTGATCGTCGCGCGGGTCGATTTCGACCAGCAGCTCGCCCTTCCTGACCCGGTCGTCATCCTCGACGTGAACCGCGATGACGGTGCCGTCGATCCGGGAACTGAGCGGATCAATATGCCCATCGATCTGGGCGTCGTCAGTAGATTGATAAGAATTCAAGTAGCGCCAAATAGACGGTGTGGCAGCGGCGAGCGCGAGAATCGAGAGCGTCAGCAATACCACGCGCCGGCGCGCGCGAATCGCGCCCGATCGGTGTCCATTGCGATCCTGATTCGACGGCACCTCGTCGACTACGATCCGCTCGATTGCAGACGGGCGGTTAAGCGCGTCGAGTCGAAGACTCGTGGGTTCGAGGAAGTGGTCGCGATCGTTTCGCAAATCGCCATGACTTTCGCGATTCGCGAGGCCTGCATTGGGGGTTTCAGTGGAATTGTCCATGTTTGTACCTTGAGGGTTGTTGTATATACAACTATCTTGCCAACGGAGGCGCGCAGTGAGCCAAAGAGTTTGAAAGGGGGAGGGAGGGCGGGCAGCCCCCGTGGAATTTATGAGCGAAGCTTATCGATCACGGATTTCAGAGCAGACACGCCGTCGGGACCCATTCGCCTGCTCACTTCGGATTGCGCCTTGAGCCAGGCGGGATAAGCCTTTTTGAGCAGCGCCGCGCCCTTTGGAGTGATGACAATCCGATGGCTCCGCCGGTCTTCGTCGCCCTCTTCGAGGCGAAGCCAACCGCGAGAACACATTCGATCGATGTTGCGGCTGAGGGTCGATTCGTCCATCGCGAGAAGTTTCGCGAGCTCCGATGGGCGCGTGCTCTCGCTATTTGCGGCAGCGTTTAGCAAGGTGAACTGGCTCACCTTAACTCCGCTCTTCGCGAGCGCCTCGTCGTAGGTCGCGGACACCAATCGGCTCAACAAGCGAGCGCGATAACCGAGACACTCGCGGGCTATGCGCTTAGTTTCTTCGGCCATGATAATTGTATATGCAACATTCCTGCCGCTGTCCAGAACACCACGACGCTGCATTGGCGCAGGATGGAACAAACAGCACGTTCGTGCCACATCGAACCAATCGTAGGAGAACTCGTGGAACCATCTCGCCGAGGCTACCTGCCTAGCGATGGCTGAGATTGGAAGAGCGCCGAATTTGGTGTGTTTGGCTGGCCGTATCGCGCGGCTCTACGAAGAGAGAACGCGTTAGCGTCTGCTGGCCCGACGCGCTTGCGTATCAGACGCTTCGAACCGACTGAAAAAGTCTGCCACTTGAACCTCCAGCGCTCGAGCCAGCTTGACGATCGTCGTCAGCGAGGGGCTGCGTTTCCCGCGGAGGATTTGCGAGAGGTGGCCTTTCGAAAAGTCGGTCTCCAGGTAAAATCGGTCCAGCGAGCCGTATTTCTGGATCACGATCTCGCGCAGCCTTCGACGGAATAGAGCCTCCTCGTTCGCCACACAGCCCGTGTAGCAAAGGAGCCTCGGCCCGGCGTTTGCAATTGCAAACGCTCAAATAGGTGGGACGATCAGTCGCCGCGCGACGCGAGGCGAAGCCTCTTCTTCACGAGCCACCATTGCGACCGTTACGATAAACGTGTCCGTTGAGATGGCCGTTCTGGTCATGAGCCGCATAACCGTTGAGCCGATTGTAGAGATTCCGCCGGCTCATTCCCAGAATATCGGAGGCGCGCTTCTTGTTTCCCCCGGCATACGCCAGGGTTCGGACAATCAATTCGCGTTCAACCTCGTAAACCGACGAACCAAGTTGAACAAGGAAGTGCGCTTCGGCTTGGCCACGCAGTGCAACGGGCTCCAGCGGGAGGTCCTCCGCCGATAGCATCGGAGATTGGCACCTGATCACCGCGCGTTGGACAATGTTGCGCAGTTCTCGAACGTTCCCCGGCCATCTGTGGGCTCGGAGGGCGTCGAAACAATCTTGGCCCATACCCTCAATGCGCTTGCTGTGCTCCCGATTGAATTCGCGAATGAAGTGGGCCACCAGCAAAGGCAAATCTTCCAGACGATCGCGCAACGGAGGAAGTTCTATGGTGTAGACGTTCAGACGGTAGTACAGATCAGCGCGCAATCGCCCCTCGCGGATCGCTTGAGTCAGGGAACGATTGGAAGCAGCGAATACCCGCACATCGATCGGCAGTTCTCTGGTCGCACCGAGGCGCAGAATGCTCCCCTCTTCGAGAACACGGAGCAATTTGGCTTGCATCTCCGGGCGCATCTCCGTGATCTCGTCCAGCAGAAGGGACCCGCCATTCGCCCGCTCGAAGCATCCCTCACGGCGGCGGTCCGCGCCCGTAAAGGCTCCACGTTCGTGGCCGAACAGTTCGCTTTCGATCAGGCTTTCAGGGACAGCCGCGCAATTGATGGCGACGTAGGGACGATTGTGCCGGGGGGATTTGTCATGAATCGCGCGTGCGGCTAATTCCTTCCCGGTACCGCTGTCGCCAGTGATGATCACTGGCGCGCTTGTGGGAGCGGCCTCTTCGATCAGGCGTATGGCCCGGCGTATCGCTAGCGATCGACCAACCAATGTTCGCTCGCGAGGTCTTAAAAATCACAACCCCACCACCGCCGGCTCGCCCGCCGAAAATAGTCGCGCTGTGGATAAGCTGTCAATAGATCGCTGTTTGGTTAGAGACTGCGCTTAACAGAAGCTTAATAGTAGTTTTAGCTATTCTTAGCGACGAAGACCTTTCACGTTCCAACTCAAAATAAAACGAACTTAATAGAGCTAGATCATCACGATACAGTACTGCACATTAGCTCATCACCGCTTTCAGGGGCCCCTAGGCGTAGGCGATTTCCCCCAGCAGCTCATCCATCGCGTGCAATAGTTGCGCACCTAATCTGGCGACCGATCGAATTTTCAAATCTCGTCCAGTGGCTCTTTGGCTTGTGTGCAAAGATTGCACATGCACAGTCGGCTTTTGGCCGTTTGATCGCCGGATTGATCTGCGCGCAGTGCGGATCAGGACCACGCGGCTTCATCTTCGCCGCCAGATTGGAAAGGCATTCCGATTGCTCGAATGACTCCTCGGATGAGTGTGTGGTTGTGGGGTGCTTGCGATCTTGGGAGGGTTTATGTCGCATCAAGCGCCGCACCAAGTTACGTCGCGCGCAGCATTGTCGCCCGCGACAATCGAGGAACTCCTCGCTGATCCATCGCGCACAAGAGGTTTGGTTCTCGATTCCGTTCCAGAACTCTTGAGCCAGCTCGCGTTGCGCGTCGCGGCGCTCAAGACTCTAGAAGGCGCGCTGCTTTCTTTAATGCTGAGCGAGCGCATCGCAACGAAAGGCCTCAGCTACACCGGGAGTAAATTGTTCGGCGCGCCCGAACTCGCCGAGCTCTTCGGTGTTCCAGAATCGTGGGTCAGAGAACAGGCTCGCCTCGGTAACCTGCCATCGTTCAAACTCGGTCATTACGTTCGCTTCAGAATTGAAGAAGTCGAGCGCTTTCTGACGGAACGAGCCAGCCAGGCCGCTTGACTTTCCGAATCATCGACTATACGATGCGTATAGTCATGAGCGGGCGAGAACTCCGTTCCATCAGGCAAAAGTTGGCGCTTACGCAAGCTGCCCTTGCAGAAGCGATCGGTGTAACTTCGAACACCGTAGCGCGCTGGGAACGGGGCGAGATGGCTATCTCCGAGCCGGCCGCCAGGCTTTTGGAGAAGCTCGCCGAGGAACGTAAAATCGCCAGGCGAGGGAACTAAGATGGGTGGGAATATTCAAAAGACGGGTGGACGCTGGCGAATCGACTATCGTGACGGCCAGGGCAGACGGCATCGAGCGACCTTCGACACCAGGAAGGAAGCCGACAACGCGCTGACCGACATCAAATCGCGACTCGGCAAGGGCGAATACGTAGCTTCGAAGCTTCTGCCGAAATTTCGCGAACTCGCGGAAGACTGGTTCGCTTCAAAGGGCGATCGTCGCCCTGGAACGGTCGGTAATTGGCGCGCTCAGATCGATCTGCATCTGAATCCGAAGTTGGGCGATCTTCGCCTCGATCGGATCGACGTCGTGCTGATCGAAAAGCTGCGCGACGAGCTTCGCGCAACATTGAGCGCCAAAAGCGTCAACGCCGTGTTGACGACGGCTGCGGCAATCTTCAAGCTGGCAGTTCGGCGTAAGCTTGCAAGCGGCAACCCGGCCGCAGACGCCGAGCGAGCCTTCATGGGCGCAACTGAACTCAAAGATGAGACGACGAAGGAGCAGCGCGGCGACGGCGTTCAGCCGCTCAGGCCAGAGGAAGTTTTGGATCCGAACGAGATCCGCAAGGTGTTGGAAAAGACTGACCCCGGATATTACCGGACCCTGTTTCTAACCGCGTATCTGACGGGCATGAGAAGCGGCGAACTGTTTGCGCTGCGATGGTCAGACATCGAGCTCAAAGGAATCGATGCGGAGACCGGCAAGGAATCCTCACGCGGACGAATTTTCGTTCGCCGCTCGCTCTCGTGGGCTCGCGTGAAGAAGGATGACGGTCCGGTCCGTCCGCGCTTTTTTTCGCCCAAAACGAAGGCGGGTGTTCGCACACTGCCTATTCCGACGGAACACGCGGGAGCGCTCCGGCGCTGGAAGCTCCAATGTCCGCAGAGTGAGCATGACCTGGTCTTTCCGATGGCAGACGGACAGCCGATGCACCGCAGCACGGCGCTGCGTTACGGCTTGTGGCCGGCGCTCAGCCGCGCCGGATTGCGCAGGGTCAACATGCACTCGCTCCGTCACTCGTTTGCATCGGCGCTGATCATGGCGGGAGCACCGGTGACCGAGGTTCAGAGCCTGCTTGGACACTCGAGTCCTGCGGTCACGCTGAAGGTCTATTCGCATTGGTTCAAGAACGTCGATACCGATTCGGTGGACAGGCTGGCGAAGAGTCTGACGACAGGCTCCAAAAATCTTGGACACTTTTTGGACACTTTGGAGATTGCTCCGAAGGCAAATACCGCGTAAGTACTTGATTTTATTGAGTGGAGAGGTGGCCGAGTGGTCGAAGGCACCAGATTGCTAATCTGGCGTACTCTTTATCGGGTACCGAGGGTTCGAATCCCTCCCTCTCCGCCAAAGCCGCCGGCTGTTTCAGTTTACATCTTCGCGGTTCCGCTGGCTCCGCAAACACCCGCTTAGATCCAATCTCGACCACAGCTTGTGGCTCTCGATCAGAGTTTGCTCGAGCGTACCAGTCGCTTTCCAGAAGATTTCCGCCGGTGCTACGTTGATCGCGCGCCTCGCGGTGGAAGTCACCGCCGAAGGGCAGTTTCGCCTAGATCGCGTGCAAACACGGAGGAAAAGGTGGACGCTTCGCCTAATATAGACATCGCGGCCAAAATGTACCGACAGTCTGATCAGAAAGATCTTTGGCAAGGGGATATTATCCACCGACGCGAGCTGATCGATACCGGCGCACTGAGCGGTCATCAGGATTATATCGCTCAGCGTGATGACTTTCCCGGATTTTGTGTTGTCACACAAACATGCGACTTAGTTCGTGAGGAAGAAAGTGGGAGCGAGGTTGACTTTATTTGCTTGTCAGTGATTCGCAGATTAACGGACGTATTTTCGAAGAACACCTCCCAAAAGGAGATACGAAAGACGAAGGACAAACTGAAAAACATATTGAATCACGATTACACGAAGCAGGGCTATTTTTTCCTTCCTAGCGAACCCTCCATTCTTATGGAAGACTGTGTCGTGGACCTGCGTACGACTTTCTCCCTTTATGCGGAGAAGCACTATGACCAGGTGCTTAAAGCCAGGAAGTTATCTCTGACGGATGTCTATGCGAACAGGCTTGGCTGGATGTTAGGAAACATCTTCTCCAGAGTGCCGACACCCGACTGGGATGAGGAAACCCGACAACAGCGAATAGATCATTTGGTAGATGCGATTCAAGAAAGAGGCGGGCCTAAGAAGCTGTCTAGCGAAGAGCCCATATATGGACTCGATGCCATCGCGAGAGATCCAAACAAAATCAAACGGTTGAACGACGTCGATTCACAAAGGCTTCTCGGGGAGGCGAAGCGCGTTTTGGAGGCGCTTGAGCGCACCAGCAGAACGTAATCGGAAGCGGCGGTTGACCTGCACTTTTCAAACACTGCCCCTTCAGGGGGCATCGTGATCACCGCAATGGCTGGACGGCGGCTGCGGGTCGCAGCGCGCGAGCTGACATCATTTGACTACGTTCAGACGTGTAAGAGCGGCAGGAGTAGGAAATCCCGGAAGCGATTATCATCCCTGCAATGCACAGTTCGAACGCCAGGGTATAGCTTGTGGTGATATCGAAGATTCTGCCTGCCACTATCGGGCCAACCATCGCACCAAAGGTCTGTGCTAGTCCGCCCAGGCCCGATAGAAAGCCATAGCGCTTTATCCCGAGTGACTCGGCTGTCAGCAGCGGCAGCAGCATCAGCGGGGCTGCGATCACCATTCCATAGATCGGAACAAAGGCAACAATAATTCCAATGCGGGCTGCGCCGAACACGACAGAGAGACCAGCCGCCTGGAATACGAAGCACAGAACCAACGCGATGCGCGCGGTCAGCCGGTCGGCGACGTACCCCATGACGATCTTGCCCAGAGCGGCGAAGGCGAAGATGAGGCTCACCACGAGTGCCGCGGCGGATGTTTTATAGCCGAGCCCTTCGAGATAGGCCGCCATATGAATCAACGAGCCGGTGGCGGTAAAGGCGAAAAAGAAGTTTGCAAATACGATCATCCAGAAGGATCGAGTCCGCAGTGCCTCGCTGGTTTCGAACCCTTCAAGCAGTTCCGCGCCCTCGGCTACCGTCATTGGAGTTGTGCCGGGCGGGCGGCTGCGGACCACGAAGGCGACGAGTGGTACTACCACAACCACCATTGGCACTCCGAGCGCAACATAGGCGATGCGCCACCCTGCGACCTGGAAGACATGACCGGCGACCAGGGTCATGATCGAGCCACCTACAGTGGAGCCGCTCAGCGCAATTCCCATCGCCAAGCCCCGGCGTTCGATGAACCAGTTTGCCAGCACCAATGTGGCAGGAAGCACCGTGCCGGCCGAGATTCCGAGGCCGAGGATAAAGTATGCAGCTATCATGGTAGCGAGCGAGTGCGCGGCGCTGGCGAGCAAAAAAGAGCCCGCGGCCATCAACGCACCTGCGATAATCACGAGGCGTGCTTCGATCCGATCAACCAGCCATCCAACCGGTAACACGCTGATCCCAGCCGAGAGGGCGAGCACGCTCGGCAATAAGGACACTTCCGCCCTGCTCCAATTGGGAAACCCTCTGAGCAACGCCGGCAAAAACACCGGTACAGTGTCGTAGCCACCGCCGAAGACGAGCACCAGGGTTACGAACAACGCTGCGACGATAAACCAACCCCTGCGCTCATGCTGCGTCATGTTTGATCCCCTGACGGACGATTGCGGGTAATTCAGGCTGTCCGAAGCACGCCACCCGGTGATGTGCGCCACGATCCGCTGATGTTGGTTTCCGCCTATTTTGCAGAATTGTCCAGCCAGAACGAGCCGCAGTTTAATGAAAGTCGTGCGATTTGGGCGTAGGGCCGTCGAGCTTCAGTTCGGTGAAGCGGCGCCCTAGTACGTGGATTACTCCTTCATGCTTCTGGAGCGGGCCTTCGACGATCAGCATCTGGGCGCGATGCAACAAGCCGCGATTGGCGTGAAACAACTCCGGCGTGACCATCGCATTGGCTATTCCGGTTTCGTCCTCTAGCGTCAGAAAGAGCAAACCTTTCGCTGTGCCGGGGCGCTGGCGCACGATCACTACGCCGGCCGCTTTCGCCCACGATCCATTAGGCGCATCGGCTAATTCGGCTGCGCTCAGAATGCCGCGCGATTTAAGCGATTGCCGCAGATGCACCATCACGTGCGGCCCGATCGTTATGCTGGTTGCCGAGTAATCGGCGAGAGTCTCCTCAATGCCTGTCATGGCTGGCAGTTGGGGACTCACGCTATCTGCTGAGCTAGATCCGGTCGAATGCTCAACGCCGGCAAGCAGGCTGTTAGGATCGCGCTCAATCGCCGCCGCCTGCCATAACGCTTCGCGCCTCGTCATCCCAAAGGCGGCAAAGCCCCCCGAATAGGCGATTGCGGCGAGTTCACGCTTGTTCGGCGCGACACGCGCGGTAAAATCCGCGATCGAACGAAAGGACGAGCGGCAGCGCTCGCTCTCGGCGCGAAGCCCGGTTTCTTCGCGCAAGCCGTTAACGTATTTCAGGCCAAGGCGGACGGCGGGCACCCCTCGCCCGTTTCTGCCTGTCCCTCGCCCGCTCTGTTGTGGGAGAGGCGAGGTGAGAGCCTGCCCTGAGGAGTCGCAGACGACGAATGGGGTGATTTGCGGGAGAGGGTTAGGGTGAAGGTTCTGGTCCTTTTCGAGCGTACAGTTCCAGTCTGAACGCGTTACGTCGATCGGCATCACCGTGACTCCGTGGCGCTGCGCGTCTTTGACCAGCGTCGCCGGATGATAGAAACCGAGCGGGAAGCAGTTCAGCATCGCGGTCAGAAAAACGGCGGGATGATGGCATTTCAGATACGCCGACGCATACGCAATCAAAGCAAAGCTCGCGGCATGCGATTCGGGGAAGCCGTACAAGGCGAACGAGGTGATTGAGCGTACGATGCGGTTGGCGCCTTCGCCATGAATGCCGTTTTGAGCCATGCCCGCACGTAGCCGCTGCTCAATTTTGCTCATCCGTTCAACTGAGCGCTTGAAGCCCATCGCGCGGCGCAATTCCTCGGCCTCGCCGGCGCTGAAGCCCGCCACTGCCATCGCCATCCGCAGCAACTGTTCTTGAAAGAGCGGCACCCCCAGGGTGCGGCGTAGGATCGGTTCGAGCGATGGATGGTCATAAACAATATGAGCGCGGCCACTGCGCCGATCGAGGAATGGATGGACCATACGGCCGACAATCGGGCCGGGGCGAATAATCGCGACCTCAATCACCAGATCATAAAACGTGCGCGGCTTCATTCGTGGCAAAGTCGCCATTTGTGCCCGGCTTTCGATCTGAAAGACGCCGACGGTATCGGCCTTTTGCAACATCGCGTAGACCTGTGGATCGTCGGGGGGTAAATGGGCGAGGTCGAGGGCGATTTGTTCATGCTCCCGCACCAGCGGCAAGGCTTCTTCCAACACCGCCATCATCCCGAGGCCGAGCAGGTCAATTTTGATAATGCCGAGGTCGGCGCAATCGTCTTTGTCCCATTGAATTACTACGCGGCCCGGCATCGTCGCCGGTTCGAGCGGGACAATCTCGTCAAGCGGCCCTCCGCCGATCACCATCCCGCCGCTGTGCTGACCCAAATGGCGTGGCAAACCCTGCAACCGGCGCACGCTCTCGGTGAGCAACCGAATCCGGGGCGCCTCGGGATCGACACCGCCCTTGCCCAGCAGTGTGGTGAATTCGTCGTGTTGATCTTGAAACTCGTAGGCGTAATTCAGCTTCGCCAATCTATCGACCTGATCCGGGGGAAAGCCCAGGACTTTGGCGGCTTCGCGCACGGCGCTGCGCACCCGGTAAGTGATCACATTAGCGGTCATCGCGGCGCCACGTTCACCATAGCGGCGGTAGACGTACTGGATCGCTTTCTCACGCTGGTCGCCGCTAGGCAGATCGATATCGATATCAGGCCATTCCCCGCGTTCCTCGGAAAGGAAGCGTTCGAATAGCAGTTCCATTCTGACGGCGTCGACTGCGGTAATGCCGAGCGCATAACAGACTGCTGAATTGGCAGCAGAGCCCCGCCCCTGCGCCATGATCCGGTTTTCTCGGCAGAACCGGACGATATCCCAGACGATAATGAAGTAACCGGCGAGCTTGAGCTTGCTGATAATTCCAAGCTCATGCTCCAGTTGCAGGCGGGTCCGTTGGTCAGGAGTACCCCATCGCTCACGAGCTCCATTCATGGTCAACGCGCGCAAATAGCTGTCGGCGGTCTCGCCGCGCGGCAGTGGATAGTCGGGAAAGCGATAGCCAAGATCTTGCAGTGTGAACTCGCATCGATCGGCGATTTCGCGGGTCGCCGTGATTGCCCGCGGATAATCACGGAACAGCTCCGCCATCTCGGGCGGGGCTTTAAGATTACGCTCATCGTTTATCCAAAGTGCGCGGCCAGCTTCGTCAAGCGTGGTGCCGAGTCGAATACAGGTCATTACATCGAGTAGTGACCGCTGAGCGATGTGCGCGTGACCATTGCGAGGTTGAAAGCGCGTCCCATGGGTAAAGCAGACGCCGTTGGTTGCTACGATTGGAATTCGGTTCGTTTCGGCGAGAGCGATGAGCTTGCGATTGAGCCGTTCCTCCTCTGGATCGAAATGACGCTGAAGATCGATGAACAAGTTATCGGGACCGAAAATCCTCCTCAGGCGTTCGCATAATGGGCGAGGATCTTCGTGCCGTGCCAACAGGTGCGCGAGAGGGCTGGTCGCGCTGCCCGCCAGAGCGATCATCCCGCGGCCGAGTCTTTCCAGGTCCTCAAAGCTGACCCGGCCCTGCCCTTTGGCGGGATATTTCGGTGCGCCGCCGGCGCTTTTTCCGATGATCCGCAGCTTGGATGCGGTAATCAGGCAGCACAGGTTCTTATAACGTTCGCGATCCGGCACCATTACGTACAGCCGCGCCGGTTCAGCAGCAGTCTTCTGCCCCTCGCCGAAGTTCGTGTCATCGAGGGTCAGCTCGGCAGCAACTATCGCGCGTACTCCGGATTGCCTGGCGGCCTGATAAAAGCGCGGTGCGCCATATACACCATCACGATCGCCTAGCGCGATAGCATCGTAACCCAACGCCGCGGCAGATTCGGCCAGTTCTTCCGGCGCTGTCGCACCTTCAAGAAAGCTGAAAGCGCTGCGCGCGCGCAACTCAACGTACGGCGAAGCCATCTTCGCCTGATATTCGCCTGAAACGGGCGCGCTTGTAAAGAGACACAAGCTAAAGCCTGGGGCACTTCAGACAGGACCAGAATGGCAGGTACAGGAACCCGGAGAAGTGAAAGGAGTACTTGAAATTCGCCCTTAGATCTCGTGCCGGGGTTCGCGGGCGTAAACCGTCGGATCATCGACTCCCGCGGCAGCAAAGCCTTCGACCCGCTCTGCGCATTTGGTACATGCGCCGCAGTGGACGATCCCCCTGGGACGGGCGCAGGAGACGGTCAGCTCGAGCGGCAAACCGGCGCCGCGCCTAATAACTTGGGCCTTGGTCATTCCGGCAAATGGTGTGCTTATTTTGAGCTTGACGCCGACACCGAGGTCGACCGCCCGCGCAAAGGCCCGAAAGAACTCGGGCCGTGCATCCGGAAACGGATTGCTCTCCAGTGGCGCGAGCGCGATTTCGCCGATTCGCGCGCGGGCACAGAAAATCGCTGTCTTGGAGAGCAGGCTGAGATTGCGTCCCGGAATATAGTTTGAAGCAAGGCTAGCGTTGTAGCCCGGCACATTGCGTCCGGTCATTGACCAATGGTCGGCTGAAATATCGCCCATTGGCAGCTTGAGTATTGTGAGCGGCTCGATGTTCTCCATTCCAAGCACGCGAATGAAGCGCTTCAGAGTAGCTAGTTCACTGTGCTCCCAACTAAGTCCTGCTTGTACATAGACCGGATACACATGGCGCCCATTTCGTGCCAACGCCACCAACATGACTGAACTATCCAGTCCGCCACTGGCGAGAATCGCGATTAGATCGGGGAGTGGCTCGATCCGGTAGTCATCGCCAGGTGTCTTCCTCGCAGGCATACACAGCCAACGCCGCTCAATTGAGTAATCGGCCACCGTCCAGCATCAGCGTCGAACCAGTCGCGAAGTCGGTTCCCTCACAAAGGAACAGCACCGCCCGCGCCACATCGCCGGGCGAACCCATGGTCTTAGTCAGGGTCGCCAGGCGCAGCCGCTCCACTTCTTCGGCACCATAGTTGTCGGGCGGCATCACGGGTCCCAGGGCCACGCAATTGACTTGCACCTCTGGCGCCAGAGCCTTAGCCAACGCGCGCGTCAAACCGATGAGCCCGGCTTTCGAAACGGCGTACGGCAGATAGTTATTGTAGGGCCTGATAGCGGCCCAATCGCCGATATTGATAATCTTACCGGCGCCCTGGCGGCGCATCGCAGCGCCAGCGAATTTTGAAAGGAAAAATGGCGCCTTCAAGTTGGTATCGAGATTGATATCCCAATCACGTTCAGTCAGCTCTTCCAATGGCTTACGATAGAAAACCGAGGCGGAATTGACTACCACGTCAAGCCGCCCGAACGCCTCGATGACATTGGCGACCATTCGCTCGATCTCATCGACGCGCTCGAGATTGGCGGCAAAGATTTGCGCGGGTCCGTGTTGCTCGTTGATGCGCGCGGCGGCCTCTTCAGCCCCGGCCCGCGAACTTCGATAGTGGATAGCCAGTGCAGCGCCGCGCTCAGCAAGTGCCAGGGCAATCACCTGCCCTACCCGCTTGCCCGCACCGGTGACCAGCGCGACCTTCCCTTGCAAATTCATAAGCGACGGAATCGGCTTAAACGCGATAAAGTCTACAGCGACGCGGCGATCGCACGGAGCAGGGCGAGATTATCCGAATGGCCGGTTTTCACCGCGGTGACGTGGCCGATAAGCGGCCGTCCGAGAAGATAAAGATCGCCGATGAGGTCGAGTACTTTGTGGCGAGCAAATTCGTCGGCGAAGCGCAGCGTCGTGTTCACAATTTTTTCATCGTCGATCAGAATGCAGTTGTCGAGCCGGCCACCCCGTGCTAACCCCAACTCGGACATCCTCCTGAATTCGCGAACCATTCCAAATGTCCGCGCGGGAGCGATCTCCTGGACGTAAGCCTCTGCTGAGCTAAGCTCGAAGTGAACCTGCTGCATTCCGATCGGGAGCGGGTATTCCAACCTGTAATCAATGATCAGGCGTTCGGCCGGTTCGATCCGAATAAACTCGCTGCCGTCGCCCACCTGGATCGCTTGCGGCGGAGTGATCGGCTCCACCCAGTCGTCCTGCTCTTCTATGCCAGCCGCGAGTAGCTGCTGGCAAAATTCCAGGGCCGATCCATCGACTGCCGGCACTTCATCGCCGGCTTGGATCCGCAAATTGGTGATCGTGAGTCCGTGCAATGCAGACAGTAAGTGCTCGACCGTCCGCACGGAATGGCCTTTGCCGCTGAGGGTGGTGTTGTAACCGGTCTCGCTGACGTTTTCGAGGCGTGCCGGAATTGCAGATTGAGCCGAAAGCGAGGAAAACATTATACCACTTCCTACCGGCGCGGGATGCAGTATAACTCCGGTCTTCAGGCCGGAATGCAGCCCCTGGCCACCAAGCACAAGGGAGCGCGCGATCGTACGTTGCGGAACCGCTCTCAGGGGCACACCTTGCCAACGACGACGCGCCCTATCATTGCGTCCCGGAAGTTGCGAGATAGTGCGATTGTCGCTGATGTCGCGGCCTAGTACGTGCTCCAGCGACGCTAACAGGCCGCCCACCGAAAACGGCTTTTCGATGAAATCCGCGGCGCCCAGCCGGGTGGCAGCGACTGCGTTCTGAATGTTTGCGTGACCAGAGATCATGATCACGTGAGTGTGGGGATTCTCGTGCTTGATTCGCCTGAGCAGTTCAATACCATCCAACTCTGGCATCCAAACGTCCAGCAGCACCACTTCCGGCTTTTCCTGCGCGACCAGATCCAACACCCGAGGCGCGTCGCCGGTAGCTACAACTCGAAAGCCTTCATCGCCCAGGATGCCGCATAGCGATGACCGAATCCGTTCTTCGTCATCTACTACCAGTATAGTAGCATTCACCGATCATTCATGCGTGGCATCCTGCTGCTAGCACCTCAAGCATTCGCATTACGCACCCTCTTGTCCACACTTGACAGGCGGCCAGCCTGTTTCCCGCTAGCGGGAGGAAAGAGTTCCAGCGCAATTCGGCCGCCTCCAGTCTCAACACCCGGCAAAGAAATGGCCACCTTCCTCAATCCTCTCCCGCTCTTTGCGGCGAAACGAGAAAGGGGGAGCAGGCTGTGATTCATCAACAGCCGGCTAAGCAGAGACCTTCTTAAATTCGTCATCTTTTACCGGAAAATCCAACTGGAAGCTACTTCCTCGCGGCTCATTATCGTGCACTCGAACGAACCCATGATGGTCGGTGACGATGGTGGCGACGATGGCGAGTCCGAGCCCCGTGCCGCCCTGGCGGGTCGAAAAATAAGGCTCAAAGATACGAGCACGAATGCGTGGGTCAATGCCAACGCCGTTATCAGCAACTTCGAGCGTAGCAACCCTACTCGCTGAATCGAGCGCGGTACGCACGATGACCTGTGCGCCGGCGCCATTGTGGGCATTCAACCCGGTCGCGGCGATCGCGTTATCAAGCAAGTTGATTAGCGCGCGCTTGAGCGCTTCCCGATCCATCGCGATGATCGGCAGCCCCGGCTCCAGTTCCAGCTCGAAGCGTACCTCACTGTGAGCCTCGCGAAAGGTCGCGACCGTCTCTTCGACCAGCGTATTCAGGTTGCCTGGAATCAGGCTTAGCTGCGGCATTCGTGCAAAGGCGGAAAATTCGTCAACCAGCCGTTTCAGATCGTCTACTTCACCGATAATGGTGCGGGTGCATTCGTCGACTACATCGGCATACGGGTTGGACCCCTGTTGGAAGTCGTCACGTGGTCCCGATGAGCCGTCGCGTCTGGAGAATTGACGCCGCAGCCGCTCGGCTGAAAGCTGAATCGGAGTCAGTGGATTCTTGATTTCATGTGCAATTCGGCGGGCAACCTCGCGCCACGCCTCCATCCGCTCGATTTTGGCGATCTGGCTCACATCCTCAAAGAACAGCACAGTGCCGAGGTCCGGCTGTTCCGCGCCATTGTCCTCATCGAGCCGGCTGGCGGTAAGCATAAGTTCTGTGTCGGCTCCGCCAATTTCGAGTTTCAAGGTGCGGCGCGCTTCGCGAGGACGAACGGCACCTGCAAAGATCTCATCGAGCGAGCGTCGCAGTTGCGGATCGAAGCATTTGCGGTACTCGCAGCCGAGGACGTCGGCGCTATGCAACCCCAGCATTCGTTCCGCGCACGGATTTATTGCGCTGATGCGTCCCGCAGGATCCAATCCAAGTACGCCGGCGGAGACATTGAGCAATAATGTTTCGGTATAGCGGCGTCGCCGTTCCAGCTCCGCCCGAGACTTACCCAAGTCAGATGTCATCTGGTTGAACGATTGGACCAAATGCGCGATCTCGTCGTCGCCGACCGGGGGAATCTCATAATTCAGGTTGCCCGCCGCCAGCGCATGGGTCCCCTCGGCCAGCAATTTGATCGGGCCGGTCAGCTCCCGAGCCAGATAGATTCCGAACCAACTCGCAAGTAGCACCACCGCAAGTCCGATCAGCACCAGGGCCAGGATATAGCTGTGCATGATCGGCTGACGCAGAATACGAAGCTGAAAATAGGCTTGTACCGCCTGCGATATTCCAACAGCGCGCGCAGCCAGGCTTTTCGGCAGATAATAGTCCACGACGATTGCGCCGGCCACGTCATCTGAATCGGTCGCCGAGAAAACTGGCGCGCTGCCGCGAATCACGTCCGACTTGCCAAAGCGGTCGGCCCGTGTCAGCGCATGGCCCTTCAGCGTTTCGCGCAGCAAGGCAGAATCGGGCGACACACCGATACCCGTCGGGGTGCTGGGACTTAGCTCGAACATCAATAGCTTGCGGTCCGCGGAGAACACCTCGACCGTGCCCAGGTTGTATTCCTGCTGCGCCTGTTCGATGAAAGCTCGCAGCTTCGCATTATTAGCCGCCGCCAACAGGTGGCCATTGGTGATTTTGCCTGACAGGATTCGGGCAAAATGAACCGCGTTGTTCGCTGAATTGAGATAATAGACTTTCGCGATCTCGAATGAGTTGTCGAGCATGCGCTCATACTCGGGATTGAACCAACTATCGATATCGGCGCGCAGGAAAGAACCGGCTACGTATAACAGAAAGGCACTGGGGACAATCGCCACGGCGATAAAGCCGAACACCAGGCGTGCCTGGAGCTTCGCACCGATCAACCCCCGCCGGCGTTCAAAAATCGCCTTTGCCAGGTTGCGTCCGACCAACAGCAGCATCAGGCCGAGTAGCAGAAAGCTCAGGTCGAAGAGCAGAATGACTACGAGATTGGAGATGAGAGAGGTATGCGAAGTGAGCGGCGGCAGCTCAGTCTGCATCAGCACGAACGCGACGAGTGTTGCTGCGGCAATTCCGACCGCAATCAATTCGCGCCGCCGGCGCTTGCT
>Ga0187846_10000793_pt1 | contig 18026 bp, 8 predicted proteins | sample TC_taG_FD_161473 | JGI IMG/M metagenome (GOLD analysis project Ga0187846, IMG submission 161473) | Biofilm microbial communities from the roof of an iron ore cave, State of Minas Gerais, Brazil - TC_06 Biofilm (v2) | ecosystem: Environmental > Terrestrial > Deep subsurface > Cave > Wall biofilm ...
CTTTGCTTCCGGCTTCCTCCAGACTCGCGGTCGCCCGCGAAACCCTTGCCTTCCGCTAACACTTCCCCTTGCCGGGTGTGTAGAGGACTTCCACCTCCAAGTAGGTGCGCCCTGCCGGGCGCACCAACGAAAAGGGCTTGCATCGCTGCAAGCCCTTGATTTTTTGGCGCGCCCGGCAGGATTCGAACCCACGACCCCTTGGTTCGTAGCCAAGTACTCTATCCAACTGAGCTACGGGCGCGAAGGGGCGATTTTATATCAGAGGGCCTGCACGCCGCCGTCACGTTAACCGCGCGTGAACGGCCGATGCAGGATCATTCCTGTTTTGCATCCGTTTCTTCCTGGCTAGGTCAGCGACGTGCGAAACGCCGCGCGCCGCGGTCGAACCGGGGGTTCGGCACGCAGGCCGAGTGGCACGGAAGCAACGGCAAGCCTCATCTAAGATAGACAAATGGATCCAATCGACCGCGGGGAGTTGGGGGCCACTTCGCACACTCCGCAGCAGCGCAAGTCCTGGCTCCGGCGCTGGTGGCCGGTGCCCGCGATCGCACTGCTGGCTTTGCTGACGGCCGCCACCTGGCGCCTGACCAAGTCCGATGCGGGCAGCGTTGCGGCAACCGCCAAGAGCGCGCGCAAGGGCACTGCCGGCGACCGCCCTACTCCGGTGGTGGCGCAGGCCGCAACGGTTCAACCGGTCCTCGACGTAACGCTCGGCGCGCTCGGTACCGTGACCTCGCGCAACACCGTCACGGTGCACACGCGAGTCGATGGCGAGCTCGTGAAGGTCGCGTTTCGCGAGGGGCAGATCGTCCGTGTCGGAGACCTGCTGGCGGTGATCGACCCGCGCCCGTACCAGGTAGCGCTGGACAACGCGCAGGCGACGCTGGAAAAGGACAAGGCGCAGCTCGCCAACGCCGAAGTCGACCTCGATCGCTACCGCGGCCTGATCGCTGACGACTCGATTCCCAAGCAACAGTACGACAGCCAGGTCGCGCTGGTGCAGCAGGACAAGGCGCTGGTGCAGGCCGACCAGGCGCAGGTCGAAAACGCCCGCCTGAACCTGTCCTTCACCCAGGTGACCTCTCCGATCAACGGGCGCGTGGGCCTGCGCCAGGTCGACCTGGGCAACCAGGTGCACGCTTCGGACGCAAACGGGCTCGTGGTGATCACCCAGGTGCAGCCGATCGACGTGGTGTTCCCGATCCCGCAGGACCAGCTTCCCAAGGTGCAGCGGCGACTGGCCTCTGCGGCGCGGATGCAAGTGGACGCCTTCGACAGCGACGGCCGCACGCTGCTGGGCAGCGGCACTTTGCTCACTACCGACAACCAGATCGACACGACCACCGGCACCATCAAGCTCAAGGCTGAATTCGCCAACCACGACGGTTCGCTCTTTCCGAACCAGTTCGTCAACGTGCGCCTGCACCTGGAGAACATCGCCGATGCGCTGACGATCCCGTCGGCAGCGGTGCAGCGAGGCGCCCCGGGACTGTATGCATATGTCGTGCAGCCGGACAAGACCGTCCAGATCCGGACTTTGAAGCTCGGTGCCAGCGAGGCAGACCGGGTGCAGGTGCTTGCTGGCCTGTCCGCCGGCGAGCAGGTCGTGGTCGACGGAGTGGACAAGCTGCGCGATGGCGCCTCCGTCGACGTGGCACAGGCGGGCGCCAATGGCGCTGGCGCCGGCCGCCCGCAGCAAGCGGGCGCAGCGGCCGCCGGCGCAGTCGGCAACGCAGCAGGGGGAAAAGCAGCGGCAACGCCAGTCGCCGCGCCCGCAGGCGGCGCAGCCACCAGCGCACCGGGAGCTCCGCGTTAGCCGGCACGAGTCAGCCCGCCGTCACCTGAGCGCGAGACGATGAATCCGTCGCGCATTTTCATCCTGCGGCCGGTGGCGACATCGCTGCTGATGATCGCGGTCATGCTGGCCGGGATCGTCGCGTACACGTTGCTGCCGCAGTCGGCGCTGCCGCAGATCGACTATCCGACGATCCAGGTCACGACGCTGTATCCGGGGGCCGGCCCTGACGTTGTGACCTCCTCGATCACGGCCCCGCTGGAACGCCAGTTCGGGCAGATGCCGGGGCTGACCGAGATGTGGTCGTCGAGCGCCGGAGGCTCCTCGACCATCACGCTTCGCTTCGACCTGCGGCTGTCGCTGGACGTAGCGGAACAGGAAGTGCAGGCGGCCATCAACGCCGCGTACAACTTCCTGCCGACCGACCTGCCCATGCCGCCCGTGTACAGCAAGGTCAATCCGGCCGATGCGGCGGTCCTGACGCTGGCGCTGACGTCGAAGACGCTGCCGACAACGCAGCTGGAGGATCTGGCCGATACCCGGCTGGCGCCCAAGCTGTCGGAGCTCAGCGGCGTGGGGCTGGTGACAATCAGCGGCGGCCAGAAGCCGGCCGTCCGGGTGCAAGTGAACCCGCGTGCGATCGCTTCGCTCGGACTGTCGTTGGACGACGTTCGCACTGCAATCAGCAACGGCAACGTCAATCAGGCCAAAGGCAGCTTCGACGGGCCGCAGCGTGCCTCGACGATCGACGCAAACGACCAGTTGCGATCGGCCACCGACTACCGGCAGATCGTGCTGGCCTACCGCAATGGCGCGCCGGTGCGGCTGTCCGACATCGCGGACGTGGTGGACGGCGCCGAGAACACCCGCCTCGCCGCCTGGGCCAACCGCGATCCGGGAATCGTTCTGAGCATCCAGCGGCAGCCCGGCGCCAATGTGATCGAGGTGGTCGACCGCATCAAGTCGCTGCTGCCGCAGCTGCGTTCCGGCATGCCGGCAGCCGCAGACCTGGCCGTGCTGACCGATCGAACCATCACGATCCGCGCCTCGGTACGCGACGTGCAGTTGGAGCTGATGCTGGCGGTGGTGCTGGTCGTGCTGTCGATCTTCGTGTTCCTGCGCAGCGCCGCCGCTACCGTGATCCCGGCCGTAGCAGTGCCGGTGTCGGTGGTGGGAACGTTCGGAGTGATGTACCTGGCGGGCTTCAGCATCAACAACTTGACGCTGATGGCGCTGACGGTGGCGACCGGGTTCGTGGTCGATGACGCGATCGTGATGATCGAGAACATCGCGCGCTACGTCGAGGCGGGCGAGGCGCCGCTGCAGGCGGCGCTAAAAGGCGCCCGCCAGATCGGATTCACGATCATTTCGCTGACGATCTCGCTGATCGCGGTGCTGATCCCGCTGCTGTTCATGCAGGAGGTTGTCGGGCGGCTGTTCCGGGAATTCGCGATCACGCTGGCCGTCTCGATCCTGATCTCGGCGGCGGTGTCGCTGACGCTGACCCCGATGATGAGCGCGCGCCTGCTGCGCCCGGCGGGTGAGCAGCGCGAATCCTGGCTGCTGCGCCACACGGGCCGTTATTTCGAATCCATGCTGCAGGCGTACGCGCGGGCATTGCGCTGGGTGCTGGCGCACCAGGGCAGCACGCTCTGGGTCGCAATCGGCACGCTGGTGCTGGCGGTCGTGCTGTACGTGATCGTCCCGAAAGGCTTCCTGCCGCAGCAGGACACCGGTGCCATCCAGGCCATCACCGAAGCACCCCAGACTGTGTCGTTCGAGTCGATGGCGGATCGGCAGCAGGCACTGGCCGACTCGATCCTGCAGGACCCGGCCGTCGACAGCCTGAGCTCGCAGATCGGCGTCGACGGCATCAACCAGAGCTTGAACGTGGGGCGGATGACGATCAATTTGAAACCCCGATCGCAGCGCGACCGCCTGGACGTGATCCTGGAACGGCTCAAAAAGCGGGCGCAATCGGTTCCCGAGATCTCGCTGTACCTGCAGCCGGTGCAGGACCTGACGATCGAGGATCGGGTTTCCCGCACCCAATACCAGCTCACGCTGGACTCCTCCAACCCGAGCGACCTTTCCACGTGGGTCCCGCGGCTGGTCGATCGCCTGCGCCAGCTTCCGCAACTGGAAGACGTTGCCTCCGACTCGCAGAACGAGGGGCTGAAGGCGTATGTCGACATCGACCGCGATACTGCTTCACGCCTGGGCGTTACCGTTGCGGCGATCGACAGCGTCCTGTACGACGCGTATGGCCAGCGGCTGGTGTCGACCATTTTTACGCAGTCGAACCAGTACCGCGTCGTGCTGGAAGTCGCACCCGACGCGCGGCACGGGCTGGGGGCTCTGGGAATGCTGTACGTCCCATCGGCGACGGGAACGCAGGTTCCGCTGTCTGCGATCGCGCACGTGGAGGAGCGCCCTGGGCCGCTGGTGCTGAACCACCTGGCGCAGTTCCCCGCCACAACCGTGTCGTTCAACGTGGCCCCCGGCGCATCACTCGGGGACGCGGTTGCCGCAGTCGAGGCGACCGAGCAGCAGCTGCAGCTGCCGCTATCCATGCGCACCCAGTTCCAGGGTGCGGCGCTCGCATTCCGCGCTGCTCTCGGGTCCGAGGTGCTGCTGATCCTGGCGGCGGTGGTTACGATGTACATCGTTCTGGGCGTGCTGTACGAGAGCTACATCCACCCGATCACGATCCTTTCTACCCTGCCCTCGGCCGGGATCGGCGCGCTGCTGGCGCTGTTGATCGCGCGCCAGGACCTGGGAGTCATCGCGATCATCGGAATCATCCTGCTGATCGGGATCGTGAAGAAGAACGCCATTTTGATGATCGACTTCGCGCTCGAAGCGCAGCGGCACCAGAAGTTGCCGGCGCCCGAGGCGATCTACCAGGCGTGCCTGCTGCGCTTCCGTCCGATCATGATGACGACGCTGGCCGCTCTGTTCGGTGCGCTGCCGCTGATGATCGGTACCGGGGTGGGATCCGAGCTGCGGCACCCGCTCGGGATCACGATCGTAGGCGGCCTGATCGTGAGCCAGGCGCTGACGCTGTTTACGACACCGGTCATCTATCTTGCTTTCGACCGGCTGGCGCAGCGTGTACGAGGGATGAAGGTTAGCCCGATCGCACCATGAGCATGTCCTCGCCCTTCATCGTGCGGCCGGTGGCCACGACGCTGCTGACCGCCGCGATCGCGCTGGCGGGCGTGCTTGGATACATCAACCTGCCGGTGGCGCCGCTGCCGCAGATGGACTATCCGGTGATCTCGGTGCAGGCGTCGCTGCCCGGCGCAAGCCCTGACACGATGGCAGCCACGATCGCGGCTCCGCTGGAGCGCTCGCTCGGAATCATCGCCGGCGTCAACGAAATGACCTCGAGCAGCACGCTCGGCTCCGCCCGGGTCACGCTGCAGTTCGACCTGTCGCGCGACATCGACGGTGCGGCGCGCGACGTGCAGGCCGCCATCAACGCCGCACGGCCCAACCTGCCGAGCGGCATGCCGAGCAGCCCGACGTACAAGAAGGCCAACCCGGCCGACGCCCCGATCATGATCCTGGCGCTGACGTCGAAGGCGCTGACGCGCGGCCGGATGTACGACGCCGCTTCCACCGTGCTGGCGCAGCGCATCTCGCAGGTGCGCGGGGTCGGCCAGGTCGATGTCAGCGGCAGTGCCCTGCCGGCCGTGCGGGTCGAGCTGAACATCGCCGCGCTGAACCGCGCCGGTATCCCGCTCGAGCAAGTGCGCTCGGCCATCGCCGCAACCAACGCCAACCGCCCGAAAGGCATGATCGACGATGCGCAGCGCACCTGGGAGGTCGGCGCCAATGACCAGGCATACGAAGCGGCCGAATACGCGCCGCTCGTCATCGCTTACCGCAACGGAGCGGCGGTTCGCCTGTCCGATGTTGCGACGGTCGAAGACTCGGTCGAGAACGTCCGCAACCTCGCGCTTTCGAACGGCAACCCGGCAATCCTGATCTTCGTTCGCAGGCAGCCGGGCGCGAACATCCTGGGAACGGTGGATCGCGTCAAGGCGCTGATGCCGCTGCTGCGTGCTTCGATCCCGGCCGCGATCGACCTGCGAGTGATGGTGGAGCGCACGCCGACCATCCGTGCTTCGCTGCAGGAGACCCAGCGTACGCTGATCATCGCGGTGACGCTCGTGATCCTGGTGGTGTTTTTGTTCCTGCGCAATCCACGCGCCGCCGTGATCCCGGCAGTGGCCGTTCCGGTGTCGCTGATCGGCACCTTCGGGGTGATCTACCTGTGGGGCTTCAGCCTGAACATCCTGACGCTGATGGCGCTGACGATATCGACTGGTTTCGTCGTCGACGACGCCATCGTCGTGCTGGAGAACATCTCGCGCCATATCGAGAAAGGCGTGCCGCCGCTGCGGGCGGCGCTGCGCGGAGCGCGCGAGATCGGCTTCACGGTGCTGTCGATGAGCCTGTCGCTGATCGCAGTGTTCGTGCCGATCCTGCTGATGGGAGGCTTCCTGGGACGCCTGTTCCGCGAATTCGCGGTGACACTGTCTGTGGCGATCCTGATCTCGCTGCTGGTATCGCTGACCACCACTCCGATGATGTGCGCCCGACTGCTGCGCGGTGAACGCGAAGGACCGGCTGCCGCGCGCTCGGCGCTGCGCCAGCTTGCCGGCCGCCTCGCGCATCGCTGCTCGGAAGTCCTGGCGCGCTTCGGCTCGGGTGTGGCGGCTGGGTACGCGCGATCGCTCGACGCCGCGCTCCGGCATCCGGTCCTGACGCTGAGCGCACTCGCCGTGACGGTCATGCTGAACTGGGTTTTAATCGTGCACATCCCCAAGGGCCTGTTCCCCACCCAGGAAACGGGCCTGCTGATCGGCAACATCCAGGCCGACCAGAGCACTTCGTTCCAGTCGATGTCGAAGAAGCTTTCCGAGTTCCTCCAGGTGGTCGTGAAGGATCCGGCCGTCACGGCCGCCAACGGCTACATCGGCGGCGGCCAGACCAACGGCGGATTCATGTTCGTCGTGCTCAAGCCGATCTCCGAGAGCCACTCGACCAGCGACCAGGTGATCGCGCGCCTGCGCGGCAAGCTGGCGCATGTACCGGGAGCAACCCTGTACCTGCAGCCGCTGCAGGATCTGCGCGTCGGCGGCCGGGCGGGCAACGCGCAGTACCAGTACACGCTGCAGGATGTGGACATCAATGAACTGCGCAGCTGGGAGCCTCGGATTCGAGCAGCCCTGAATACGCTGCCCGAGCTGGCCGACGTGAACACCGACACGCAGGACAAGGGCTTGAGCACGTACCTGAAGATCGACCGCAGTACGGTCGACCGCCTGAAGCTCACGATGAACACGGTCGACGCGACGCTGAACGACGCATTCGGCCAGCGCCAGGTATCGACGATCTACGAGCCGCTGAACCAGTACCACGTCGTGATGGAGGCGGCACCCCGCTACGACGAGGAGCCCTCCTCGCTGAACGACGTCAACGTCATCTCCCCTTCGGGCGCACCGGTGCCGCTCGGCGCGGTGTCGAGCTGGCAGATGTCCAACACTCCACTGGCGGTCAACCACCAGGGACTGCTGGCCGCATCGACCATCTCGTTCAACCTGCCCACGGGCATATCGCTCGGCCAGGCGACCGACGCGATCGATCGGGCGATGGCGCGAATCGGCGTTCCCGCATCCCTGCAAGGCGGCTTCCAGGGCAGTGCGAAGCTGTTCCAGCAGTCGCTTGCGACCGAGCCGTGGCTGGTGTTGGCGGCGATCCTCGCCATTTATATCGTGCTGGGGATCCTGTACGAAAGCACGCTGCACCCGATCACGATCATCCTTTCAACGCTTCCGCCCGCCGGCGTCGGCGCCGTGCTGGCGCTGGAAGCGCGCCACATGGAATTCACGATCATGGCGCTGATCGGACTGATCCTGCTGATCGGCATCGTGAAGAAGAACGCGATCATGATGATCGACGTGGCGCTCGACCTGTCGCGCCGTACCGGCGCCGACTCGCGCGAAGCGATCCGCCATGCGTGCCTGCTGCGCTTCCGCCCGATCATGATGACGACGCTGGCGGCGCTGTTCGGGGCGCTTCCGCTGGTGCTGGTGGGCGGAGAAGGAGCCCAGCTGCGCCAGCCGCTCGGAATTTCGATCGTCGGAGGGTTGATGTTGAGCCAGGTGCTGACGCTGTACACGACGCCGGTGATGTACCTTTGTTTGGATCGGCTGCGCGTCAAAGTGCTCGCGCGACGGGCGCGCCGTGAGCCGTCGTCTGGGCTAGCGGGCGAGTGGAAAGCATGACCGGTACGGTTCCGCTCGCGTTACGGCCTTCGCCATCACGGGGGCTCGGCCGCGCTGACCTCGCTTCACCGTACCGGTCATGCTTTCCACCCGCCCCTAGCCCCTCGAGGCTCATCATCGCTTGCCTGTCGGCGGCGCTGCTGGTGTGCGGCTGCATGATGGGTCCGGACTACGTGCGCCCGGCCGTACAGCTGCCCTCCTCGTTCAAGGAGGATCCGGACTGGAAACCGGCGCAGCCTTCCGACGGCATGCCGGCCACGTGGTGGAAAAGCTTCGGCGACGAGGATCTGGACGCGCTCGCCAGCCAGGTCGCTCCGGCCAACCAGGACGTTCAGGCGGCCGAAGCCAACTATCGGCAGGCGACCGCTCTTGCGCGCCAGGCCTTCGCTGCGCTGTTCCCGGTCGCGTCTCTCAATGCGTCGGCTACGCGTTCGCAGGGTGCCACCGGATCGACCGCCGCGCGCAGCGCCGGGCCGGCGACGTTCGAATCGGTCACGGTGGGTGGCTCGTGGGAAGTCGACCTGTGGGGAGGTCTGCGGCGCAGCCTGGAAGCGGCGCGTGCCAATGCGCGCGCGAGCGCCGCCGATCTGGCGGGGACCACCTTGAGTCTGCAGGGTCAGCTCGTGTCCGACTACCTCGCGCTGCGGGTTGCCGACGAACAGCACCGCCTGCTCGAGGACGCGGTGGGCGATTACGAAAAATCGCTCCAGCTGACCGAGAGCCGCTATCGGGCGGGCGTTGCAGCGCGCACCGATGTGGCCCAGGCGCAGGCTCAGCTCGAGGTTACGCGGGCGCAAGCGATCGACGTGCAGATCTCGCGCTCACAACTGGAGCACGCGATCGCGGTGCTGATCGGCAAAAACCCGGAGGATTTCTCGATCAATCAACGACCCTACGAGGTGCGCGTACCGCCCGTGCCGCCGATGCTCCCGTCCACACTGCTGCAGCGGCGCCCCGACGTAGCGGCGGCCGAGCGGCGCGCCGCCGCAGCCAACGCTCAGATCGGCGTGGCCCAAGCCGCCTTTTTCCCCACGCTGACGTTGGACGCCACCGGCGGCTACTCGGCGCCGTCGGGCAAATCTCTGTTCTCGGTTCCGTACCGGGTCTGGTCGCTCGGGCCGTCGCTCGCCGAGAAGCTGTTCGACGCCGGAGCACGCTCGGCCGCTCGCGAGCAGGCGATCGCCGCATGGGACGCGTCGGCGGCCACCTACCGCAAGACGGTGCTGGCCGCGCTGCAGAACGTCGAGGACAACCTGGCTTCGCTGCGGATCCTTGCGCAGGAGTCGGTCGTTCAGGCCGGCGCCGTCAAGGCGGCGCAGGAGTCGCTGGAGCTGACGATCAGCCAGTACAAGGGCGGCACCGTCAGCTACCTGAACGTGATCACCGCCCAGACCACTGAGCTTTCGAGCCGCCAGAATGCACTCTCGATCGACGGCCGCCGGGCGGCCGCCGTCGTGGCGTTGATCGAAGCGCTCGGCGGAGGCTGGGACGTCTCGCAGCAGCCCTCTTCCATCCAAGGCACGGCCGCCAGCGTTCAACAGGCCTCGGCGCAGCGCGCCCAATGAGCGTGGAGCACGAGGCCCGCCCGGCTGCCGGCGTCTCGATCGGCCGTTTCCTGCAGATCTTCTCGGCGGTGATGCTGCCGATGTTCCTGGCCGCGGCCGACCAGACGCTGCTCGCGACGGCAACGCCCAGCATCGCCGCAGAACTCGGTGGCCTGCGCGACATCACGTGGACATCGGTCGGTTACCTGATCGCGATGACCGCCACGGTGCCGCTGTACGGACGCCTGGGCGATCGCTACGGGCGGCGCGACACGCTGCTGGCTGCGCTCGGACTGTTCAGCGCCGGCTCACTCGCATGCGCGTGCTCCACCTCGCTCGGCGCGCTGATAGCGGCGCGCGTGCTGCAGGGGCTGGGCGGGGGCGGTTTGATGGTGATGGCGCAGTCGCTGATCGGCGAACTGGTGCCGCCGCGCGAGCGAGCCCGCTTCCAGGGCTATTTCGCCACGGTGTTCACGATCGCCAACGTCGGCGGACCCTTGATCGGCGGGACGATCGTGCACCACGCCGGCTGGCGGTGGCTGTTCCTGGTGAACCTGCCGCTGTGCCTGATCGCCGGATGGCGCCTTTTCCGACTGCCGCGCGAAAGCGGCAACTCCGAGGCCGCGCCGGCAAACCCGGTCGGCGCGATGCTGTTCGCCGGCGCCGTTACGACGTCGCTGGTCTGGGCCAGTTTCGCCGAATACCGCTTCACCTGGGACTCGCCGACCAGCCTGGTGCTGGTCGGTGGTGCCGCCGTGCTGTGGGGGGCACTGATCCGACGCGAAAGACGACAACAAAGTCCATTTTTGCCGATCGAGCTGTTGCGCGATGCCTCGATGCGATTTCTGTGCCTGACGGTCGTCTCGTTCGCCTCGTGTCTGTTCGCGCTGGTCTTCTTCCTGCCCATCCTGATCCAGGTCGGGCACGGCGCCGATGCGGTGCAGTCGGGCGCGCTGCTGCTGCCATTGATGCTTGGGATCGTCGCCGGCTCCACTACGACCGGCCGCATCGTCAGCCGCACCGGCAAGCCCGCGCGCATGCCGGTAGCGGGCCTGTCGATCGCGTGCGTGGCGCTTGTTCTGATGTCGGCGCTACCCCCGACCAAGGGGCTGATCGCGGCGCTCGGCGCCTCGTGCGGATTCGGCTTCGGCAGCGTGATGCCGACGGCGCAGATCATCAGCCAGACGCTGGCCGGGCGCGAGCGCCTCGGCGCAGCCGCTTCGGTCGTCTCGCTGTCGCGCTACATCGGGGCGGCGCTCGGCACCGCCATTTTCGGCGCGTTCGTGTTCGCGCTGGCGCCGCAGGCGAGCGCACGATTTGATTCGCACAGCCTGGCTCCTGGATCCTTTGAGCAGCTGAGCCACTCGATTCGGATCGGCTTCGGCTTGCTGGCAGCGGTTGCCGCCACCGGCGCCTGGTTCGCATCGCGTGTGCGTCGGATCGAGCTCTAAGCGCCACCCTGTGCGCTACGATGACAGCGCGAAGACAAAGACACAGCCACGGCGCAGCCCGATGACGCCCCCAAGCTTCAACGAGATGTATGCCGCCGACGGCGGCGTACGGGATCACTATCGCGAATTCGAATCGTGGCTGTCGCGCCAGAGCGACGACCTGATGCGCCTGAAGCGCGCCGAAGCCGACCTGGTGTTCCGCCGCGTCGGCATCACGTTCGCGGTATACGGGGAGAGCGCCGGAACCGAGCGACTGATCCCGTTCGACGTGATTCCGCGCATCATCCCGGCCCCTGAATGGCGCCTGATCGAGACGGGCCTGCGCCAGCGGGTCAAGGCACTGAACCGTTTCCTGCATGACATCTACCACGAGGGCGAGATCGTTCGCGCCGGGCGAATGCCCTCCGACGTCGTGTACGGCAACTCGCAGTATCGGCCCGAGATGAAAGGGGTCGACGTGCCGGGCGCAATCTATGCGCACATCGCCGGAATCGACATCGTTCGCGCCGACGGCGGACAGTATTTCGTGCTGGAGGACAACCTGCGGGTGCCCAGCGGCGTGTCCTATATGCTGGAGGACCGCCGCATGATGATGCGGCTGTTTCCGGATCTTTTCAGCTTCAATCGGGTGGCGCCGGTCGAACACTACCCGGACCTGCTGCTGGAGGACCTGCGTTCGGTAGCGCCGATCGGCGTCGACGAGCCGACCGTGGTGCTCCTCACCCCCGGCATGTACAACTCGGCGTATTTCGAGCACGCCTTTTTGGCGCAGCAGATGGGAATCGAGCTCGTCGAGGGCCAGGACCTGTTCGTCCAGGAAAATGGGGTGTACATGCGGACCACGCGGGGGCCGCGCAGGGTCGATGTGATCTACCGTCGCATCGACGACGACTTCCTGGACCCGACCGTGTTCCGCAAGGATTCCTCGCTCGGAGTGCCGGGTCTTCTGGACGTGTACCGCGCCGGTCGCGTCACGCTGGCCAACGCGATCGGCACCGGCGTGGCCGACGACAAGTCGATCTATCCGTTCGTTCCCGACATGATCGAGTTCTACCTGGGCGAGAAGGCGCTGCTGCCGAACGTGCCGACCTACCGCTGCCGCAACCACGACGAGCTCGAATTCGCGCTGCGCAACCTGCCGGAGATGGTCGTGAAGGAAGTGCACAACGCGGGCGGTTATGGAATGCTGATCGGCCCATGCGCTACGCGCGAGGAGCTGGACGACTTCGGGCGCCGCCTGCGCAACAACCCGCACAACTACATCGCCCAGCCGACGCTGGCGCTGTCGACCTGCCCCACCTACGTAGGGTCGGCCGTTGCGCCGCGCCACATCGATCTTCGGCCGTTCGTGCTGTCCGGCCGGCAGATTTCGATGGTCCCGGGCGGGTTGACCAGGGTGGCGCTGCGCGAGGGATCGCTTGTCGTCAATTCGTCACAGGGCGGCGGCACCAAGGACACGTGGGTGCTCGGACGTTGACGATGCTCAGCCGCACCGCCGATCAGCTGTTCTGGATGGCCCGCTACATCGAACGGGCCGAGAACACCGCGCGCATGCTCGATGTGCATGTCACGACCTCGCTGTTGCCGATGCCGCGCGAGACGGCGGAGCGCGGCTGGCGCGCGGTGCTCGGAATCTCGGAGCTGCAGCCGGCCTTCGACGCGCGCTCCGGCTCGCTCACCGCGCGCGACGTGTTGGACTTCATGGTGCGCGATTCGGACAACTCATCGTCGATCGCGCACTGCCTGCAGGCGGCGCGGGAGAACGCGCGCGCCGTGCGTGGCACGCTGACCACCGAGGTGTGGGAGACCCACAACGACACCTGGTTGCAGCTGCAGCAGCACCTGCAGGACCGTCCATGGGAGCGCGATCCGCGCGAGTTCTTCGAATGGGTCAAGTTCCGCTCGCATCTGTCGCGGGGCGTAGCGATCGGAACGATGCTGAAGGACGAGGCGTACCACTTCGTCCGCCTGGGGACGTTCCTGGAGCGCTCGGACAACACCGCCCGGATTCTGGACATCAAGTTTCATGGCCTGAGCGAGCCCAGCGTGTCGCCGCTGTCGGAGCGCGACGCCACCGAGGAGCAGCCCTACCTGGACTTCTACTACTGGGCTGCGGTATTGCGATCCGTTTCCGCTTTCGAGATCTATCGCAAGGTCTACCGCGACGTCATCACGCCGGCGCGGGTGGCCGAACTTCTGATGCTGCGGGCGGATATGCCTCGTTCGCTGCTTGCCTCGATGAACGAGGTGTGCTCCAACCTGGAGCAAGTCCGCAACGACCAGTCGGCCGAGACGTCCCGCCGCGCCGGGCTGTTGCGCGCCGAACTGCTGTATGGCCGGATCGACGATATCCTGGATACCGGCCTGCACCTGTTTCTCACGTCGTTCCTGAAGAGAGTCAACGGCCTGGGCCAGCGAATCAGCAGGGATTTCCTCGTGCCCTTGCATTGATGACAAGTCGATGCTGCATGTCGCTCTGAGCCACGTCACGCGCTATTCGTACGACAGGCGCGTCGGGCTCTCGCCCCAGGTCGTGCGGCTGCGACCCGCGCCGCACTGCCGCACCCGCGTACTGTCGTACTCGCTCGACATTTCGCCGCCGCAGCACTTCATCAACTGGCAGCAGGACCCCTTCTCGAACTACCTCGCCCGACTCGTTTTTCCCGAACCAACGGCTGAGCTGCTGCTGAAGGTGGACCTGGTCGCCGAAATGTCGGTGTACAACCCCTTCGATTTCTTCCTCGTACCGGCAGCCGAGAACGTTCCCTTCCGCTACGAACCGCAGCTCGCGCACGATCTTGCACCCTACCTGGCCTGCGGCGAAGACGGTCCGCGTCTGCGCCGCTTCGTGGCCGAGTTGGACCTGCGGCCGCAGCGCACCGTCGACTTCCTGGTGAAGCTGAACCAACAGTTGCAGCAGCGCATCCGTTATTTGGTCCGGATGGAGCCCGGCGTGCAGACCCCGGAGCGAACACTCGAGTTTGCGAGCGGCTCGTGCCGCGACAGCGGCTGGCTGCTGGTGCAGGTGCTGCGGCGGCTGGGACTGGCGGCGCGCTTCGTGTCGGGCTATCTGATTCAGCTCAAGCCGGACGTGCCGGCGCTGGACGGCCCATCGGGCGCGGCGAGCGATTTCAGCGATCTGCACGCGTGGTGCGAGGTCTATCTGCCGGGTGCCGGTTGGATCGGGCTCGACCCCACGTCCGGACTGCTCGCCGGCGAGGGACATCTGCCGCTGGCGTGCACCCCGGAACCCGGCTCGGCAGCCCCGGTCACCGGCAGCGTCGACGAGTGCGAGGTGCGTTTCGAGCACCGGATGAACGTGCGTCGCCTGCTCGAATCTCCACGCGTGACCAAGCCGTATAACTATGACCAGTGGGGCGCCATCGAGCGCCTCGGCCATAGCGTCGACGCGGACCTGCAGCGCCTCGACGTGCGCCTGACCATGGGCGGCGAGCCGACCTTCGTGGCCGTGGAGGCGCGTGACGCAGACGAGTGGAACACCGCCGCACTCGGGGCCACCAAGCGCCAGTACGCAGCCGATCTGCTCCATCGCTTGCGCGAGCGCTACTGCACCGGCGGCTTTCTGCATTTCGGGCAGGGCAAGTGGTATCCGGGCGAACAACTCCCGCGCTGGGCGCTGTCGGCGTATTGGCGCAGCGACGGTCAACGCTGCTGGAATGATCCTTCGCTGTTCGCCGACGAGCGCGTGCCGGGAGGCAACGGACAAGCCGATGCACTGCGCCTGATCACAGCGCTGGCCCGGCACCTCGGCTTGGACCCGAAGTTCGTGACGCCCGGTTACGAGGACGCCTGGTATTACCTTTGGCGCGAGCGGCGTCTGCCCACCAATGTCGATCCATTCGATTCGCGACTGGACGACGAAATGGAGCGCACGCGATTGCGCCGCGTGTTCTCCCACGGGCTGGCCGAGCCGGTCGGCTACGCGTTGCCGATCCGGCGGGAAAGAAACACCGCGACGTCAGGCGAATCATGGGCAAGCGGCCCGTGGTTCCTGCGGGACGAGCGCATGTACCTGATGCCGGGCGATTCGCCGATGGGCTACCGCCTTCCGCTCGATTCGCTGCCTTGGGTAGCCCCGGGCGAGTTTCCGCACGTGTACGAGGTCGATCCGTTCGCGCCGCGGCGCGCGCTTGCGCCGGCGCGATTGCCGCATGCCGCGTTGCCACCACGCCTGCAGGCTCCGCACTCGCCGGGAAGGGATGCACCGGGCGCGGAGGATCGACAATCCGAGCCGCTTCGGTTCGAGTCGGCCGCATGGATCACGCGTAGCGCTTTGTGCGTGGAGCCGCGCGACGGCAATCTGTACGTCTTCGCGCCGCCGCTCGGCCTCGTCGAGGACTATCTGGAACTGCTGGGTGCGCTCGAGGCCGCCGCTGCAGACTGCGGTGTAACGATCGTGCTGGAGGGATATCCGCCGCCGCGCGACCCCCGCCTGAAGCAGCTGTCGATCACGCCGGACCCGGGTGTGCTCGAGGTGAACATCCACCCCGCTGCCAACTGGGGCGACCTCGTCGACCAGACTGAATTCCTGTACGAGGCGGCTCGCCTGTCGCGCCTGGCTCCGGAGAAGTTCATGCTGGACGGGCGGCATACGGGCACCGGCGGCGGCAACCATTTCGTGCTCGGTGGGCCTACGCCCGGCGACAGCCCGCTGCTGCGCCGGCCCGATCTGCTCGCCAGCCTGGTGGGGTACTGGCACAACCACCCGGCGCTGTCGTATCTGTTCTCGACACTGTTCATCGGCCCGACCAGCCAGGCGCCGCGCGTCGACGAGGGACGTGGCGAGCAGATCTACGAGCTGGAGGTCGCGCTGGAGCAGCTGCGCCGGCGCAGCCCCGCAGGCACCGAGACGGCGCCATGGCTGGTCGACCGCCTGTTTCGCAACCTGCTCGTCGACGTCACTGGCAACACGCATCGCGCGGAGTTCTGTATCGACAAGCTGTATTCGCCCGACGGGCCAACCGGAAGGCTGGGGCTGCTGGAGCTGCGAGCGTTCGAGATGCCGCCGCACGCGCGCATGAGCCTGGTGCAGCAGTTGATGCTGCGAGCTCTCGTTGCGCGCTTCTGGCAGGAGCCGTATTGCACGCGCTTGACGCGGTGGGGTACGACGCTGCACGACCGGTTTCTGCTGCCAACGTTCGTCGCGATGGACCTGGAAGACGTCCTGCAGGAGCTACGCGACGCCGGATACCCGTTCGATCCTGCCTGGTTCGCTCCGCATTTCGAGTTCCGTTTCCCGCGTTACGGCGACGTCAGCGCGCGCGGCATCCAGCTGACACTGCGCGGCGCGCTGGAGCCGTGGCACGTGCTGGGCGAGCAACCCGCGGCAGGCGCGACGGTGCGGTACGTGGACTCCTCGGTTGAACGAGTGGAACTTCACGTCAGTGGCCTGAACGATTCCCGCCACGTGATCACCGTAAACGGGCACGCCGTTCCGCTGCAGCCGACCGGGCGCGCTGGAGAATTCGTTGCGGGTGTGCGCTATCGCGCCTGGCAGCCGCCGGCCTGTCTGCATCCGACGATCGGCGTGCACGTGCCGCTGACCTTCGATATCGTCGACACCTGGCTACAGCGTTCGCTCGCCGGCTGCCGCTACCATGTGGCCCACCCGGGCGGGCGCAACTACGACGTGTACCCGGTGAACGCGTTCGAGGCCGAGAGCCGGCGGCTGGCGCGTTTCGAGAAAACCGGCCATACCTTCGGCAAGATGCAAGTGTCCGCACCGCGCCGCACCCTGGAGTACCCGTTCACGCTGGACCTGCGGCGCGGAGCGGACGAACCCGCATCCGCCAGGTGAGCACAGCAGGCGTTCCGCTCCCCGACGCAGCCGATCCAGTGACGGCCGCGGCCCGACTGGCTGCGCCCGCTACGCGCGGCCATTTCGACGAGCTGCGAGATCCAGCGGGCGAGCTGCGCTCCGCGTGGGCCGAGTTCCTCCAGTACCTTGGTCCAACGTTGTTCGCGGACTTCGACCGTCGCGCCGCGCTGCTGGCGCACCAGGTACGAGAGGACGGCGTCACGTACAACGTCTACAGCGACCCGCACCGGTCGTCGCAGAGCTGGTCCCTCGAGCTGCTTCCCTTCATCGTCTCGCGCGAAGACTGGAACCAGATCGAGGCGGGAATCGTCCAGCGCGCACAGCTGCTGTCGGCGATCCTGCGCGACATCTACGGGGAGCAAAGCCTGCTGAAAAAGGGATTGCTGCCGCCGGCGCTGGTGTTCGGCAATCCGGGCTACCTGCGCCCGCTGCACGGGGTAGAGCCGGTCGGCGGCCGTTTCCTGCACATCGTAGGGTTCGATTTGGCGCGTGGCCCGGACGGACGCTGGTGGGTGGTCGGGCAGCGCACCCAGGCACCTTCCGGCCTCGGCTACGCGCTGCAAAACCGCATCCTCGTCTCGCGCCTGTTCCCCGACGCCTTCCGCGGGATGCGGGTGCAACGCCTGGCCTCGAGCTTCCGACGCCTGCTCGAGACGTGGAACCGCCTGGCGCCTCGCCAGAAGGGCGAGCCGCCCCGCATCGTGCTTCTGACGCCCGGCCCCTACAGCGAAACGTATTTCGAGCATGCATATCTGGCCCGCTACCTGGGTATTCCGTTGGTGGAAGGCAACGACCTGACCGTCCGCAACGCACGGGTGTACCTGCGAACTCTGCACGGACTGCGGCGCGTGCACGGAATGCTGCGCAGGCTGGACGACGCTTGGTGCGACCCGCTGGAGCTGCGGGCCGATTCGGCGCTCGGCGTGCCCGGCCTACTGCAAGCGGTGCGCGCGGGCGAGGTTTTGGTCTCGAACGCCATTGGATCCAGCTTCCTGGAATCGCATGCCGTGCATGGCTTCCTGCCGGCGATCGCGCACCACATGCTGGGAGGCGAGCTGCTACTGCCAGCGCGCCACAGCTGGTGGTGCGGCGAGGAGG
>Ga0187846_10000794_pt1 | contig 17997 bp, 10 predicted proteins | sample TC_taG_FD_161473 | JGI IMG/M metagenome (GOLD analysis project Ga0187846, IMG submission 161473) | Biofilm microbial communities from the roof of an iron ore cave, State of Minas Gerais, Brazil - TC_06 Biofilm (v2) | ecosystem: Environmental > Terrestrial > Deep subsurface > Cave > Wall biofilm...
CAACGTCACCCGTCCTAACGGTCTCTGTTCTCCTGGAAGAGGAAGACCAATGTAGCGGCCCCTGATCCACGGGAAGCGTGAGACTAGCTACAAGCCCCTGCCTTCAGGCATGGGGTCTGGTGACCACAAAATGCCGTCTTCCTATCACAATCCTGTCACAAGTCCAGGGAGTAAGGTTCTGTGGCAAAGGTAAGCTGAGATACTGTTGGGGCGTCTAGCTCTCCCCATTTTCGCAAGCGGCGTGGCGGCAACTCGAGTATGCTCATAATCTGACCGGCACTTCTGTAAATTCCTGCATGCTGAGAGCCATCTGCTTCATACCTCAGCTCGCCACCGCGTACACACTCTTCCCTGTTATTCGCCCCAGATAATAAGGTCTTTTTTGTTAGCCGGATCCAGGGTAGCAAATTGGGAATGCGTAGGAGACCAGGCCGCGCACCAGAAACCTGGATATATTGCAGACGGAGAGTCCTCATCGAGATCGCCGAAAAGCAAATAGGATTCACTAGATGCTACCGTCAATTGTTGACTATTAGATATGCTTATCGAATGTGGTCTGACGGAGAGATTTCTCCATTCTGCTTGTTTACGGCGCTCAAGTGCATTCAAGACAAGGACTCGCCCGCTACTAAAGGCAACAGCGAGGACTTTGCTATCTGGGGACCAGGCTAAACTGCAGACACGTTGCTGGCATGCTGGCTCATCCCACCGCTTATACAATCGTGCAGACTGTCTATCAAGACGCAAACAGAGAACTGCTCCATTGAGTGCGCCCATAGCCAGCATTGAACCATCTGGAGACCAGCGCAGCACGCCAATGCTATCAGAGTACATATCCTTTATCTGAAAGGTAGAGGGAGGGGGTAGCTGCATTGAAGGCGACCAGAGCGGCAATTGATAGATAGCTATGCGATCCTCCACCCATACTGCCAACAACCTGTGACAAGATACATCAAACGCATCAAAGGAAGAGGCATCCCGGGAAATTTCAGGTAATGATGGCGAATTTCCCTTAAGATTTACTATTTCCCCGAGATTGCAAACACATAGAATATTTTGTTTTTCATCGCCCTCGCTATGTTTTGTGCTCAGTATTGTCACATAGCGATCTGGTGTCCAACAAGCGGCATGGCTCAAACCTAATGATGATAAATTCCACTGGTTATTATTGCAATCAAACAGCATGGGTGAGTGGTTGTTAAACAAGCAAAGGATATATTTACCATCCCATGACCAGGTGAGCATCGTTGGCCGGGCGGGCAACTCTCTGGAGAGAACGCGCTGTAAATTGAGAGAGGGCAACGTTACCTGAGTTCCTGTTGTTGATAAATGTACCTGGGGATGCGAATTGGCGGGCAACGTTGTATCTTCCTCGTCTTCTTCATCTTCATACGGCTTGAAGGGTTCAAGGGATATGGAGGGCAATCGAGGCTGCCTCTGGGTTGATGAAGGGCTTTCCTGGTGCTCGATTGCAGTGCGTAAGTTGCTGGCAAATGCCGAGATAGTAGGATAGCGCCCATTTGGAACTTTTGCCAGCGCCTTGAGAATAACCTCGTCTATCTCTCCTAATTTAATACGTTCCGGGTTCAAGGCACTTGGAGGGATCGGCTCTTTCTGCTCGTGGGCAAGAGCGATAGCACCATCGGGGGCTTCTATGGGAAGTTTACCTGTTAGAAGGTAACAGGCCATAATCGCGAGCGAGTACTGATCTGAAAGATAACTTATTTGGCCTTTGAACTGCTCAGGAGCCATATATAGCGGTGTACCGCGAGGATCACTCGTTAATTCGTCCAAGGTTTTCTGCCTGCGCGCTATCCCGTAGTCGCAGAGATAGAGATGATAGATACTCCCGTGGTCCTTTTCTCGCGCAGTGGTTCTAATCAAGAAATTACCGGGTTTGACATCACGATGAGCTATAGGTGGTTTCTGATCGTGCAAGTATTGTAGAGCATCTGCGGCCTGTATAATAATATCGGCAATCTGGAGCAGCTCCCAATCTTTCCAGGGTGCTTCCTTCTTCTTCGCTATAAGGTCCTGGAGGGATCCATCTGGCAGGTATTCGAACACCAGGTACGGAGTGTCTCGACCATTAATCCTGGTTTCGCCACTATCAATAGCAGGTAAAACATGTGGATGCCTGACATTTTTAGCAATATCGGCTTCCTGCCGGAATTTTTCGAGGGCTTTCTGGGCCTTTTGAGCATCCGAGTAATATCCCGTCATTAGTTTCAAGGCGACATCTCTCATCTCGCGCACGCTATAGACTAAATACACGATTCCCATGCCGCCCTGGCCAAGTGGCTCTTCCTGTTTCTGCACATACCTTCCAGGGATATCAATTTTCTGGTCTCCCATGTGCTTCCTCCCACGATTGCGATACGCTGATTACTTATTGTTGCTAAAAGCCCGGCCGATTGGAACGAGGGAAATTTGGAGGCGTACCAGGTCCTGGCATCGATCCTCCAGTTCCAGGTCGCACCTGCTGGTTGATCCATAGTCTTCGCGCTTCCTCTATTGCTCGATCACGCGCAGCCTCTGCTCCTTCTTTATCTTCTATGGCCTTTCGCAAAGCTTCCTTCGTTAGCTTCAACTCAGCTTCCACCGATGACCTGAGTCCCTTTTCTGTATGCAGTTCGCCCTCAGCTTTCACGCGTTTTTCCTGCTCTGCATTGATACGCGGAGAATAGAGAACTCCGAGAAGTATATCGAAGAGTTCACGTTGGGGAGTTCCAGCCTCAGCATGCTCGCGCATCCAGTGTATTGTCACAATATTCCACGAGCCATTCGCTAATAAAGCGCCTAAAGCTCGCAATGAAACTGCTAATTGGTCTGGGTTCTTTACTCGTCTACCATCCCCATTGTCCAGGCCATAGTCAGCAAATTTCATGGCATAATCGCTAACAAGCTCAGGTTTAATCATGCCTAAAACACCCGCAAGCTGAGCACGTAATGCAGGAGACAGAGCGCCGGTTTTATCCTGCACAACATCCTGGAGTACTTTTCCTGCCGTCTCCTTTCTAAGGAGCAGCAATGCCTGGGCAAGCTGCTCATCAAGCTGCGGATTACTTCGCAGTGTTTGTACCAGGGACTCGGCAACATTGCTCCCGCCCCAGAGCAATAACAGGGTGAGAATGCGCAATTTCGTATGTTCTGGACTCTTTGCCTGGATGGAGGCAAGAAGGGCAGGGATGATCCTTTGACTTCCTGCTGGACGCCGGGCTTCATTCTGCATAAGCTCCAGAAGCAAGGTTACAGCCATTTCAATATCTGCTGCTTTAGGGCTCGACAACAATTCAACGAGCTTAATTTTTATCACATCGGTGGGCATAGCGCAGAGGATGTTTCGCCCTGCATCTTGTCGTCCAGTATTCCTTTTATCGCTCAGTGCAGACCAGATCACGGGAAAAGCATGGATGCCAATGCCGGTAAGAATTTCCTGGGCGGCTAAGGCTACTGATGGATCATTATCAGCAATTAGATCACCCACAGGATACACGGCTTTGTCACCCAATCGCACAAGCGCTACTTTTGGCCCACTGCGTCTTGTATCTAATCGTAAAGATTGTATCAAACCATTGATCACCTCATCTCGTGTCTCCAAACGACCAGCCAGGCGTTCCAGGGCATCAGCAACGCCGTCTATCACTTCCGTCTTGTCTAAAGCTTTTATCAAATAATGGATGCTCTTCTCGGCAAGATCACCTGCCAGGAGCTCAACAAGGGCAGTATAAGCGAGCGAGTCTTGATTCTTGTCTTTTATCAAGGAGAACAGGTCTATAATTTGTGGGACAACTACTTGTGGCCGCTCCAAGCCTGATGTTTTAATGATGTGCTGTAAACGCTCTTTTGTCTCCACATCATTTAACCCAACTTTCATCGCTTCTTTACTTTGCAGCAATTTTGGCCCAAACTTTAGCAGGATAGTAGAGATAGCATCAGATTGAGGATAACGCAAGGCACTCACCAGAGAGGGTATAGAGTCGTCATCTTGTGTAAGATATTGTGTAGCAATGCTGAAAAGTTCAGGATCAAGCTCAGACAGAGGGTGACGCAATGCAATAACAAAAGCAGGAATAGCATAGGATCTGTCCATCGCATACAACATCAATAAAACGCGTTCCCGCACTTGCTTATCAGGATCAGAAATATGCCGTATCAATACTTGAGCAGCGTCAAACCCCCGCTCGCGAAAGACAAAACGGATCTGCAGGGCCAGTTCGTCACCGCACGTTGAGATAATCTTAAAAAGTTCCTCGTCTACATAAAAGAACTTCCTGTCTAGAGGGGTCTTCATGCGTATCAAAGCCTGGCGTATACGAGGTGTTACTGCCGTTTCTTGTTGAACATTTAACTTGTCTATCAACTGGTAAAAGGCTATCTCCCCAAGGCTACTGAGAACATCAATGGCCTTATCGCACAATTCATTATCAGAACTGGCCAGAACTTCGAGTAACGGGGACACGACGCGCTCGTCTCGAAATTCTCCGAGAGCACTGATTACGGTCTGAACAAGAGACGTATCGTCTCGCACCTGGGGCATATTTAACAGGTTAATCAATGCGGGTATAGCTCGTTCATCACGCCTCTTCTCAAGTACATGGACCAGCTTTTCAGTGCGACGATACTTGATCGCAGACATTGCCTCAATCACAGGCTCAACAACATCATCACCGAGGTCCCCCAGGATCTCTGCGGCTCTGTCAGCGACCTCATTGCTATTGTTGTTATCCAGCACCAGTTTAATCAATCCAATAATACATTCAGGATATTGCCTGGCATAGTGTTGTAAAGCAAACTTTACCTGGTTAAAAACCACGTCCGAGGGATCGGCCACAAGTAATAGGAGAGCTTCCAATGCTCGTTGATCACGCACATAACTGAATACCTCCACAATACGCCTGCGAGCAATCGGCTCTAACTGGTGGTGCAGTAAGCGTTCTAGCAGGTAAGGAGTAGCAAATTCCCCTACTTCTCTTAAAACCTCCACAATATTGTTACCCAGCGCTTTATCTTCAGATCCAAGTCCTTGCAACACCACCACCACTAATTTTTCCCGGCTCTGTTTCGTTTCGCCGGTTGTGCTTTGAACCAGTTTTTTCAGGAGCTCACAGGCACCTTCCCGCGCCTCCTGTGGATACTTTGAAGATAAAACAGGGACAAGCGCTTCCAATACTTCTTGATACTCCACATCCTTCAGTTGAAACTCTTGACGCTGTGTAGTTAAAAACACGTTTAATATACCCAGTACAGGTATACAGGGAAGAGAGCCGGCACGCAGTCCTTTGATGAGAGGATCCAGAACGAGGCGCGGCCCAAGCTGGGCGAGAGCATGTGAAGAAGCATCTCTGATCTCTGCTTGAGAATCTTGTAAAAGAATGATGAGTGGCTCTACTGCTCGCCTATCCTGCGTGTATCCTAATATGCCAATGGCCGCTTTGCGCAATTGAAGATTGCGCTGAGGTGCTGGTTTGCTTAATTCAGCAGCCATGAGGATCACGTCTTCATTCTCCTGTGACCCAAATTGCCTCAACATTCTTATAAGGGGTTCTCCATAAACATTGAAGCGAACGTCATCGGCAATCAGTGCTAAGTATTGAAAAAGCATTTTGGGAACACTCTTATTTTTCAATAAAACCATCAAATGCTCGACTCCCTCAATGTTTAAAAGGAGAAACAATGTCCGGTACACCCATACCCCATTTTCATTTTCTGTCGCATAACGATCAAAGACACGAGCCAGCATCTTGCGGGTATTTTTATTAGCGACAGCGTCCACTAACATCTGTCGTAGACTCGGCGGCAAATGAACTTCTTGTTGTAGATCTTTTTGCTTTGCACCCAGGCATACCAGGCTCAACATCAAAGCTGGGGCGGCATACCGTTGATCGCGCTGTCCCACGTAGGCAATTCGATCAATTAATGGTGCAGGATCTTCTATCAGTCCAACCCAAAGAGCAAAAGGTTCATGCCAACGCTCAATAGTCTCATCACTTAAAAACGCTTCATTAAGGGGTAAAAGAGTTTGCCGTCTACTATCTTCTGTGAGAAAATACAAATACCTGGCAACCAAATAGTCCGCAATGATCTTATGTTTGAAACTCAGTATACCTTCTGGACGGATCGTTATGAGATCGATAGACCGTGCAAATTGTAGCAGAAGAGCCCGTTCTCTTTTACGTAGAGAATCATAGAATAGTCCAGGTTGAACATCTTGATTGCCCACAAAAGGTTCCTGCGCTTGTTGATCATCCAACCAGTATAATATCTCTTTAGCCAGGACTTCATAATCGAGCGAGCCTTCTCCTTGTAAAGAAAGCGAAAGATCAACCTCATTGCGATCGCTGACCCAGCGCATGGCATAAGCCAGTTCGCTTAAAACCTGCAATACGCCTCCTTTTGTAAGCCCAACATTATTCCACTCGCCCTCAAGTTCTGTATCAATCCTTTGCAATACAAAATCCTGTAGCAGGAGACCGCGAGTATCAAGTACATGTCCTCCATCTATATCAGCTTTGTCGATGATCTGCATGAGAGTGCGCACCGAGGAAGGATTGGTGCAAAGTGGAATCAGGCGAGCCATATTGATGATCTGGAAGATCTGCTCTGCCCCATGTCGCCATGTATCACTCTGCTGTTCAACATACCGGTGAATGAAAGGTTCTACTTGATCTCGAGGCAAAGGATCAATCAAAGCGTATACAGTTTTCCCCTCGGTTTTAGTTACTAACTCCTGGATATGCTGATGTTCAAGATAATCTATCTGGCGGCAGGTGATGATTAATTGATTGCGGGTTTCATTCATTAAACCGATCAAATGGCCACAGACTGCATCAAGCACGCTACTGCTAATTTTATGGATATCATCGCAGAGCAGCAACAAACGTCCTTTCGACACCATTTTTCGCAGATAGCGGCGCAGATGCTGCATCTCTGGTACTCTCTCATGTAAAAAGTCTACAAGCTCATCTTCAAGAGAGTTGTTATATGTTCCCATAGAAACAAACACAGGTATTCTCTGCTGCCCAAAGATAATTTTCCGGAGCTGGTGCAGCATATTACCTTGATAAAAATGTAGGAACATTGTTTTACCGCTACCACGCGGACCAAGCAGGAACAGGTGTTTATCGTGCTGTTGCTGCGCCCATGCCATGAGATCCATTTCCTGGAATTGGTCTCCCCTGCCAGTATAAGTTTCACCAGTTGGATCAGCAGCAGGTGACGCTTTCAGAGGGAAATATAATGCAGTATTTTGCTTCTCATCGCGTTTGAGTTGGCGCAGATAGCGGAGGATGCGGATTGGCTCTACACTCCACCGTATCACTAATAACACTGCGAGTACTCCAGCGCATGCTACGATAAACCAGGGGTAAAGCATATATCCAGGGGAAGCTTCTAACTCTTGTACTCGGGGGAGCACGCTCTGGGTATGAAACAGGTGAAAGACGTTGAGAATGATAGAAACAAGTGAGACAAGGACGAAAGATACGAGAGCTAAACCTGCGATTAGTAAAGCATATTTCATTCCAGAAATAGTCTTTTGCAGGACAATTTGTAGGTTACTTTGACTTACAGGGTCAAAATCGGCAAAATATTGGTCTTCCATCAAATTCTCCCCCTTGCAGAAGTACCAAATATTAGCGGCAGGTAAATTATATATTACCCTTATCTATTTACACAAGCAATCGAGCAGTTTCGTTTTCTCTCTCAGAAGAATCTAACGTATTTATGAGGATGAATTCAAATGTTGAAACACTGAGTAGTGGATAGCATTTAGATAGTATACCTGGCTTCATTTCCCCAAAAAGCGCTGTGTAAAAGTGGCAATAAAGCTGATTTCGATGAATAAGCCGATGACTGCCTCAAACCCAGCGAACATCCCAACAAGTATAGGATTGCCTGGAGTAATATTGTTGCTCGGAAAAAAACCTCTTCCGTGAAAAGATGTCAGGCTAAGGAGAAATGCCCCTAGAATGCTCACGTGCCCCAGGAGAAGGTACAGTAAAGTGAATATGCAGAGCGTGGACAGGTACCAGAGAACAGTGAACCCAGGCCTGTACCCATAGCCTGCAAGCACTTCAAGAAAGCCAAAGAAGAGATACTTTCCAAACTTTCCTTGCAGCCGGAAGACGGCACGCTGAAGTTTTTGTGCACGATAGGCGAAGCGTGCAGCCTCTTCGTTAAGCCCCTGTGCCTGGAGTGCGACGGCGAGCTGGCGATTAGCGCGAACAGCCCTCTCATAATAGTCCTGCAACTGCATATCTTTATTTTTTACTTCCCTATCGTTTTTCTTCTTTTTCTCGTGGCATGCCAGGTGCTCATCACCAAGCATTTCCATTTGCGACCACTTCACTACAGACAGATTCGTATTTCCCCATTGAACATCAGCAAGCCGGGGTCCAATGCGGCCTTCGCCACACAGGTTAACACCTGCAAGCTTTGCGCCCTCTAGCTTCGCTTCGCTGAGATTGGCCTCCTCTAGATGGGTTTTGTAGAGGTTGGCTCCTTTCATTTGCGCTTCACTGAGATCGGCCCCTTTCAACTGCGCCTCGGTAAGGTTAGCTCCTTCCAGCAGTGCCTCTGGGGAAATGGCAGCTTTCATTCGTGCTCCGGACAGATTGGCTTCTTTCAACTGTGCGCCGGTGAGAATAGCTTCCTCCATCTCGACCTCAGACAAATTGGCTTTTTTCAACTGCGCATATGCGAGATTAGCTTTTTTCAACTGTGCATAAGAGAGATTAGCCTCTTCCATTCGTGCATTCGTGAGAATAGCTCCCTCCAATTTTGCATGATTGAGGATGGCTCTCTCCATCTGTATCGCGGCCATAGTGCGCTCCGCTGGTAATGCAGGGTGCCAATCGGGCCAGTCGAGTCCACCTCGCAGGCGTGCCAGCGGCAAGTTGCTCAGTTCAGCGCCCCGCAAATCAGCACCCCGCAAATCTAGCCCTTCACGGTCTTGCTGGTTCGCATCACTCCAATTCACCGGCCCGCGTCTATTCTCGTGTGTAGCTAAAAGGAACTCTATATCAGCACGGGTTAGCTTCATATCTTTGAAAGGATAGATACCCTTTTTAATATCTGGTTCAATAACTTGCCGCCGCGCGAGCTCCTCCTTTCGCTGCCGGTCGATCTCCGGCTCGGTACGCCAGAAAAAATGATCATATTGCCTCCAATGAATTATCCAGTACTCGCAGTAATGCCTCCATGCCTCGGTTTCCTTTATATCCTCGTTGCGATCCTTATAGTATTCAGCATATGCCGACCATTGATCGCTATATGCTTGCCAGGCAGCAGGATCATCTGATTTTGGGCATTGTGGGGGCAAAGGAGGTAAAGTTTCTTCGCGGCTCACAGGCTTTTCTCCATATTTCAGGAAGACAAGCAACATTCATCTCAACAAGTATAGGAGATGCTTGAAATGAAAGTCAAGTGCGCGAATTGCCCCGGATGCACATACGAGAGTTTCCTACAGTCTTTACTCGACCGTGACGGTTCCCTGAGAGCCATCGACGATAATCTGCTGGCCTGTCGTGATCCTCTCTACCGCACCGGTCACGCCTACCACTGCCGGAATACCATACTCACGTGCGACGACTGCCCCATGTGACATCGGGCCACCCATTTCCATAACCAGGCCGCTCGCGGTAAGGAAGAGTGGCGTCCAGCCTGGATCATTCGAAGGGGCGACCAGGATTTCGCCTGGTTCCAGCCGGGCACCCACAGGGTCCAGAATCACGCGCGCGGTCGCAGTGACCACGCCCGCCGATGCTGGTGTCCCCTTGAGTATTCCATCTGTGGGAGCTCCTGCCACGGTTTGCGCTTCAGCTTCCGGCTCGGTGCCATCGGAGAGCAAGATGCGCGGGATATGACGCCGCCCTAGCTCGCGCTCATAACTGATGTGGCGCTCGCGCACCAGCGCACGCATATCCTTGCCTGCCAGGGCCTCATGTGCCTCGGCAAGTGTAATAAAGAAAATGTCTCCGGCAGATTCCAGGCGGCCGGCGCGCCTCAGTTCTTCACCTATGGGCAAGAGGAAACGTCGCACTTCCGCCAGGAGCACGACGATGGTATATTTTGGGGCCTCCCGCAGACCAGACAGGTCACGTATTCGCCTCAGGCAAAAGTGCACAAGCCTTCCACGCAGCCAACCGCGTTTGCGTGCGCGCCGGGTTAACTCCGCCACCATTGCCTCGGCTTCCTGGGCACCACGCTTGAACTGGACATCCGGCGCTGCATCTGGATCGGTGTAGCCCCCCGATTTATCGCGGGGGAGATAGTTGGCGAGCACACCGAGCAGGTACGCGGGGTCCTCAGACCAGCGGGGCAACCCGAGATCAATTTCGGCCACTCCCCGGTGTCCATAGGTGCGCAGAAAGCCTGCCAGTTCTTGCTGCAATGCAGGTGGCAAGGTTCCTTCGAGGTACATCTGCGCCAGTTGCTCTGGTTGCTTTTCGCGGAACAGTGCGACGACTGTTGTCTCCTCGCGCAGGCGCCGGGCCACCTGCCAGAGTTCCAGATCCATTTCGGTGGTTGGATTATAAGGGAGGCTGCGCCGTACCGCCTGCAATTCATCACCGGTTGCCAGGCCGTTCAATAATCTGCCAGCCAGAGCCGGTAAGCCAAACACCAGCCAGATCATCGGCAGAACGCTAGACAGCATTACAGGGAAATGCTTGAACAGATTGTGCTCAAGTGTTGCCAGGCGTTGATCGGCGCTCGCATCACCCGGAATGTTGCGCAGTGATGTGCGTAATTGCTTCTGCAGGCGCGGAAAGCGCTTCCGCAGGGCCTTTGGATCGAGTAGAGCCTGGACGAAATAGATGATGGGCGCTGCGTGGGTTCGAGCCAACAGGCCGAGCCCTTTGCGGAAGATGATCCTGCGCGATGTATGCATGGGCGTGAAGCGAGGGTCAGAGGCAAGCCGCTGCAGGAGAACACTAGAGCGTGCCTCCAGGTGTCTCATTACCTGGATGAGCAAAGGTTGCCAGAACGTACTGCGCAACATTGGCGTGAGATCCAGGAAGAGGCGGCCTGCCGCCTCTTTGACAAAAGCAGGACCGGCCAGAGGGTCAGGGAGAGGAAAGCCTGCTAATGTTACCCCGGAGGCAGTGAACAAACGGATCACGTCCAGGCCCATAGGCGTGAGTGGTCCATATACGCCCTGTGCAACATTGGCAGAGAAATACACACGGACGCTCTCTTCTGGCGAGGGCACGTCAGCGGGCAAAGGAAAAAGCGTCGTAATCGGTCGCGCCTGTGTTAGCCAGATTTTGCCGGAGTCATCAATCGCCCATTCAGTATCCTGTGGTGCACCAAAGTGAGCTTCAACCTGCATCCCCAATTTCGCCAGGGCAACTAGCTGTTCACCGGTGAGACTGGATATCTCGCTTTGCTCTCCTGACTCGATCCGCTCTGTCCCACCACCAGAAAGCGTTCGAATAAGCAGCCTTTTCTCGCCCAGGCGGCGCTCGACGATCTCGCCACCGACTGCATTGACCACAAAGTGATCGGGATTGACTGCCCCGGAAACAACTGCTTCTCCCAGACCAGGATTCGCGTCGATGACGGCCTGGTGACGACGACCGGTGAGGGGATTGGCAGTAAAGAGGACGCCTGCGACAGCGGCGCTCACCATTTGCTGTACCACCACTGCCAGCGATACCGTACGAGCATCGATCTGGTTGCTCGCGCGATAACTGACCGCGCGGTCAGTCCACAAAGAAGCCCAGCAGCGCCGTACCGCGTCAAGTACGGCCTCGATCCCAATGATGTTGAGGTAGGTCTCCTGCTGACCGGCGAAGCTCGCGAAGGGGAGATCTTCGGCCGTGGCGGAGGAGCGTATAGCCACTGGTTGAGGTTCGTGGTAGGCTTCCCGGATGGCTTCGACGATGGAAGTAGGAATGGTGACTGCGAGCAGAGCGGCACGGGCTGCAGCGGCATATTGCTCTAGACGAGTAGTATCATCAGCTTGTATCGCAGCAAGATCGTGGAGCAGTGGTTCAAGCCCTGCTTGCTGGCTCGCAAGTTCATAAGCTCTCGTGGTTACGCAGAAGCCATCCGGCACGGGTAGCCCTGCCTGCATGAGTTTGCCTAAATTGGCTGCCTTGCCTCCAACAAGAGGCAAGAGACTGGCATCTATAGCGGTCAAAGGGAGGATGAGCGGACGATTACTCGTCTGGAATGTCTCCTGCATGTTCAAGTGCGTGCCTCCTTGCGGCATCGGCGAGGAACTGCATGGCTTGCGCAACGACTGCTCTCTCTTCAGGAGCAAGATATGTCATGACTACCATTTGCGTCTCCACCCGCTTCTGTTCGAGAGCATGTACGAAAGATAGCCCGCTCTCGCTTAGAGCGACGCGCTTCACTCTGCGATCGCGTTCGTCCTCACGACGGCATATCAATCCGCGCACTACCAATTGATCGAGCATACGACTGGTCGCTGATTCGGAGCGCCCGAGGAATTCTGCCACACGTTTGATCGTCAGCTCTCCTTCGCTAACGAGCAAGAACAGCGTTACAAATTGGATCGACGACATTTCAAAGTCGCTGGAGCCTCGGATGGTGCTTACGATCAGCTCGCGCCAGAGTGTTCGGCGGAACTCGGTGAGGTTTTGAGCAAGCATTTCGTGGTTATAGTCGTGACTGATAGCGTGTTCCTCCGCAACATTTGCGCTGTTAGAATAGTTGCATTACTGCAATAATACCTTAAATGCAATGAAATCGCAACCCTTTTCTATCCTGGTTCCATCAGAACGTTATTTGAAGAGCCCTCGATTCTATGATTGAAATCTTTTCTTGTCGCAAGAACTTTGCCTGGATAAGATATACTTGTTTATGGTTATTACCATTCAAGATCGGTAAAGTGTTGTCATCCTGAGCACATTCGCTGCGCTCAGTGTAAACTCCGCGAAGGATCTGGCTCGATGGGCACCGAGATGCTTCGCTCCGCTCAGCATGACAGAATCGACTTTGGTTGTTAAATTTCATCAACAAGCCAGAAAGCATCTGGCAATTTCGCGATTTCCTCAAACGTGTGATTGCGCGAGAGCAGGCCGCCGGAACGCGAGGGCGGAAAAAGAACTGAGGGCGATGACCCTGCGAACATCAATGAAAGAATAGACAACATTGGACGAAAATAGCTATGCGTGAGCAACCAGGGATTCCAGAAGAACGCCTGCGAACCTGCTTACTGGACCAGTATGACCTGACCCCCGTCACGCTTGAGTTTCTTCCAGTAGGACTGGATTACGACGCCGGGGTGTACCGGGTGGTGAGCGAGCAGGGAACTGCCTTTTTGCTCAAAGTCACGTCTAGACCTCTCTACGAACCGCGGTGCCTGGTCCCTCGCTATCTCAACGATCAGGGGATCACATCAGTCGTGGCTCCCGTTCCCACCAGGAGCGGTGCCTTGTGGACAAGAGTAGAGGAGTGGACCCTGATTGTGTACCCTTTCATTGACGGAGTTGCGAGCTTGACGGGGATGACGGATGAGGAGTGGAAGGAGGTGGGAATCATCTTCCACCGGATTCACCAGGTCATGCTGCCGCCAGAGGGCTTTGAGTCACTGCGAAAGGAAACCTTTGATCCAGCAGAATACGCTCATTGGGTGCGTGCCTTTGAGGCCCAACACCTGCATGCGCGACGAGGTGGAAATGGACCTTCGCGCGCTCTTCGCGCCGACTGGCGGGCGAATCAGTCCACGATTCACACGGCAGTGGCTTCCCTGGAAAAGCTGGCAGAGGTGCTCCAGTCGCGAACATTGCCATACGTCATCTCTCACGCGGATCTGCATCCAGCCAATCTGCTGCGTGACCAGCATGGTCACGTGTTTGTGATCGATTGGGATGAGGTGATGCTGGCTCCCAAAGAGCGGGATTTCATCTTTGTGCGGGAACCACAAGCCGGTGCATTTTTTCAAGGATACGGAAAGCGGGAGATTGATTGGATAGCACTGGCGTACTACCTCTGGGAACGGGTCGTTCAAGATGTAATCGAATGTGCGAGAGACGTGTGTTTCAGGGACGATCGGGCAGAAGAAACCAGGGCTGATGCCGCCCGGTTGCTTCATGAGATCTTGACTGAAGAGGGCACCATCGATGCCGCCTATGCCGCTGCAGCCCGTCTCCCAAGATACCTCGCCGTTCATTAATATGTCTCAGAGATCCCTTGCACCAGATCAAATTCTCTGACTATAATCAGAGAAATAGAAGTTACTGATTGAGCAAGTCTGGAGGTTTTCATGGATATGCCATTGATTGAACAGGTTCGAAGCTTCAATCGGACTATGACAGAGCGTGTGGGTGTACTCAACGATCACTTCCTGGGCAGAAACCATCCTCTTGGCGAAGCACGGCTCTTGTGGGAGATCGGAGCAGAGGGGGCGAGAGTTCGGGAACTCCGGCGCAGGCTGTCGCTCGATTCTGCCTACGTCAGCCGCCTGCTGCGCTCGCTTGAGAAACAAGGCTTGATTGTGGTGAGGCCGAGTGAGCATGATGGAAGAGTTCGCATAGTCCAGCTTACCGAGGCTGGCCTACGTGAGCGAGCAGAGCTTGATCAGCGAGCCGATGCCTTTGCACGTTCCCTGCTGGAGCCACTCAGTGAGAGCCAGCGTGCGAAGCTGGTGGCCGCAATGGCACAGGTCGAGCGACTTCTGATCGCATCGATGGTCCAGATCACCGTCGCCGATCCAACCAGTCAGGATGCCAGATGGTGCATTGAGCAATACTTCATTGAACTGGGCGAGCGCTTTGAGACTGGTTTCGATCCTACCCTGGGCATTTCGGCGCATGCGCACGAACTGGTTCCCCCGGCTGGCCTGTTGCTCATTGCTCGCCTGCGAGAGGAGCCGGTAGGCTGTGGTGCCTTAAAGTTTCATGAGAATGCTATCGGGGAGATCAAGCGCATGTGGGTAGTCCCACGAGCGCGTGGCCTTGGGCTGGGACGGCGCCTGCTCGAGGCTTTGGAGCACAAGGCCAGGGAAGCGGGAATGACGGTCATTCACCTGGAAACGAACTGCACCCTCATCGAAGCCATCGAGCTGTACCGGCACTCTGGATACCAGGAAGTAGAAGCTTTCAACGACGAGCCGTATGCCCACCACTGGTTCGAAAAGTGCCTGTGAGCGTGGAGGAGAGCTGTACTTCTCTGAGGCAAATGCAAAATGAAAGCAGGTATCGAAAGGATGTCCCACACAGCAGAAACAGTTGAGGTGCTGGTCATTGGTGGCGGGATCATCGGCAGTTCCATCGCCTACCATGTTGCCCGGCAAGGACGCAAAGTCCTCGTCGTGGAACGCCATGAGGTCGCGGTCGAGCCAGCGGCCTCATGGGCCAGTGCCGGAGGAGTGCGCCCGCAGGGACTCGACCCGGCTGAGGCGGCACTCGCCCGCGCAGCCCTCGCGCGCTGGCCCACCCTGGCAGAGGAACTCGAAGCCGATCTCCAGTACCGCCAGGGCGGCCACCTGCTGCTGGCGGAGAACGAGGTCGAGGCCGAACACCTCCAGGCCTTTGTGCAACGCCAGCACGAGCTGGGATTTGCAGACGTGTCCTTTGTGGATCGCAAGGCGGTCTTCAGCCTTGTGCCTGGACTGGGCGAGCAGGTCACCGCTGGCAGCTTCAGCCCAGCTTCCGGTCAGGCCGATCCACGGCTCACCACGCGCGCCTTCGCCAGCGCGGCGAAACGGCATGGAGCCATCTACTGGACCAGCACCGCGTGTCTCGCCCTGCAAAGAGTCGCCGGCCGCGTCGTTGGGGCGCAGACCGGGCGTGGCACCGTGCAAGCGGAGCAGATCGTGCTCGCGGCTGGTGCCTGGAGCCGTGAACTGGCCAGTTCCGTTGGCCTCCAGTTGCCGCTGAGAACATGTGTATTGCAAGCGCTCCTCTCCACTCCTGCCCCTCCAGGTATCCTCCAGCCTGTGCTGAGTGCAGCCGGTCGAGCGCTCTCGCTGAAGCAGCAGGCATCCGGCGCATTTGTGCTGGGCGGCGGCTGGTTGGGTGATCCGACCCCGGATGGCCGCTCCTACACGCTGCGGAAGGAGAGTCAACAGGGAAACTGGGCGACCGCCTGCGAGGTGTTCCCGCCGGTGCGGAAGCTCAGGTGCGCAGACGCCTGGGGCGGCCTGCAAGCGCAGAGCCTGGATGATCTGCCTTTCATAGGCAGCTTCTCTGGACTGGAAGGACTGACGCTTGCACTGGGCTCCTGGTACGGCTTCGCACTGGCGCCAGCCATTGGCAGCGTTGTTGCCGGCCACATGGCCGGATTGCCTACTCCTGAACTGGACCAGCTTACCCCTGATCGCATCGCCCATTTTGATCCAGCCCATGTCGCAGCATTCCTGGCCGAACCGGCCACGTCAAAATAAGTCTCAGACGTGGTCCGCCTACTGACCTCTTCAGCGGTTGGCAGCATTAAGGCGGAACGAAGCATGGGGTATTCAGGTGCAAGGAGAGCAAGGTAGGAGAAGTTTTTTTCTGGCCAGGGTGGTATACTCTTTTTACGTGTAAAAGGCATATAACATATGATCCACATGAGAGGAAACACTATGAGAAAAGTCATTTCCAAAGACGGCACTCCCATCGCGTTCGATCAATCGGGCCAGGGGCCCGCGATCATCCTGGTGGCCGGTGCGACCGCCACTCGCTTAGCCGAGGCATCGCTGGCCGCGACCCTGGCAGCACATTTCACGGTATTCGCCTACGACCGGCGTGGCAGAGGTGATAGTGGAGACACAGCGCCTTACGCGGTCGAGCGCGAGGTCGAGGATATCGACGCCCTGATCAACGAGGCTGGTGGATCGGCGTTCGTCTTTGGTCATTCCTCTGGAGCCGTTCTGGCCCTTGAGGCCGCGCGCCTGCTGCCCACCAGGATCACGAAACTGGCGGTGTACGAGCCCCCATTCATTATCGACGACAGTCGCCCCCCGGTGCCGCAGGATTACGTAGAGCACCTCAACGAGCTGATAGCGGCAGGTCGCCGGGGCGAAGCAGTCGAGTACTTCATGACCGATGCAATTCTCGTGCCTGCCGAAATGATTGCCCAGATGCGGCAATCGCCCATGTGGCCGGGGTTAGAGGAAGTGGCGCCCACGATCCCCTACGACGGCGCCATCATGGGAGATACCATGAGCGGCAATCCATCGACACTCAGGAAGTGGGCTGCCGTCACGGTCCCCACACTCGTGATGGACGGCACGGTGTTCTTCGGTCGTGAGGAAAGTCACGAGTTTCTGCGCCACGGGGCGCAAGAGCTTGCCAACATTCTCCCTGATGCGCAGCGTCGCACCCTGGAAGGTCAAGACCACGGCGCGGCTGACGAGGTGCTTGCTCCTGCGTTGAAAGGGTTCTTCATTGGCTTATAGAGAATGCTTCATCGTTACATTCTATTATCTGGCTTGAGGTTTCTGCATACTACCGGTATAAAGCCGTCCCTGGAGTTAGTACTCCTTGCTCTCCACCACCTCGACGATCCGCGTTTGCGGGCTGCCGGCAAGGGCTGACATTGCTGCGGGCGATTGCCACAGCTCGCGCAACGCGGCGAGAAGGGCCTCCGCTGCCTTTGAGCTATCGAATTCAAGGTCGATCATGACGTAGTTCGGATCGTCGACGGGTCGCAGTATCTGGTAGCGGCGCACGCCCGAGCGCTCCCGGCCGATAGGGTCGCTCTCGAATGCCTTCTTCCAGGTGTCGAAGTCGCGGATTGGGTGTTCAATGTGGAGAATGGTCATCTTGGTTCCTTTCTTTTTAGACGAATGTGTAGCCGTGGCCCCCAGCCTCGGGGCAACGCCATACGGGACAATACTGTCTTTTCATCCTTTCAGGTAAAAACCACTTCCCTCTCCACGGAGTGGAGAGGGCCAGGGTGAGGCTTGGTCGCCCATCCCCCTCAAGGATGGAGAACCCGACAGTATCTTTTGACATGAATGCAATCGCGTCTGATTGCTTCTTCTGAAGAAGAGTGTAGTCGAAAAGCATGGCAAAGCCATCGAGGAAAGTAACTAGATTG